>Ga0310345_10000131_pt1 | contig 156839 bp, 145 predicted proteins | sample HC15DNA20500_MG_FD_204667 | JGI IMG/M metagenome (GOLD analysis project Ga0310345, IMG submission 204667) | Marine microbial communities from station ALOHA, North Pacific Subtropical Gyre - HC15-DNA-20-500_MG | ecosystem: Environmental > Aquatic > Marine > Oceanic | place: Pacific Ocean... | reverse complement strand
TTAGAGCAGGGCGTGGGCCCCGGCGTCGCGAACTTCCGCAAAGCCTGGGACACGCTGAACGCCGCCTCCGTGACCTTGTCGCCGGTGGTGGTGGCGGTGCTGGACACCGGCAAACTGAGCCACCCCGACATCGACGGACGTTTGGTGCCGGGCTACGATTTCGTGTCTGAAACCCAATTCTCCCGCGATGGCAATGGCCTGGATGCCGACCCGACCGATCCCGGTGATTACCTGCTTCAGTCGGAGATCAACGCGAACCCGTCCTTGTACGGCAGCAACTGCACTGCGCACAACAGCTCGTGGCACGGGACCACGGTGATGTCGATGCTCACCCCCCTGGCCGACAGCACCTTCATGGGTCCGGGCGCGCTCAGCATGCTGCCGCCGACGGTGGCCAAAGTGTTGCCTGTGCGCATTGGCGGGACCTGCGGAGCCCTCGTGAGCGACATCATTGAAGGCATGCTGTGGGCGGCCGGGGTGGATTACCAGGGCGCGCCCGCGCGCAACCCCAACCCAGCGCGCGTCATCAATCTGAGCTTCGGTGGCGAGGGCACATGCCAGACGGCCGATTCGCGCGATGTGCTTTACCGCCAGACCGTGTCCACCTTGCGGACCAAAGGCGCGTTGGTGGTTGCCTCGGCGGGCAACGGCGACAACGCCTCAGGCGTGAGCGGCTATGTCGGGCCGACCCGGCCTGCCAGTTGCCCGGGCGTCATTGCGGTCACGGCGTTGCGCTACGACGGCAGCAAGGCCTCTTATGCCAACACGGTGGATGGCTCACCCACACGCCGTGCACAAGGCTACTACGGCCTCGCCGTGGCCGGGGGCGACCTGTTGACGTCCACCACCGCGGAAAGTCTGAACCTGCTGACCAACATCGGCACGACCACGGCCAACACCAGCCCCACGGGCTTCAAGCTGGAAAATGATGTGTGCTCCAACGGCGGCTGCACCGTGTCGGAAGGCACCAGCTTTGCGGCGCCGCAAGTGGCGGCAGTGGCCGCCTTGGTGTTGGCGGTGGCGCCCAGCCTGACGACGGACCAGCTGACCAACTTGCTGCTGGACACGGCAACCACGCACCAGGCGGTGGGGTCGCTCGGCAGTTGCTTGGCCTCGGTGGGGTCCGGTCTTGTCCCGAATTGCTCATGCACCGACACCACCTGCGGCAAAGGCGTTCTGGATGCAGATTCGGCCATGGCTGCCGCCATCACCCGCGCGCAGAGCAACCCTGGCGCCCCGGCCTTCGTTGCACCGGACCTGTACGCCAGCTATTTCACCCCCGAGCGTCTGAAGACCAGTGGCAAAGGCGGCGGTGGCGGTGCCACCGACGACCTCAGCCTGCTCGCGCTGCTGACTGCCGCACTGTTCCTGGGCTGGTGGCGCTGGCGCGTCGAGGCGCAGGCGCGCATCGCCCGGAACGATCAGGTGGCCCGCGCAGTCCGCGTCAGGAACGGCAGGCGCTGAAGGCCTTGCCTTGTGGCAGCTTGACCGCCGACAAGGCGACCTGGGCGCGCTGGGTGGCCTGCGCAACGCGCACAAGCTGCATGTCCGCAGGCGGCCGTAGAACGACGATGCGCGCCGTGCGGATGCCCCGCGCCTTCATGGCGCTCAGGCCATTTTGGGCCTCGGCGAGGCTGGTATAGCGGCCCAGTGACAATCCGCGCGACAAGGCGGGTGGCGTGCTGATTTCATCAAAGTCCAGGCCCTTGATGCGGCGCAGCTCGCTGAGTTTTTTCGCGTACAGCTCTTCGTCGGGGTAAGGGCCCATGTACACCAGCCAGATCCCGGAGACCGGCACCGTCTCGGTGGTCCAGGTGTCGGCGGCCGGGGCCCCCTGGGCGTCGGTGGTTGTCGGCGCATTCAGTTGAGCCGTCATCTGCGCTTTCACCTGGGCCATGTCTTCGCTGCGGAACGGGCCTGCCTGCAGGCAAATGCCCACCGGAGGCGATGCCTGCTGCGATCCGGCCAAGCTTGCCGCTGCCCCTGATGCCGGGGCGCTGGCGGGGGGGGCGGTCTGTGATGCGCCTGTTGAGGCGACCGACGCCGCCTCGCTGGCGACACCCACGGTGCTGGCCGGTCGGGCCGCGCTGACATCCAGCACGGTGATGCGGTCTGCGTTGCGCTGCTGCTGCAGGCGGGCGGGCTCGTGCTGTGCATCGGGTTGCACGCCGACCACGGGCTTGAGCCATCCTTGGCTCCAGGCCAGGAAGGCGGCGTTCACAACGAGCAGGATCAGCACCAGGTAGCGCAGCATGATGGGGTGGTTGGCTCAGTCCGGGTGGGGCGAAGGGGCAGGCGCAGGGGCAGGTGCAGGGCGCACGCTGACGTCGCCGGCGTGCCAGCGCTGCAGTCCCGAGGGAGTATGCACGAGCAGGGCGCCATCGTTGGCCACGCCTTGCGCGATGCCGGTCTCGTCGGGCCGCGGTGTGCCGGCCGGGTCGGACGCGGTCTGGGGCAGGGCGACAGACGCTTTCCAAAGTTGCACGGCCTGCCCTCGCAGCACGTCGCGGCCAGCGTAGGCGGTCTGCAAGGGCGCAAAACCATGGCGCTCGAAGGCCTGCGTGGCCCGGAGCAGGGCGGGCACCAGCCAGCTCCAGACTTCGCCGAGGCTGGGTGCCGGCGTGGGCAGCCAGGCCGACCCAGGTACGGCGGCGCCGGGCTGCACATTCAGCCCCACACCGATCACCACCCAGCGTTGCCCTTGCGCCAAGCCGGGCGCAGGAGTCGCTTCGATGAGGATGCCGCCCAGCTTGCGGGTGCCCAGCCACAGGTCGTTGGGCCATTTCAGGCCGATGGGCGGGGGCGCGGCGGCGTGGTCGGCGTGCTGCTGGCGTGCCCGCAGGCCCGAGTCCAGCGCGTCGGCAAGTGCCAGACCCACGGCCAGCGACAGCGCGCTGCCGCCGCCTGGGATGGTGTCCAGGCTCAGCGGCAGGCCAAGGGAGAACGTGAGGGTGTCCCCCGGGCGGGCCTCCCAACTTCGGCCCCGACGCCCGCGGCCGGCGGTTTGCCGCACGGCCACCATCGCGGTGGGCCAGACCTCACCGCGCCGCCCCTGGGCCATCAGCGCGGTGTTGGTCGATTCGGTGTCGGCCACCACGTCCAACACCAGTCCGGGCGTGGTGGGCGCGCAGTCCAGCCAGAGGCGCTCGGCGGCCTGGTTCAGGTCGGCCAGGATCGGCGCCAGGTCAGCCTGGTCGGGGTTGGCGTCCATGCGCGTGATGGTGGCTGCGGCGGCGGGCGGCGTTCTGCGCCAATTCAGCGGCGGCGCTTGGTCGCCAGCATGGTGCCGCGGCAGGTGTCGGCGCCGCACCAGCAGGCATATTCCTTTTTGAGCTTGGGCGTCAGGCGGGCGTCGATGACGAGGCCGTAGTCAAAGAACAACTCTTCGCCCACGGCGATGTCGCGCAGGGCCTTGAGGAAGACGCGGTCGCCGTCCTGCTCGGCTTCCAGGTTGGGCGCGCAGCTGTGGTTGATCCACTTGGCCGAGTTGCCCTTGTATTTGCCGTCGATGACGTGGCCGTCGTCGAGGTGGAAGTAGAAGGTGTGGTTGGGCTGGCTGGGGTCGTGCGGGTGACGGCGCAGCGCCTCTTTCCAGGTGATGATCTCGCCCTTGTACTCCAGCACGGTGTCGCCCGCACGCAGCGGACGGATGGCATAGACGCCCTTGCCATGCACGCCAGACTCGCGCACCTGGGTGCGGCGACCCCGCTCAGGGGCGTCCGAGTGTGGCTTGGCCGTCCGCACGGCGGGCAGGGGCGCGGAAGAGTTTCGTTGAGCGGCTTGCGTCATCGGCCAGTTTGGGTACATTGAATTGGTGGGCGCGCGCGTGCCCGCGTGTGTGCGTGTGCGTGTGTGCGCCCGTGCGCCCACGTGCGTGCGCGCGAGAAGCCCGATTGTAAGTACGGCATCCAACAAATCCGACACCCGACGTCACATCGCTCATGAGCAAAGCCCTGGTCATTGCAGAGAAGCCTTCCGTCGCCCAAGACATCGTGCGTGCCCTCACGCCGGTGGATGGCAAGTTCGAGAAGCACGACGAGTACTTCGAGTCCGAGCATTACGTGGTCAGCTCGGCGGTCGGTCATTTGGTCGAAATCAAGGCGCCCGACGAGTTCGACGTCAAGCGCGGCAAGTGGAGCTTCGCCAATCTGCCGGTCATCCCGCCGCACTTCGACCTCAACCCCATCGACAAGAGCAAGGGCCGGCTCAACGCCCTGGTCAAGCTCATCAAGCGCAAGGACGTCGAGACCCTCATCAACGCGTGTGACGCGGGGCGCGAGGGCGAACTCATCTTCCGCTTGATCGTGCAGTACGCGGCCGACAGCACGGCGACCACCCGCGCCAAGGGCCTGGGCAAAGATGTGAAGCGGCTGTGGCTGCAGAGCATGACGCCGGCGGCCATCCGCGAAGGTTTCGAGGCTTTGCGCTCCGACGAGCAGATGCTGCCGCTGGCTTCGGCGGCCCGTTGCCGCTCCGAGGCCGACTGGCTGGTGGGCATCAACGGCACGCGCGCCATGACGGCCTTCAACTCGCGCGATGGCGGCTTCTTCCTGACCACCGTGGGCCGGGTGCAGACCCCGACGCTGTCCATCGTGGTGGAGCGCGAAGAAAAAATCCGCAAGCACGTCTACCGCGATTACTGGGAGATCCGTGGCACCTTCGGCGCACAAGCCGGGGCGTACGAGGGCAAGTGGTTCGATCCGGCCTTCAAGAAGGACAAGCACGCCGCAGAAGGCTCGGCCGAGGCCGAGTTCAAGGCCGATCGCGTCTGGTCGGCCGCCGAGGCCCAGGCCATTGCCGATGCGGTGCGAGGTCAGGCGGGCACGGTCACGGAAGAGTCCAAGCCCAGCACGCAGGCGAGCCAGTTGCTGTACGACCTGACCACGCTGCAGCGCGAAGCCAACTCGCGCTTTGGTTTTTCTGCCAAAACCACGCTGGGCCTGGCCCAGGCGCTGTACGAAAAGCACAAGGTGCTGACCTACCCGCGTACCGATTCGCGTGCCTTGCCGGAGGACTACCTCGGTGTCGTCCAACAGACGATGGCCATGATCGCCGACGAGGACCTGCCCGGGCCGCTGCGCGACCTGGCCATGCACGCGCGCAAGGCGGTCAACGACGGCTACGTCAAGCCCACCAAGCGCGTGTTCGACAACGCCAAGGTCTCTGACCACTTCGCCATCATCCCGACGCTGCAGGCGCCGCGCAGCCTGACCGAGGCCGAGGCCAAGCTCTACGACATGGTGGTCAAGCGCTTCATCGCGGTGTTCTACCCCTCGGCCGAGTTCCTGGTCACCACCCGCATCACCAAGGTGGCCGCGGCAGGCAAGGAGCATTGCTTCCAGACCAACGGCAAGGTGCTGGTCAAGCCGGGTTGGATGGCCGTGTACGGCAAGGAAGCGGCCGAAGAAGGCGACGACGCCCACCTGGTGCCGGTGCAGCCGGGCGAGTCGGTGGGCAACGAGGACGTGGCCGTCTCGGCGCACAAGACCAAGCCGCCCGCCCGCTACACCGAAGCCACGCTGCTGAGCGCCATGGAAGGTGCGGGCAAGCTCATCGACGACGAGGAGCTCAAGGCCGCGATGCAGGAAAAGGGCCTGGGTACGCCGGCCACGCGCGCGGCCATCATCGAAGGCCTGCTGACCGAGAAGTACATGCTGCGCGAAGGCCGCGAGCTCATCCCCACCGCCAAGGCCTTCCAGCTCACCACGCTCTTGCGCGGCCTGGGCGTGGAAGACCTGACCAAGCCTGAGCTGACCGGCAACTGGGAGCACCAGTTGAGCGAGATGGAAAAGGGCCGCCTCAGCCGCGAGGCCTTCATGGGCGAGATCGCGGCGATGACGCAGCGCATCGTGCAAAAGGCCAAGGAATACGACCGCGACACCATCCCCGGTGACTACGCGACGCTCAAGACGCCCTGCCCGAACTGCGGGGGCGTGGTCAAGGAGAACTACCGCCGCTTCACCTGCGTGGGCAAGGGCGGTGCGGCCAGCGCGGAGGCCGAGGGCGCGGCGGGTTGCGGCTTCTCGATGACCAAGATCCCGGCGGGCCGCAGCTTCGAGCTCGACGAGGTGGAGACGCTGCTGAGCCAGCACAAGCTGGGCCCGCTGGAGGGCTTCCGCTCCAAGGCGGGCTGGCCGTTCACGGCCGAGCTCAAGCTGGTGAAAGATGCCGAGTTGAACAACTGGAAGATGGAGTTCGACTTCGGCGAGGACGCCAAGAAGGAAGAGGAGTCCGGCGAGGCCATCGACTTCAGCGCGCAGACCACACTGGGCGCCTGCCCGAAGTGCAACAGCTCGGTGTTCGAGCATGGCACAAACTACATCTGCGAGAAGTCGGTCGGCCCCAAGCCCAGCTGTGACTTCAAGACGGGCAAGGTCATCCTGCAGCAGCCGATCACGCCGGAGCAGCTCGCCAAGCTGCTCGATTCTGGCAAGACCGACCTGCTGGAGAACTTTGTCTCCAACAAGACGCGCCGCAAGTTCAAGGCCTTCCTGAGCTGGGATGCCAAGACGGGCAAGGTCGGCTTCGAGTTCGAGCCTCGCGCGCCGAAGGCTGCGGGTAAAACTGCGGCGAAAACCGCTGTAAAAACCGCCGCCAAGACGGTCGCCAAGAAGGCCACCAAGGTGGCGGCCAAAAAGGCGGCCTGAGCCACACTGTGACGCGGCATCCTCCCGGGATCAAGGTTTTCCCTTGATCTGATCGGGTCATGGCCGCATTCCTGCGCTATCGTTCGCGCCTTGCAAAGCAGTGTGTGCGGGTGTGCGATGGCGTGGCGGCGGGGTCTGAGGGTGTCTTGGTGGGCGGCGGTGACGGCCGTGGCGTTGATGTGCGGTGGTCTGCCTGCACGTGCGGCCGAGCCGGTCGAGGTGCGCGGCGCCGGGGCCACCTTCCCGGCGCTGGTCTACGCCCGCTGGGCGCAAAAATTCGCGCAGGCCCACCCAGGCGTGAGGGTGAGCTACGCGCCGACGGGCTCGGGGGACGGCGTCAAGCAAGCCACGGCGCGCAGCGTGCAGTTCGGAGGCACCGACGTGCCCCTGAGCGCGCAGAAGCTGCAGGAGGCGAGGCTGGTGCAGATCCCCATGCTGGTGGGCGGCCTGGTGCCGGTGCTCAACCTGCCGGGCGTGGCACCCAACCAGCTGGCCATGGACGGCGCGCTGCTGGCTGACATCTTCCAGGGCCAAGTCACCCGCTGGGACGACGCTCGCATCGCGGCGCAGAACCCGGGCGTGCGCCTGCCGGCCTTGCCCATTGTGCGCTTGGTGCGCCAGGAGTCATCGGGTTCCACGGAAACCTTGCTGCGCTACCTGGGTGACGCCTCCGAGCGGTTCAAGGCGGCCGTGCCTGTCAGCGGCCTGCCCGCATGGCCTGCGGGCGCACCCGGTGCCCAGGCGCCGCGTGCCGCGAAGGGCAGCGACGGTGTGGTGGGCCTGCTGCGCGCCACGCAGGGCGGCATCGCCGTGGTGTCTTTTGACCGCGTGCTGCGGGATCACCTGGTGGCCGTGGGCCTGCGCAACGCTGCCGGCAAGGTGGTGGTGGCCAGCGAGGCGGCCTTCCGCGCGGCCATTTTGTCGTCCGAGTTGCACCAGGAGGGCGATGACACCGCCAGCCTGCTCAACCGGCCGCGCCCTGATGCCTGGCCGCTGACGGCGACGAGTTTCGTGCTGCTGGACGCCACGCCCAAAGACATGGCCACGGCCGAGTGGACGGCGCGCTTCGTGCATTGGTGCTTCATGCACGGCGACGAGCTGACCCGCGACACCGGCTTCGCGCCCTTGCCCGACCGCGTGCAGGCGCGCCTGTCCGGGCGGCTGCTGCAGATCCATGGGCCGCAGGGCCAGACGCCGCAGTTCATGGTGCCATGAGCGCCCGCGGCCACGCCGGCGGGTGAAAGTGTGTAAGGTTCGGAACCGACTGCGCGACCGAGAGGTCATCGCCAGTCTCGCCTTGTGCCTACCACGGAGTTGTCAACATGTCTTTCATCCGCACGTCCCGCCACATCCTGCACCCCGACAGTGGCATGCAGCATCCGGTGGCCAGCGAGGTCACGCCGCGGGCGGTGTATGAATCGGCGCGTGAAAACCGGCGCCTGTGGCTCAAAGCCGCCGGTCTGGCGGGGGCGGCAGGCAGCGGTTTGCTGCTGGCCCAACCGGGCGATGTCTGGGCGCAAGACGGCCAGGTCAAGCGCCCTGGCAAGCTGGCTGCCCTGGCGTCCGTGCGGAGCAGCGTGACCGGTGCGCAGGCCATGGACAAGCTCACGCCCTACCAGGACGTGACCACCTACAACAACTTCTACGAGTTCGGCACCGACAAATCCGACCCGGCCGAGAACGCCGGCACCTTGAAGCCCCGCCCCTGGACGTTGAGCATCGAGGGCGAGGTAAGCAAGCCGCTCAAGCTCGGCCTAGACGACCTGCTCAAGGTAGCGCCCATGGAGGAGCGCATTTACCGGCTGCGTTGTGTGGAGGGCTGGTCCATGGTGATCCCATGGGTGGGCTACTCGCTGTCGGCGCTGATCACCCGGGCCGAGCCGACCAGCCGCGCCAAGTACGTCGAGTTCGTCAGCCTGGCCGACCCCAAGCAGATGCCGGGCGTGCGTTCGGCTGTGCTCGACTGGCCCTACATCGAGGGCTTGCGCATCGACGAGGCCATGCACCCGCTCACGCTGATGGCTTTGGGTCTGTACGGCGAGGTGCTGCCCAACCAGAACGGCGCGCCGTTGCGTCTGGTCGTGCCCTGGAAGTACGGCTTCAAGAGCGCCAAGTCCATCGTCAAGATCCGTCTGGTGGAGCGTGAGCCGATGCCCTCGTGGGTGAAGGCCAACCGCTCCGAGTACGGCTTTTATTCGAATGTGAACCCCAAGGTCGACCACCCGCGTTGGAGCCAGGCCACCGAGCGTCGCATTGGCGAAGGCGGCTTCTTCGCGCCGCGCAAGGCCACCTTGATGTTCAACGGCTACGAGGCCCAGGTGGGCCAGTTGTACGCGGGCATGGACCTGAAAAAGAACTTCTGACCGACCGCAACCCGTGCCCATGAACGCCGCCGCCATCCAAGCTTCCTGGCTCAACCGGGCGCTGCTCAAGCCCTGGGCCCAACCCCTGTTGTGGGCGCTGTGCGCGCTGCCCGCCGTGGCGCTGTTCATCGGTGCCGCGACGGACCAGCTCGGTGCCAACCCGGCGGAGAAGCTCATCCGCGAAACCGGCGAATGGGCGCTGCGCTTCCTGTGGCTGACCTTGGCCGTCACGCCTCTGCGCGAGCTGGCCTCGCTGCCGGCGTTGCTGCGCCACCGCCGCGCCCTCGGCGTGACCATGTTCGCCTACGCGCTGTTGCACTTCCTGGCCTATGCCTGGCTTGACAAGGGCTTGGTGCTCGATGACATCTTCAAGGATGTGTTCAAGCGCAACTTCATCCTGGTGGGTATGCTGGCCTTGCTGCTGGCCACGCCTTTGGTGCTGACCTCGTTCAACGCGGCCATCCGCAGCCTGGGTGGGCGCAACTGGCAGCGTCTGCACAAGCTGGTGTATGCCGTGGCGCTGCTGGGCCTGCTGCACTTCTACTGGAAGAAGGCGGCCAAGAACGATGTGGCCGAGGTGGCGGTGTACGCCGCCATCCTGGCGGTGCTGCTGGGCTGGCGCGTGGTGCGCAAGGGTGGCGTCTTGGCGGTGCTCCGGGTGCGTTGAGGCGGAGATCTGAGGCGGCGATCCGAGGCTGGGCCGGGGCACAATCTCTGCCATGCTCGACGTACTTGCGCTGATGGCGCCTTTCTTCGGCCTGGTTGCGCTGGGCTGGATTGCCGCGCGCCGCGGCCTGCTGCCGGTCGATGGCATCGGCGGGCTGATGACCTTCGTGCTGTACTTCGCCTTGTCTGCGCTGCTGCTGCGCTTGGCGGCGCAAGGGCGTTTGCAGGCCGGGGCCAGCGTCACGCTGCTGTGGGTCTATGCCTCGGCCAGCCTGGTGGTGATGGGGCTGGGCCTGTGGTGGGCCCGCCGGGCCGGCCTGTCGCGACGCAATGGCGCGCTGGCCGCCCTGGTGACGGCATTTCCGAACACCGGCTTCCTGGGCTTGCCTTTGCTGACCAGCCTCCTGGGGCCGGACGCCGTCGGGCCGGTCGCGGCCACCTTGATCGTCGACGTGCTGTTGAGCTGTTCGCTGGCGATGGCCTGGGCGCACTCGCACCCACACCCGCATCCTGCGGTCGGCGCGCAAGGCGCCGATGTGCAAGATGAACCCGATGACCTGCCTGCCAACGACCCCGGCCCGCTGGTGGCGCTGAAGCGTTCTTTGCTGGGTGCCTTGCGCAATCCTTTGCTGCAGGCCATGGCCCTGGGGCTGCTGCTGGCCGCGCTGGGCTGGACGCTGCCCAAGCCGGTGGACGACGTGCTCCGTCTGCTGGGGCAGGCCTCGACCCCGGTGGCTTTGGTGACCTTGGGCGCCATCGTGGCACGCTCTCAGATGGGATCGGAGGCGGGCGCCACTGCCACCGGCCTGCGCTCCGAAGTGCCCGCGCTCCGTGCGCCTCCCTCGCTGTGGTGCCTGGTGGCGCTCAAGCTGCTGGCGCATCCGGCGCTGGTGTGGCTGGCCGCAGCGGTGGCCGCGGCACTGGGCCACGCCTTGCCGCCGCTCAGTGTGCTGGCCCTGACCCTGGCTGCCGCCTTGCCCTCGGCCGCCAACGTGTCCATGCTCGCCGAGCGCGAAGGCGCCGACACGGCCATGGTGGCGCGCGTCATCCTGTGGACGACCGCCGCCGCGGTGGTCACCTTGCTGGGTTGGTCGAGCGTGCTGCGCGTACACGCCGCGGTGTGATCAGGCGTTCGTGTTCTTGAACAGTGCGATCGCCTCTGCAAGGCGGTTGGCCTGGTTCTGCAGACCGGCTGCGGCCTGGGTGGACTGCTGCACCAGGCTGGCGTTCTGCTGGGTGGCATCGTCGAGCTGGGCGACGGCCGAGTTGACCTGGTCGATGCCCGAGATCTGCTCGGTCGATGCCCGGCTGATCTGATCGATCAGCGCCGTCACCTGCTGCACCTTGGCCACGATGTCGGCCATGGCCTGGCCCGCCATGTCGACCTGCAGGCTGCCCTGGTCGACCCGTTCCACGCTGGCCTGGATGAGCGATTTGATCTCCTTGGCCGCGTCGGCAGAGCGCTGCGCCAGGCTGCGCACCTCGGTGGCCACGACGGCGAAGCCGCGGCCCTGCTCCCCGGCGCGTGCGGCTTCCACAGCGGCGTTCAGGGCGAGGATGTTGGTCTGGAAGGCGATGCCATCGATCACGCCGATGATGTCGGAGATGCGCTTGGAGCTGGCGCTGATCTCGGTCATGGTCTCGACCACGTTGCCGACCACTTCGCCACCGTGGCTGGCCGCGGTGCTGGCTTCTCCGGCCAGCGCGGTGGCTGTGCGGGCAGTGTCGGTGTTGGCACGCACGGTGGAGGTCATTTGCGCCATCGAGGAGGCCGTCTGCTGCAGTTGCGCGGCCGTCACATCCGTGCGGTGGCTCAGGTCCTGGTTGCCCGAGGCGATTTCATTGCTGGCGTTGCGCACGCCGACGATCTGGCTGCCCACGTCGTCTACCAGCGATTTGAGGTTGAGCCCGGCCTGGTTGACGGCGCGCATCAGCATGCCGATTTCGTCAACGCGGTTGAAGTGCAGGTTCTCGCCGGCCTGGCCGGCGGCCACGCTCTGCGCCTGCTTGAGCACCTTGTCCAGCGGCGTGGCGATTTGCTGCTCCAGCCACAGGATCTTGACGAAGTTCGCCACGAACAGCACGCCCGCCAGGCCGAACACGCTTTGCTTGTCCAGGCCCAGGAAGTGGGCCGCAACCAGCGCGGTGCATGCCGTGATGCTCAGGGCCAGGCGCAGGCGCCACCGCACGGACATGGTCTGCGGGATGGAGCGCCATTTCATCCAGCCCTTGTGCACCACGAGTCCGCGGTGGAAGCCCAGTGTGCCGGCGCGCTGTTCGCGGAAGGCCTTGTAGAGGGCTTCGGCCTCGCGCACTTCCTCGCGGCTGGGCTTGGTGCGCACCGACATGTAACCCACGACCTGACCCTGGCGCACGACCGGGGTGGCGTTGGCACGCACCCAGTAGTGGTCGCCATCCTTGCGGCGGTTTTTCACCAGCGCGGTCCAGGACATGCCGGCCTTCAGGGAGGCCCACATGTCTGCGAACGCCTCCCGGGGCATGTCAGGGTGCCGGACGAGGTTGTGCGGCTGGCCCAGCAGCTCGTCGCGCTCGAAGCCGCTGAGCTGGATGAAAGCTTCGTTGGCGTAGGTGATGCGGCTGTGTGTATCGGTGCTCGACATGAGCGTCGCATCGGCGGGGAAGTCGTACTCGCGTTGTGTGACGGGCAGGTTCTCGCGCATGGTGGGCCTCATGGTAGGTGGAGGCCCGGTATTCGGTTTGTCTAGGTCAGTCTTGAGGGGGGTTTTCGCTGATTCTTCCTCGATATCGGAAATGCACCCTTTCGGTGCAGGGTTCTTGTCCAAGACAAAAATGGCTCAACTCTGGCGCTGCAGCACCCCCTTGAGCGCCACCCCCGTGTGCGTGCCCTTGGCCACCAGCGCCTCGGGCGTGCCCTCGGCCACGACCTTGCCGCCGCCCGAGCCACCTTCCGGCCCCATGTCGATGACCCAGTCGGCTTCGGCGATGAGGTCGAGGTCGTGCTCGATGACGACCACGCTGTGGCCGCCGTCCACCAGGCGGTGCAGCACGCGGATGAGCTTTTCCACGTCGGCCAGGTGCAGGCCCACGGTGGGCTCGTCGAGCACGTAGAGCGTGTGCGGCGCCTTGTTGCCGCGCTTGCCGATGTCGTCGCGCACCTTGCTGAGCTCGGTCACGAGCTTGATGCGCTGCGCCTCGCCGCCCGACAGCGTGGGCGAGGGCTGGCCCAGCGTCAGGTAGCCCAGGCCGACGTCTTGCAGCAGCTTGAGCGGGTGGACGATGGAGGGCATGGAGGCGAAGAACTCGACCGCCTCGTCCACCTCCATCTTCAGCACGTCGCCGATGTGTTTGCCGCGCCAGGTGGCGGCCAGCGTCTCGGGGTTGAAGCGCATGCCGTGGCAGCTGTCGCAGTGCACCTTCACGTCTGGCAGGAAGGCCATCTCGATGGTGCGGATGCCCTGGCCCTCGCAGTCGGGGCAGCGGCCGGCGCCGGTGTTGAAGCTGAAGCGACCCGCCGCCCACCCGCGTGCGCGGGCTTCGAGCGTGTCGGCGAAGAGCTTGCGGATGGTGTCCCAAAAGCCGATGTAGGTGGCCGGGCAGGAACGCGGCGTCTTGCCGATGGGGGTCTGGTCCACTTCCAGCACGCGGTCGATGGCGCCCCAGCCTTCGATGCCTTCGCAGCCCGCCCACAGCGGCGCGGTTTGGGCGCGCTCTTTCGGTGGGATGGCCACGGCCGCCTGCACATTGGCCAGCAGCACGTCGCGTGCGAAGGTGGACTTGCCCGAGCCCGACACGCCAGTCACAGCCACCAGACGGTGCAGCGGCACCTTCGCGCTGACCTTGTCGAGGTTGTGCATGCGGGCCTGCTTGACGTGCAGCTGCGGCGTGTCGTTGGCCACCGCACGGCGGCCCAGGGGCTGGTCATCATCGCCTTTGCGCAGCGGGTGGGGCATGGGCGAGCGCAGGCAGCGGCCGGTCACCGAGGTGTCGCTGGCCATGATGTCGGCCACCGTGCCCTGGGCCACCACCGTGCCACCGCGCACGCCGGCGCCCGGGCCGATGTCGATGACGTGCTCGGCGCGGCGGATGGTGTCCTCGTCGTGCTCGACCACCACCAGCGTGTTGCCCGACTGGCCCAGCGTGTGCAGGGCGTCCAGCAGCAGCTGGTTGTCGCGCGGGTGCAGGCCGATGGTGGGCTCATCCAGCACGTAGCACACGCCCTGCAGGTTGGAGCCGAGTTGCGCGGCCAGGCGGATGCGTTGCGCTTCGCCACCCGAGAGCGTGGGCGCGGCGCGGTCCAGGCTGAGGTAGCCCAGGCCGACCTGCTCCATGAAGCTCAGGCGCGATTTGATCTCGCTGACGATGTCGCGGGCAATCGTCGCTTCGCGGCCGTCGAGCTTGAGTTTGTCGGCCCACTTGCGCGCGTCCTTCACCGACAGCGCCGAAACCTCGGCAATCGACTGCCCACGGCCCGGCCCGACCAGGCGCACGGCCAGGGCCACCGGGTTCAGGCGCGCGCCGTGGCAGGTGCCGCAGGCCGCGTCTGCCACGTCTTCCAGCTCGGGCTCGGCGAAGGTTTTTTCCCGACCCTGTTCGCGGCCTTTGTTGTCGTCGGTGGAGTCGTCCATCACCTTGCGCTGCTCGCGCGTCAGCGCCAGGCCCGTGCCCACGCAGTCGGGGCACCAGCCGTGCTTGCTGTTGTAGCTGAACAGGCGCGGGTCCAGCTCGGGGTAGCTGGTGCCGCAGCTCGGGCAGGCGCGCTCGGTGCTGAACACCTTGACCCGGCCCATGTGCAGCGTGGACTTGCCATTCGACAGCGCTTCCGACAGCCCCTCCAGCCCGCTGATGAGGTGCACAACGCCCTTGCCATGCTCAAGCGCCGTGGCCAGCAGCTCGCGCAGGCGGCCTTCGTTCTCGGGCGTGACGACGACATCGCCCACCGGCAGTTCGATGGTGTGCTCACGGTAGCGGTCGATGCGCGGGCCCTTGGCCGTGCCCCAGCCGGCGCTGGGCAGGAACTCGCCGTCCACGCGCAGGTAATCGAAGCCGCGGGCGTTGGCCCACTTGGCCAGCTCGGTGTAGATGCCCTTGCGGTTGACCACCAGCGGCGCCATCAGGCCGATGTGCTGGCCGCGGAAGTCACGCACCCATTGCGCGGCGATGGCCTCGGGCGTTTGCGGCAGCACCGGCACGGGCTGTCCGTCGGCATCGCAACACGAGGTGCAGTGCTGCACGCCCAGCTTGACGTAGAGCAGGCGCAGGAAGTGGTGCACCTCGGTGGTGGTGCCCACGGTGGACTTGCGCCCGCCGCGCGACAGGCGCTGCTCGATGGCCACGGTGGGCGGGATGCCATAGACCGCATCCACCTCGGGGCGGCCGGCCGGCTGCACCAGCGAACGCGCATAGGCATTGAGCGATTCCAGGTAGCGACGCTGCCCCTCGTTGAAGAGGATGTCGAAAGCCAGTGTGGACTTGCCTGAGCCCGACACGCCGGTGATGACGTTGAACTTGCCCCGCGGGATGGCCACGCTCATGCCCTTGAGGTTGTTCTCGTGGGCGTTGACCACCTCGATGGCATCGTGGCCCGGGGCCTGCGCAGCGGCTTCTCGTCGCTGCTTGCGGCGTGCCGAGATGACGGATTGCAGCGAGGCGCCACCGTCTTCGGCTTTCAGCACCGTGGCGCTGGCGCCGTCATTCAGGCCCAGCGCCTGCTCGTACTCGCGCAAGGCCACGGCAGTGTGGGTGTCGCCTTGCTTGAGGTCTTCCGGCGCGCCCACGGCCACCAGCTGTCCGCCGCCTGCGCCGCCTTCAGGGCCGAGTTCGATCAGCCAGTCGCAGGCACGGATCACATCCAGGTTGTGCTCGATCAGCACGATGCTGTTGCCCGCGTCCAGCAGCTTGGCGAAGGCGCGCATCAGCTTGGCGATGTCGTCGAAGTGCAGGCCGGTGGTGGGCTCGTCGAACAGGAACAGCGTGCCCTTGCGCGCCGTGCGTTGGCCCGACTTGGTTTTCTGCGCGGCGGCTTCGACGAGGTGGCCGGCGAGCTTGAGGCGCTGCGCCTCACCGCCCGACAGCGTCGGCACAGGCTGACCCAGCTTGACGTAGTCCAGGCCCACATCGGCCAGGGGCTGCAGGGCGCGCACCACGTCCACGTCCTGGCCGAAGAGTTTGACGGCCTCGGCCACGGTCAGCTCCAGCACATCCGAAATGCTGAGCTTCTTGTTCAGCCGCTCGATCTGCACCTCGCGCACCTCGGCGCGGAAGCGCGTGCCGTCGCAATCGGGGCAGCGCAGGTACACGTCGGAGAGGAACTGCATCTCGACGTGCTCGAAGCCCGAGCCGCCGCAGGTCGGGCAACGGCCATTGCCCGCGTTGAAGCTGAAGGTGCCAGCGGTGTACTTGCGTTCGCGCGACATCGGCGTCAGCGCGAACAGGGTGCGCACCGCGTCGAAGGCGCCCACGTAGCTGGCCGGGTTGGAGCGCGCCGTTTTGCCGATCGGCGACTGGTCCACGAAGTTGACCGCGCTCAGCCAGTCGGCGCCCAGCAAGTCGTCGTGCGCACCGGGGCTTTCGGTGGCTTCGCCGAAGTGGCGCAGCAGGGCGGGGTGCAGGATGTCCTGGATCAGGGTCGATTTGCCCGAGCCACTGACGCCCGTCACGCCCACCAACCGCTGCAGTGGGAACTCTACGCTCAGGTTGCGCAGGTTGTGTTCGCGCGCGCCTTGCAAGATGAGCTTGGGCGTGCTGTCCTGCACGGGGCGGCGTTGCCCGATGCCGATGCGGCGGCGCGCGCCCAGGTAGGCACCCGTGAGCGTCTCGGCGGTTTTCAGCTCCTCGGGGGTGCCGTCGAAGACGATGCGCCCGCCCTGGTGGCCGGGGCCGGGGCCCATGTCGATGACGCGGTCGGCGGCCAGCATCACGGCCGGGTCGTGCTCCACCACCACCAGCGTGTTACCCGCGTCCACCAGGCGTTGCATGGCCTGGTTGATGCGGTCCATGTCTCGCGGGTGCAGGCCGATGGAGGGCTCGTCCAGCACGAACAGCGTGTTCACGAGCGAGGTGCCCAGCGCCGTGGTCAGGTTGATGCGCTGCACCTCGCCGCCGCTCAGCGTGCGGCTTTGGCGGTCCAGCGTCAGGTAGCCCAGGCCGACATCGACCAGGTACTTCAGCCGCGTGCGGATCTCATCGAGCAGCAGCGACAGCGCCTCGGCATCGCCGCGCTTGGCCAGCGTCACGAACGAGAAGAAGCGCTGCAGCTGCGAGATCGGCAGCAGCATCAGGTCGTGCAGGTTCAGGCCGGGCAGGGCTTCGAAGGCCTCGCGCGCCACCGGCACGCCTTGGGGTTTGAAACGCAGTGCCGGTGCCAGCACCGCATCGGCATCCTCGCGCGAACCCAGGCGCCACAGCAGCGATTCGGTTTGCAGGCGCGCGCCCTCGCAATCGGGGCAGGGCGTGTAGCTGCGGTACTTGGACAGCAGCACGCGGATGTGCATCTTGTAGGCCTTGCTCTCCAGGTACTCGAAGAAGCGCTTGATGCCGTACCACTGCTTGTTCCAGTTGCCCTTCCAGGCCGGGTCGCCGTCGATCACCCAGGCTTTTTGCTCGGCCGTGAGCTGGGACCAGGCCGTGTCCCGCGGGATGCCGGCGTCGCCCGCGTGCTTGACGAGGTCGGCCTGGCACTCGGCCCAGGCGGGCGTTTGCAGCGGCTTGATGGCACCGCCGCGCAGGGTCTTCTTGCCGTCGGGGATGACCAGACCGAAGTCCACGCCGATGACGCGGCCGAAGCCGCGGCAGGTCGGGCAGGCGCCCGCGGCCGAGTTGAAAGAGAACATGCCCGGCGTGGGTGCGCTGTAGCGGCGGTGGCTGTCGGGACAGTGCAGGCCGCTGGAGAAGCGCCACAGTTCCGCTTCGCCGTCGTCTTGCAGTGCGTAGACCGTCACATGGCCGCCGCCGCGCTGAAAGGCCAGCTCCAGCGCTTCCATGACGCGGGGGCGGTCGAGGTCGGCGCCACTGGCATCGGCGCCCATGCGGAAGCGGTCCACCACCACATCCAGGGCCAGGCGCTGGGTGGGCTTGCCGTCGGCATCGAGGCTCTCCACCTGGCGCTGCGCCTGGATGCGCGAGAAGCCGCTGGCCGACAGCCATTCTTCCATCTGCTCAGGGCTGGTGTTGGCCGGCAGCTCGGCGGCGAAGGTCACGACCACGCGCTGGCCGCCTTCGTGCTGGGCACAGCGGCGCAGCAGCTCGGCGAACACCGACTGCGGCGTGTCCTCCTGCACGGGCTGGCCGGTGTCCTGGTCGAACAGCTGCGCGGCGCGGGCGAACAGAAGCTTGAGGTGGTCGTTGAGCTCCGTCATCGTGCCCACGGTGGAGCGCGAGGTGCGCACCGGGTTGCTTTGGTCGATGGCAATCGCCGGGGGCACGCCCTCCACGCGGTCCACCGCCGGGCGGTCCATGCGGTCGAGGAACTGGCGCGCGTAGGCGCTGAAGGTCTCCACGTAGCGGCGCTGGCCCTCGGCGTACAGCGTGTCGAACACCAGCGAGGACTTGCCCGAGCCGCTCGGCCCCGTCACGACCGTCAGCTCCCCCGTGCGGATGTCGAGGTCGAGGTTCTTGAGGTTGTGCTGGCGGGCACCGCGGATGCGGATGTCGGACATGGGGGGCCTTTGGTCGGTGAAGCGACGTGGGAGCGACGGTGGAGCGCTGCAAAACGGGCAGGGCCAAACATTCTAGGGACAGCACCCTGGCCTTGCTTGTGACAGGCCTCTGCAAGCCCAGGTCCAAGCCGATGCAAGTTGAGCGCAGCGCAAGGCACACCGGCCAGCCACCTCTGCCCTGCGCTGCCGCTGCATTGTCAAACTTTCATGCCAAGATCGGGCCACTCCGTGTTCAACGCGCCCACCGGTTCGCCCCATGCTCAAGCGTCTGATCTTGCCCCTGCTCGTCCTCGTCGCCCTGGTGGCGGCGTATTTCGCGGTCGTCCTGCACTGGAGTTACTCCAGCGGTGAGCGCGCCGGCTGGGTGCAGAAGTTCTCGCACAAGGGCTGGCTGTGCAAGACGTGGGAGGGTGAGCTCGCCCTGGTGTCCATGCCGGGCGCACCGATGGAAAAATTCTTCTTCACCGTCACCGATGACGCCGTGGCCGAACAAATCAACCGCCGCATGGGGCAGCGCGTGGCCCTGCACTACGAACAGCGCGTTGGCCTGCCCACGAGCTGCTTCGGCGACACCCGCTATTACGTCAGCCAGGTGACGCCCGTGGACGACATCTCCCTGTCGCCCGGCGTGGTGGTGCAACCCCAAATGGGCGCGCCGGCCATGCCGGCCAACGCAGCCTCGGCGCCTTGAGGCGCCTTGAGGCGCCTCAAGGCGCCCTGAGACGTCAACCCGGCATCAACGGACCAGCAACACCGGCACCTTCGAGGTGGCCAGAACGCGCGTCGCCACCGAGCCGGTCACCAGGTTCATCAGGTTGCTGTGGCCGTGCGAGCCCATGATGACGAGGTCGAACTTGCCCTTGTCGGCCATTTTGGCGATGACGTCGGGCGCGTGGCCGATCTTGGACACATACGCCGTGCGCAGGTCGTGCTTGGCCGTGAACTTGCGGATGGGCTTGAAGATGGCCTCGGCCGTGTCTTCGTAGTACGACTTGAGCTGCTCGGCTGGGAACATCGACGCGGCGTGCGGCGGGATCATGGGCACCACGGTCAGCACGGTGTACTCATGGCCGGCAGCCAGCCACTCCTCGTGGGTGACCAGCCAGGCCAGCATGCGCTTGGTGAAGGGGCTGCCATCGACGGGAAGCAGGATTTTCATGGGGGTCGGGGCCCGTGGGGGCCGGTGGTTGAGCGACGGGCCAAGTGTAGGACGGAACCGCGTCAAAGGCTTTGCGCTTCGGCAGATGCTGCGCGCAGTGCATCCAACGTGCGCCCCGCTGCGTAGTGGCTGGTATGAACACTTACGCCCTGGCTGCCCCCTTCGTGCTCGGCTTGCTGGCCGTGGCCGTGCCCTTGGACTCGACCAGCCTGCTCAACAGTGTCACAGAGTGGACGTTGCGCCGCCAGGGGCTGATCGGCGAGCGCCTCGCCGCGCAAGCTTACGGTGACCACGCCCGCCAACGCGCCGACGTCTACCTGCCGCCCGAGCGCATGCAGGCACCGGCCGGCGGCTGGCCCATGGTGGTGTTTTTCTATGGTGGCTCCTGGCGCAGCGGTGAGCGCGGCGACTACGCCTTCGTGGGCCGCTCGCTGGCTGCGCGCGGCACTGTCGTGGTCGTGGCCGACTACCGCCTGCACCCCGAGGTGCGCTACCCGGAGTTCGTCGAGGACAGCGCACAGGCCCTGGCCTGGGCTTGGCAGCAAGCGGGCGCTTGGCACGTCAACCGCCGACGCGTTTTCGTGATGGGGCACAGCGCCGGTGCCTACAACGCGGCCATGGTGGCGCTCGACGCCCGCTGGCTGGCCCGCCATGATCTGCAGCCTGGCTTGCTGGCAGGCTTCATCGGCCTGGCCGGCCCGTACAACTTTTTGCCGCTGCGCGTCGACTCGCTCAAGCCGGTGTTCGGCTTCCCTCACACCCCCACCGATTCCCAGCCCGTGCTGCACGCCCACGCTTCGGCGCCGCCGAGCTGGCTGTTCACCGCCACGTCCGACAGCTTCGTCAGTGCCACGCTCAACACCGACTCGCTGGCCTTGCGCCTGCGCAGCGCCGGCGCACAGGTCGAGACGCGCACCATGCCGCGCACCTCGCACGTCACACTCGTGGCGGCACTAGCTGCGCCCATGCGCTGGCTGTCTCCCGTGTTGGACGAGGTCACGGGCATCGTCGCGGGAGAGCCCATCGGCGCGCCGGACCTGCTGGCGCAGCCCTGAGCCCGGGTGGAACTCAGAACCCGTTGTAAGAGATACCGACGTAGAGCCTTTGCTCGCCGTTGCCCCGTGTGGTGCCCAGGCGCGCCGACCAGCGCGAATCGCCGAGCGCGATGCGCATGCCCGCGCTCGTTGCCCGGTAGCCTTGCTCGTGGTACAGGCTCATCTCCAGGGAAACGGGGGTGTTGGCGATGCTGTACTGGCCCACCCACAGCGAGCTGCCCCGGAATGAACTTGCCTGCCCCAGCATGTAGTAGCGTCCACCGGGTGCGGGGCCTTGCAGCTCCAGCTGCAGGCGTGCCGACAGGGCCAGGTCCTGCTTGCGGTTGGGGCGCTCGCCCGACGACAGGTGGTTGATGCCCACGCCTGCACCACCGATCACCTGGTGGTCACCGAACACCAGCTCATACCGCTTGACCGCCCCCAAGGCGGCAGCCTCCCCTGTCTTCCAGCGCACGTAGCTGGCGCTGAACAAAGGCAGGGCGGCGCCGGTGTCGGTCGGTGCAGCCAGCCGCTTGACGACGACCAGCGAGCGCACGTCGCCGGCCCAATCGGCCTGAGCGAAATCGATGGCGTGGGCGGCGGGGCTCAGCAGGCCCAGGCCCAACAGGCCCCACAGGCCCAGGATCGGTGGGTGGATGCGTGTGTGCATGGTGTTCAATCGGCGAGAGGTGTCAGGGTGTCGGCGTGGTCTGCCTGCAAGGTGGTGGCGTGGGCCTGGTCGGTGCGTGCCTGCTGCTGCGCGACCCGAACGAGGCGGTAGCTCATCAATCTTGCCGGTGTCCCGCCAGGCCCATCGACCCGAACACGGCTGACTTCGCCCCAGAAATGCTCCGTTTGTTGCTGGCGGAACACCTTGAACTCCATGGGTTTGCCCTCCGGCAGCACATCGTGGCTGACCACGAACTCGTCGCCCGAGGCCCCTGGTGCGCCAGAGACGGTCGACACCAGCATCCACTTGACCGGGCCGCCGCCGGCCAGCCGCGCTGAGCAGCCGCTCCAGCGCACGTCCCCGAAGGGCGAGGGCACCGGTCCGTCGATCAGGCTGGGCAGCAGCAGCGACATCGGCGTGTGCACCCGGTCGGTGTAGCCGTTCAGCACCCATTGCACGTCCGAGCCGTACAGGAATTGCTCGATGCGGTGCAGCATCTCCGGGGCGGGCTGGATGGCGATGCCGATGCGGCGGACATCGTCGGCCGAGGTGGCCTGGCGGTCGGTGACCAGCGTGCGCACCTCACCGGGAAAGCTCACCTCGCCGCTGGGCAGCTTCAGATCGCAGCGCAGCACGTTGCCGCGTTGTGTGCCCTCGGGCAGCTTGCCGTAGTAGCGCAGCCCGTTGTCGGAGAGGTCGTCGACCGTGCCGATGAAGGACTGCCCCTGCATCTTGAGGCGCGCCGGCAGCGACACCGGGAAGCGGTACTGCTGGCGACGGTTGCGCTGCATGGTCATGGAGAACCGCATCACCCCCAGGGCGATGGCGACGTTCAGCGTCGCCCAGAATGAGCTCGCCAGGGCTGCATCGGCCGGCAGCAAGGGGTTGAACCACTGGAGCGCGGCACCGATGACCACCGCTGCCGTGTTCAGGGCGAGCACACCGATTTGTGGCCACGTTTGCTGCCACAGCTTTTCGCCGTGTTGCATGCCCTTGGATGTCACCTTGAAGGTTTTGGGCGGCAGCACCCAGGCCAGGGTGGCCAGGGCGAAGGTCGCGAAGCGCGCCATGTTGTACTGCTCCATCATCCAGGTTCGGCCGTAGCCTCGGGCCAGCTCCTCGAACATCCAAAGGGACAGCAGCATGTAGGGCACGAAGTGCAGCAGGAAATCGGTGGCCGTCGCGCCGATGGGCATCAGGCCGGTGAGCAGCACCACAGCGGGGGCCACGTACATCACGCCCTTGAGCCAGCCGTCGAAGTACGTGAGCACCGAGCCCAGGTAGTTCAGGCGCTGGGCCAGCGTCAGGCCTTTGAGTGTCAGGATGCCCTCTTTGCGCCAGACGTGCATGGCGCCTTGCCCCCAGCGCAGGCGCTGCGACAGGAAGGGCGTGATCGACTCTGGCGCCACACCGAAAGCCAGTGGCTCGGCGTGGTACACGCTCTTGTGACCACGGGCGTGGATGCGCAGCGAGGTGTGCAGGTCTTCCGTGACGGTGCCGGTGGCGAAGCCGCCAATCTCCTCCAGCGGCTTGCGGCGGATCAGGGCGCAGCTGCCGCAGAAGAAGGCGGCGTTCCACCAGTCCTTGCCGCGCTGGATGACCTTGAAGAACAGCGACTGCTCGGTCCACACCACACGGCGCTTGCCGCTGCCCCAGCGGTGCTGGTAGGAGTCGAGGTTGTAGAAGTCCTGCGGGGTCTGAACAAAAGCGACCTTCGGGTCTTGGAAGTAGCCCAGCGTGCGGGTCAGGAAGTCCTGGCGCGGCGCGTGGTCCGCGTCGAAGATGGCGATGATCTCGCCGCGGCTGTGCGGCAAGGCGTGGTTGAGGTTGCCGGCCTTGGCGTGCTCATTGTTCGGCCGCGTCAGGTACTCGCAGCCCAGGCTGAGGGCCAGCTCGCGCATCTCCTCGCGCCGGCCGTCGTCGAGCAGCCAGGTGCGATGCGGGTGGTCCATGCCGATGGCGGCCAGCAGGGTCTTGCGCACGATGTCCACCGACTCGTTGTACGTGGGCACGAACACGTCCACCGTGACGTCGGGCGCGGGCGGCGGTGCCACCCGGTCGGTCAGGCGCCAGCACATGAAGACGTGCAGCGCGGTCGTGACCAGCCCGAACACCTCGACGCCGAACAGCAGTACAGAGAAGATCGGTGCCTGGGGGTTCAGCGTGCCGGCCCGCCAGGTGATGTACCAGCCCGCAGCGAGGACAAAGGCGAGCACCAAGAGCTTGCGCGCGGGCTCCAGCGGGGTCGATGGTGTGGGCGGGTGTGAGGACATGGCGAAGCTCGACATCAACTGCGATGTCTCAACTTCGGTTGTTCTCAATGGAAGCTTGACGCCTTCAAGCCGTGAAATTCTGCGCGGTCAGGGCTGTTTCCGGCGCGGCAGGCGCTTGGTGCGCCAAGGCGGGGCGCGCTCAGCCCAATGCCAACACCTGCTGCGGCACGAAGCTGGCCTGCTCGCCCTTGCCAAAATACCCGCGCGGGTTGGCCACGATGCGACAGGCCCAGGCGCGTCCATCCGTGTGTTGGCCGTGCACCGTGTGGTCGTTGGGGCAATGCAGGTGGCCGTGCAGCCACAGGTCCGCAAAGGGCAGCAGGTCATCGAGCCCATTGCAGAAGCCGGCGGTGCCGGGCGTGAGCCCGTAGCGCGGGTCGGCGCTGTGCAGGGTGGGCGCGAAGTGCGTGACCACCACGGTGGGGCCGTCGAACGGTTGCTGCAGGGTCAGGCGCAACCAGGCCTGGCATCGCAGCGCGATCTCGCGCAGCGCGTCGGACAGCATGTGCTGGCCGCCTTGCAGGGTGCTGTTCTTGCGCAAATAGAAATTTGCCGCGCGCAGGGCTTTGTCCAGCGCCGTCATTTGCGCCGTGGCGCCACGCTCGCGCGCCGCGAGGGCCGCGAAGTCGCTCCACAGCGTGCTGCCCACGAAACGCACCCCTTGGAGGACCACCACCTCACCGTCCAGCCAGGTGATGCCCAGTCGCTCGCAGGTGGCGCGCAGGCGCGGGTGGGCTTCGCAGAATTCGAGGCCATCGAACTCGTGGTTGCCGGGCACGAAGAGCACGCGCTGCCACGGCGAGCCGGGCCGCAGCGGCGAGAACTGGCCGAGACCGAAGTCGGCGTCTCCGCGTTCAGCCAGGCGTGAGCCCGCCTGGTAAGAGCCGATGTCACCGGCGAGCACGAGCACATCGGCATCGGGCGCGGCCTCCAGCACGAAGTCGGGGTAGCGCTCCAGGTGCAGGTCCGAGGCCAGCTGCAGGCGCAGGCGGGCCACGGTCGGTGCGGACATCGACATCGGCGGGATGATCAGGCGCAGGCGGGTCTCAGGTGGCGGAGCGGATGCCGCTTCAGTTGGCGCCGTGGCACTGCTTGTACTTGCGGCCGCTGCCGCAGGGGCAGGGGTCGTTGCGACCGACCTTGGGGCCGTCGCGCACCACGGTTTCGACCTTGTGGCGCTGCTCGATGCCGATCTGGGCCAGGTCCACCACGTCAAACACCATGGCCTCGATGCCTTCGTCGATGTTCTTCAGCGGGTGCTCTTCGTCCAGGGCTTTGGTGAGGGCCTGCTGGGCCTCGTCCTGCTCGGGCAGGTGGCGCCAGATGGAGTCCAGCAGGTCGGGCACGCCGGGCAGGGCGGCTTCTTCCAGCTGCGGGAAGTTGGCCAGCGCCCATTCGAAGCCGGCGGCCCAGTAGCCCAGGCCTTCGAGGGCGTCTTTGCCCTCGGCGGGTTTGCCGTCCTCGTCTTCGATCATCGGGACGATGGGGTCGAACCAGCCTTCCTCCAGGATGCCGCGCAGGATCTCGTCCTTGCGCCGCGTGATCAGCTCGATCAAGCGCTTGTGCTGGGCCTCGCTCCAATTCGGGATGCCGCCTTCGGGCATGCCTTCGGTGCCGAAGATGGGCGGCAGCCACTGCTCCGGCTCCAGGTGCACGGGCTGAACCAGCACGCCGGCCAGGTATCCATCGAGGATGACGGCATCGACCGTTTCGAAAGGTGCCGGCACGGCGGCCAGCAGCTCGTCCAGCTCGTTGATGTCGGCGTCGGTCAGGACTGGCGGGTTTTTCATGGATGTCGGCTCGGGTGCACGCTAAAGCTGCATTGTGCCGGGAATGCGCCGTGTCTGACCACGCCGGCTCAGCGAAGCACCGCTTGCTGCAGCTGCTGGATGGCGCTCGGGTCTTCGATGGTGGTGAGGTCGCCGGTGGCTCGGCCCTCGCACACGGCCTGGATGGCACGGCGCAGCAGCTTGCCAGAGCGCGTCTTGGGCAGGGCGCTGACGAAGTGCACACGTGCCGGGCGGCCCACCGCGCCGATCTGCTGGTCCACCGTCTGCATGATGGCGGCCTCCAGGCCCTTGCAGCCTGCGTCGTTGGCCACCAGCGCGGCGTCCTTCACGACGACGAAGGCGCGCGCCACCTGTCCTTTGAGCTCGTCGGCCACGCCAACCACAGCCACTTCGGCCACGGCCGGGTGGGCGCTCACGGCCTCTTCGATTTCACGGGTGCCCAGGCGGTGGCCGGCCACGTTGATGACATCGTCTGTGCGGCCCAGGATGAAGTGGTAGCCGTCGGCGTCGCGCTGGCCCCAGTCGAAGGTGTTGTAGACCGTGCGGTTGGCGAAGCTGCTCCAGTAGGTTTTGACGAAGCGGGTGTCGTCGCGCCACACGGTTTGCAGGCAGCCCGGCGGCAGCGGGTATTGCAGCGTCAGCACGCCCTTCTGGTTCGGTTCGGTCAGTTCCTCGCCGGTCTGGTCGTCGAGCAGGCGCACGTCGTAGCCGGGCATGGGGAAGCCGGGCGAGCCCAGACGGGTGGTCAGCGAGGGGTCGATGCCGCGCGGCACGCTGAGGATGGCCCAACCGGTTTCGGTCTGCCAGTAGTTGTCGATGATGGGTTTGCCGATGGCGTCGCCGATCCACTTGGCGGTCGGCTCGTCCAGCGGCTCACCGGCCAGGAAGAGGTGCTTGAGGCTGGACAGGTCGTGGCGCTTGAGGCAGTCCGGGTCTTGCTTTTTCAGCACGCGCACCGCCGTGGGCGCCGAGAACATCACGCTGACCTTGTGCTGCTCCACCAGCTTCCACCAGATGGCCGCATCGGGCCGGATGGGCAGCCCTTCGTAGATGATGGTGCTCATGCCCGCCAGCAGCGGGCCATAGACGATGTAGCTGTGGCCCACCACCCAGCCGATGTCGCTGGTGCAGAAGAAGGTTTCGCCCGGCTTGCCGCAGTACAGTTGCTCCATGCTGGCGGCCAAGGCCACGGCGTAGCCGCCGGTGTCGCGCTGCACGCCCTTGGGCTTGCCGGTGGTACCCGAGGTGTAGAGCGTGTAGCTGGGGTGGGTGGCCTCGACCCACACGCAGGGCACGACCTGGTCCATGACCTCGCTGCGCGCCTGCTTGTAGTCGATGTCGCGACCAGCCACCAGGCCGGCGGGGGCCAGGCCGCGGTGCACCAGCACCACCTTGTCGACCTTGTGCTTGCTGAGGTTCAGGGCCTCGTCGAGCAGGGGCTTGTAGGGGATGACCTTGCCGCCGCGCGAGCCCGCATCGGCCGAGACGATGACCTTCGGTGCTGCGTCCTCGATCCGTGTGGCCAGTGAGTGCGACGCAAAGCCGCCGAACACCACCGAATGGATGGCGCCCAGGCGCACCGTCGCCAGCATGGCGATCACGGCTTCGGGGATCATGGGCATGTAGATCAGGACGCGGTCACCTTTGCCCACGCCCTGCGCGCGCAGCACCGCTGCCATGCGCTGCACCTCGACGAAAAGCTGGCCGTAGCTCAGCGTCTGCTCGGTGTTGGTTTCGCTGGAAACGAAGATCAGCGCCGGCTGGTCGGGACGGTGGGGCACGTGGCGGTCCACCGCGTTGTGGCACAGGTTCAACTGGCCGCCCACGAACCATTCCGCGAAAGGCGGGTTGCGTGTGTCGCAGACGGTGTGGAAGGGACGGTGCCAGTCGATGCGCTGTGCTTGCTCACGCCAGTAGGCGTCGCGCTGCGTGATCGAGCGCTCATGGAAGGCCAGGTAATTCATGGAGCCGCTTCCCGCCATGGCGACGGGCCTGTTTTTGTCAGGCCGATGCTAGGGCTCACCCTGCCCCGTGAACAGGGGGCTATCCCCCGGTTACCAGCATGGGCACTGACCGCCGGCCATTGAAAGGTCGGCTCAGAGGAACACCGCGGCGCGGCGCAGGATGAGCAGGCCGAAGAAGCACAGGCCGAGCACGACGCCCCATTTCAGGCACAACATGGCGCGCGTGCGCCACTGCGCTTGGCCGGTAATGGTGAACACCGCCATGTTGAGCAGAAAAGCCAGGGCCAGACCGATGGCCAGGAAGCGGAAGAGCACCATGTTGGGTCAGGGCGTGGGCCGGGCTTACCAGGCCGGGGCCAGCTCGGCCATGCCGCGCGGCGCCTTGCGCTCGTCGTCGAAGCTCACCACCTCGAAGGCGTCGGGCTGGGAGAGCAACTCGCGCAGCAGCTTGTTGTTGAGCGCGTGGCCCGAGCGGAAGGCCGTGTAGGAAGCCAGCAGCGGGTGGCCGGCCACGTACAGGTCGCCGATGGCGTCGAGGATCTTGTGCTTGACGAACTCGTCGTCGTAGCGCAGGCCGTCGCTGTTGAGCACACGGTAGCGGTCCACCACGATGGCGTTGTCCATGGAGGCGCCCAGGCCCAGGCCGCGCGAGCGCATCATCTCGACGTCTTTGGTGAAGCCGAAGGTGCGGGCGCGGGCGATGTCGCGCTTGTATTGGCCAGAGCTGAAATCGAACTCGACGCGCTGGCCGGTCTGGTCGACGGCCGGGTGGTCGAAGTCGATCTCGAAGGCGAGCTTGTAGCCGTGGTGGGGCTCCAGGCGGGCCCATTTCAAATTGCGGCCTTCGCCTTCGCGTACTTCCACGGGCTTGCACACACGCAGGAACTTCTTGGCCGCCTTCTGTAGCTCGATGCCGGCGCTTTGCAGCAGGTACACGAACGCGGCGGAGGAGCCATCGAGGATGGGCACTTCCTCGGCGGTGATGTCCACGTAGAGGTTGTCCAGGCCGAGGCCGGCGCAGGCCGACATCAGGTGCTCGATGGTGTTGACCTTGGCCCCACCCGGGTCGCCGCCCGGCGAGATGGTGGTGGCCATGCGCGTGTCGCAGACCGACTCGGCGCGCACGGGGATGTCCACCGGCTGGCTCAAATCCACCCGACGGAAGACGATGCCGGTGTCCGGCGCGGCGGGGCGCAGGGTCAGCTCGACGCGCTGGCCGCTGTGCAGGCCGACGCCCACGGCGCGGGTCAGGGATTTGAGGGTGCGTTGTTGCAGCATGGACCGGATTATCGCTGCGGCGCAGCAAGCGTGCGAGAGGTTTTGGCGATGTCCCTCATGCAGGCAGCCAATCGGCGGCCTGAGGCCTCACAGCATGTGGGTGCGGTCGCCGTGCGCGAAGCCGATGGCGTCGAACCAGGGGCCTTTGACGAAGCCGATGACCTTGAAAAGTTCGCCCATTTCGTGTTCGGCCACCAGCATCTGCAAGGCGGCGCGGGACCGGATTTGTTCGGCGCTGCTGGCCTCGCCGGTGCGCGCCAGGGCCTCGCCCAGGCCGCAGTTGGTGAGGAAGCGCCCCTGACTTGTGTAGCCCAACACCTCCCAGCCAGCCTCCTGCCCAGCCAGGGCGATGCCGGTGAAGTTCACGTGGGCGGTGATGTCTTTGTCGCCCACCATCGCCAGCGGGTCGGGGTCGGCCGTGTGGGCGTGGTGGCACATCAGGGTGCCGCCGTGGCGCTGGGGCAGGTAGAACTCGGCCTCGGGGAAGCCGTAGTCCAGGAAGAAGGCCGCGCCGCGCACCATGCGCTGCGCCAGCGTGGCCACGAAGGCCTCGGCCTGACCGTGGGTTTCGGTGACGGTGCCGGGTGGGTAGGCGCTGTCGGGGTGCTCGGTGGGGGGGCGCACGCCCTCGGGGGCGGGGCGGTCGGCCCAGGCGAAAGTGAACTCGGCTGCGCCTGATGCAGTTGCGGTGTCTGCTGGTGCCGTGTCCGCAGGCGCCAGCGTCACGCCGCGCTCCAGCCACCGCTGGCCGTTCCAGCTCAGCAGGTGCACGGGCATGGCGTCCAGCACCTCGTTGCCGACGATGACGCCCGACATCGCCTCCGGCAGGCTGTCGGCCCAGATGACCTTGTGCGCCAGTTGCGGGTGGGCCTTGACCAGGCGCTGGTGCTGGCGGTCGCGCAGCGAGCCGGACAAATCGACGATGACGTAGCGCTGGATGCGGTCGCCGAGTTCACCCAGCAACTGCTCGGCCAGGGCGCCGGTGCCCGCGCCGAATTCCCAGACCTCATCGGTGCCGGTGGCGTCCAGCGCCTGCAGAACTTGGCGCGCCAGCACCTCGCCGAACAGCGGCGTGAGTTCGGGCGCGGTGACGAAATCGCTGCCGTCCTGCGGCCGCTGGCCCAGCACGCGGCGCCCGCCGCTGTAATAGCCCAGACCGGGGGCATAGAGCGCCAGCTCCATGAAGCGCTCGAAGCTCATCCAGCCGCCGCGCTGGCGGATTTCATGGGCCATCAGCTCGGCCAGCGGGTGACCGGTGACGGGCGCGGCCACGACACTGTGGCCCTCGTCGCTGGACAGTTGGGTGGACGGCGTGGTGCGGTTCATGCCCGCATTGTGTCGGAAGGCGCGCTGCCGCCTGCTGCAGCAGGGTTGAAGCACTTGAAAGCGATTTGAATCGCCATGTCGCTGCTTCTGCGCTGCTCTTGCGCTGCTTCGGTGTCGCGTGGGCACCGCTCTTGCGTTATGGTGCGGGGCCCGCACTTGCTTCTCGGCCTTACCGCAGCCTCCGCCCGACATGACCGCCACAGCGAACGACTCCGCGCCAAACCCAGCAGCCGCGACCTCCCGTGTCGCGCTGGTCACGGGCGCTGGCAAACGCCTGGGCCGTGAAATCGCACTGTGCCTTGCCGCAAAGGGGTGGGATGTGGCCGTGCACTGTCGCGCGTCGCGCGCCGAGGCCGATGCCACCGCCGCTGACATCCGCGCCTTGGGTCGCCGGTCCACCGTGCTGAGCGCCGACCTGGCCGACGAGGCCGCCACGCGTTTGCTCGTGCCCGGGGCTGTGGCCGCACTGGGCCAGCTCGACGCGGTCGTCAACAGCGCCTCCACCTTCGAGTACGACAACGCCGCATCCTTCACCTACGGGATGCTGGAGAAGCACTTGCGCGCCAACACCGCACCGGCCATCGTGCTGGCGCAGATGCTGGCGGAGCACGCGGCATCACGTGCGGGCGAAGGCGTTGTGGTCAACCTGCTGGATCAGAAGCTGTGGAACCCCAACCCCGATTTCCTGAGCTACACCCTGTCGAAGGCCGCGCTGGAATCGGCCACGAGCTTGCTGGCCCTGGCCTTGGCGCCAGCGGTGCGCGTGGTGGGCGTGGCGCCGGGCCTGACCCTGACCAGCGAGTGGCTGCAGGGCGAGCAGTTCCGGCAGGCGCACAAGCTGTCGCCGCTGGGGCGCTCGTCCACACCGGAGGACGTGGCCGCGACCGTGGCCTTCGTGCTGGCCAACCGCTCCATGACCGGTACCACGCTGCTGGTCGATGGCGGCCAGCACCTGCAGCGCTTCGAGCGCGATTTTTCGATGATGTGAATGAGAAGGCGAGAAGGCCCGACCATGTCCCTGACCAAAGGCACCCAGACCCTCAGCCTCACCGGCCTGCGTTTCGACGCCAGCCTGGGTGTGCTCGACCATGAAATCAACGCGCCCCAGCCGATCATGGTCGATGCCGACCTGAACATGGGCAGCCAGCCGCTGCTGCCGCGCGACGACGAAATCCTCAACGTGCTCGACTACCGCAAGGTGCGCACCATCATCATCGAGGAATGCACCGCGGTGCACATCAACCTGCTGGAGACGATGATCGGCAAGGTCTGCGACCGGTTGATGGCCTTGCCCGGCGTGCAAGGCGTGCGCGTGAAGATCGCCAAACTGGAGATCTTCGACGACTGCGAAGTCGCCATCCGCATGGAAACCGGCCAGTGGTGAGCGCCCCCGGCTGACGCCCCCTGGGTGACAGTGGCGCCCGCTTCGGCGAAAATGGCGGGCTATGAGCCAAGTCACTGCCCCCCTGCCGACCCTCGCCGCCGACGCGCCATCGGCGGATGCCGCCCGCGCCAAGCGCGAGGCCTTCGAGATGAACAAGCTGCGCAAGCGCCTGCACCGCGAGGTGGGCCAGGCGGTGACCGACTTCAACATGATCGAAGAAGGCGACAAGGTCATGGTGTGCATGTCGGGTGGCAAGGACAGCTACGCCATGCTCGACATCCTGATGAACTTGCAGCGCCGGGCGCCCATCCACTTCGAGCTGGTGGCGGTCAACCTCGACCAGAAGCAGCCCGGTTTTCCCGAGCACGTGCTGCCCGAGTACCTCACCAAGGTCGGTGTGCCTTTCCGCATCGAGGAGCAGGACACCTACAGCGTGGTCAAGAAGGTCATCCCCGAGGGCAAAACGACGTGCAGCCTGTGCTCGCGCCTGCGCCGCGGCATCCTCTACCGCGTGGCCAAGGAACTGGGTTGCACCAAGATCGCGCTGGGCCACCACCGCGACGACATCCTCGAAACCCTGCTCATGAACATGTTCTTCAACTCCCGTTTGAAGGGCATGCCGGCCAAGATGGTGACCGACAACGGCGAGCACACCGTGATCCGGCCCATGGCGTATTGCCGCGAGCAGGACATTGAGCGCTATGCCAAGCACCGCGCCTTCCCCATCATCCCGTGCAACCTGTGCGGCAGCCAGGACGGCTTGCAGCGTCAGGCCATGAAGGAGATGATCCAGGGGTGGGACCGCAAATTCCCGGGCCGCGTGGACAACATGTTCACCGCCCTGGCCAACGTCGTGCCCTCGCACCTGATGGACCGCAACCTCTTCCCTTTCCAGACCGTGAAGGCCACCGGCGAGCCGGTCGTGGGTGGCGACATCGCGTTCGACGATGATGAGGGCTGTGGCGACACCGCCCCCGCAGGCGTCGGTGGCGGCTTGCCGGGCGAGGTGAGCGTGTCGCTGGCCTCGCTGCGCATCCGCCAGACTGGCTGACCATGAACCGCCGCGCTGCGCCACCGGACCTGTTGCGCGCCGCCTTGCGGTGGTTCGCGCTTTGGGCTGTGGCCGCCGTTGTTGTGGGCTTGGCGGGCTGCGCGGCGACCTCCATCACCAGCCAGGTCGAGAATTTCGGGCGCTGGCCCGAGGGGCGCAAGCCCAGCACCTTCGTGTTCGATGTGCTGCCTTCTCAGCAGGCCAACCCGGTGTCGCAAGACAAGCTCCAGGCCGCAGCGCTGCCCGCCCTGCAGGCGCTGGGTTTTGCGCTTTTGCCGCCCGAGCAGGCCGCGAACGCCGACGTGCTGGTGCAACTTGGACTGAGTGTGCGCGTGGAGCCCCGCCTGCGTTACGAGCCCTTCGGCGGCTTCGGGCCGTTCCCGCGTGGCATTCAGCCCTACCCCTACGGACCCTATGGCCCTTACGGGCACGCGTCCTTCCAGTGGCGCGCAGGCTTGGGCGGGTGGGGGCCGGGCTGGTTCCCGTCCATGGAGCCGCCGTGGGTCACGATGCGCGTCGAGCTCATCTTGCGTGACCGTGCCAGCAGCAAGGTGCTGTACGAAGCCCGGGCCTCCCAAGACCGCGTGGGCGTGGCGGACCCGTCCGTGCTGCCTTACCTCTTCCAGGCGGCGCTGCAGAGCTTCCCGGACGCGCCGCCCGGGCCGCGCGTGGTCGAGATTCCCTTGCCGCAGGAGGCGCGTTGAGGCCTGATCCCCGCTGAGCGGGGCACGGCGCGCCAGGCGGGTTGTCACAGACCCACAGCATCGTTCACCCAACCACCCTCATTTTCCGAATCAGGCAGGAGTTCCATGTTGCTTTCCATCGTCATCATGGCCGCGGGCAAAGGCACCCGCATGAAGTCCGCGCGCCCGAAGGTGCTGCACAAAATCGCCGGTCGGCCCATGCTGGCCCACGTGATTGGCACAACGTCGGCGCTGCAGGCGCAGCAGCAGGTGCTCATCACCGGCCACGGCGCTGACATGGTTGAGGCCGACATGGCCAAGGCTTTCCCCGAGGCACCGCTGCGCTTCGTGCGCCAGGAGCCGCAACTGGGCACCGGCCACGCCGTGCAGCAGGCCGTGCCCGTGTTGCCCGATGAAGGCGTCACGCTCATCCTCAATGGCGACACGCCGCTGATCCAGGCCAGCACGGCCCAGTCCCTGGTCGATGCCTGTGGCGGCGACAAACTCGCCCTGCTGACCATCACCCTGGCCGACCCGACCGGCTACGGCCGCATCGTACGCGACGCCTCCGGCGAGCGCGTGCTGGCCATCGTCGAGCACAAGGACGCAACGCCCGAGCAGCGCGCCATCCGCGAGGTCTACACCGGCATGATGGCCGCGCCCACCGCGCGCCTGAAAGGCTGGTTGTCGCGCCTGACGAACGACAACGCCCAAGGCGAGTACTACCTGACCGACGTGGTGGCCATGGCCCAGGCCGAGGGCCTGGCCGTGGTGGCTGCGCAGCCCAAGGACGAGGTCGAGGTGCTGGGCGTCAACAGCCCGGCGCAGCTGGCCGAGCTGGAGCGTCGCCACCAACTGGCGCAGGCCATGGCCTTGATGGAGCAGGGCGTACGCCTGGCCGATCCGGCCCGCTTCGACCTGCGCGGCAGCCTGCAGTGCGGCCGCGACGTGGACATCGACGTCAACTGCATCTTCGAAGGCAGCGTGAGCCTGGGCGACGAGGTGCGCATTGGTGCCCACTGCGTGATCCGCAACGCCCGCATCGCCGCGGGGGCCATCATCCACCCCTTCACCCACATCGACGGTGACAAGGACGGCGTGACCGTGGGCGAGGGCTCGCTGATCGGGCCGTTCGCACGGCTGCGCCCGGGTGCCGAGCTGGGCCGGGAGGTTCACATCGGCAACTTCGTCGAGGTCAAGAACAGCACCCTGGCCGATGGCGCCAAGGCCAATCACCTGGCCTACCTGGGCGATGCCACCGTGGGTGAGCGTGTGAACTACGGCGCTGGCAGCATCACGGCCAACTACGACGGGGCCCACAAGCACCGCACCGTGATCGGCAACGATGTGCATGTGGGCTCGAACTGCGTGCTGATCGCACCGATCACCCTGGGCGAGGGCGCCACCATTGGCGGCGGTAGCACGCTCAGCAAGGATGCGCCGGCCGGCCAGTTGACCGTGGCGCGGGCCAAGCAGGTGTCGCTGGCGGGGTGGCAGCGACCTCAAAAGCACCCCAAAAAGCAAGGCGGCTGAGGCTGGAAGGCGGCCCGCGCGGCCGCATTGACCCTACAGTGCGCCCGCAGACAGCCGTTAACATGCTGTCACTCACTCGCACAACACCCTGAGACGGGCGCCAACGACGGCCCTGGGATGGGCCGGGACCCACGCACGCTGTGAACCACTACGAACGCCTGAAAGTCACGCAAGACGCGCCGCCGGAGGTCATCCGTGCCGCTTACCGCGCTTTGGCCAACCGCCTGCACCCGGACCGCAGTGGCGGCGTCGGCGGCCCGGACGACGCGGCGCACGAGCAGATGGCGTCGCTGAACGCGGCCTACGAGGTTTTGATCGACCCCTTGCTGCGCAGCGACTACGACGCCACGCTCGAGCCGATGCGCGTGACCGCAACGCGCCCGCTGGGCGAGTCGCACGCGCCCTCCGGCTTTCATGCCGACACGGCTTCGGGCCTGGGTGACAGCACCCTGGAGCGCCCCTGGCAGGCCCCCTTGCCGCTGAGCTCGCGCACGGTGTGGGCGCCGGGCCCCAAGCACATCCTGGCGGGCGTGGGCATTGGCGCGGTGGCCATGGCCGCCGTGGTGTTCGCCCTGTGGCGCATGGACCAATTCGATGAGCCCCTGGACCGTTCGGTGGCTGCCCAGGTCACCCGGCAGCCCGGGGTCGCGCCAGACAACCTGACGCCATCGGGCCAGCCCACGGCCTTGGCCACCGAAGCGCGGCGCCCCACCGTCGAGGAGCTCTCGCGCATGAGTGACGAGGAGCTGGTCGAGGCCCTGCCTGCCTTGGACGGCAAGCCCGTGCCCGTCCGCGGCAACGCCGTCGCCCCCACCGGAGCGACCGGCGGGCTGGCCACCGCCGCGCGCGGGCCCCATGCGCTCGACGGCAGCCCCTTGCGCCTGCGCGTCGAAACCCACCTCGTGGACACCTTGGCCGCTGCGCCCCGCCCCAACCCCCCTGCGGCCAAACGCCTGCCCTGAGCGCTGACCTCAGCCGCTTGCGGCCGCCTTTGCTCCCACGGACGGCAGAGGCAGCTCCGTGCCGAACTTGGCCCGCTTGACCGCAAAGAACGCGCGCACATTGCGCACCTGGCTGTCTTCGTTGAACAGGCGCCTGGCCACGTCCTGGTAGGCCGGCATGTCGGCCACCTGGATCACCAGCACGAAGTCCGGGCCGGGCGACACGCGCCAGCACTGCTGCACCGCCCCGTCGGCCACGGCGCGCTTCTCGAAGGCGTCCAGCGCCTCGGTGGTCTGCACGTCGAGGCTGATCTCGACCAGGGCGCTCAGGCCCCAGCCGGTGATGTCGGCCAGGCGCTGCGGGTTGAGGATGGCCACGCGCCGCTCGATCAGCCCCAGCGTGTGCAGCCGCTGCACGCGGCGATGGCAGGTCGCAGCCGACAGGTGCGCGGCTTCGGCCAGGGCCTGGTTGGACAGGCTGGCGTCGGTTTGCAGCAGAGCCAGCAGGCGCAGGTCGGCCGCATCCAGTTCGATGGGAGAGATCGCGATGGGAGAAATCATCATGGATGAATTATCCGTAAATCATCTCGCAATGGATGAATCCTTCGTTACAAATTCACGTGTGGTTGAAAATTCAATATAGCGTTGAATTTCGATGAAACATTTCAACGCGAATCCCCTAGCATCGTGCCCATTGCACTGCAACATCCAAGGTACGAAAGGGAGATCCTGAATGTGTGGCATCGTCGGCGCGATCGGTTCGCGCAACATCACCCCGGTCCTGGTCGAAGGCCTCAAGCGCCTGGAATACCGCGGCTATGACTCCTGCGGCGTGGCCGTGCTGCAAGATGGCGCGCTGCGCCGCTCGCGCAGCACCCAGCGCGTGGCCGAGCTGGGGGCGCAAGCTGCGTCCGACGGCATCTCCAGCACCTTGGGTATCGCCCACACCCGCTGGGCCACCCACGGCGCGCCCGCGGTGCACAACGCTCACCCGCACTTCTCCCACGGCCCGGGCGCCGATGCCGCCACGGCCAAACCGGGCCGCGTCGCCCTGGTGCACAACGGCATCATCGAGAACCACGAAGAGCTGCGCCGTGAACTGCAGGGCAAGGGCTATGTGTTCCTGAGCCAGACCGACACCGAGGTCATCGCCCACCTGGTGGACCACCTCTACGACGGCGACCTGTTCGCCGCCGTGAAAGCCGCCTCCCAGCGCCTGCACGGTGCTTATGCGATCGCCGTGTTCCACCGCGAGGAGCCGCAGCGCATCATCGGTGCGCGCCAGGGCTCGCCGCTGGTGATGGGCGTGGGCGGTGCCGATGCCTCCGAGCGTTTTCTTGCGTCCGATGCCATGGCCCTGGCCGGTGTGACCGACCAGATCGTCTACCTGGAAGAGGGCGACGTGGTGGATCTGCAGCCCGGTCGCCACTGGATCGAGCACATCGCGCCGGGTGCGACCGAACACGTGCGTGTCGATGCCGCCGAGCGTCCGGTGCGCACCGTGACCGCGCACAGCGGTGCCGTGGAGCTGGGCCCGTACCGCCACTACATGCAAAAGGAAATCTTCGAGCAGCCGCGCGCCATCGCCGACACGCTCGAAGGCGTCGAGGCCATCACGCCCACGCTGTTTGGCGCCGATGCCGAAGCCGTGTTCGGCCAGATCGACCGCGTGCTGATCCTGGCCTGCGGCACGAGCTACTACTCGGGCTCGACGGCCAAGTACTGGCTGGAGTCGATTGCCAAGATCCCGACCGCGGTCGAGATCGCCAGCGAGTACCGCTACCGCGACAGCGTGCCCGATCCGCGCACCCTGGTCGTCACCATCAGCCAGTCCGGTGAAACGGCCGACACCATCGCCGCGCTCAAGCACGCTCGCAGCCTCGGCATGGAGCAGACGCTGACCATCTGCAACGTCAGCACCTCGGCCATGGTGCGCGAGTGCAAGCTGAACTACGTGACGCGCGCTGGCGTGGAAATCGGCGTGGCCTCGACCAAGGCCTTCACCACCCAGCTGGCCGGCCTGTTCCTGCTGACGCTGACCCTGGCCAAGCTGCGCGGCCACCTCAGCCCTGAAGCCGAAGCCGAGCACCTCAAGGACCTGCGCCACCTGCCGGCCGCGCTGCAAGCCGTGCTGGCCCTGGAGCCGCAAGTGGTGGCCTGGGCCGAAGCCTTCGCGCGCAAGGACAACGCCCTGTTCCTGGGCCGTGGCCTGCATTACCCCATCGGCCTGGAAGGCGCGCTCAAGCTCAAGGAGATCAGCTACATCCACGCCGAGGCCTATCCGGCCGGTGAGCTCAAGCACGGCCCGCTGGCCTTGGTGACGGCCGAGATGCCCGTGGTGGTCGTGGCCCCCAACGACACCCTGCTGGAGAAGCTCAAGAGCAACATGCAGGAAGTCAAGGCCCGTGGCGGCGAGCTGTACGTGTGCGCCGACGGCGACACGCACATCCAGGCGGAAGCCGGCATCCACGTCATCCGCATGCCCGAGCACTACGGCGCGCTCAGCCCCATCCTGCACGTGGTACCGCTGCAATTGCTGGCTTACCACACGGCCTGCGCGCGTGGCACCGACGTGGACAAGCCGCGCAACCTGGCCAAGTCGGTCACGGTGGAGTGATGGGCGAGGGCATGGGGGGCGAAGGCGGCAAGGGGCGCGAGCAGCCCCGCAACCCGCTGCACGGCATCACGCTGGCACGCATGGTCGAGGACCTGGCCGATTTCTACGGCTGGGCTGAACTCGGCCGGCTCATCCCGGTGCGCTGCTTCACGCACGACCCCAGCGTGCCCTCCAGCCTGAAGTTCCTGCGGCGCACGCCGTGGGCGCGGGAGAAGGTCGAGGCGCTGTACCTGCAGTCCTTGCAGCGCTACGGCAGGAACTGAGGCGGCGGCTCGGCCGGCGTCCAGCGCAGGGGCAGGGCATGCTTGCGCCGCCAGCCGCCCAGCACGTCCAGGTGCAGCAGGCGCAGGGCCCCGGGATGGGCGTCCAGCGCGGGCCCCTCTGTTTCGAACGACGCCTGGGCTGCCAGTTGCAGCACGCTGCCATCGTCGGCATCCACGAACAGCAAGCCGGCCTGGGGCCACAGCAGCAGGTTGCCCAGGGTGTTGAAGAACTGGTTGCCGGGGTAGTCCGGCAGGGTGATGCGCAGGCTGTCGGTCGCCTCCAAGGGCTGCATGGTGACCTGCAGGAAGCCAGGTCGGCCACCGCGGTGTGAGACGTCCACGCCTGCGGCCCGCTCGTCACCTGGATGTGCGCTGTTGGCCGATGCGATGAAGCAGGTGTCCGCGCGGCGCAGCCAGGCGATGGCGGCTTCGTCCAGCATCGGGCCGAGGGCCTCGGCGGCGTGCGGTGTCAGCGAGGCATCGGGCACCGGCTCGCGTGCGTGGATGTATTTGGGACAGTTGCCAAAGCTCTGTGCCACGGCCATGTCGAAGCCATCGACGCTCAGCTCACGCAGTCGCCCGTTGGCGCGGTTGCGTCGCCGCGTGTGGGGCTCCAGGCCCAACACACCGATGGCAGCACCTTCGTGCAAACAGGGCCGCACGGGGTCGTCGGTGGCGGGCAGGGCGTGGATGAGCAGGGTGCGGGCGTCGGGGCTGTCGATGAAGCCGGGCGAGCCTTGCAACATCGTGGCCCAGGGCTGCCCCTGCTCGTCTTGTGCAGCCAGCAGCAGCGTGGGCAGTTTGCTGAACAGCTCGCGGTGCTGGTCGGGCATGTGGTCGCGGATGACCGCGCGCCCCACCGCCTCCAGCCGCTCGCGCACGCCCATGCGGGTCTGCCAGGCTTGTTCGCCGGCGTGGAAGGCGGGGGTGTCCATTCAGGCCTCCGTGGGCAGGGGCGAGCGCTGCATGCCGACGAAACCGGGCAGGGCCTCGATGCGCGCCAACCAGGCCTGGATGTGCGGCCAGCGGCCCAAGGCAACGCCGCCTTCCGGCGCGTGAGCCGTGTAGGTGTAGAGCGCGATGTCGGCGAGGGTGGCGTGGCCGGTGGCCAGCCAGGGCTGGCGGGCCAGGTGCTGGTCCATCACGCCGAACAGGCTTTCGGCCGCGGTAACGGCAGCGGGGTTCGCGGGGCGCTTGAACACGTGCGCAACCCGTGCCGCAGCAGGGCCGCTGGCGAGTGGGCCGGCGGCCACGCTCAGCCAGCGCTGCACCTCGGCCTGGGTGCGGGCGTCTTCGGGCCACCACTGGCGTTGCGGGTCGCGGGTGGCGGCCAGGTACAGGAGGATGGCGTTGCTGTCGGCCAGCACGGTGCCATCGATTTCCAGCACGGGCAACTGGCCGAAGGCGTTGCGCGCCAGGAAGGCAGGGGTCTTGTGCTCGCCCGCAGCGAGGTTCACATCGACCAGCTCGACCGGCACGTGCAGCAGCGACAGCATCAGTTGTGCACGGTGGGCGTGGCCAGACAGCGGGTGGCGGTAGAGGCGGGTGGCGGGTGTGGGATGGCTCATGCGAAGGCTCCTGGTTGGGGGTGCATGCAGTCTAGGAATTGCGCCAGGAGAACGAAAGAGCGATGCAAGGCAGTTCAGAATTGCGGCAGGAGGAATGATCCGATGGACCACCTGCAACGTTTGCGCACCTTCGTGGCCGTGGCCGAAAGCGGCAGCTTTGCCCAGGGCGCCCGCCTGCGCGAGGTGTCGGCGCCCGCGGCCACGCGGGCCGTGGCCTCGCTGGAGCAGCACCTGGGCGCGCTGCTCTTGCAACGCACCACGCGCAGCCTGCGCTTGACCGAGGTCGGCGAGGCCTTCCTGGCCGACTGCCGCCGCATCCTGGGCGAGCTGGACGCGGCCGAGGCGGCCGTGACCGGCGCACGCGGCGAGCCGCGCGGGACGCTGTCGGTCACGGCGCCGGCCTTGTTCGGCAGCCGGCACATCGCGCCGATCTTGTTCGCGTTCCTCGACCGCCACCCGGCCGTGCAGGCGCGGGCCCTGTTCACCAATCGGCTCGTGCACCTGATCGACGAAGGCCTGGATGTGGCCTTGCGCATCGCCGTGCTGCCGGACTCCGGGATGACGGCAGTGCCCGTGGGCACCATGCGCGCGGTGGTGGTGGCGTCGCCGGCATACCTGGATGCCCATGGCGAGCCACGCCGCCCGGCCGACCTCAAGCACCACCGCGCCGTCGGGCTGACCATCGAAGGGCAGGAGCGCAGCGGCTGGGGCTCTGGCCGCCACGCAGCCGCACCGCATGAGCGCCTGGTGGTCAATGCCAACGATGTGAAAGTGGCCGCGGCCGTGGCAGGACAAGGCCTGGCAAGGGCCTTTGCTTACCAGGTCAGCGACGAAGTGCGCGATGGTCGCTTGCGCGTGGTGCTGGCCGAGCACGAGCCGGACCCCGTGCCCGTGCACCTGGTCTACCCAGCGGGGCGGGGCGCGGCGGCCAAGGTCCGCGAGTTCGTGCACTTCGCGGCCGAACGCTTGCGGGCGCTGCCGGTGCTGCAGGGGCAGGGCCTGGAGGCGCCGCTGGCGCGCAAGCGACGCTGATCAGCGCAGTAACATCGGCCCGATGGGGAACCATGCTGGCGCGCCTGCCCAGCGCCTCACCCCGCCAGCAGCGTCAACCCCAATCCCAAGGCCGCCGGCAACGCCTGTGCGAACAAGATCTTCTTGCTGGCGGTGGCTGCACCAAACACGCCAGTCACCACCACACAGGCCAAGGAGCAGACACGGATGTGCAGTCCCTCGGCGCCTGGCGTCAGCAGCCCCCACACCAGGCCAGCGGCAAGAAGCCGTTGTAGAGCCCTTGGTTGGCAGCCATCACCTTTGTGGCTTGGGCGGTAACGGGCAGGGCCGGCATGGTGGTCTTGGGTGGTCAATCGTTGCCTGGCGCTGGCAGCGTTTTCTGCCAGTGCCCCACGTCCACCCAGCGCCCCAGCTTACGGCCGACCTCGCGCAAATGTCCCACCTGCGTGAATCCCAACGACTCATGCAGGCCGGCGCTGCCGGCATTGGGCAGGGCGATGGCCGCGATCAAGGCATGGCAGCCCTGCGCCTGCAGTTGCGGCAGCAAGGCTCCATACAGTGCCCGTCCGATGCCTCGGCGCTCGCAGCCCAGGCGCACGTACACCGTCACCTCGGCGGTGTGGCGGAATGCGGCGCGCGCGTGATACGGTGCAGCGTAGCTGTAGCCCACGATCTGCGGCCGCCCGTCATCGCCTTGTGCTTCGCACACCAGCCAGGGGTGCTTGCTACGGTAGTTGTCGATGCGCGCGCGCATCTGCTCGGGCGTCAGCGGCACCTCCTCGAAGGTCACCACCGTGTGCGAAACGAAGTGGTTGTAGATCTCGCAGATGGCGTGTTCGTCACCGGGGGCGAAAAGTCGGATGCGCATGGGGGATGTGGACGACAGGTGGGCCTTCAAGGCGTGGCCGGTGCCAATCGCCAGGACGCGCGGGCAAAGTACCAGATGGCCATCCACCCCATGGCGATGTGCCCGCCAATGAAGCCTGCGAACACCAGGGGGTGCCCCGCGATGAACGCCTCTGGACCGGGGATGTCGGTCGAATAAAACGACAGGGCGCCCACGTTGAAAGCCAGGATCACAGCCAGCAAGGCCTTCGAGCCTCGGAAGCGGCGCCAGCACCAGACGCCATACAGCGTCTCAACCACCAGGGCCACCAGGGGGATGTCGTACAGCCCCGTGCCGAGTTTGGGGCTCGCGATGCCTGGCGCGATCACCATGTCCGGCGCATGCACGAGCACATCGAGCACCGTGTGGGAGAACACCCCCACTGCCAGCGCCAAACCCCATTGCGGCTTGCCCAGCCCCTTGGCGAAGACCCACCACACGGCCAAGGCCAGCAGCGCGGTGGTGGCCAGGGAGTGGGAGTAGGGCATGTGGACGAGGTGCACATCGCGCATGGAAGCGAAGGCTGAGCCCACCTCGGTGCGCTCCACCCCGAGCAGGTTCAGCACGACCCACAGCACCTCGACAATCTGTACCGACACCAGCACCGGCCAGATCGGCACCTGGGGCCAACGTCGGTGGATGGCCAATGCGGTGGCGGCGTGGTTGATGGCGTTCATGGCCGGGGTTTCTGGGTTGTTGATTCAGCGGACGATGGCGCCAGGGACTCGATGCTCCGATGGACTGGCGCCCGAATGTCTCGTGCGTGACGTGTCCATCTGCGTGCCCTGTCACGCTGGGCCCATTCACGCCTACTTGCAAGAGTGGCTGAACGAGACGTTCACAGGTTTCCCCTTGGCCGGGTCGTCTGGTGAGCCAATGAACTCGATCTGACAAGTTTTGCCGGATGCACTGGCCACAGGAAATGCCTTGCCGCCACGTTGCCAGCCTTGGTCGATGCCATTGATGAACACTCGGAAGCCATTGCTTTGGTCCCAGGCGTTGACCAGCGCATTCGCGTTCACACCGAATCGGATGGTGGGACCACCGATCGTTGTCTGCCGCGTGGCTTCGCCGTCCGGTGCTTGGGCGTTGACCGTCGCGCCTTGGAAATTGAAAACGTTGCTGACGATGCTGCCAACCGTTATTTGCTGGCCCGATCGGGAGGCGTTCACCGCCCCGATGATCGCCGCTGCGATCGTGGCGGCGGCTGTGATGGCTGCCGCCATCAAAGGTGTGCTTGGCTTTTCCATGAGATGTCCTCCGTTGTGAATGGGTGAGATGGTGCTGGCGCAGCGGACACCGATTGACCGGATGGCAACGCCAGGCAGCACATGGGGGCTTGATGTGGCTTGGAGACCCCTGTCCTTGCGCTCCGGTGCCCGTCGCCCATGCGGGCACCGGCTCCGCGGCGCGATGTTTGCACGCCCAGTGCTGCCGCCATCCAGTTCTCCCACGTTTGCCGCTCTCTCGGCAGTGAATTTAACGGCCACGGGCGGCGCCTCGCAACCCTCTGAGGTGCTTCTTCCGCCAATTTCCGCCCGCTCGCCTCTCCGGGCCCGAGCCTGCGACCACCGCACGCAACAGTGCGTGGCCTTTCAGCGAGACGCTCATCACGTCGCTGTTCAGTGGTGAGGCTGCCGGCCATCTTGCCGCGGCCTTAGCGCTTGTTGAAGGAGCGGTTGATCAAGCTGCCGAAGTGCAGCCCCAGCACGGGCAAGGCGCCGTCAATCTGGGCGCGCTCGGCGTCCGTCAGATCGATGAAGACCAGAGTCTGTGACATGGGATTCCCTTCATTGCGGTGGTGTCGGTCCGCCAGGATGTGCTGGCGGTGCGCACCTCATTGCCCCAGGTGGGGCGAGGGAGTCTATTTGTGCCAGCCCAGCGCCAACATGGGCAGCTGCTTAGCCATGATGCCGCTCATGCGGTACACCCGAAAGCGCGCAAAGGCGGTCTGCGCCGCCGGTGCGCGCATGGGGCTGGTGTGGAGCCGAAGTCCGGCCCGCCTTCGGCTCAAGGCCGCGGCTTGCTGCTCAGCGGGTGGTCACGCAGCCACTTGAACATGGCCTGGTTCCAGTTCGTCGGCCACACCAAGTGGTTGACGTTGCCGATGGGGTTGAGCGCAGGGTTCTGGCTGGCGCACATCGGATTGCAAGCCGCGACCTGCTGCTTGAGCGCGTTGAGGATGACGTGCTTTTGCTGCAGGCTGGGAAAGCGCTGAGCCAGGTCTTTGTGGAAGGCCGAGCCCGTCTGGCAGATGCCGATGATGTCGCAGCTGTTGTGCACGTCCATCAGCGGCGTCAGCGTGGTGGCGAAGGGCTGTTGGTGGCAGGGGTCCTGCACGTCCTTGAACGGGTCGGGCGAGGAGTACACGGCTGCCGCGGCCACCGAGGGCGTGTTCAGCGCATAGAGCTGTGCCATGGCCGCGCCGTTGGACCAGCCCGTCATGTACTGGCGGTTGGAGTCGACGATACCGCGCGCTTTCACCATCTCGACGAACTGGTCGATGGCGGCCACGTCCAGGTTCAGCCAGGGCGAGTTGCGGTCCAGGTTTCGGTACCAGTTGTCCCAGCCTGGGGCGTACTCGTCGGGGAAGGGATAAAAGTGATGGGTGTTGCGGCCGATGGGCACCAGCAGGATGAAGCCAGGGCGCTGCGGGTCGCCTGTCAGGTCGGCTGTGCGCGTTTGAGGTTGCCAGCCAGTCAGCGGGATCTGCGGCGTGGCCGGGAACAGCGAGCCCTGCAGGAAGGTCAGCAGAGGCAGCGGCTTGTCGCGCGAGGCCTGGGGCGGCACGATCAGGCAGGCGCTGCGGCGGTCGCCGGTGCGGTCGGTCCAGGTCAGGGTCTCGGCGCCGATCAGTTCGCAGCGCTCTACCAGTGCCGTGCCCAGGCCGGTCAAAGCGGCCGAGCCCATCCCGGACGCGGCGGTGCTGATGGCTGCGGGGACATCACCATAAGGGACATTACAGCGTGCGGTGTCCGTCGAGCCCGGGCCACCGGCCAGTTGGGCCGCCGTGGTGGGGTCGGCTGGCAGGCTGCCGGCGTGGGCCAGGGCGGCGAACAGGGCGAGGCTGCCCAGTAGGGCGGTGCTCTGGGCGGTGAGGCGGTGCAGGGTCGGTCGAATGACCATGGGGTGTCTCCTTCTGGTGTCGGCAGTGTCAGGAAACGACCGCAGTCAAACAAGGTGGGCAATCCCGGTGATCAGCCCGTGTTCACCGGGACGCAATGCACGCCACCTCAGCCCAGGGCCTTGGCTGGCGAGGGCAGGGCCGATGCGGCGGGCTGGCGCTGCAAGCTGAAGATGCCCATCGCCACGCAAGCCACCGCACCGGGGATGGCGAAGGCCAGGAAGTTGGCCGGCAGGGGCAGCTCGGCCGCCATCAGCGCACCGCCCAGCAGCGGGCCGACCACGGCGCCGTTGCGACCGATGCCCGAGGCCCAGCCCAGGCCGGTGGAGCGGATGGCCATCTCGTAGAAGTGTGCGCCCAGGGCGTACAGCAGGATCTGCGAGCCGATGGTGGTGGCGCCTGCGATGGCGATCAGGGTGTAGAGCACGCCGGTCGGGCTCTTGAAGCCCAGCAGGCTGATGGAGACGGCGGCGATGGCGAAGAAGGCCATCAGAACGCGGGGCAGGTTGAGCTTGTCGCCCAGCCAGCCGCCGCCCACGGCACCGAAGATGGCGCCGAAGTTCAGCACCAGCAGGAAGCTCAGCGAGGAACCCAGCCCATAGCCGGCCTTGGTCATCAGCTTGGGCAGCCACGAGGCCAGCGCATAGACCATCAACAGGCAGCAGAAGAAGGCCACCCACAGCATCACGGTGCGCAGGGCGCGGCCGTCGCGGAACAGTTGCAACACCGAGGCACCCGAAGCCTTGGCCGAGGCCATGCTCAGTTGCTCACCGGCTTGCAGGGCAAAGCCAGGCTGCACGCGGGCCAGCACGGCAGCGGCCTCCTCGTTGCGGCCTTCGCGCACCATGAAGCCGACCGATTCGGGCAGCTGGCGCATGATGACGGGCAGCAGCAGCAGGGGGATGCCGGCCACGAAGAACACCGATTGCCAGCCATAGGCCGGCATCAGCACCATGCCCAGGCCGGCCGACAGCATGCCGCCCACCGAGTAGCCGCTGAACATGATGGCCACCAGGGTGGAGCGGATTTTCTTGGGCGCGTACTCGCTCATCAGGGCGACCACATTGGGCATGACACCGCCGATGCCCAGCCCCGCGATGAAGCGGCAGATGCCGAACTCCGTGGGGTTGCTGGCGAAGCCGTTGAGCACGGTGAAGCCACTGAACAGCACCACGCACATCGTGATGGCCTTCTTGCGACCGATCTTGTCGGACAGCGGCCCGAAGATCATCGCGCCGGCCATCATGCCGAACAGGGCGTAGCTGCCCAGTGCACCGGCCTGGATGGGCGTGAGGTTCCATTCCTTCATCAGCACGGGCAGGACCACGCCATAGATGACGAGGTCGTAGCCATCGAAAATGATGATCAGGGCACACCAGAACAACACCATCCAGTGGAAGGGGTTGAACTTGGCTTCGTCGATGAGCTTGTTGGCGTCAACTGTTTTCATGGTGACCTCGGTTCAGCGGTGGTGTGAGGGGGCGTGACGGGCCTCAGCCCAAATCGCCGCCGCCCACGGGGAGGGTCGTGCCGGTGATGTAGGAGGCTTCCGGCGAAGCCAGGAACAAGATGGCGCCGACCTGTTCGTCGATCGAGCCATAGCGCTTCATCAGGCTGGACTGCACCGTCTGGTCGACGATTTGCTGGTACCAGACCTTCTCTTGCTCGCTTTGTTCGGCCGCGTTGCGCGGGATGCGCCGCGGTGGCGCCTCGGTGCCGCCCGTGGCGATGGCGTTGACGCGCACACCGCGTTGGGCCGTCTCGAAGGCCAGGCAAGCGGTGAGGGCGTTCACGCCGCCCTTGGCCGCGCCATAGGGCACGCGGTTGATGCTGCGCGTCGCAATCGAAGACACGTTGACGATGGCGCCCTGGCCCTGTTCCAGCATGATGGGCAGCGCCGCATGGCAGCACCACAGCGTGGGGAACAGGGAGCGGCGTACCTCGGCTTCGATCTCGTGCGGCTGGTAGTGCTCGAAGGGCTTGGCCCAGATGGTGCCGCCCACGTTGTTCACCAGCACGTCGAGGCGACCGAAGCGGCGCACGGCCTCGGCCATGACGCGGGCGCAGTCGGGCTGTTGCTCCATGTCGCCGGTCAGCGTCATCAGGCGCTGGGCCAGGTCGGGCACGCCGCTCAGGGCATGCAGTTCTTCGACCAGCGCCGAGCGGTCCACGGCGACCACGAGGGCGCCCTCGGCCAGCAGGCGCTCGACCACGCGGCGGCCGATGCCTTGTGCGGCGCCGGTGACCACGGCCACCTGTTTGTCAAAACGTTGGGTCATGTCGTGCTCCGTTGGGCTGTGCCGCACTCAGGCCGAGGCTGCGAACTTCTCGTAATAGAAGTTCTTGGGCTGGATGCCGCGCTCGCGGATGAAGGTGCTGACGGCCTCGACCATGGGCGGCGGGCCGCACAGGTAGATGTCGACGTCGCCGTCGTGCAGGTGTTGTGGCTCGATGTGCTGCGTCACGTAGCCCTTGTGGGGATACGGGCTGTCGGCATTCGCCACGCACGCTGTGAACGTGAAGTTGGGAATGCGCGCAGCAAACGCCTCGAGCTTGTCCATGTCGACCAGGTCGGCGTCGTGGGTCACGCCGTAGATCAGGTGCAGGGGGTGGGCGCTGCCTTGCTCGGCGATCTTCTCCAGCATGGCGGTGAAGGGCGCCAGGCCCGTGCCGCCTGCCAGCATCAACAGCGGGCGCTGGATGTCGCGCAGATAGAAGCTGCCCAGCGGGCCGGTCAGCGTCATGGCGTCGCCGGTCTTGGCCAGGCTGGTCAGGAAGGTGCTCATCAGGCCGCCGGGCACATTGCGGATCAGGAAGGAGACCTTGCCCTCGCGCGGCATCGAGCTGAATGAGTAGGCGCGCGTCTGCTCGCTGCCTGGCACCTTGAGGTTGACGTACTGGCCAGGCAGGAAGGCCAGCTTGTTCAGCGACTCACCCTGGATGCTCAGGGAGATGGTGCTGGGCGACAGCTGCTTGACTTCACTGATCGCCGCTTCGAAGGAGCCCAGATCCGCCTTGCACATGGCCGAGCCCACCGGCACGCGCACCACGCAATCGCTCTTGGCACGCATCTGGCAGGTCAGCACGTAGCCTTGTTTCGCTTCTTCGTCGCTGAGCGCGTCTTCGATGTACTCGCCCATCGTGAACTGGCCCGATTCGGCGAAGCACTTGCAGGTGCCGCAGGCGCCGTCGCGGCAGTCCAGGGGGATGTTCACGCCCTGGCGGTAGGCCGCGTCGGCCACGGTCTCGGTGGGCTTGGCGTCGATGAAGCGGGTGACGCCGTCTTCGAACTGGAGTGCGATCTGGTGGCTCATGGCGCAGCCCTCACAGGTGGTACACGTCGATGACGTGGTGGATGTAGTCGTTCTTCAGCACGATGTACTTGCGCTTGATCAGCGGCTGGCCGCTGCTCAGGTCGATCGTCACGTGGGTGGTGCCGAAGTAGCTGTCGGTGGTGTTGTAGCGAAAGCTCAAGGTCTGCCAGTTGTAGCGAACCTCGACCGTCTCGCCCTGCTGGGACACGATCTCGATGTTGTGCAGGTTGTGGCCGGTGCGGGGCTCGGGCGTGCTGGCCGCCGAGCGCTCGGTCTTGATGCGGAAGACGCGGTCTTCCAGGCCGCCGCGGTTGGGGTAGTAGATCAGCGAGATCTCGCGCTGCGGGTCACGCGTGAGTTCGCCGTCGTCGTCCCACGAGGGCATCCAGAACTCTGCGGCAGGGTGGTAGCAGTTCAGCCAGTCGTCCCACTGCTTGTCGTCGAGCAGGCGGGCCTCGCGGTACAGGAAGGCCTGGACTTGTTCAATGTTCATGCTCATGGGGCACCTCAGGCGGGCTGGATGTTGATCACGCGGGCTGGCTGGTCAGCGCCTTGCTTGGTGGCCTTTTCGGCGGCCTGCTTTTCGGCGTGGACTGCGCGCTGCATGGCTTCCAGCCAGAAGCGGTGCTGCTCGGTGTAGAGGCCTTCGTCTTCGGTTTTCACACCGCTAAGCTTGGGGGCCAGATCGATTTCCTTGGCGGCGGCGTCCGGGCCCTCGACCCAGTGCGTGGCGCCACGGCACATGTCGTTCCACTCGAGAGCGATGCCCTGGTAGCCCTGCTGGCAGGCGCGGAACTCCTCGAGGTCATCGGGCGTGGCCATGCCGGAGGCATTGAAAAAGTCTTCGTACTGGCGCACGCGGCGGGCGCGGGCCTCGGCCGACTCGCCCTTGGGTGCGATGCAGTAGATGGTGACCTCGGTCTTGTCCACGGCCAGGGGGCGCAGCACGCGGATCTGCGAGCCGAACTGGTCCATCAGGTAGACGTTGGGGTAGAGGCACAGGTTGCGCGAGTGGCCGATCATCCAGTCGGCACGGGCCTGGCCGAACTTCTCGACCAGCTCGTCGCGGATCTGGAAGGCCGGGCGGTCTTCTGGGTTGGCCCACTTCGTCCACAGCAGCATGTGGCCGTTCTCGAAGGAGTAGAAGCCGCCGCCTTGCTTGGCCCAGCTGCCGGCGTCCATGGCCTTGATCTGGTCACCGGCTTCGGACTGCTTGCGGTGGTTGGTGGTGGCCGCGTAGTTCCAGTGCACGGAGCTGACGTGGTAGCCGTCGGCACCGTTTTCGGCCTGCAGCTTCCAGTTGCCATCGAAGGTGTAGGTGGACGAGCCGCGCAGCACCTCCAGCCCTTCGGGCGACTGGTCCACGATCATGTCGATGATCTTGGTGGACTCGCCCAGGAACTCGGTCAGGGGCTGCACGTCGGGGTTGAGGCTGCCGAACAGGAAGCCGCGGTAGCTCTCGAAGCGCGCCACCTTCTTGAGGTCGTGGCTGCAGTCCTTGTTGAAGGACTCGGGGTAGCCCGCATCGGTGCCGTCCTTGACCTTCAGCAGCTTGCCGCTGTTGTTGAAGGTCCAGCCATGGAAGGTGCAGGTGAAGTTCGCCTTGTTGCCCTTCTTGTGGCGGCACAGCGTGGCACCGCGGTGCGAGCAGGCGTTGATGAGGGCGTTGAGCTCACCCGCCTTGTTGCGCGTGATGACGATGGGCTGACGACCGATCTGGGTGGTGAAGTAATCGTTGACGTTGGGGATCTGGCTTTCGTGGGCCAGGTAGATCCAGTTGCCTTCGAAGATGTGCTTCATCTCCAGATCGAACAACTCGGCGTCCGTGAAGGCAGCGCGGTGGAGTCGGTAGATGTGCTGCTCTTTGTCTTCAACCAGCATGCCGGCCAGGCGCTGTTCGACGCCTTCAAGGTGTGCGGAGTTCGTCATGGTCGTCTCTGCTTCAACAAAACGGGTGGAGGGTCGTGCTGTCGTGTCGTCGCGCGTTGGCGCGGCGTCAGGCGGCGGCGCGGGGGCGGGGGAAGTCCGTGACGGGGGCCTCGGCCTTCAGGGGCTGCATGTCGAAGTTGAATTCGATCTCGTAGAAAGGCTTGTTGGTGTCCAGGGCCTTCATGGCAGCGGGGTCGCTGTTGGTCTTGACCGGGGGCACCAGGCCTTCGCGGGTGCCGAAGGCGAAGTCGTCCCACAGGTGCGGATCGCTCTCGATGTTGATCTGCGTGGTCAGCTTGCGCTTGCCTTCGGCGTGGGCGAAGAAGTGGATGTGCGCCGGGCGGTGGCCGTGGCGGCCCAGTTGCTGCAGCAGGATGTCGGTGGAGCCGCCGGGAGGCACGCTGTAGCCCACGGGCATGATCGAGCGGAACTTGTAGCGGCCTTGCGCGTCGGTGATGATGGTGCGGCGCAGGTTGAAGGCGCTTTGCGACTTGTCGAAGTAGGAATAGTTGCCCAGGTGGTTGGCGTGCCAGACCTCGACCTTGGCGCCAGGGATGGGCTGGCCCTTCTCGTCGCGGACCACGCCGGACATCACCACGATTTCGCCAGGCTGCGTGCCGTCGTCCAGGCGGGCTTCGCCTTGGCACACCGGCGCACCGGCCACGTACAGCGGGCCTTCGATGGTGCGGGGCGTGCCGCCGCTCAGGCCCGCTTTGGCTTCGGCCTCGTCCATGCGCAGGTCCAGGAAGTGCTCCAGGCCGATGCCGGGGACGATCAGGCCCAGTTCGCCGCGCTTGCCGGCCTCGCCCAGGTAGTTCAGGCCTGTCCAGAATTCCTCAGGGCTGATGTCCAGCTCCTCGATCGCGACCATCAGGTCGGTCAGCAGGCGCTTGACGACCGCCTTCACACGGGGGTTGCCGGGGCCGGTCACGCCGGTGGTTTCGAAACGGGCGACGAGGGCGTCGATGGTCTGGCGGTCCATGGTGTGTCTCCTGTGGGGTGGGCGAAGGGCGTGAAAGTGGGTCGTGAAGGAGGGGGGCGATCAGAGGTCGCCGTCGCGGATGGACGAGGGGTGTCGGCACAGCGCCGTCACGTCCATCGTCATGTAGGGGTAGAGCGGCAGGCTCATGAGCAGGTTGTGCAGCTCTTCGTTGCTCTCGACGTCGAAGATGCTGACGTTGGCGTACTGGCCTGCGATGCGCCACAGGTGGCGCCACTTGCCGCTGGCTTGCAGCTTCTGCGCGAGTTCGCGCTCGGTCTTCTTCAGTTCGTCGGCCTGGGCTGCGGGCATGTCCACCGGCAGCTTCACGACCATTTCGACTTTGAAAAGCATGGTGTCTTCCTGGTTGGCGATGGGGTGGCGGCCTCAGCGGTCGCGGCGCAGGCGCGCGAGCTTGTCCTCGTCGATGTCGAGGCCCAGGCCGGGTGTACGGGGCAGGTGCAGGGCGAAGTCGCGGTACATCAGCGGCTCGCGCAGGATCTCTTCGGTCAACAGCAGTGGGCCGAACAGCTCGGTGCCCCAGGCCATGGTGTCGAAGGTGGCGAAGAGCTGGGCCGAGGCCATGGTGCCCACGGCGCCTTCCAGCATGGTCCCGCCGTAGAGCGCAATGCCTGCAGCCTCGGCAATCGCAGCCACTTGGGCTGCGCCACGCAGGCCGCCCGACTGGTTGATCTTCACGGCGAAGATGTCGGCGGCTTGCATGCTGGCCACGGTGAAGGCATCGACCGGGCCGTGCAGGGCCTCGTCGGCCATGATGGGCAGGATGTTGGCCTGGGTCAGGCGGCGCAGGCCGGGCTTGTCGTGCGCGGCGATCGGCTGCTCGGCCATGTCCACGCCGGCATCGGCCAGCATGCGGCAGCCTTCCAGCGCCTCGGTCACCGACCAGGCCTGGTTGGCATCGATGCGCACGCTGGCGCGCTCGCCCAGGGCGCGCTTGATGGCGGCCACGTGGGCCACGTCGTCCTTCACCGGGCGCAGGCCGATCTTCAGCTTGAAGATGTTGTGGCGGCGCAGGTCCATCACGCGCTCAGCCTCGGCGATGTCCTTGGTGGTGTCGCCGCTGGCCAGGGTCCAGGCCACGGGCAGGCTGTCGCGAACGCGGCCGCCGAACAGCTCGCTCAGAGGCACGCCCAGGCGCTTGGCCTGGTTGTCGTACAGCGCAGTTTCGATGGCGCACTTGGCGAAGCGGTTGCCCTGGACGTTGCCCTTGACGCGGGCCATGCAGGTGGCGACCTGGGTGGCGTCCTGGCCGACGAGCAGCGGCGCGATGTAGCGGTCGATGTTGGTCTTGATGCTTTCGGGACTTTCCTCGCCGTAAGCCAGGCCGCCGATGGTGGTGGCCTCGCCCCAGCCGACCACGTCGTCGCTGGTTTGCAGGCGCACCAGCACCAGGGTCTGGCTCATCATCGTCGCCACCGACAGCTTGTGGGGGCGGATGGTCGGCACATCGACCAGCAGGGTTTCAACAGCGCGGATCTGGACTTGGGAGCTCATGTCGCCACTTCATTCGTGAGAAGAATTGGTGACATCTTAGGAACGGAGCTTGCCTCCTGTCCAAGACAGTTTTAGACTGCCTCCATACCTTGCAAGCATGGTGAGGGTGGGTAAACACGCATGGATCTCCGACACCTCAAGTACTTCGTCGCGGTGGCCGACGAGCAAAATTTCACACGCGCGGCCGAGAAATTGCACATCTCGCAACCGCCCTTGAGCCGGCAGATCCAGGACCTGGAGTCCGAGCTGGGCCTGGCCTTGTTCGAGCGCGGCTCACGCCCTTTGCGGCTGACCGAAGGCGGACGCTTCTTCTACGGCCACGCCACACGCTTGCTGGAGCAGGCCGCGCAGGCGGTGCGCACCACGCGGCGTGTGGCGCTGGTGGAGCGCCGGCTGGTGATCGGTTTCGTGTCCTCCACGATGTACGGCGCCTTGCCGCAGCTGGTGCGCCTGTTCCGTGCGGCGCGTCCGCAGACCGAGTTGGCGCTGCTGGAGATGTCCACCGTCGAGCAGATCGAGGCCTTGAAGACGGGCCGCATCGACGTGGGCTACGGCCGAATCCGCCTCGATGACCCGGCCATCAAACGCGAAGTGCTGCGCGAGGAACGCTTGGTGGTGGCCATACCGCACGAGCATGAGGCGGCCGCGCCTGAGAAGGCCGACAAGCCCATCTCGTTGGTTGAGGTCGCGCGCCACGACAACCTGGTCTACCCCCACACGCCGCGCCCGGGCTACGCGGACCAGGTGCTGTCCTTGTTCCGGGACGCGGGCCTGGAGCCGGCCAACGTGCACGAGGTGCAGGAAATGCAGACCGCGCTGGGCCTGGTGGCCGCGGGCATGGGCCTGTGCGTGGTCCCGGCCAGCGTGCACCGCTTGCGCCCCGACGAGGTGGTCTATCGGCCGCTGGCCGAGCCGCAGGCGGTCTCGCCCATCATCATGAGCACGCGCTTGCACGACCAGTCGCCCGACATCGTCTTGTTGCGCAACCTCATCGACGACATCTACCGCGCCCAGGCCGAAGAACGGCGCCGCACCGAGGAGGCCAAGGCCCTGGCGGCCGCGCAGGCAGGCTTGACGGGCCCGTGAGCTGCGCCGGACCGCCCTGCGCAACGTGCCCCGGTTGTTCACTGGCTGGCGGGTGCTTTGGCTCGCCACAGCATGTGCGCCAGGCTGCCCACCACCACGCCCCAGAAGGCCGAGCCCAGGCCCATGAAGGCCATGCCCGAGGACGTCACCAGGAAGGTCAGGATGGCGGCCTCGCGGTGCTCGCTGTCCATCACCGCGTTGGTGATGTTGGCCGTGATCGCGCCCAGCAGGGCCAGGCCGGCCAGCACGGCGACGAAGGCGGGCGGGAGGGCGGCGAACAGCCACAGGACGGTGCCCACCATGCTGCCCCCCACGATGTAGAACACCCCGTTGGCGACGCCGGCGATGTAGCGCTTGCCGGGCTCCTCATGGGCATCACGGCCCGTGCACAGCGCCGCCGTGATGGCCGCCAGCACAATCGTGATGCCGCCGAAACAGGCCACCGCCAGCGAGGCCACGCTGGTGCCCACCATGATGGGTTTGGCAGCGGTGTCGTAACCAGCCGCGCGCAGGATGGCCATGCCCGGCAGGTACTGTCCGCTCAGGCTCACCACCACCAGCGGGATGGCCAGGCTGAGCGTCGAGCCCCAGGACCATTGCGGCTGGATGAACACCGGCACCGTCAGCGACAGCGGCATCTGCGACCATGCAATCGACTTGCCCATGGGGCTGAAGGCCGTCAGCAACACGCCCAGCGCCAGCACCATCAGCATGTGGTACCTGGGACGCCAGCGCTTGAAGACGAGGAAGGCGACCACCATGCACAGCGTGAGCGCGGGCAGCATCTCGACCGCCTTGAAGGCCTTGGCGCCGAACTGGAAGAGGATGCCGGCCATCATGCCGGCGGCCACGCCCTTGGGGATGTGGCGCATCAAGGCGTCGAAGCTGCCGCTCAGGCCGATGGCCAGGATGATGGCGCCGGCCGTGAGGTAAGCGCCCACCGCCTCGTTGAGCGACAGGTGCGGAAACAAGGTGATGAGCAGGGCCGTGCCCGGGGCCGACCAGGCCGTGACCACCGGGGCCTTGAACCACCAGCTCAACACGATGCCCGAGACGCCCGCGCCCATGCAGATGGCCCAGACCCAGGACGCCAGCATCTCGGGCGAGGCGTGCGCCGACTGCGCCGCCTGGAAGTAGATCAGCAGCGGGCCTGCGAAAGAGATGAGCACCGCCAGGAAGCCAGCGGTGAGAGCCGAGACGGACAGGTCACGCTTCAGCATGGACGTGCGCCGGGCGCCGCGCCGGATGGCAGGCCCTGCAGCCAGGTGTCCACAGCCTGGATGAAGGCCTGGGGTTGCTCCAGCACGCTGAGGTGCGAGGCTTCGGGCAGCACCACCAACTGTGATCCGGCAATCTGGCCTGCGATGGCGCGCGCCATGGCCGGGGGCGTGCCCAGGTCCAGCTCCCCGGCAATCACCAAGGCAGGCACCTGGATGCGGTGCAGGCGCTCCAGTGTGTCCACATCGCGGATGGCTTCGCAGCAGGCGATGTAGGCGGCCGCGTTGCACGACAGCACCTTGGCGCGCCAGTGCGCCACCACCTCGGGGTGCTGGGCGCGGAAGGCGTCGTGGAACCAGCGCGTCATGGCCATGTCCACGATGGCCTCCAGGCCCTGTTCGCGGATGGTGGCGATGCGCGTGTCCCAGCCCTGGCGGGCCTCGAAGGGGTAGTGCGGTGCCGTGTTGGCCAGCACCAGGGCGCTGACCTTCTCCGGGTGTCGCAGGGCCAGCTCCTGGCCGACCATGCCACCCATCGACAAGCCCACCCAGACCACAGGGCCGAGCTGCAGGCCTTCGATGAGGGTGGCGGCTTCGTCGGCCAGCTGTGCCATGGTGTACGGGCCGGCGGGGGCGTCACTGGCACCATGGCCCAACTGGTCGTAGCAGACCACGCGGTTGTCGGCCGACAGGTGCTGCACCAGCGCGTCCCACATGCTCTGGTCGCATCCCAATGCATGGGCCAGCAGGAAGGTGCGCTTGGGCGCCTGGCCGTTGCGCGGTGCGTGCACGGTGACAGCGGTGGCACCCAGGCGGTGTGTCGTGGCTTGGCTCATGGTCTCACCTTCCTCAAACGCGTTCGACGATCAGGGCGATGCCCTGGCCCACGCCGATGCACATGGTGCACAGCGCGTAGCGGCCACCCGTGCGGTGCAGCTGGTGGATGGCGGTGGTGACGAGGCGCGCGCCACTGGCACCCAGCGGGTGGCCCAGGGCGATGGCGCCGCCGTTGGGGTTGACGCGTGCGTCGTCGTCGCGCAGGCCGAGCTGGCGCAGCACGGCCAGGCCTTGCGAGGCGAAGGCCTCGTTGAGCTCGATGACGTCCATCTGCGCGAGGGTCAGGCCGGTCTGGGCCAGCACCTTGAGTGTGGCCGGAGCCGGGCCGATGCCCATGATGCGCGGGGCCACGCCAGCGGTGGCCATGCCGACCACGCGGGCGCGCGGCGTCAGGCCGTGGCGGGCCGCGGCGCCTTCGCTCGACACGATCAAGGCGCAGGCGCCGTCGTTGACGCCCGAGGCATTGCCCGCCGTCACGGTGCCATCGGCGCGCACCACGGGGCGCAGCTTGGCCAGCGCTTCCATCGTGGTCTCACGCGGGTGCTCGTCCTTGCTGACGACGATGGGGTCGCCCTTCTTCTGCGCGATGGTCACGGGCGTGATCTCGGCGTCGAAGAAGCCGGACTTCTGCGCAGCCGCAGCCTTGGCCTGCGAGGCCATGGCCATCTTGTCCTGGTCCTCGCGGGAGATGCCGAAGTCGCTGGCGACGTTCTCGGCGGTCTCGGGCATGCTGTCCACGCCGTGCAGCTGCTTCATGAGCGGGTTGACGAAGCGCCAGCCGATGGTGGTGTCGTACACGGCGTTCTCACGTGCGAAGGCCGAGGTGGCCTTGGGCATGACGAACGGCGCGCGGCTCATGCTCTCGACCCCACCGGCGATCATCAGCTCGGCCTCGCCGGCCTTGATGGCGCGGGCGGCTGTGCCCACGGCGTCCATCCCGGAGCCGCACAGGCGGTTGACGGTCGAGCCGGGCAGGGCGATCGGCAAGCCGGCCAGCAGCGCCGACATGCGGGCCACGTTGCGGTTGTCTTCGCCAGCCTGGTTGGCGCAGCCGTAGATGATGTCGCTGAAGGCTTCCCAGTCGAGGTTAGGGTGGCGGGCCATCAGGGCCTTGAGCGGCACGGCGCCCAGGTCGTCGGCGCGCACCGAGGACAGGCTGCCGCCGTAGCGGCCGAAAGGGGTGCGCAGCGCGTCGCAGATGAAAGCGTGTTGGGTCATGGGGATTCTTTCGGTGAGGACGGCGCGGGCTCAGGCTTGCAGCGTGACGTCGGGCACGAGGGCTTGCAGGTCGGACAGGCTCAGGCCGGGCACGGTGTCCACCACGGTCACGCCTTGCGGGGTGATGTCGAAGATGGCCAGGTCGCTGTAGACGCGGCTGACGCAGCCGATGCCGGTGAGCGGGTAGGTGCACTCGGGCGTGAGCTTGCTCTGGCCGGTCTTGGTCAGCAGCTCCATCATCACGTAGGTCTTCTTGGCGCCGATGGCCAGGTCCATCGCACCGCCGACGGCGGGGATGGCGTCGGGTGCGCCGGTGTGCCAGTTGGCCAGGTCGCCCGTGCTGGACACCTGGAAGGCGCCGAGCACGCAGACGTCGAGGTGGCCGCCGCGCATCATGGCGAAGCTGTCGGCGTGGTGGAAGAAGCAGCCACCCGGCAGCAGGGTCACGGGTTGCTTGCCGGCGTTGATGAGATCGAAGTCTTCTTCGCCTTCGGCCGGCGCGGGGCCCATGCCGATGACGCCGTTCTCGGAGTGCAGCACGACTTCCTTGTCGGCGCTGAGGTGGTTGGCCACCGCGGTGGGCAGGCCGATGCCGAGGTTGACGACGGCGCCGTCGGGGATGTCGGCGGCGACGCGGGCGGCCATCTGGTCACGCGTCCAGCGGGGCAGGGTGGTGTGCTTGGCTTGGCTCATGTGTCTCTCCTCAGGCGGCGCGCTTGAAACCGCCGGCGGCGGTGGCGGTGCGGGTGATCGGCACCACGCGTTGCACGAACAGGCCGGGGGTGATGACGGCTTCCGGGTCCAGCGCGCCGAGCTCGACGACCTCGTGCACGGTGGCGATGGTGGTCTTGGCGGCCATGGCCATGATCGGCCCGAAGTTGCGCGCCGTCATGCGGTAGGTGAGGTTGCCCCAGCGGTCGCCCTTCTCGGCCTTGATGAGGGCGAAGTCGGCGTGGATGGGCGCCTCGAGCACGTACATCTTGCCGTTGATCTCGCGGGTCTCCTTGCCCTTGGCCAGTTCGGTGCCGTAGCCGGTGGGGGTGAAGAAGCCGCCGATGCCGGCGCCTGCGGCGCGGATGCGCTCTGCCAGGTTGCCTTGCGGCACGAGTTCCAGCTCCAGCTCGCCAGCGCGGTAGAGCGCGTCGAAATGGTGGCTGTCGGACTGACGCGGGAAGGAGCAGATGATCTTGCGCACGCGCTTCTTGGCCAGCAGCGCGGCCAAGCCGGTGTCGCCATTGCCGGCGTTGTTGTTGACGATGACGAGGTCTTTGGCGCCGGTGTCGATCAGGGCGTCGATCAGCTCGTTTGGCTGGCCAGCCGTGCCGAAGCCGCCGATCATCACCGTGGCGCCGTCGCGCACATCGGCCAGCGCTTCGGCTGGTGTCTTGACGATTTTCTGGATCATGGGGTGTGTCTCCGCGTGGGGCGCCTTGCCAGCGCCAAATCTTGTGTTCTAATAGCGAACATAAATTCGCAATACGAACATGCGCGGAGCGTACCGCCCTGTCACGCCGCTGTCAAGGTGGCGTGGTCCTTCGGGGTGCGCGTCACCATGCGCCCAGAGCACAGATCCATGGCCACACGCACACGTCCCGCTTCCCCGCGCTCGCCATCGCCGGCAGATGAGCCTGAGCCCACATCGTCCGAGGGCCAGCGCCCCAGCGACAGCCACGTCCAGTCCTTCGCGCGCGGGCTGGAGGTGCTGCGCAGCTTCGGCGCCGATGCGCCCACGCAAACGCTCAGCGAAGCCGCCGAGCGCACAGGCCTGACCCGCGCCGGCGCACGCCGCATCCTGCTGACCCTGCAAGGCCTGGGCTATGTGGCCCTGGAGGGGCGCGACTTCCGCCTCACGCCCAAGGTGCTGGAGCTGGGCTTCGCCTACCTGGCTTCACAGCCGTGGTGGCATGTTGCCCAGCCGCTGATGGAGGAGCTGACGCAGACCCTGCACGAGTCCACCTCGGCGGCGGTGCTCGATGGCGATGACATCGTCTACGTGCTGCGTGTGCCCGCGCAGAAAATCATGTCCATCAACCTGGGCGTGGGCTCGCGCTTGCCGGCACACATCACCTCGCTGGGCCGCGTGCTGCTGGCCGGCTTGCCCGAAGACGAGCGCGAGCGCCGTGTGGCGGCCATGGACCTCAGCCCACGCACGCCCAAGTCCATCACGGACCCGGAGAAGCTCCTGCAGACGCTGTCGCAGGTACGGCGCAAGGGCTGGGCCCTGATCAACGAGGAACTGGAGCTTGGGTTGATCTCGCTGGCGGTGCCCATCCTGGACCGCGGCGGCCGCGTGGTGGCGGCCATCAACGTCAGCAGCCAGCCGCAGCGCCGCAATGCCATGGCCATGCATGAGCAGTGCCTGCCCGCTTTGCAGGCGGTGGCGCGGCGCATCGGGGACACCTTGCCGCGCTGAGCCCCACCGAGCCCCACCGGCCCGTGGCGCCTCAGTAGCGGATCTGCGCCACGGCCCGCAGCTCTTCCGGCGTGGTCGTGCCGAAGCCGAGAAACTCCAGGTAGGCCGGGATCATCTCGAACAGCATGTCGGTGCCCACCTGGATGGCGCAGCCCTTCGCTTGAGCGGCGGCCAGCAGCGGCGTGATCTCGTGCTTCATCACCACCTCGCCCACGAAGGTGCTGGGGTCGATGCGGCTGACGTCGAAGGGCAAGGGGTCGCCGTCCTTCATGCCCAGCGGCGTGGCGTTGACGATGAGGTCGAAGCCGGCCGGGTCGTTCGAGCCGGTGGTGACCTTCAAGGATGGGTGGTGCTGACGCAGGCGGTGTGCGAGCGATGCGGACGAGGCCTCGTTGCTGTCGAACAAGGCCATCTCGGCCACGCCCGCATCGGCGAGTGACGCCGCGATCGCGCAGCCCACGCCACCGTTGCCAGACACCAGCACGCGCTTACCCTGGAGCACCTGGCCCTTGCGCAGCACGCCGCGCACAAAGCCCGCGCCATCGAACTGGTCGCCCAGCAAGGTGCCATCTGCGCGGCACAGCACGGCGTTGGCCGCACCTGCCACCTGCGCCGTCGGGGTGAGCTCGTCCACCAAGTCCATCGTCACCACCTTGTGCGGCATCGTGATGAGGGCGCCGCGGACATTCGTTGTTTTGAACAGGGCTTGGAGGAACTCGGCGTAGTGTTCAGGCTTGACGCCCATGGGCACGACCACGGCGTCGATGCCGTGCTTCTCGAACCAGGGGTTGTAGATCATTGGCGACTTGAAGGTCGAGGTGGGGTAGCCGATGTGGGCGATGAGGGTCGTGTTGCCGTTGATCATCGTGGTGTCTCCGTGAGGATCAGCCTGGTGTGCTGTCCAGGGATCACACGATGCCCGGCCGTCGCTTTCGCTTGAACCAAGGGGAAACCCAAGAATGGATCGCTGATCGTGCAGCCTGCGCGCACATCGCGCACACGTGCGTTTTCGCCTTGAAGCTGCCCCATCACCGGCCTATCGTCGCGTCCATCGACAGGGGCACCACGTGATGGTGGGGCCCTGCATGCAAGGCTCACAAGGCTGCCCTACAGCCACCGATGGAGATTTCAACCATGGCCATCACACCCAATCCCATGACCCACAACGGCGGACACGCTGCCGCATCCCGGAGCACCGGACAGAAGCTGCGTTCTGCCCTGGCCATCGGCAAAACCCGCTGGGTCATGCTCTCGCTCGTGTTCTTCGCGACCACGCTCAACTACATCGACCGCGCCGCGCTCGGTGTGATGCAACCGGTGCTGGCCAAGGCCATGAACTGGACGCCCAAGGACTACGCCGACATCAACTTCTGGTTCCAGGTGGGCTATGCCATTGGCTTTGCTGCCCAAGGACGCTTCATCGACATGGTGGGCGTCAAGCGCGCCTTCGCGCTGGCCGTGCTGCTGTGGAGCATCGCGGCGGGTGCACACGGGCTGGCCGTGTCGGCCGTGGGCTTCATGGTCTGCCGCTTCTTCTTGGGCTTGGCCGAGGCCGCGAACTACCCGGCCTGCGTGAAGACCACGCGCCTGTGGTTCCCAGCCGGCGAACGCGCCATGGCCACGGGCATCTTCAACGCGGGCACCAACGTCGGTGCCATGTTGACGCCCGTGATGCTGCCCTTCATCCTGCAGGTCTGGGGCTGGCAGGTGGCGTTCTACGTCATCGGCTCGCTGGGCGCGGTGTGGCTGCTGTTCTGGCTGAAGAACTACCACAACCCGGAAGAGCACCCCAGCGTCACCGCACGCGAGTTGCAGCACGTGCAGCAAGGCGTGGAGCCAGAAGCAGAGAAGGTGCCTTACTCGCGCATCGTCCGCATGCGCGGCACCTGGGCTTTCGCGCTGGCCTTCGCCATGACGGCACCGGTGTTCTGGTTCTACCTGTACTGGCTGCCGCCTTTCCTGAACCAGCAGTACAACCTGGGTATCAGCGTCTCCAAGATGGGCATTCCCTTGATCATCATCTACCTGACGGCCGACGTGGGCAGCGTGGGCGGCGGCATCCTGTCGTCGTGGATGATCGGCCGGGGCATGCAGCCGGTGCAGGCGCGCCTGACCTCGATGCTGATCTGTGCACTGTGCATCACCTCGGTGGTGTTTGCAGCGGGTGCCAGCAGCCTGTGGATGGCGGTTGCGGCAATCTCTCTGGCCATCGGTGCGCACCAGGCCTGGACGGCCAACATCTGGTCGATGGTGATGGACTACACGCCCAAGCACGTGGTGAGTTCGGTGTTCGGCTTCGGCGGCATGATCGGTGCCATCGGCGGCATGTTCATGACGCAGTTGGTGGGCTATGTGCTGACGGTGACGAACAACAACTACACGGTGCTGTTCACGATGATCCCCTGCGCCTATTTCGTGGCGCTGACGTGGCTGTACTTCATGGCACCCCGCCAGGTGGAGGCGGCCTGATCTGCGCTTGCTGACCCCTCTCTTCCAAAGGGCCTTCGGGCCCTTTTTCTTTGCGTGGGAGGGATGCAGGCAGTGTGTTGGTGATGTGGGCCGCGGGCGCAAAAAAAGGGCGTGTCCCGCGAAGGACACGCCCCAAGGCGCAGTCACCGCCGAGGCGGCCTCTGCCTCTGGCTCAAACCGTGGAGACAGCCGGAGTGGGCGAGGCAGCGTGTGCGCCGCCGAGGAAGATGCGTTCGAGGTTGGGGTCGGCCAGCAGCTCGTCGGCCGGCTTGTGCAGCACCAGGCGGCCGGACTCCAGCGCGATGGCCTCGTCGGCCATCTTCAGCGCGCTCTTGACGTTCTGCTCGACCATCAGCACCGTCGTGCCTTGATCGGCCAGCTTGCGCAGCAGCTTGAACACATCGGCCACCACCATGGGCGACAGGCCGATGGAGGGCTCGTCGATCAGGATGACCTTGGGGCGCAGCAGCAGCGCGCGGCCCACTTCCAGCTGCTTTTGCTCGCCGCCCGACAGCGAGGAGGCCAGCGAGTGCAGGCGCTCCTTGACGCGGGGGAAGAACTCCAACACTTCGGGGATGCGTTCGTGCGTGGTCTTCATGCCCAGCGTGATGCCGCCCAGCTCCAAGTTCTCATAGACCGAGAGCTGGCCGAACAGGTTGCGGCCTTGCGGCACGAACGCGATTCCGTGTTTGACGAGCAGGTCTTTCGCGCTGGCGCCGGTGATGTTTTCGCCATCGAGCTTGATGGCGCCCGAGCGCATCTTGGTCAGGCCGAAGATGGCCTTGAGCACGGTGGATTTGCCCGCGCCGTTGGGGCCCAGCAGCAGCGTGATCTTGCCGCGCTTGGCCTTGAAGCTCAGGTTGTTGAGGATCATGAACTCGCCGTAGCCGGCCAGCACATTGTCGAACTCGATGCAGGTGTCGTTGGCAGGTGCGTTCATGCTCAGCTCCCCAGGTAGGCGTCCAGCACCTCTTTGTTGGCGCGGATCTCGGCCGGTGTGCCAATGGCCATCACCTTGCCTTCGACCATCACCATGATGCGGTGGCACAGGTCCATCACGAAGTCCATGTTGTGCTCGATCACGACGAAAGAGCTCTTGCGGGTCTGGTTCAGTTCCTTGAGCAGGCTGCTCAGGCCGCCCACCAGGCTGGGGTTCACGCCAGCGCAGGGCTCGTCCAGCAGCACCAGGGCCGGGTCGCTCATGAAGGCCATGGCGATGTCCACCAGCTTCTGCTGCCCGTAGCTGAGGTCACCGGCCTTCTTGTCGGCGACGTGGCGGATGCGAAACTGGTCGATCAGGGCATCGGCTTTGGCGCCGTTGCCGCAATCACCAGGCGCGAACATGCGGCTGAACATGCTGCCGTGGTGCTCCTGGGCGGCCACCAGCAGGTTGTCGCGCACGCTCATCTTGCCGAAAACCTGCAGTGTCTGGAAGGTGCGGCCCACGCCCATCTGGTTGAGCTTTTGCGGCGACACGCCAGTGATGCTCTGGCCGTTGAGTTCGATCTGACCCTCGTCGGGCGTGATCTGGCCGAGCACCGAGTTGAACATCGTCGTCTTGCCCGACCCGTTGGGCCCGATGACGCCGAAGATCTCGCCGGGGCGGACTTCGAAAGAGACACCACCGACGGCCTGGATCGCGCCGTAAGCCTTCTTGAGCTTGCTGACTTTCAACACGGGTTTCATTGCGCACCTCCAACACGGGCAGCAGCGGCAGCGCGAGCGGCAGAGGCCTCGCGTGCCTGACGGCGGGCTTTCAGGCGGTCAGGCAGGCTGAGCAGGCCATCGGGCAGCCACAGCATCAGCAGGACCACGGCGACACCGAACACGAACAGGTACCAGGCCTGGGCGAAGCGCAGCCACTCGGGCAGCAGCACGCCCACGGCCGAGCCCAGCAGCGGACCCAGGAAGTAGCCGGGACCACCCACCACCAGCATCAGGTACATCATGAAAGACGTGCCAATGGCAAACGGTGCAGGTTCGATGAAGTCCACCAGCGAGGCGAACAACGCGCCAGCAATGCCGGCGTACATGGCGCCGATGGCGAAGGCCAGCAGGGTGTAGGCCTGCACATTGATGCCCAGGCTTTCAGCGCGGATGGGGTTGTCGCGCAGGGCCGTGAAGGCCTTGCCCCAGGGCGAGCGCAGCAGGCCCCACATCAGCGCGCCCAGCAGGATGGTGGCGCCCAGGATCAGGTAATAGAAGGCCAGAGAGCCGTCCAGGGACAGACCGAAGAACTCAGGACGACCAATGCCGTTGATGCCGTAAGTGCCGCCGGTGAGGCCTTCCTCGTTGCGCATCACCAGCCACACCGCGGTGTTGAAGCCGAGCGTGGCGAAGGCCAGGTAAATGGTCTGCACGCGCAGGGCCGGGAAGCCCAGTGCCAGACCGATGGCGAAGCAGCCCAGCATGGCCAGGGGCAGCCCGATCCAGAAGCTGATGCCGGCTTTCATCAGGATGGCCACCGTGTAGGCGCCGATGCCGAAGAAGGCCGCATGGCCCAGCGATTTCTGACCGGCGTAACCCACCGTCAGGTTCAGGCCCATGTTGGCGATCACGTAAACCAGCCAGTAGCTGAACAGGTAGATGCCGTAGCTTTTGAGGAAGGGTGGAACGGCCAGCAGCACGGCCAGTCCGATCGCGCCTGCGATGACGTTGCGGTTGATCATGGTGGGTGCTCCTCAGACCTTGCGCTCGACCTTCTTGCCAAGCAGACCTTGCGGCTTGACGAGAATGACGAACATGAAGATGACCAGGGCGACGGCGTCCTTGTAGGCGGCCGACACGTAGTGGGCGGCAAGGTTCTCGCTCACGCCGACGATGACGCCACCCAGCAGCGCACCACGCGAGTTGTTGAAGCCGCCGATGATGGCCGCGAAGAAGGCCTTGGTGCTCAGGCCCTCGCCCATGTCGAACTTGGCGAGGTAGGCCGGCGTCACCAGCAGGGCGGCGGCACAGGCCAGCAGCGCATTGATGGCGAAGGTGTAGAAAATCATGCGCGGCACGTTGATGCCCAGCACGGTGGCGCTGTCGGTGTTCTGCGCCACGGCCTGCATGGCGCGGCCGGTCACCGTCTTGTTCAGGAAGGCCTGCGTGGCCAGCACCAGCAGCAGTGCGGCAGCCAGGGTGCCCAGGTCCGCCACCGTGATGGCGGCAGAGCCGATGTGCAGCACGCGCTCACCAAAGAGGCTGGGGAAGGGGAAGGCCTCGGCGCTGACGCCGGCACGGATGCCGTTCTTCATCGCGATCGACAGGCCGAGCGTGGCCACCACGATGGGCATCATGCCGAACTTGAGCAGGGGGTCCGCCAAGCCGCGCTTGAAGGCCCAGCCCAGCACGACCACAGCGACGAAGCAGGTGAAGGCAAAGCTGAGCAAAAGGGGCAGACCCAGGCTGCTGAAGGCCAGCATCATGAAGGCTGGCAGCATGACGAACTCGCCTTGCGCGAAGTTGATGGTGCCGCTGGCCTGCCACAGCAGGGTGAAGCCCAGGGCGGCCAAGGCGTAGATGCTGCCCGAGGCCAGGCCTGAGAGCAGCAGTTGGATGAAGTCATTCATCTCGGCTCCAAGTGGAGGAGGGAAGGGGGAGGCAGCCCATCGTGCGACGGGCTGTGAAAACAGGGCGAGGTGTGCTCAGCCCATGCGTGCTCAGGCCCTGTGCGGGCACCGCCTCAGCTCAAGTGATGGCTGGTGCACGGTCGGCCTGGGCCAGGCTCACTTCTTGGACAGGGCGGGCAGCACTTCCTTGACCTCTTGCTTGCCATTGCGCACCTCGACGATGAAGCTGTCGCGGTCGATGTCGCCCTTGTCGTTGTAGCTCACGTCCATCAGCACGCCGGGATACTTGGCAGCGCTCACGCTCAGGTTTTGCATGGCCTTGGCCAGCGCAGCGCGGTCCACCTTGCCGGCTTTCTCGATGCCAGCCTTCATGACATAGACGCTGGTGTAGCCCTTGATGCCGTTGTGGTCGGGGATGTAGCCATAGGCCTTCTCGAAGCGGGCGCGGAAGGCGCGCATGGTGGGCACGGGCGCGTCCACCGACAGGCCGATGTGGGCCTGTGCGCCGTTGGCGGCCTCACCGGCCAGCTCGATCACCTTCTGCCCGGTGAGCACGGTCTCGCCGAAGATCGGCTTGGTCACGCCTTGCTTGCGCAACTCGCGCAGGCAGCGTGCGGCTTCTTCTTCGTTGGTGTAGACGAAGATCACATCGGCATTGGTTTGCTTGGCTTGCAGCACGGGGGCGGAAAAGTCCAGCTTGCCGGGGTCGGTGGAGATGTCTGCCACCACCTTGGCGCCCATCATGTCCAGCGCTTTGGTGATCATGTCGCGGCCGCCCTTGCCGTAGTCGTTGTTCACGTAGATGACGGCGACGGTCCTGGCCTTGAGGTTCTGGACCATGTAGCGTGCGGCCTTGGGCATGGCCGTTTGCTGGCCGAAGCTCGTGCGGTACACATAGGGGTTGCCTTGCATCGTCACGGATGCTGCTTCACCGCCGGTGAAGTTGGGGATCTTGGCGCGCTTGGTCTCCGACATGCTCACCAAGATGGAGCCGGAGAAGCCGGGGCCGAACACCGCGAACACGTCGTCGTCCACGGCTTTCTGGGCCAAGCCCTTGGCCACACCAGGGTTGCTTTGCGTGTCGGAGTGGGTGACTTCGATCTTCTGGCCGAGGATGCCGCCCGTGGCATTGATTTCCTTGATGGCCAAGTCCATTCCGTTCTTGAAGTTGTTGCCAACGGTGGCGCCGGTGCCGGAGAGTTCCTGGAGCGATGCGATGCGGATGGCATCAGCGGCGTGCGACAGCGGTGCTGCCAGTGAGAGCGTCAGGCCGGCGCAGGCAGCGAGGAGGGCACGGCGGTACAGGGCGTTCGTCGGGGCGGTCATGGAAGTCTCCTAGGTGTGTCCCGTGGGGGCGGGAGAGGGGGCGGGCAGGCGGCGCAGTCGCCTCGGGCGGTGCTTGACCTGCATGCATTGCAGGTTAGGGACTTCTCGGCACAGCCACAATGGGCACGGCTGACGCTTGAGCGATGATCGCCCATCTTGCGCGATCAGTGATTGAATTGGGGGTTAGTCCTCGGCCACCAAGGCGCCGCGGTTTGGGGCCGGACCGTGGTCATGAACATCTGAAACGGCCTGTTTCCAGCTTCGCAGCGATTTGCTGCATCGCGGCGAAAGCCCTTATCCATCGTGGTTCTGGCGCGATGCACGTCTGCTATGCCATGGAACAACTGCAGCGGGAGCTTGCCGCCAAGCTTGCGCGTAAACCCTGCTCAGGGCAAACCCGATTTACGAGCGCCTATCGCCCAAACGGGGCGATGTTCGCGCTCATGGACGCGACACACCTTGTTTGCACTGGGGTCGGGCTGCTGCAATCCATGGGCGTTGGCGGCGTGCATGGCCATGTCTTGTGGTCGCCGCCGCCACATCCCCTCGTTCCGTCCTCTCTCTGGAGACACCATGAAAATCAACCAGACCGCTGTGGCCGCCACCCTGATGTGCGCCTGTGTGGGCGCTTTCGCCCAAACCGCAGCTACCTCGTCGGTGACGCTCTACGGCACCATCGACCAGTACATCAACTACATGAGCAGCAGCTCCGGGGTGAAGATCAAGTCGGTCAGCGACGGTGCCTTCCTGCGCAGCCGCTTCGGCCTCAAGGGCACGGAGGACATCGGCGGCGGCTCGGCCATCAAGTTCCAACTGGAAGGCGCCCTGAGTGCCGACACCGGCGCCTCCGGCACCTCCGGTTCGCTGTTCGACCGCCAGGCCTGGCTGGGCTATGCCGCCGCAGACCTGGGCGACTTCCGCATCGGTCGCCAGAACACGGCGATCTTCTTCCGCGGCGACTACATCGACTACAGCTCGCGCACGCTGGGCTCCATCGTCAACAACTTCGGCACGCCTTCGCGCTACAGCAACGATTTGGCCTGGATCTCGCCGCGCTGGTCGGGACTGCAGTTCGAAGCGCATTACGCGCCAGGTGAATCCACCGCTGGCATGGGCGCTCAAGCCGTCTACCAGCTGGCCGCCGACTACGTGAACGGCCCCTTCCGTGTGGGCTATGCCGACATCACCGGCAAGCCCAACAAGGGCGCGGCCATCACGGCCAAGAAAAACATCACCTACCGCAACCTGTACGCCAACTACGACTACGGCCAGGGCAAGGTGTACCTGACGTTCATCCGCAGCAACAACAGCACCCGCTCGTCCGCGGGGAACAATGCCGCCACCCTGCTGGGCAACGTGGGCGCACTGGTGACAGGTGTCAACAACACGGGTGCCGATGCCAACGACGCCAATGGCGACTCCAAGCGCTACTACAACATCGTGCAACTGTCGGCCGATTACCGCGTCACGCCTCAGCTGCGTGTGGGCGCCTTGTACGGCAAGATCGTGGACACCTCGAACTCGGACCACGGCGCCAAGGGCGGCTCCATCGGGGCGTACTACGACCTGAGCAAGCGCACCACGTTGCTGGCGCTGTACGAGACCATGAGCAACGAGCGCAATGCGGGCTTCCGTCCCTCAGGTTCTGCCGGCGTGAGCCCGAACTTCACGGGCAACGACGTCAACGGCCGCCGCATCCAGGGCATCCAGGCCGGCATCGTGCACCGCTTCTGATCACGCTGGGGCTTGACGCTCCTGGCCCGTTGAGAGGGCGCTCCGTGAGGGGCGCCCTTTTTCACACGCGTATGGCGTGCTGATCAGGCACTTGCGCTCAAAGCAACGGGCGCAAAGTCTGGACCGTGTCTTGCAGCAGCGGCAGCAGCTGCGCCTCGATCTGTTCGGGCGTGTAGGCGCGCGACTGCACCGTCATGCCGATGGCGCCCTTGCATTCGCCCTTGCGGTCTTTCAGCGCCATGGCGACACCGCTGAGGCCGAGGTCGAACTGCTGGTGCGTGATCCAGTGGTTCAGCACCCGCGCGTGGCGTACGTTGGCACGGAAGGTGTCGCGGTCCGTCACGGTGTAGGAGGTGAAGCCGCTGAAGGAGTGCTCGGTGATCCACTCGTCCAGCGCCTCGTCGGTGAGGGTGGACAACATGGCGATGCCGGGCGTGACCACGTGGGCCGGCGCCCGTGCGCCCGTGTGGTAGCCGATGGAAACCACGCGCGGCGAGTTGCTGCGCGCCACATAGACGACCTCGTGGCCGTCGAGCACGCTGACGTTGACCGTCTCGCCGCACTGCATGGAGATGCGCTGGATGAAGGGCTGCACCAGGCGTGGCAGGCGCGCGGCGCCCAGGTAGCTCTGGCTCAGGCGCAGCACGCGCGGGGTCAGCCAAAAGAGCTTGCCGTCGGTGCCGGCGTAGCCGAAGTGCACCAGGCTGAGCAGGTAGCGGCGCGCCGCGGTGCGCGTCATGCCGGTGAGGCGCGCGGCCTCGCTGGGCGTGAGACGGACGTGTTCGTCGTCGAAGGCTTCGATGACCGACAGGCCCTTGCCCAGGCTTTCGATCAGGTCTTTGCGAGCGATCTGGAAGTCGCTGTCATCCATGCGTGATAACCCCAGTAACAGACGCGTGTCGCGCGCCGTGGGCGATTGTCGCGCAATCGGAGGCGGTTGTGCTTGTGAGGCCGCTTCAATTTGCATAGGCTGAAGACCACCTCACCACACGTGCGCAGCAGATGCGCCCGGAGACGCACACATGGCTTCGATCCTGGTCCTCAATGGCCCCAACCTGAACCTGCTGGGCACGCGCGAGCCCGGCATCTACGGCGCGGCCACCCTGGCCGATGTTGAGGCCCTGTGCCAGGCCACGGCGCAGGCCCATGGCCACACGGCCACGTGTCTGCAGAGCAACCACGAGGGAGCCTTGATCGACGCGCTGCACGAGGCCGGCCGCGCTCACCGTGCCGGTGAGCTGATCGGTGTCGTTTTCAACGCCGGTGGCTACACCCACAGCTCGGTGGCCCTGCACGACGCCATCAAGGGCACGGGCGTGCCAGTGATCGAGGTGCACATCTCCAACGTGCATGCGCGCGAGCCCTTCCGCAACCACTCCCACCTGTCGCCCGCCGCCGCCGGCATCGTGGTCGGCTTCGGGGTCGATGGCTACCGACTGGCCATCGAAGGCCTGGTGGCGCGCGCCAAGAACGCCTGACCCCACACGCCTGAATTTCACGGAAAGCACACCATGCACATCGAATCGCAACGCGAAGGCCTGCAGACCACCGACAACCCTCTGGGCATGGAAGGCATCGAGTTCATCGAGTACCTGACCACCAAGCCGCAGGCGCTGGGCCAGGTGCTGGAGACCCTGGGCTTCCACCCGGTGGCGCGCCACCGTTCGCGCGAGGTGCTGCTCTACCGCCAGGGCGACATGAACATCATCGTCAACGTCCATGACGCCGCCGATGGCCGCCTGGCCAGTGCGCAGGGCAGCCCCGTGATCGGTGCGATCGCGCTGCGCGTGCGCGATGCCGGACTGGCCTACCGCCGTGCGCTGGACAAGGGCGCCTGGGCCGTGCCCACGCAGGTCGAGGTGATGGAGCTGAACATCCCCGCCATCCACGGCGTGGGCTCAAGCCGCATCTACTTCGTCGATCGCCACAAGGAGTTCTCGATCTACGACGTGGACTTCGTGCCCATCCCCGGTGTGGAAAAACGCCCGGCCGCCCTGGCGCAGATGCACTTCTTCGGCGCCGTGCAGTACATCGGCTGGGAGCGCACGGAGGACTGGACTGCGTTCTACGCCGAGCTCTTCGGCTTCACCACCATCCCCGACCAGACGCGCTTCGGCATCCTGCCCAAGGGCCGCCTGCTGCGCAGCCCCTGCGGTACTTTCTATTTCCAGCTGGTCGAGCCCGAACCCGGCCTGGAGCTGGAGGCCGATGGCCAAGAGTACCTCGAACGCATCGGCCTGGGCACGCCCGACGTGGCCGCCGCAGTGGCCGAACTCAAGCAGCGCGGCGTGTTGTTCTCGGAGTCGGTGCGTGCGCCCATCAGCGACCGTGGTGCGGTGGTGGCGGGCCAGCTATTCGGGCTGTCTTTCGAGCTGGTGCACAGCGATCGCGCTTGAGCCAGGAGACAGCCATGACCCAATTCAACGGCAACATCGACAGCTTCGGGATGGACACCATCTCGCTGGCCGGCCCGCTGGAAGGCAAGCTCAAGGCCATGCGCGAGGCTGGCTTCACCCAGGTGATGCTGTCGGCGCGTGACATCGTCGGGCACGAGCAGGGCGTGGAGGCGGCGATCCGCGTCGTCAAGGACAGCGGCCTGCGCGTGACGGGCTTCCAGGTGCTGCGTGACTTCGAAGGCCTCAGCGGCGGCCTGCGCGAGTACAAGGTCGACATCGCCAAGGCCATGCTGGCGCTGTGCTCGGCCGTGGGCTCCAAGGTGCTGCTGGTGTGCTCCTCGACCTCGACGCATGCCACCGGCGACATGGACGTGATCGCCACCGACCTGCGCCGTCTGGCCATGCTGGCCTTGCCTCGCGGCATCAAGGTGGCCTTCGAGGGCCTGTCCTGGGGGCGCACCATCAACGAATTCCCGCAGGCCTGGGACGCGGTTTGCCGCGCCGACATGCCCAACCTCGGCCTGGGTGTGGACTCTTTCCACGCCTTCGCCACGCGCACCGACCTGGACCTGCTCGACGAGGTGGACCCGGACAAGATTTTCCTGGTGCAGCTGGCCGATTTCATGTGGCACGAGATCCGCTCGGTGGAAGAGCGCATCAACACCGCGCGCCACTTCCGCGTCTTCCCTGGCGAAGGCGCGCACAGCGCCGAGGTCGCCGAGCTGGTGCGCAAGCTCGACCGCATCGGCTACCGAGGCGACTACAGCTTCGAGGTTTTCAACGACGACTACCAGCAGATCCCGCAGGCCACGGTGGCGCGACGCGCGCACAAGTCGGCCGTGTGGCTGGGCGAGACGGTGCTGCAACGCTCGGTGCCCTTGCCGGGCCAGATGCGGCTCAAGCGCGCTCGCCTGGGCTGAGTTCTGCGCGGCACCAAGGCCTGCGGCCTTCCATTCACTTCAAAGCACAACCAACACATGAACCACGTTCTTGCCACAGACGGCCCCCTGGGGCCCTTCGTCCAGCGCGACAGCAACGCCCATCCGCCCGCGCTGACCCCCGGCTACAAGACCAGCGTCCTGCGCTCGCCGCGCAACGCGCTGATCGCCAACCTGCCCACGCTGTCGGAGATGACAGCCCCGGTGTTCATGCCCCAAGAACTGGGCGCCAAGGACAACGACCTGCTGAGCAACTTCGCCAAGGACGGCCTGCCGATCGGCGAGCGCATCGTGGTGCACGGCCATGTGCGCGACCAGTTCGGCCAGCCCGTGCGCAACGCCCTGGTCGAGGTCTGGCAGGCCAATGCCAGCGGCCGCTACCGCCACAAGAAGGACCAGTACATCGGCGCCCTGGACCCGAACTTCGGGGGCTGCGGTCGCATGCTGACCGACGACAACGGCCACTACGTTTACCGCACGGTCAAGCCCGGTCCCTACCCCTGGCGCAACCGCATCAACGAATGGCGCCCGGCACACATCCACTACTCCATCAGCGGCAACGGCTGGGCCCAGCGCCTGATCACGCAGCTGTACTTCGAGGGCGACCCGCTGATCCCTGAGTGCCCGATCATCAAGACCATCCCAAATGAAGCGCAAATCCGCAGCCTGATTGCGCTGCTGGACAAGGACCACGCCCGTCCGATGGACAGCCTGACCTACCGCTTTGACATCACCCTGCGTGGCCGCAACGCCACCTGGTTCGAGAACTGATGGAGGCCCCCGAGATGACCTTCCAATCCGCCTTCCAGCCCACCACCCGACTCATCCGCTACGCGGAGACGCCCTCGCAGACCGGCGGGCCCTACGTGCACATCGGCCTGGCGCCGCAGCAAGCGGGCTTCGACATCTTCGAGAACAACTTCGGCAACGTGCTGGTGCAGCCCGCCACGCTGGGCGAACGCATCCGTGTCGAAGGCCGCGTGTTCGACGGCACTGGCACCTTGCTGCGTGACGTGCTGATCGAGGTCTGGCAGGCCAATGCCGCCGGCAAGTACGCCCACCCGGCCGACCGCCAGGACAAGCCGCTGGACCCCGCCTTCCGTGGTTGGGGCCGCACCGGCGCCGATTTCGACACCGGCGTCTACAGCTTTGAGACCATCAAGCCCGGCCAGGTGGTGGGTGCCAACGGCCAGCCGCAGGCCCCGCACATCTGCCTGATCCTGTTCGCGCGCGGCATCAACCTTGGCCTGCACACCCGCCTGTACTTCGCCGACGAGGATTTGGCCAACGGGGCCGACCCGGTGCTCAATGGCATCGAGTGGGAAGTGCGCCGCAAGACCCTGCTGGCCACGCGCGAGCAGCGCGCCGGCGAGGTGGTGTATCGCTTCGACATCCGCATCCAAGACACCCCGGATGGCGGCAAGGAAACCGTGTTTTTTGACGTCTGATCGATGGGTGAGCCCGGCCACAAGCTGGGCTGCGCTGGCACGCCGAGGGCCCCAACAGGGGCCCTTTTTTTGCCCTGTGCGTCACCGTCTTGTGGGGCGCGCAAGGCTCGCTGGGTCGCGAGAGGTGCTGTACGCTGTGCGCGGCCCGCGCTTCAGGCCGCAGGCAAGGCCGCCAGCCAGGACAGCACCGTCGCCTGGAAAGCGGTCGGCTGCTCCAGCATGCTCAGGTGCCCGGCTTCGGGCAGCACCACGAGTTCCGCGCCAGGGTGGCACTGCAGGTGCTGGCGGGCCTCGGTGGGCGGGGTGTCGGTGTCGAGCGCGCCGGCGATCAGCAGCGTGGGCAGCCGGGTGCTTGCAGGCGCAGCCTGGGGGGATGCGGTTGGCGCCGCCTGCGCTGCCTGTGCCGCCAGCACCAAGGGCTGCAGGGCCGCGCCGCCCAGCGGTGCGCTCAGCAGGCGGCGGCGCCAGCGGGCCACGGTGGCGGCCTGGGCCTGGCGGAAGTCTTCGCTGAACCAGCGGGCCATGACGGCGTCGGCTTGTGCTTCGCGGGTGTCAGGCACCGTGTGGCCGCCGTTGCCTTCGTTGCGTGCGGTGCCCGACACGCTCGCAGCGCACAGGGCCGACAGCGGCGTCAACGAGCGCTGCGGTCCCGCCGGCGTGTGCGCCAGTGCCAGCGCTTCCAGCCGTGCCGGCGCGCGCGCGGCCAAGGCCTCGCCCACGCTGCCGCCCAGGCCGTGGCCGATCCAGGTGATGGGGCCGGTGGCGCCTGTGGCGGCCAGCTCGTCGAGCATGCGGCAGGCGTCGTCCACCAGGTCGTGCAAGGTGCAGGGCGTGGTGGGGGCGTCGCTCAGGCCGTGGCCGCGCAGGTCGAAGCTCACCACGCGCGTACCGGGCCAGGCGGCCACGAGCGCGTTGGCCAGGGCGTCCCAGACCATGTGGTCGGTGCCCAGGCCGTGGCAGAGCACGAAGGTGCGCGTTGCGCCAGCATGGGCAGCTTGCGTCAGCGGCACGCCGCGCACGGTGAAGTGCAAGGCCGGCGCGCTGCGCGTGAAGTGGCTGCGACCCACGCCGGGGTGGGCGATCTCGGGCACGGCGGCGGCTTGCAAGGCCGGCGCCAGGCGCGCGTGCAGGTCGGCGTATTCGGGCGCCTCGCCCAGCTCGCGCAAGATGGTCAGCGCCAGTGCGTGGCCGGTGTTGGCCGCGGGCACGCCGGCGTAGATGGCCGACTGAATCAGCACTTCCTTGAGCTCATCGACCGTCAGGCGCGAGGCCTCGTCGCCACCAGACAGCGCGGCGCGCACGTGCAGCTCGAACTCTTCCCAGCGGCCCAGGGCCAGGGTGATGGCCAGCACGATGATGCGGCGGGTGCGGTGGTCCAGGCCCGGGCGCCCCCAGATTTCATGCCAGGCGTAGCGGTTGATGAAGGCCTGGAAATCGGCGTTGAAGGCGTTGGCCTTGGACAGCGAGCGGTCCACCCAGGCATCGCCCAGCACGCTGCGGCGGTTGCGCAGACCGCGCTCCAGGTCGTGGTCGAATGGGGTTTGTGGGCTCATGGTGGGTGTGCGAGGGTGGGTCTCAGGTGGGCAACCTGGCCAGGCGTTGGCGTGCCAGGCTGGCTGGCCAGCGGGCGGCTTCGTCGGCGTCGAAGGCGCGGCGCAGGGCGTCCATGTCGGTCTGCGTGGCCAAGGCGGCATCGGCCTGCACATGGGCCAGGGTGATGTCGCGCAGCTGCTGTCCTTGGGCCACGGCCTGCTGCGAGAGCGTTTCCATCAGGTGGTGGGCCTGCGCGCCGCCCAGGGCCGGTGCCAGCACGCGCGTGGCGGCTTCGGCGAAGACCAGGCCTTGCAGGCCGTCGATGTTGCGGCGCATGCGGGCGCTGTCCACCTGCAGGCCGGTGAAGGCCTCGGCCAGAGCCTGCAGGGCGCCGTGGGCGCCAAGGAAAAGGTGGGGCCATTCGGCCAGCTCGGCCTGCCAGTCGCCCAGGCCGCGTTCGTGGGCTTGGGCCATGCAGCCCAGCAGCGTGGCCACCTGGCCTGGTGCTCGGTGGGCCGACGCTCGGGCCAGCATGGCCGAGACCGGATTGCGCTTGTGCGGCATGGCCGACGAGCCGCCACGGCCGGCCCCGGCGGGTTCGGCCAGCTCGCCCACTTCGCCTTGCGCCATCAGCGCGAGGTCTGTGGCGATCTTGCCCAGGCTGCCCGTGAGGATGGCCACTTCCGCGCCCAGGCGCATCCAGTCGTCGCGCTGGGTGTGCCAGCAGTGCGCAGGTTGGCGCAAGCCCAGCGCCTGCGCCATGTGGGCGGCCACGGCCGTGCCGGCATCGCCCAAAGCGGCCAGCGTGCCCACCGCACCACCCAGCTGCAGCGCCAGCGCCTGCAGGCTGCGTTCTCGCAAGGCCTGCTGGCTGCGCAGCAGCGCCTCCAGCCAGCCGCACACCTTGAAGCCGAAGGTGGTCACGGTGGCGGGCTGCATCAGCGTGCGCGCCAGGACGGGCGTGTCGGCGTGGGCGTGGGCCAGCGCGGTCAGGGTGTTCGTCAGGTTGGCCAGCGATGCTTGCAACAGGGCCACGGCCTGTGCGGCTTGCAGCACGGTGGCGGTGTCCAGCACGTCCTGGCTGGTGCTGCCCTTGTGGACGTGGCGGGCCGCATCGGCATCGTGGCGGGCCACCTCGGCCGTGAGCGCCTTCACCAGGGGGATGGCCAGGCTGCCCGCGCGGCGGCCCGCTTGCAGCAGGGCAGGGAGGTCGTACAGCGCCGCGTCGCAGGCTTGGCGGATGGCGGTGGCCGCTGCGGCCGGCACCAGGTCGTGAGCCGATTGGGCGTCGGCCAAGGCGGCTTCCATGTCCAGCATGCACTGCACCAGGCGTTGTGCCCCAAAGACCTCTGCCATGGCATCGGTTGTAAGGAAGGCGTCGAACAGGGGGCCGATGGCCATGGGCGTGGCGTGGGTCACGGGCGATGCGAAAGCGGTGAGCGTTGAAGGTATGGGTGTCATAATGTACTAACTGGTACGTTTATTTGTCAATGAACCCATGCCCCCACCCGGAGCGCGACGCCGCACGCGCCGCCGCCTCAGCAGCGCACGTGCCGCGTCACCATGTCCACGATGCTGCGGCGGCGTGCGGCCAGCGCGCGGGGCGAGCTCAGGTCTTTCTGGAAGCTGACGGAAAACGTGTGCCGGTTGCCCACCGTGAAAAAACACAGCGCACTGATGGACATGTGCAGGTCCACCGTGTTGAGGCCCGTGCGGAACACGCCGGCTTCGCAGCCGCGCCGGTACAGGCGGCTGAGATGGTCGATGGCCGAGCGGTTGACCTGCTGGATGGATTCGGACTTGGCCAGGAAGGCGCCGTTGAGGATGTTCTCGTTCATCACCAGGCGCACGAAGTCGGGGTGGGCCACGTGGTAGTCGAAGGTGATGGCGACCAGGCGTTGCAAGGCCTCCAGGGGCTCGAAGCCGTCGAGGTCGAGGGCATTCTCGATGCTGCGGATGCGCTTGTAGGCTTCCTCCAGCACGGCCAGGTAGAGGCCTTCCTTGCTGGTGAAGTAGTAATAGATCATGCGCTTGCTGGTGCGCGTGGACTCGGCGATCTCGTCGATGCGTGCGCCGCTGAAGCCCTTGTCGGCGAACTCGCGCGTGGCGATCTCCAGGATGTGCTGCGCGGTGGCGTCGGGCGCTTGCCGCTGGTCTGTGCTGGGGCGGCCACGGCGCGGGCGCGTGGCCTGCGAAGCGGTGACCGGGGTCGGGTCAGATGCAGCTTGGGTTGCGGCTTTCGTTGCAGCAGGGCGGGCGGCGTTGGCAGAGCGGGTCTTCATGGTGGACGCAAAGCAGGGCTTGGCCGATTGTGGCACCGGGCCAGTGCCCCTGTCAGCGTGCGCAGGGAGATGAGACATGCGTGACCCTCGTCCCCCAAGCATGTCCACAGGCTTCGTCATCGCCTTCATGGGCCTGTTGCTGAGCTTCCAGCCCCTGAGCACCGACCTGTACCTGCCGTCCTTGCAGCTCATCACGCAGAGCTTGAGCCTGAGCGTGGTGCAGGCCCAGGGAACGCTGTTGGGCATGTTGCTGGGCTTTGCCGTCTCGCAATTGTTTTGGGGGCACCACAGCGATCGGTTGGGACGCCGTCGTGTCTTGTTGGCCGGAGCCGGCCTGTATGTCTGCAGCGCCTTGCTGGCGGCGCTGGCGCCCAATGCCCTGTGCCTGCTTGCTGCGCGCGTGGCGATGGGCTGTGGCCTGGCTGCCATGGTGGTGTGCGCACGGGCGATGGTGCGCGACCTGTTCAATGTGCACGAAGGGCCTCAAGCCTTTGCCAAGGCGCTGACGGGCATGGCCGTCGCGGCCACGCTCAGCGGTGTGCTGGGCGGCTTGCTGGCGCGCTGGGTGCCGTGGCGTGTGACCCTGGGCCTGCTGGCGATGCTGGCCATGTGCGTGCTGCTGCTGGCATGGCAGCGTTTCAACGAGAGCCTGCCTGCAAGCAAGGCGGGGCATGCGGTTGCCTGGCGCGAGGTGTGCTCTGGCTGGGGACGCATCCTCCAGCACCGCGAGTTTCTGCTCAACACAGGGCTTGCGGCGTTCACGTACACAGAGGCCATCTTGTTCATTGGCGGATCCTCACTCGTCCTGGTCGGTCACCACGGCGTGCGCCCGGACACATTCGGCTATTTCATGACGGCGTACTCTGGGTGTTTCCTGACAGGCACCATGGCATGCCGGCAGGTGCTGCGCAAGGCAGGGCGGCGTGCGGCTCTGACCTGTGGCGCGGGCCTGTCCAGCCTGGGCATGGCGGGCTTCCTGGTGCTGACGCTGTGCCCTTCATGGCGCCAGGTCCATTGGCTGGTGGCTGCGCAGATGGCTTACATGCTGGGCCATGGCTTCAACCAGGTGTGTTCGCAGGCCGGTGCCGTGGCGCCTTTCCCGAAAGAGGCCGGCACGGCCGCGGCCCTGTCGGGCACCTTGATGATCCTGTGCTGTGTGGGCTTGGGGCAGGTGCAGGCGGTGGCCTTGGGCCATTCGGAATCGGCCCTGACGGCCTTTGGTGCGTTCGATGCCGCCATGGCGGTCGCCTGTGCTTGGGCCTTGCGCCAGCGCGTGTCGGTTTGAGCACATGGGCGTGGCGTGTTCGATGTCGTGTGAAGTTGCTGTCAGCGTCAGCGCAAATCTGCACCCGTTGGCTCCGTGAAACAGATGCATCACGGGCGGGTGGAGGACGATGATCACGGCATCACCCAGCTGCGTCTGCGGACGTCGGCGACGCGATGCGGATGCGCTGTCGGCCTGCCGCTTTTGCCGCATACATGGCGTGGTCGGCCGCGGCTATCAAGTCGCCCACCTCGGTGGCATCGTCGGGGTAGCGGCTCATGCCGACGCTGCCATCGCACTGCAGCTCGGTGCGCTGGTAAAGCACGGGTTTGGCCAGCGCCTCGCGCACCCGCTGCGTGACCTGCGCGATGGCGTGTTCGTCTTCGGCGCCATCGAGCAGCACGATGAACTCATCGCCCCCGAGGCGCGCCACCGTGTCGGCCTCGCGCACCAGTTGGCTCAGGCGTTGGCCCACGGCACACAAGACCGCATCACCGGCGGCATGGCCGAGGGTGTCGTTGATGTCTTTGAAGTTGTCCAGGTCGATGTAGAGCAGCGCGAGGTGGGTTTGGTGGCGCTTGGCGCGGGCCAGTGCCAGGTGCAGGCGGTCAAAGAACAGACGTCGGTTGGGCAGGCCGGTGAGCGTGTCATGGCTGGCGAGGCGGTCCAGCTCGTCTTGCTTTTGTGCGAGCTTGGCGAACTGCCCGCGGATCTGGTGCTGCATCTCGTCGATGCTGTGGGCCAGCACACCGATTTCGTCGCGACGGTGCAGGGGCAGGCGTGCCACGGCCTGGTCACGGCCAAAGTGGCGGATGGCATCGACGATCTGTTCCAGCGGCCGGGACAGTGCGCGCGCCAGCACCACCGCCACCAGCACGGCCAGCGCGCTGAAGGCCAGCACGATGCGCAGGTTGGTGCGACCCAGCCGGGCGCTGTCGGCCAGCACCGCACTCAGTGGCTGGGCCAAGCCGATGATGAAGTCGTCCTCGCTGTGCAGGCCCGCGAGGGGCTGGCGCACGAAAGCGGCCACCAGTTGGTCTTCCTCCGATGCGCGGCCGGGGCCCGCGGCATGCACGCTGGTGGCCGTGGTCGTCGTCACCACCTGGGCTTGGCGTTCACGCGCTTGCGACAGCAACTCCGATACGCCGGCAAAGCTGTCCTGTACCCGCGAATGCTGGCCGCGGTCGAAGGCGAAGGCCTGGCGCGGGTCCGGGTGAATGAGGAAGTCCCCTTCGCCGTTGCTCAGGAACAGGCTGAGGTCCGCGGGGAGGTCCGCGGCGAGCTGGGCGAACAGGCCGTTGAGATCGATGTTGACGACGATCACACCCAGCACCTCGGCATCGTCGCCATGGATGGGGGTGGCCACCTGCAGCGAGGGCTTGCCCAGGCCGGCATGCGCGCCGACCTCATGGTTGATCTCGGCGCGCGACACGTAGACCGCGCCGGGCGGCAGCCTCAGCGTGTCGACCACGTAGGCGTACAGGCCTTTCTCCTGGAGGTCGTCGCCCAGAACGCGCAGCACGCCGCCGTTGCTGCGGTCCACACGCACCAGCTCCAGGCCGTGCTGCCGCGCCGAGATGAGGCGCATCTGGTAGTACTCGGGATGGGTGCGCAGCATGCTGTCGAAGAGCAGGGCGAGCGTCTCGTTGCCGCGCGCCACCGCTGCGGTATCACGAGACACCAGCAGGTGGCGCGTGCCCGGATGGGCTGCGATCAAGCGCACATCTTGCGCCGCGCTGCCCAGGCCGACGGTGAGCTGGCGTCCGAGCACCCGGGTGGCCGTCAGCAGGCGTTCTTCGGCGGCACTGCGCAGCAGCTTGCGGCTTTCGCCATAGCCCCAGTAGCCTGTCAGGCCAGCGGCCAGCACCCCGATCAATGCCAGCGACAGGCCCATGCGCCATGCGATACCAAAGCGTCGCTTCATGGTGCCATCACCTTGCCAATGCGATCACCTGAGCGGATGCGGCCCCACAGCATCTCGCGCCGGCTGGCGTCTTCCACCGGGGCCAGCCAGAGCAGGCGCTGCGGTGGGGCATCGGTGCGGGCCTCGCTCACGGTGTTGGAGAGCCCCTGGCGCTGCACCAGCAGGGTGCCGGCGTCGCGGCCGAGCAGGTGGTCGATCCAGGCGTGGGCGAGTTGCGGATGCGGCGCGTTGCGCGGGATGGCCCAGCAGTCCAGCCAAGCCAGCGCGCCTTCCTCGGGGATGACATAGCCGACGTCGGCGCCCGCGGCCTTGAGCAGGTGGAACTGCTGCATGCCGTAGTTGGCGAACATCAAGGCGGCACGGTGACGCATGAACAGCCGCACCGATTCGGCCGGTTGGGTGTACGCCGCCACCGCGTTGCGTCGCAGGGCAATGAGCTTTTCGGCGCCTGCCGGCCATTGGGCAGCGGCGTAGCGGAACGGCGAGGTCCAGCCCATGGCCATGGCTGCCAGTGAAAAATTGTGCGTGCCCCCGTTGTAGACGATGACCTTGCCTTGCAGTGTTGGATCCCACAGCGCGGTAATCGAGCTGGGTGGCTCGTGCAATTGGTGCTTGTCGTAGATCAGGCCCATCGCGGAGTAGGTGAAGGGGATGCCGTACACCTGCTCACCCTGTGTGCTTTGCCTGACCAGGCCCGGGATGGCTGCGCGGTCGCGAAAGCGCGGCAATTGCTGACGGGTGTTGGGGATGCGCCGCACGTCGATGCCCTGCACCATGTTGCTCGCCACGTAGCGTTGCAACTCCGCTGTGTTCACGGCGAACACATCGAAGCCCTCCTGACTCCGTGCGTTGGCGGCGGCGTGCAGCCTCCGCCAGAGCGCCTCGTCGGTATCCACCACCGTGACGTCGACGCGCACGCCCATGCGGGCAGCGAAGGCCCGCACCACCTCGGGTTCGGCGTAGCCGGGCCAGGCGAGCACGCGCAAGGTGGCATCGCTGGCGCCATGTACATCGCTTGCCTGCGCCAGCCAGACGCCACAGCACCATGCCAGCGTGGCCCAAATGCGCTTGGGCAAAAGCTTGAACATCCACGCGCGCAATCGCTGGCACTCCCCTGGGCTCGATCTCGACCGGCTGCGCCCGCAGCAAGCGACCGCAAGGATAGCGTGCCCAAGGCCCATCCAGCGTGCCCAAAGGGGTCACGCCGAATGTCAGATTTCAGGCCGCGAAAAGGCCCGTTACCTGCGCCTGCGGGGCACTGCAGCGCGGCGTCCGTGCGCGCCGTGGTGCAAGGGCGCTCAGCCCGTTGGGGCCAACAGCCGCCGTGCGTTGGCCATGGCCTGACCATGCACGGGCGCCAGCCCCGCCGACAGCACCCGTGCGGCCGTGTCCGGCATCTGCATCAGCACCTGGGCCGGGTGGTCGTTCAGGGCATCGCCGCCGCTGGCCAGGGCGAGCGAGCCGCGCGCGAGGGATTCGGCCAGCGCCACCTGGGCCCGCCAGGCCTGGTCCCACATCGCCATCCAGGACTGCTGGAATGCCAGCAGTTTCTCGCTGCCCATCAGCATGAACTCGTCGTGGTGATCCTGGCTGGGGTTGATGCTGGCCATGGCCATGCGCGTGAGGCGCTGCGCCACCACCTGGGGTGCCGCCATGGACAACTCGATGGCCTGCGTGGTCAGGTGCTGCTGAACGTCCGGGTGGGCATGGGGCATGGCGCGAGGCCTTTCGGAAAAAATGGGTGCGAAGGGCAAACCTCGGCACAAGGGCATGGGCCGCCGACGAGCAAACCCGCAGGCAGGTGGGCACAATGTGCCAGACCTTCGCGACACACATTGCAGAAAGCATGCCATGAGCCACCTGTTCTCGCCCTTCACGCTCGGTCCGGTCCCCTTGGACAACCGCATCGTGATTGCGCCGATGTGCCAGTACTCGGCGCAGGAGGGCCGGGCCACCGACTGGCACCTGATGCACCTGGGTCAATTGGCCTTGTCCGGTGCCGGGCTGTTGATCGTGGAGGCCACCGCCGTGGTGCCGGAGGGCCGCATCTCGCCCCTCGACCTGGGGCTGTGGTCCGACGACACCGAGGCCGCCCTGGGACGTGTGCTGGACGCGGCGCGCCGGCACGCGCCCATCCGCTGGGGCATCCAGCTGGCGCACGCGGGGCGCAAGGCCTCGGTGGCTGCGCCTTGGACGGGCGGTGCGCACGTGCTGCCGGCTGACGGCGGCTGGCAGACCGTGGCGCCGTCGGCTGTGCCGTTCCGTGACACCGACCCCATGCCTGTGTCCCTCGATGGCGCAGGCCTGCAACGCATCCGCCAGGGCTTTGCCGATACCGCGCGGCGCGCACATCGCCTGGGGCTGGACCTCATCGAGATCCACGCCGCGCATGGCTACCTGCTGCACCAGTTCCTCTCGCCGCTGAGCAACGCCCGCACCGATGCCTACGGCGGTGACCTGGAGGCGCGCATGCGCTTCCCGCTGGAAGTCTTCGAGGCGGTGCGCGAGGCCGTGCCTGCGGGCGTGGCCGTGGGCGTGCGCATCTCTGCCACGGACTGGGTACCCGGGGGATGGGACCTCGCGCAAAGCCAGGTGTTCGCGCAGGCCCTCAAGGCCCGCGGCTGCGATGTCATCCATGTCTCCAGTGGCGGCTTGTCGGCCCAACAGCAGATCACATTGGGGCCCGGCTACCAGCTGCCATTCGCCGAGGCCATCAAGCGAGAGGTCGGCATGCCGACCATCGGCGTGGGCCTGATCACCGAGCCCGAGCAGGCCGAGTCGGTGGTGGCCTCTGGCCAGGCCGACCTGGTGGGGCTGGCGCGTGCCATGCTCTACAACCCCCGTTGGCCCTGGCATGCCGCTGCCCACCTTGGCGCGCGCGTCCACGCCCCGCCGCAGTACCTGCGCTGCCAGCCTGCGGGCTTGCGTGACCTGTTCAACCTGCCTTGAGGCGTCTGCCGCCGCCGTCCATGCCGTCATCTCATCCCGACTTCGCCGACCCCAACGGGCTTCACGGCCGCCTTGGCCTCACCGAGCAGCGTGTCACCGACCTCGAGATCAAGTCCGCCTTCACCGAGGACCTGCTCGACCACCTCAACGCCACCGTCGCTGCGCAGCAGCGCCAGATCGACCTGCTGCTGCGTGAACTCAGCGCCCTTCGCCAACAACAGGCTGACAGCCAGCCCACCGCCTTCCGCAGCCTGCGCGACGAACTGCCACCGCATTACTGATGAGCTTCACACACACCATGACACCCCCTTCCTCCGTGGCCATCGTGGGCGCGGGCATGGCCGGCCTGAGTTGTGCCCGGGCCTTGCGCGCCGCGGGCCTGCAGGTCACCGTGCTGGACAAGAGCCGCGGCGTGGCGGGCCGCATGAGCACCCGCCGTGGCGAGGGCTGGCAGGCCGACCATGGGGCGCAGTACTTCACGGCGCGTCATCCGGCCTTCGTGGCCGAAGTGGCGCGCTGGGTGGACGCCGGCGTCGCGGCGCGCTGGTCGCCACGCATCGCGGTGCTCGGCGGTGATGCGCCGCAACGCGACGTGCGTGGGTCGCTGGGCGGGGCAATGGCCGCCTCGGCGCCCAGCGGCGACCCGGCCGACCCTGCGTCTTGGCACCGCCATGTCGGCGTGCCCCGCATGACCTCGCCAGCACAGTGGCTGGCCGAAGGGCTGGACGTGCGCACCCAGCACACCGTTCAATCCCTGCGGCGCGAGGGCGCGCGCTGGCACCTGGCCACGGCCGAGCACGGCTGGCTGCAGGACGGCTTCGACGCACTGGTGCTGGCGATGCCATCGCCCCAAACCGAAGCGCTGCTGCGCCTCGGCGTGCAGCCAGGCACGACCGCCTTGCTCGCTCACGGTGAGGCCGTTGCCGCCGCTGCGGCCGTCACCATGCGGGGTTGCTGGGCCCTGATGCTGCGCTTCGATGCGCCCTTGGACCTGCCTTTCGATGCGGCTTTCGTGAACGCCGGGCCTTTGCGCTGGATGGCACGCGACAGCCACAAGCCCGGCCGCTCCCCGCAAGCCGGCGGTGGCGAAACCTGGGTGCTCCACGCCAGCCCGGAGTGGAGCGAGGCACACATCGAAGACAGCCCGGAGGCCGCCACACAAGCGCTGCTGGCCGCGTTCGTCGGCTGGGGTGGCCGCCGCCCCGATGCCTGCACCGCCCACCGCTGGCGCTACGCCGACAGCCTGCCGCCGCCGCCCGGCCTGCGCACCTGGGTGCCCGACATCGCCTTGGGCCTGTGCGGCGACTGGTTGGCCGCAGGCCGGGTGGAGGGTGCCTGGTTGAGTGGCCAGGCCGTGGCCATGCAGGTGCTGGGCCGCCAGGTGTGACAAACTCTGTGGCCAGATTGCCTGCCCCATCCACCGCGCGCTGGAGCTTCCCATGACCCCGCTCGACAAATTCCTGCTGTTCGGCATCACCCCCGCCATCGTTTTGGCCGCGCTGGTGGAAGGTTGGTGGTTGTCGCGGCGTCAAGCCTACGATTGGCGCGCCACCGCCATGTCGGTGCTGGATTTGGTGGTGCGCCTGCTGGTCAACATCTTCGTGCCTTTCGCCTTGTCGTCCCCCGTGACGGCCTGGGCGCGTGAGCACCGGCTCATGGAGATGTCGCTGGACGGCTGGCAGGCCTTCGTGGTGCTGTTCATCGGCCTGGAGTTTTGCTACTACTGGTTCCACCGCGCCTCACACCGGGTGCGCTGGTTCTGGCTGAACCACGCCATCCACCACTCGCCCAATGAACTCAACCTGTCGGCGGCCCTGCGCATCGGCATCTTCGGCAAGGTCACGGGCACCTTCGCGTTCTTTGGCCCGCTGGTGTGGCTGGGCTTCGACGCCAAGCTGGTGGGCCTGGCGCTGACGCTCAACCTGCTCTACCAATTCTGGATCCACGCGACGTGGCTGCCACAGCTCGGCTGGCTGGAGGGCATCCTCAACACGCCTTCCGCGCACCGCGTGCACCACGCCAGCAACCCGCAGTACCTCGATGCCAACTACGGTGGCGTCCTGCTGGTGTTCGATCGCCTCTTTGGCACCTACGTGCCCGAGCGCGCCGATGTGCCGCCGCGCTACGGCCTGGTCAAACCCATCCTCAGCCACAACCCGCTGCGCGTGTGGTTCACCGGCTGGGTCGAGCTGCTGCGCGACCTGGCCGCCGCACGGCGCCCGCGCGACGTGCTGGGCCACCTGTTGATGCCGCCCGGCTGGCGGCCCGGCATGGGCCTGGGGCAGCCGGTGCCGCAGCGCGATGCTGCGCCCTCAGCCAAGCCGCAGGTGTGACACCAACCCCGCCAGCAGCACGTCCAGCATCACGTTCAAGGTGGCTTGCGCGTCGCGGCCATCGAGCATGTCGGCGCGGTCCAGCTCCACCAGGCCGTGCAGCGCGGCCCACAGCGACAGGGCGAGGTCTTGGCGGTCCCAGGGGGTGCTCAGCCCCTCGGTGAGGGAGAGCACGAAGTCCCACACCTGTGCGTGGCTGGGCGGCTCGGCGCCGGCAGTCTTGCAGTGGCTCATCTTGACGGCGTAGAGCGCCGGCCGGGTCCGGGCAAAGTGCAGGTAGGCCTGCGAGGTGGCGCGCACGGCGTCCGGCAGGGCGAGGCCTTGGGCGGCTTGTTGCAGCGCGCTCAGGAGGATGCGGCCGGCCTCGTCGGCCAGGGCGAAGCTCAGGTCCGTTTTGCTCGGGAAGTACCGATAGATCGCATTGGGCGTCACACCCAGGTCGGCGGCCAGTGTGCGCATCGACAGGGTGTCCAGGCCGTGCGCTTCGATGTGGGTCAGCGCGGCCTCCACGATGCTGTCGTGGCTGAGCTTTTTCGGGTAGGACATCGCGCCACTGTAACGCCGGGCATGTGCCGCACCGCGCCACTTGACGGTGTTTACGGTAAAGATGTACGCTGTACACCATGCAGCAGTTCCAACTCAATGGTCGCCCCGTGCAGGTGGATGTCGAAGACGACATGCCCTTGCTGTGGGTCTTGCGTGACGAGCTCGGCCACACCGGCACGAAGTTCGGTTGTGGCGTGGCGGCTTGCGGGGCGTGCACGGTTCACCTCAATGGCGGCGCGGTGCGCTCGTGCGTGCTGCCGGTCTCGGCGGTGGTCGGGCAGTCGGTCCAGACCATCGAAGCGAAAGACGACGCCATCCTCACGAGGCTGCAAGCCGCGTGGGTGCAGCACCAGGTGCCGCAGTGCGGCTACTGCCAAAGCGGCATGTTGATGGCCGCGACCGCCTTGCTGCGCGAGAATCCCCAACCCTCCGACGCCGACATCGACGCGGCCATGACCAACATCTGCCGTTGCGGCACCTACCAGCGGGTGCGCGCGGCCATCCACACGGCCGCGGGCCAGCGCAAGAGGGCTGCATGAGCACCGACAACCCCACGAAGCTGTCGCGTCGCGGCTTCCTCATCGCGGGCGCCGTCGCCACCGGCGGCCTGCTGGTGGGCTGTGGTGCGCCCGCGCCGCAGGAGCGCTTGGGCAAGCCCGCCGACCTGCCGGTCCAGGGCGACGAGGTTGCGCTGAATGGCTGGGTCAAGATTTCGCCAGATGGCACCGTGACGGTGGCCGTGCCGCGCACCGAGATGGGCCAGGGCGTGATGACCTCCCTGCCCATGCTGCTGGCCGATGAGCTCGACGCCCGCTGGGAGGATGTCCGCGTTGAGCCCGCCCCCGTGGCCCAAATCTACGCCAACGAAGCGATGATGCTCAACGCCCTGCCGTTCGGTGTCGACGACGACGGTTGGTTGGCGCGCACGGCCGCGGCCGTCATGCAGCGCACCGGGCGCGTCTTGCGCCTCCAGGTCACCGGGGGCTCCAGCAGCATCCGCGATGCCTGGGTGCCGCTGCGCGTGGTGGGTGCCACGGCGCGGGCCATGCTCGTGCAGGCGGCGGCTCAGCGCTGGCAGGTGCCGGCGGCCGACTGTCGCACCGAAGCGGGGCAGGTCGTGCACACCGCCACCGGGCGCAAGCTGGGCTATGGCGAGCTGGCGGCCGATGCGGCCCAGCTCACGCCGCCGCAGGACGTGCCATTGAAGTCGCCCGACCAGTTCAAATTGATTGGGCGGGCCGCGGCGCGCAAGGACATCCCGGCCAAGGTCGATGGCTCGGCCCAATTCGGCGTCGATGTGCGCCTGCCGGGCATGCTGTACGCCGTGCCCGTGCAAGCCCCCGTGTTCGGTGCCGACGTGGCCTCGTTCGATGCCGCCGAGGCCCTGCGCATGCGCGGTGTCAAGCAGGTGGTGCAGATCCCGCGCGCGGTGGTCGTGGTGGCCGACAGCTGGTGGCGCGCCAAGCAGGCCGCGGCCAAGGTGCAGGTCACATGGACGGCCACGCCGCACGACCAAACCAGCTCTGCCGACATCGCCCGCCAGGCCGAGGAAGCCTTGGCGCAGCAATCGGGCACATCGTTCACCAACCGGGGCGATGCCGATCAAGCCTTGAAAGATGAGCAGGCCGCGCAGGGCACCGGAGGCACAGCGCCGGCAGGCGGCAAACAGCCCAAGTTGCTGCAGGCCCGCTACCACGCGCCCTACCTGGCCCATGCGGCGCTTGAGCCCATCAACTGCACGGCGCAGGTCAAGGACGGTGCGGTCACGGTGTGGGCTTCCACGCAGTCGGCCTCCCTGGCCAAATGGCGCGCCAGCCAGGTTGCGGGCGTGGACGGCGACCGCGTGACCTTGCACCTGCCCCTCGTCGGTGGAGGCTTTGGCCGCCGCCTGGAGATCGACATGGTCGAGCAAGCCGTGGCCGTGGCCATGCAGGTGGGTGGTCAGCCCGTCAAACTCCTCTGGACCCGCGAAGACGACACCCGCCACGACATGTACCGCCCAGCCGCCTGGGCTGATTTCCGCGCCGCCATCGATGCCCAGGGGCAGGTGACTGCGTGGCACAACCGCGTGGCGGCGCAGTCCCCGACTTACGGCGCCACGCAGCGCCTGCTGCCCTGGGCCGCGGCCGACTCGCCCGACAAGAACCAGATCGAAGGCGCCTATGACCTGCCTTACGACATCCCGAACCTCGCCGTGCGCCAGGTGCGCCTGAAAGGCCACGTGCCGGTGGGCTACTGGCGCAGCGTGGGGCACTCGTACAACGCCTTCTTCGTGGAGAGTTTTGCCGACGAGCTCGCACATGCCGCGGGGCAGGACCCCCTGGCCTGGCGGCGCGCTCGCCTGGGGCAGCACCCGCGCCACCTTGCCGTGCTGGAGCGCGCGGCCAAGGAGGCCGGTTGGGGCCAGGGCTTGCCTCCCGGCCGCGCCCGCGGCATCGCCCTGCAAGAAGCGTTCGGCTCCATCTGCGCGCAGGTGGCCGAGGTGTCCGTGCAAGGCGATCAGGTCCGTGTGCACCGCGTTGTGTGCGCCATCGACTGCGGCCACGTGGTCAACCCGGACACGGTCGAGGCGCAGATGCAGGGCAGCATCGTGTTCGGCCTGAGTGCCGCCTTGTTCGGCGAGATCACGCTGGCCCAGGGCCGCGTGGTGCAAAGCAGCTTCCCGGACTACCCGATGGTGAAGCTGGCGCACATGCCCCGCATCGACGTCCACATCATGCGCAATGCCCATGCACCGGGCGGCGTGGGCGAGCCGGGCGTGCCACCGGTGGCGCCGGCGGTGGCCAACGCGCTGTTCGCGCTGACTGGGCAGCGCTTGCGCTCGCTGCCACTGAGCCTAAAGGCAACGTGATGATGGGTGTGGCGTGCGGTACGGCACCTCGCCCGCGCGTGGTGGTCCTGGTGCTGGCGGCAGGGGCCTCCAGCCGCTTTGGCAGCGACAAGCGCCAAGCCCGGTTGCCCGATGGCCGCACGCTGCTCGACACCGTGGTGGCCACGCACCGTGAGGTCTTCGACGAGGTGTGGGTGTTGAGCCGACCGGGTCCCGACGGCCAGCCCGACGCCTTCGCCCAGGCCGTGTGCGACGCGCATGGCGCGCGCTCCGTGCCTTTTGCCGATGCGGCGCTGGGCCAGGGCCACACCCTGGCAGCGGGCTTGCGCCTGTTGCAGGCTGACGTGGGTGCGCCCGCGCCATCGCGCTCGCCCACGCACGTTGCTGCTGCGTTGGTGTCCCTGGCCGACATGCCCTGGGTGCGCACCGACACCCTGCGCCAGTTGCGCGACCGCTTCGAGGCCACCGGGCGCATCGTGGTGCCGCGCTGCGGCGATGCCTTGGGCCACCCGCGGATGCTGCCGCGTGCCGTGTGGCCCGCGTTGTTGGGCGAAGCCACAGGCGGGGTGCCCTCGTCCGGCCTGCGCGGCGACCGGGGTGCCCAAGCCCTGCTGGACTGGGCCGCCGCCGAGCAGGTGGCGGTGGACGACAACGGCGTGCTGCGTGACGCCGACACCCCTGGTGATTTGACGCTGGCTTGACCTTCGGTGCCCAGCACGGACGGCTAACATGCGAGGGTTGAAGTCCTTCGCCCGCACGCCGTCGCGGGCCGTGCCATGAACGCTCCGGATCCCGCTTCCGCACCCTCTGCTGCGCCTGTGTCTGCCGCACGGCAGCCGTCCTCGCCGCTGCGGCGGCTCGGTGGCATCGCACTGGGTCTGGGTGCCACGGCCGCGCTCTGGGCCGGCGTGGTGGGGCATTGGCTGCCGGGCTGGTTGCGCCCGCGCATCGAGGTGGCGACCACCGAGGCGCTCGGCACGCCGGTGCGTGTTGGTGAACTGCGCATCCAGCCTTGGTCGTTGAGCGTCGAAGCCGGTGGCCTGAGCGTGGGGCCGGGTGCCCAGCCCTGGTTCAAGCTGCAGCGCGCGGAAACGCAGCTCTCTTGGCAATCGGTCTGGCGCAGGGCGCCGGTGCTGCGCCATGTGCGGCTGGTGCAGCCGGAGTTGCTGCTCGAGCGCCAAAGCGCCGAGCGTTTCAACCTCACTGCCGTCATCGAGCGCTTGAGCCAGCCCTCGCCGCAAGCCCAGCCTGACACCGGTCCGGCGCGCTTTGCCGTCTTCAACATCGAGGTGCGGGATGGCGTGCTGCGCTACGAAGACAAGGTGCTGTCCCAAAGCCACCGCATCGACCGGTTGCGCCTGGACGTGCCCTTTGTCAGCAGCTTGCCGGCCGACATCGACGTGACCGTGCAGCCCCTGCTGCAGGCCCGCATCGACGGCAGCCCGCTCAAGCTGGAGGGCAAGGCGCTGCCGTTCCGCGAGGGCCACCGCAGCGAGGTCGCCCTGCAATGGCGCGACGTGGACCTGGCCCATTGGCTCGGCGCGGCCCGGGCGCTGCTGCCCGAGCCCATGCGACCCGATGCCCGCGCCGGCCGGCTGAACACCGACCTGCGCATCGCCTTCGAGCAACACAAGTCGCCCACACCGCCCACGCTCACTGTGCGCGGCCACGCGCAGGTGAGCGGCTTCGACATCGGCCTGCCGCCCGCGCCGGGCATGGGGCGCGTCGACACCGCGTGGGACACCCTGCGCGTGGACGGCATCGACGCCGAGCCGCTGGCCCGCCGCGTGGCCATCGGTGGTGTGGCGCTGGAGGGGCTCAGCGTGCGTGTGCAGCCCGCCGTCGCCTCGCCTTCGTCTGCACCGGCTCGCACGCCGTCGGCCACCGCAACCACCACCGCGCCGGCACCTGCGGCCTCGTCCGCGCCCTTGCCAGCGACGGCCCCCGCGCCCTGGCAGTGGTCGGTGGCCAAGCTCCGCGTGGTCGCCCGCCAGATCGACGCCCACACCCAGGCGGACGCCCCCTGGCCGCGCCTGACCGCGCTGCGCCTGGACGTGCAAGGCCTCGATGTCAGCCCCCAAGCAGCCGATGCACGCTGGCAGCTCACGATGCAAGAGGACGGCGGCGGTCGGCTGGCGCTCCAAGGCACTGCCCACCCGGCGCTGCAACGCGCCGAGCTGGACCTGGGCCTGACGCAGTGGCCCGTGGCGCCGTGGCTCCGGCCTCTGCAGCGCCAGTTGGCCCTCCCGGTGGTGGTCTCCAAAGGACAGGTGGACGCCAAGGCGCACATCAGCGCCAACATGCGGTCGGCCCAGGGCGCGCCGGCAGGGGCGCTGTCCCAGGCAGTGCGCCTGAGCGCCGGACAAGTCACGCTGAGCGATGTGCTGGCCGATGCGGCGGCCGTGGGCGGCCCGGCCGACACCCGCCGCAAGGACCGCATCGCCATGAAGGCCTTCACCGCCGATGGGGTGGAGGCGTTCGCCAGCCTCGCACCTGAGGACACCGGCTTACGCAGCCTCGCCATCGCGACCATCGCCGCAGACGGCCTGGACGCGGCCCTGTTCCGCGACGCCCGCGGCTTGTTCCTGGGCCAGGCGTCGACCCCGCCGTCGGACCCTGCCAAAGCCAGCGCGGCACGAGCCAGCGGCCAATCCACACAGCCCGGGCCCGCCGCCATCACCGTGGGCGAACTGCGCTGCCAGGCGTGCGCCCTGCGGTTCACCGATCAAGCCGTCAGCCCGGCAGGCGTGTTCTCGCTCCAGCGCACCGAGCTCAGCATCAAGGGTCTGGGCTCCCGCATGGACCAGCCTCTGGCCATTGCGCTGCAAACCTTGGCGCAGGGCCAAGGCCGGGTCCGTTTCAAGGGCGATGTGCGGCCGCAGCCGCTGCAGGTCCAGGGCGCTGTGGCCGTGACCAACCTCGACTTGCGCGCCTTGCAGCCCTACCTCGATCCACACCTCAACGTGGCCCTGGCCTCGGCCGCCGCGCAGGCGGACGGCCGCATCACCCTGGCCGACGATCCGCGCCAAGGCCTGAGCGCGCGCTACCAGGGCAAGCTGGGCTTGAGCGACCTGCGCCTGCGCGACCGCGTCAACGACGCGCTTTTCCTGCGCTGGGCCAGCCTGCAGCTCGACGGCACCGACCTCGGCTATGCCAAGGGCGGCATCGACGCAGACCTCGGCTTCATCGCCCTCAAAGACTTCTACGGCCGCATCATCGTCAACCCGGACGGCCGCCTCAACCTGGCCAGCGTGGTGAAGCGGGCGGACCAGCCCGACCAGGGTGACCAGTCCATCACCACACCGCAGGTGGCGACGCCGGGCGCCTCGGCACCTGAGCGCGCGCGCGCGCCTGGCGGTGTCACCGTGACCACGACGACCCTGCCGCCGACGCCCGCCGGCGATGCGCCGCCCGCACCGCAGCTGCGCTGGCAGGGCATCCGCCTGGCGCAGGGCGAGGTCGATTTCACCGACACCTTCATCAAGCCCAACTACTCCGCGCGCCTGACCCGCATCGCCGGCGACATCTCCGCGGTGTCGTCGCGCACGCCGGAGCCAGCGACCGTCGAGGTCAGCGGCGCGGTCGACGACGGCGCGCCCCTGCGCATCAGCGGCAAGTTGCACCCGCTGGGGCCGAGGCTGTCCACCGACATCGCGGGCACCGCCAAGGGCATCGAGCTGACGCGCCTGACGCCCTACGCAGCCCGCTACGCTGGCTACGCCATCGAGAAGGGCACCCTGTCGGTGACGGTGCGCTACAAGGTCGACGGCGGCAAGCTGGAGGCCGACAACCAGGTCTTCCTCGACCAGCTCACCTTCGGCGAGCGCGTGGACAGCCCCGATGCCACCAAGCTGCCGGTGCTGCTGGCGGTGTCTTTGCTGAAGAATGCGCGCGGCGAGATCGACGTCAGCTTGCCAATCTCGGGGTCGCTGGACGACCCGCAGTTCTCCGTGGGCGGCATCATCTGGAAGGTCATCGTCAACCTGATTGGCAAGGCGGTGACGGCACCGTTCGCGCTGCTGACCGGCGGCTCGTCCAGTGAGCTGGGCGTGGTGCCGTTCCAACCGGGATCGGCCGAACTGAGCGCCGCCGCCCGCGAGCGCCTGGACGCGCTGTCGGCCAGGCTCAAGGACCGCCCCGCCCTCAAGCTGGAGGGCACGGGTTGGGCCGACCCTGACATCGACACCGAGGGCCTGCGCCAGGCCCACGTGGAGCAGCTCATGCGCCGCGCCAAGGCCAAGGCCACGGGGCAGGAGATCTCGGAGGTGGTGGTCGATCAGGCCGAGCGCAGCACGTGGTTGAAGGCGGCGTACAAGGCCGCCGACATCCCAAAGCCGCGCAACCTCGTGGGCCTCGCCCAGAGCCTGCCCGACGACCAGATGGCCGCCTTGCTCAAGGCCTCTGCGCCCGCGGGGGCGGCGGCCTTGGTCGAGCTCGCCGACGAACGCGCCAATGCCGTCAAGGCGTACCTGGCCGGCAAGCTCGACGCCGAACGTGTGCGCCTGACCGCCTCCAAAGTGGCCGCCGAAGGCCGCGCCGATGCCAAATCGGGCGGCGCCAGCGTGCAGTTCTCCCTGCGCTGAGGCGGGACGGCGCGGCGCAGAGCGGAGTCTGTGGCGTCCTCACGTTTCCCGCGGGCGACGGCGCCCGGCCGCGTGACGGGCGGGGCTGGGCACGGCACACTCAGTGGCGAACTCACTGCCGAGGCATGCCATGAACCCCGTCTTGCCCATTTCCCTGTCGGGCCTGCAGGCCGCCACGTCGCGCTTGGGGGCCTCGGCGCACAACGTCGCCAACGCCCAGACGCCCGATTTCCGGCGCGAGGTCGTGCAGCAGCAGACGGTTGGCACCGGCCAAGGCCAGGAGCAGCCGGGCGTGATCGTCACCATCGGCAAGGCGTCGGAGATCGGCGCCGACCTGGCCGCTGACCTGGTGGAGCAGATGTCCGCCAGCGCCACGTACAAGGCCAACCTGCGCAGCATCCGCACCCAAGAGGAATTGACGGGCAGCTTGCTCGACACCCGCGCCTGAGCCGGCCGGACCGCGTCAGAATGCCGTGGTGTCCCACGGCATGCTGCACGCCTCTTGAGCGCATCGAACCTTCCCGCTCGCCTCATCGCCCACCTCGACATGGACGCGTTCTACGCTTCCGTCGAGCTGCTGCGCTGCCCGGAATTGCAGGGCTTGCCGGTGGTGATCGGGGGAGGGCGCCGCACCGCACCGGGCGCCCACGCCAGCCGGCACGCCCGTCTGCGTGACTACGCCGGCCGCGGCGTCATCACCACCGCCACGTACGCGGCCCGCGCGCTGGGTGTGCACTCGGGCATGGGCCTGATGAAGGCCGCGGCCCTGGCGCCAGATGCCATCTTGCTGCCGGTCGATTTCGATGCCTACCGCCGCCATTCGCGCATGTTCAAGGCGGCCGTCGCCGAGATCGCGCCCGTCATCGAAGACCGCGGCATCGACGAAATCTACATCGACCTCACCGACGTCCCCGGGGCCCGCGACCCCATCGACGGCGACCCGCTGGGCGGCGCGCGCGCCATCGGCCGGCGGCTCAAGCAAGCCGTGAAAGACGCCACCGGCCTGACCTGCTCGATCGGCATCACGCCCAACAAGCTGCTGTCCAAACTCAGCTCCGACCTCGACAAGCCCGACGGCTTGACCCTGCTCATGCCGGCCGACATCCCCACGCGCCTGTGGCCCCTGCCGGCCGCCCGCATCAACGGCATCGGCCCGAAAGCCAACGAGCGCCTGGCTGCGCTGGGCATCCACACCATCGGCGAGCTGGCCGCGGCGCCGCTGGCGCAGTTGGTGGACGAGTTCGGCAGCAACCACGGGCACTGGCTGCACGACGCGGCGCATGGCCGCGATGACCGCCCCGTGGTGACCTGGCGCGAGCCCAAATCCATCAGCCGCGAAACCACGTTCGAGCGCGACCTCCACCCGCGCGACGACCGCGACACGCTCGGGCCGATCTTCACCCGCCTGTGCGAGCAGCTCGCCGCCGACCTGCTGCGCAAGGGTTACGCAGGCCGCAGCATCGGCGTGAAGCTGCGCTACGACGACTTCCGCATCGTCACGCGCAGCGTCACCATCCCGCGGGCCACGCGCGATGCCGCCGAGATCCGCCGCTGGGCCGGGCGTTGCCTGAAAACCGTGCCACTGGACCGCCGCTTGCGCCTGATTGGCGTGAAAATGGCGGCCCTGGTGGTGGGCGACGGCCTGCGTGACGGCGGTGCCACCGATGCGGGCCCCGCCGAGCCCTCGGCCCTGCACGCCACCCTGTCTTTGTTCGATGTCACCGAGTTGCCCTGATGCCTGCTGTGCCGATGCCCGCTGTCTTCCTTCGCCGCCTTGGGGGCGCCCGCAGCGCGGTGGCCGTCTGCCTCGCCTTGGGCGCCTCAGCGGGGCTTTCCGGGTGTGCCGTGGTGGCCGTGGCCGATGCCGCCGTGACCGTGGCGGCCACGGCCGTGAAGGTCACGGCAACGGTGGTCGAAACCACGGTGGACGTGGCTGCCGCCGGCGTCAAGGCGGCCACCAAAGACGACCCTGCGCCGGAGCCGGCCCCCGCGGCCAAATGAAGTGGCCACACTCACCATCCTGCCGCTGGGCTTGACCGTGCCCGTGGCGCCGGGCCAGAGTCTGTTGGAAGCGGCCTTGGCTGGCGGTGTGAGCCTGCCGCGTTCCTGTCGCAATGGCACGTGCCGCGCGTGCCGCTGCCCCATGGTGTCGGGCGCGGTGCGTTACCGCATCGATTGGCCCGGCCTCAGCCTGGACGAGCGCGAAGCCGGAGACATCCTGCCGTGCGTTGCCAAGCCTGCCAACGAGGAAGTGGACGTGGTCATCGAGGCGCCAGGGGCGCAGCGTCTGTCCTTGCCGCCAACCACTTGAACCGCGGTGTGGGCGTGCCGTTCACCCACACGGTCTCGGTGAACATCGCGAAAGGCCGCACCCACAGGGCGCCCTCGCCGTACAGCGGCCGGTAGACAACCAGGGCCTCGTGCGTTTCGCTGTGCCGCGCCACGCCCAGCACCTCGTAACGGCCGCCTTTGTGATGCTCGTACAGCCCCAGGGGCAGGGTGGGCAGAGGGGGCAGGTCACTGGCGTCGGCGGGATGGGGGGCTTGCGTCATGGCCGGCATTGTGCCGCCGCACGCCGCACCGCACCGCGCCGCACCGGGGCCGCCTCATCTGGGCGGCCTGGCAAGCATCATCTTTCTTTACAGGCGGCCCGTCGGCGGGCAGGCGGGCGATGCCGTTGAGTGATCAGGCCGCCAAAGCGCAGCCGCAAACGCTCAACCGTCCAACGGTTACACCGTTCAACCCACAGGCCTTCGCAGAAGGCCCGCACCTCGAAGGACACCACGATGACCCCCCGCCTGCTGACCGCCTCCCTCCTGCTGGCTTTGGGTGCCACGGCTTCTGCCTGGGCCCAGGGCACACCCGCCACGGCCGCGCCCGCTGCGGTTGCCACGGCTGTGCCGGCCCCGCTGACCGCCGCCTCAGCCGTGCGTCAGGACACCCGCGACATCCGCGCCGACAAACGCGATCTGCGCGAAGACCACCGCGAGCTCAGCCAGGACCGCGCCCAGCGCAACCGCCTCAAGCGCCGCGAGGAGATCGCCGAGCGCCGGGGCAACACCGAAGCGGCCGGCCGCATCGAAGCCCGCCGCCAGGCCGAGCAAGCCGAGGTCAAGGCCGATCGCCAGGACATCCGCGCCGACAAGGCCGAGCTCCATGCCGACCGCCAGGAGCGCCGCCAAGACCTGCGCGAGCGCCGCGAGCAGAACCACGCCCTGCGCGAGCACCGCCGCTGAAGGCGGGGGACAGCCGGCCAACCTGCAGGCGACAAGGGGCAAGGCACAATGGTGGCCTTGCCGAACCCGGCGGCGTCTTGGGGCCTGTCCCCGCTGCCGCCCACCTCGCCGCGCCCATGATCTGGTCTTCGCTGAACCGCTTCCTCGACCGCCTGCGCCCTCGCCGCCAGGCGGTCGTTTTGCTGGCCGACGCCGGCCTCATCCTGCTGGCCTGGCACCTGACCTACCTTTTCCGCATGGGGGTGGAGCGCTGGTTGCACGAGCGGCCGTCTTACGACTGGGCCGTGCTGTTGGGCGTCATCAGCATCTACAGCGTGGTGTCCTGGGCGCTGGGCGTGCCGCGCGCCACCTGGCGCTATGTCAGCTTCCACGACATCAGCCGCCTGGGCTGGGTGTGCCTGGGGGCAGGGCTGGCCAGTGCCGTCATCGTGCTCATGGCGCAGCTCGTCGAGGTGCCACGCGCCGTGTTGGCCCTGCACCCGCTCTTCACGCTGACGCTGTTGGCGATCGCACGCATGTCGGTGCGCATGCTCAGCGAGTCCTCGCGCGCCCGCCGAGCGGGGCGCTCCCCCAACGGGCAGCACGCGCTGGTGCTGGGCGCAGGGGCTGCAGCCAAGCTGCTGATCGCGGGCATCCAGCACCGCGGCTGGACGGTGGTGGGCCTGCTCGACGACGATGCGCGCAAGCACGGCAGCACCATCTCCGGCGTGGAGGTGCGCGGCGGCCTGGACCTGCTGGCCGACGAGGCCACCCGCGCCGACGTCCTGGCCGACGTCACCCACCTCATCCTGGCCATGCCTTCGGCCAGCCTCGACCAGCGCAAACGCGCGCTCGATTTGGCCGCCGCCACCGGCCTGCCGGTCGTCACCGTGCCCACCGCCGACGAGCTTCGCGAAGGCCGCTCCCGCATCGACCGCGTGCGCGACATCGAACCCGAAGATGTGCTGGGCCGCCAGGCCGTCAAGCTCGACGAAAGCGCCGTGTCGGCCTTGATCAGCGGCCAGACCGTGTTCGTCACCGGTGCCGGGGGCTCGATCGGCTCGGAGTTGTGCCGCCAGATTGCACGCTTCGGCCCCAGCCGCCTGGTGCTGTTCGAGCTCAGCGAGTTCGCGCTCTACCAAATCGAGCAGGACCTGAGCGAGCACTTCCCGCACCTGTCCCTCGTGCGCCTGGTGGGCGATGTGAAGGACCTCGGCGCCCTGCGCCGCGCCATGGCCCAGCACCGACCCGACCTCGTCTTCCACGCCGCGGCCTACAAGCACGTGCCGCTGATGGAGGACGACAACGCCTGGATCGCCCTGCGCAACAACACCCTGGGCACCTACCTCACCGCCCAAGCCGCGGGTGAGGCCGGCGCCAAGCGCTTCGTGCTCATCTCCACCGACAAGGCCGTCAACCCGACCAACGTGATGGGCGCCACGAAGCGTGCCGCCGAGATGGTCGTGTCGCACTGGGCGGCGCAGGTGCCGGCCACGCGCTTCATGGCCGTGCGCTTCGGCAATGTGCTGGGGTCGAGTGGCAGCGTCATCCCCAAGTTCAAGGAGCAGATCGCCAAGGGCGGGCCGGTGACCGTGACCCACCCCGAGATCACCCGCTTCTTCATGACCATCCCCGAAGCGGCCCAGCTGGTGCTGCAGGCCGCCGCCCTGGCCGACTCGGGCCAGGTCTTCGTGATGGACATGGGCCAGTCGGTCAAGATCGCCGACCTGGCGCGCGAACTCATCCGCCTGAGCGGCCACACCGAGGCCGAGATCCCCATCGTCTTCAGCGGTTTGCGGCCAGGTGAGAAGCTTTACGAAGAATTGCTCGCCGACGCGGACACCACCTTGCCGACGCCGCACCCGCGCCTGCGCCTGGCCCAACTTCGCGGTGAACTCCCTCCTGACTGGATCGCGCAGATGCTGGCCCTGGCCGATGACGACGCCGCCTGCACCCCGGCCACGCTGCGTGCTCGCTTGCATGCCCTGGTGCCGGAGTACGCGCCGCGGTGAAAATCGCCACGCCCCGTGGCCGGAACAGAGCGGCGTCTGTTTCGTGCGACTGCCTTGCCCTCGGCACGCTTCAATCTGCCGTCAATCGGCGCATCTGCGGGGAAGTTCTGGCCTTATTGCCCAGTGAGGGCACTTGGCGCACCCTATACTGACTGCACATCACGAGAAACTGGGCCGGTTGCGCATCCCGCGCCTGTGCCCCGGGTCGAACACGGGCTGAGATTGCCATGACCTCCAAATTGAAAATTGCCGGCTGGGTTGCGCTGGGTGCGCTCGCCGGTGGCCTGACCACCCTGCAATTCGGCGCCACCGCGCGCAATGCCGTGGCCCCCCTGCCATTGGAAGAAATGCAGCAACTCGCCGCGGTCTTCGGCATGATCAAGACCGATTACGTCGAACCTGTCGATGAGAAGAAACTTTTCAGCGACGCCATCGGCGGCATGGTCGCGGGCCTCGACCCCCATTCCGTGTATTTCGACAAAACCACCTTCAAGGAATTCCGCGAAGGCACCACCGGCAAATTCGTGGGTGTGGGCATCGAAATCGGCATGGAAGACGGCCTCGTCAAGGTCGTCTCGCCCATCGAAGGCTCGCCCGCTTTCCGCGCTGGCCTGAAAACCGGCGACCTGATCACCAAGATCGACGACACCTTCGTCAAGGGCCTGACCATGGACCAGGCCGTCAAGCGCATGCGCGGCGAGCCCAACACCAAGGTCGTGCTCACCATCTTCCGCAAGGCGGAGAACCGCAGCTTCCCCGTGACCATCGTGCGCGAGGAAATCCGCGTGCAAAGCGTGCGCGCCAAGATGGTCGAGCCGGGCTATGGCTGGGTGCGCATCAGCCAGTTCCAGGACCGCACGGTCGAAGACTTCGTCGCCAAGGTCGAGAAGCTCTACAAGGAAGACCCCAAGCTCAAGGGCCTGGTGCTCGATTTGCGCAACGACCCGGGTGGCCTGCTGGAAGGCGCCATCGCCGTGTCCGCCGCCTTCCTGCCCAAGGACGTGACCGTGGTGTCCACCAACGGCCAGCTGGCCGAGTCCAAGCAGGTGTTCAAGGCCCGCGCCGAAGATTACTCGCGCCGCTACGGCACCGATCCGCTGGCCCGCCTGCCGGCCGCGCTCAAGAGCGTGCCCTTGGTGGTGCTGGTCAACGAAGGCTCGGCCTCGGCCTCGGAAATCGTCTCCGGCGCCCTGCAGGACCACAAGCGCGCCACCATCATGGGCGGACAGACTTTCGGCAAGGGCTCGGTGCAGACCGTGCGCCAGCTCACCGCCGACACGGCACTGAAGATCACCACGGCGCGCTACTACACGCCGAGCGGGCGCTCCATCCAGGCCAAGGGCATCGTGCCCGACGTGATGGTCGATGAGTCCGAAGAGGGCAACCTGTTCGCTGCCCTGCGCCTGCGCGAAGCCGACCTGGACAAGCACATTGCCAGCGGCCAGGGCAAGGAAGAGAAGGATGCCGCCCGCGAGAAGGCCCGCGAGGAAGCCGTCAAGAAGCTGGAAGAGGCCAACGGCAAGAAGAACGAGGCGCCCAAGCCGCTGCCCGAGTTCGGCAGCGCCGAAGACTTCCCGCTGCGCCAGGCCCTCAACAAGCTGCAAGGCAAGACGGTGCTGGTCTCCAAGACCATGACCGAGCGCAAGGCCGAAGGCAAGTCCGACGAGCCCAAGGCGCCTTGAGCCAGCGCTCAGGCCCGAATTGGCGTGAACGACGCCCAGGAACTGCGCTACAGCCGGCACCTGCTGCTGGACGACTGGCCTGAGGTCGCCCAGGAGCGGCTTCTGGCCGCGCATGCTGTCGTCATCGGCGCCGGTGGACTTGGCGCGCCTGCCCTGCTGTACCTGGCCTCCGCCGGGGTGGGGCGCATCACCGTGGTCGATCCGGACACGGTCGAGCTCTCCAATCTGCAGCGTCAGATCGCGCACAGCACCGACACCATCGGCCACCCCAAGGTGGATTCCGCCCGCGCGGCCATGGGCCGCATCAACCCCGATGTGCAGGTGCAGGCCATCGCCCGAGCCGCCGATGAGGCCTTGCTGGCCGAGCTGCTGCCCGGCACCCACGTGGTGCTCGATTGCACCGACACCTTCGCCACGCGCCAGCGCATCAACCGCGCGGCGTGGGCCGCGGGCGTGCCGCTGGTGTCGGCCTCGGCCCTGCGCTGGGACGGCCAGATCAGCGTGTTCGACCCGCGCCAACCCGACAGCCCCTGCTATGCCTGCCTGTTCCCGCCGGACGCCCCGCCCGAAGAAACGCGCTGCGCCTTGCTGGGTGTGTTTGCACCCGTGGTGGGCCTGATGGGCGTGATGCAGGCCGGCGAGGCGCTCAAGCTGCTGGCCGGGCAGGGCCTGCCCAATGCCGCCGGGACGCTCACGGGCCACACCTCCCTGGCCGGCCATCTGCTCCTGCTCGACGGGCGCGATTGGTCCTGGACACGGCTTCGCGCCAAGCGCGACCCGGCCTGCCCCGTGTGCGGCACGGTGCACGGCCCCCAAGGCGCGCCCTGAGCGCTCCCCCTGAGCGCGTGGGCTGGCGTCGCGGCACAGGCGCGTCATTTCGCGGCGCCATCCTGTCCACCATCCGCATTCCTGCCCTTATTCCCAGTGTGTGGCGCGCACATCACGCCCCATACTGGTCTCACGACATCAGAACCTCTGCGCCATGAACAACCCCAAAGAGCTGTTGGAACGCAACTTCCCCACCGCCGTCCAGGACGCCCGCAACGCCGGCAAGACCAGCCTCTACAGCGGCCCGGACAGCAGCTACCAACTGGCCTTCACCGACACCGACTTCCTGCTCAATGCCGACCTGCGCCCGGTGCGCATGCAGCTGGAGCTGCTCAAGCCCGAGATGGTGCAGCGCGAGGAAGGCATCGAGTCGACCATCGTGGTGTTCGGCAGCGCCCGCATCCTCCCTGCCGATGTGGCCCGCGCCGCCCTGGACGAGGCGGAGGCCTTGCCGCCGGGCAGCCCGCGCGAGCAAGCGATCCGCGCGGCCAAGCGCCATGTCGAGATGTCGCGCTACTACGAGGAGGCGCGGCGCTTCGCCAGCCTCGTCACAGAGCACTCCGCGCAAATGGACAACCCCATCTACGTGGTCACGGGCGGCGGCCCCGGCGTGATGGAGGCGGGCAACCGCGGTGCGCACGAGGTCGGCGGCAAAAGCCTGGGGCTCAACATCGTTTTGCCGCACGAGCAGGAGCCCAACCCCTACATCACGCCCAGGCTGTGCTTCCAGTTCCACTACTTCGCGCTGCGCAAGATGCACTTCCTGATGCGCTCGGTGGCGCTGGTGTGCTTCCCCGGCGGCTTCGGCACGCTCGATGAACTGTTCGAGACGCTCACCCTCATCCAGACCGGCAAGTGCCGCAAACGCCCGGTGCTGCTGTTTGGCCGCGCCTTCTGGACCAAGCTCATCAACTTCGATCACTTGGTCGAAACCGGCATGATCAGCCCGGAGGACGTGCACCTCTTCCGCTACGTCGAAACCGCCGACGAAGCCTGGGAAACCCTGCGCGAGGTGTACCGCCTGGGCCAGCCCGACGCCGACACCGCCTGCGGTTGGTGAGGCATCTTCCCGGAAAGCGTTGCCATGCAGCCCGCCGACCTGCTACCTTGAATCCGGGAGCACCATCGTGAGCACCGATCCCAGCCATCCTGGCCGCAGCGCGGCCCGAAGCGCCGGCAAAGCCGCCCTCATCCTCACCGGCGGCGGTGCGCGTGCGGCCTACCAGGTGGGCGTGCTCCAGGCCTTGCAACTCATCCGCCGCGACGCGGGCGAGAAACTGCGGGGCAGCCCCTTCCGCATCATCTGCGGCACCTCGGCCGGCGCCATCAACGGCATGGCCTTGGCCAGCCGGGCCGATCACTACGACCTGGCCTTGCGCGCCATGATCGAGGTCTGGCGGGACTTCCGCACGGAGCAGGTGTACCGTTCCGACTCGTTCGGTGTCATCCGCAGCGGCGCGCAATGGCTGACCCTGTTCTCGCTGGGCTGGGCGTTGGCGCGCTGGCGCCGTGCGCGGCCGCGCTCCCTGCTCGACAACGAACCGCTGCGTGACCTCCTGCCGCACCTGTTCAGCATCGACCGCATCCCCGAGATGATGGCCAAAGGTCACCTCGATGCCGTCGCGGTCACGGCGTCGAGCTACACCACCGGGGAGCACGTCACCTTCTACGACAGCGCCCAGCCGATCGAGCCCTGGGCACGTTCGCAGCGCATCAGCGTGCGTGACACCCTGAGCCTTGATCACTTGATGGCGTCCTCGGCCATCCCTTTCGTCTTCCCGTCTGTGAAGCTGGGCGTGAACGAGGGTGCCCACTATTGCGGCGACGGGGCCATGCGCCAGGCCGCGCCCATGTCGCCCGCCATCCACCTCGGCGCCGACCGCATCCTGGTGGTCGGGGCGGGGCGCCTGCACGAGCCCCAGGCACCGCGTCAAGCGGTGGTGGAGTACCCCAACCTCGCGCAAATCGCGGGCCACGCGATGTCCAGCATCTTCCTGGACGCCCTGGCCGTGGACATCGAGCGCATGCAGCGCGTCAACCACACGCTGGGCCTGCTCACGCCCGAGCAGCGCGCCCAGACGCCGCTGCGCCCGGTCGACATCCTGGTGATCGCGCCCAGCCAACGCATCGACGACATCGCCGCGCGCCACCTGTGGGCGCTGCCACCCGCCGTTCGGGCCATGCTGCGCGCGGTGGGGGTGTACGGGCGGGGGAAAACCGCCCGCGGCACGGCCCTGGCCAGCTACCTGCTGTTCGAATCCTCGTTCACGCGGGAGCTCATCCACCTGGGGTTCACCGACGCCCTCGCCAAGCGAGAAGAGGTGGTGCGCTTCTTCGGCTGGGGCCCGCCCGCCCTGCAACCGGGGCCCGCCTTGACAGCGACACCAGAGCCGGCTAGAGTGGAGAGCTTCGCTTAAAGCGTCTTGGGTGCCCGTGTGCGTGCGCCCTGGAGGCATTTTGGCGAGGACACAAGCTCTTTTTTGAAAGGTCTCAACATGTACGCGGTCATAAAAACCGGTGGTAAGCAATACAAGGTTGCTGCCGGCGAAAAAATCAAAGTAGAACAGATTGCTGCGGACGTTGGCCAAGAGATCGTGATCGACCAGGTTCTGGCAGTCGGCTCCGGCGCAGAACTCACGGTGGGCACGCCTTTGGTGGCTGGCGCAACTGTCAAGGCAACCGTTCTGTCGCAAGGTCGGCACGACAAGGTCCGCATCTTCAAGATGCGCCGTCGCAAGCACTACCAGAAGCGCCAGGGCCACCGTCAGAACTACACCGAGCTGGAAATCAGCTCCGTGAACGCCTGATCCGCCCGTTCGTCCTCAATCTAGTCCCTCAGGAGAAAATCCATGGCACAGAAAAAAGGCGGCGGTTCCACGCGGAACGGCCGTGATTCCCAACCCAAGATGCTGGGTGTGAAGGTGTACGGTGGCCAAGTGGTCCCCGCAGGCTCGATCATCGTTCGCCAACGCGGCACCCGTTTCCACGCTGGCGCCAACGTTGGCACCGGCCGCGATCACACCTTGTTCGCACTGGTGGACGGCACTGTGTCCTTCGCCACCAAGGGCGCGCTGAACCGCAAGACCGTGGTTGTCACCCCGGTCTGACGTTCGCACCGTTCGCTGGCCTTGCCCCTGCGGCGCGGCCAGCCCACACAAGCCCCGGTCCGCCGGGGCTTTTGTGTTTTCGACACGCCTCATGCCGGTGGGCGCCAGGCCTTCGGGCTGCGTCTGCCAGCGCAGATAATGTCGCTCGCCGACCCCGCACACGCTGTGCTTTTCGGGCAGGTTGCACGCGCCGTGCAGCCGCCCCCCCCTCGATCAGGACGCCCCATGAAATTCGTCGATGAAGCCACCATTGATGTGGCCGCCGGCAACGGTGGCAGCGGTTGCGTCAGCTTCCGTCGCGAGAAATTCATCCCCTTCGGTGGCCCCAATGGCGGCGACGGCGGGCGGGGTGGTCACGTGTATGTGCAGGCCGACCGCAACATCAACACCCTGATCGATTACCGCTACGCCCGCCGCCACGAGGCGCGCAACGGCGAGCAGGGACGTGGTTCCGACCAGTTCGGTGCCGCGGGCCCAGACATCACCCTGCGCATGCCCGTGGGCACCATCATCCGCAATGCCGAAACCGGCGAGGTCATGATGGAATTGCTGGAGCACGGCGAGAAGCGCCTGCTGGCCAAGGGCGGCGACGGTGGCTTCGGTAACCTGCACTACAAAACGCCCACCAACCGCGCGCCGCGCAAGAAGACCCCGGGCTGGCCCGGCGAGCTCTTCAAGCTCAAGCTGGAGCTGCGGGTGCTCGCCGACGTCGGCCTGCTGGGCATGCCCAACGCGGGCAAGTCCACGCTGATCACGGCCATCTCCAACGCCCGCCCGAAAATCGCCGACTACCCCTTCACCACGCTGCACCCCAACCTCGGCGTGGTGCGCGTGGGCCCGGAGAAAAGCTTCGTGGTGGCCGACATCCCCGGCCTGATCGAAGGGGCGTCCGAGGGCGCTGGCCTCGGCCACCAGTTCCTGCGTCACCTGCAGCGCACCCGCGTGCTGCTGCATGTCATCGACATCGCGCCCTTCGACGACGTGGACCCGGTGCAGCAAGCGCGCGCCATCGTCAACGAACTCAAGATCTACGACGAGGAGCTCTACAACAAGCCGCGCTGGTTGGTGCTCAACAAGCTGGACATGATCCCCGAGGAAGAGCGCGTGGCCAAGGTGGTGGACTTTGTGCGCCGCTACGGTTGGAAGGGCCCCGTTTTCCAGATCTCTGCGCTGACCCGCGAGGGCTGCGAAAAGCTCGTGCAGACGATCTACCAGCACGTGGCCAGCATGCAGGAGCATCACGTTGAAACCGACGTGCGCTTCGATGTGGAGTCCCATCTGCCGATGGGCAGTGACCTGCTGGCCCGTGCCGGTGTGGCCTATGACGATGACATCGAGGCCCTGGTGAAGCCCAAGGCGAAGAGGGTGGCAGCCAAGAAGGTGGCCGCCAAGAAAGTAGCCGCCAAGAAGGTCGTCGCCAAGAAGGTCGTCGCCAAGAAGATGGTCGCCAAGAAGGCAGCTGCTAGCAAGGTCGCTGCGAAGAAGGTCGCTGCCAAGAAGGCTGCGTCCAAAAAAGTCGCTGCAAAGAAGGCCCCGGCGAAGAAAGCGGCCGCGAAGAAACTGACAGCGAAAAAGGCCGCAGCGAAGAAGGTCGCAGCGAAGAAAGTTGCAGGGAAGAAAGTCGTTGCCAAGAAGGCCGCCCGCGCATGAACCACGTCCTTCAGCACGCCCGCCGCATCGTTGTGAAGGTGGGCTCCAGCCTGGTCACCAACGAAGGCAAGGGCGTCGATGCGGACGCGATCGGCACCTGGTGCCGCCAGATGGCCGCCTTGGCCGCCGACGGCCGCGAGGTGATCATGGTGTCCAGCGGCGCCATCGCCGAGGGCATGAAGCGCCTGGGCTGGGCGACGCGCCCCAAAGAACTTCATGAACTGCAGGCCGCTGCGGCGGTGGGCCAGATGGGCCTGGCACAGATGTACGAAACCCAGCTGCGCTCGCACGGCATGGGCAGCGCCCAGGTGCTGCTCACGCACGCCGACCTGGCTGACCGCGAGCGCTACCTCAACGCCCGCACCACGCTGTTGACGCTGCTGTCGCACAAGGTCGTGCCGGTCATCAACGAGAACGACACGGTCGTCACCGACGAGATCAAGTTCGGCGACAACGACACGCTTGGCGCCCTGGTGGCCAACCTCGTTGAGGCCGATGCCCTGGTCATCCTGACGGACCAGAAGGGGCTCTACAGCGCCGATCCGCGCAAGGACCCGAACGCCCGCTTCATCGACGTCTGTACCGCAGGCGACCCCTTGCTCGAGCAGATGGCCGGTGGCGCCGGCTCGGGTGTGGGCACGGGCGGCATGATCACCAAGGTGCTGGCGGCCAAACGCGCCGCGCGCAGCGGTGCCTCCACCGTCATCGCTTGGGGGCGCGAGCCCGATGTGCTGGTGCGCCTGTCGCAAGGTGAATCCATCGGCTCGCTGTTCGTGGCCGCCACGGCGAAGCTCACGGCCCGCAAAAACTGGATGGCCGACCACCTGCAACTGCGGGGCGCCGTGGTCGTGGACGAAGGCGCTGCGGCGCGCCTGCGCGAGGGCGGCGCAAGCCTGCTGCCCATCGGCATGGTCGAAGTCCAGGGCGAATTTCACCGCGGCGATGTCATCGCTGTGCGTGACCTGCACGGCCTGGACATCGCCCGCGGCCTGGCCAACTACGCCAGCAGCGAGGCCCGACTGCTGGTTCGCAAGGCCTCGAACGAAATCGAGGCGCAGCTGGGCTTCACCAACGAGCCGGAGATGATCCACCGCGACAACCTTGTGGTGGGGTGAAATCAGGACAATGCGGTTGTCACTTTTTGCAACATGGCATGCAGGAGCGGTAACTGGCGGCATGATGGTTGCTGAGCGTTGAGCCGGCCGAAGCACCCTCTGATGGGTGATCCAAGGGTTTTGCCTGTCCAGCAGGACCCGGCGCAAGACGTTAAAAAGACGGACCTGCGCTGCGGCGCTCGACCTCGTCCCTCGTCCATCCGACCCCTCCCAGGAGTCCCCATGTCCCTGAAAATCCGCACCCTGGCCCGCCTCAAGCCGCTGGCCCTGGCTGCCTCCGCCCTGATCACCGCCTTTGGCGCGTCCTCCGCTGTCCAGGCCAAGACCCTGGTTTGTGTCTGGGACGTCGCTGGCAAGACAGGCGACGTCTACGCCCAGGCGACCGACTACGCCATCGCCATGCAAAAGCAGGGCGCCGACATCGAGCTCAAGAGCTACGTCGATGAACGCGTGGCCATCGAGGATTTCCGCGCCGGCCAATGCGATGGCGTCATCGCCACCGGCTTCCGCACCCGCCAGTTCAACAACGTGGCTGGCTCGCTCGACAGCATCGGCTCCACCACCATCGTCAAGGGCGGCAAGGTCGACATCGACGCCAGCTACGAGGTGGTGCGCAAGGTCATCCAGATCTTCGCCGACCCCAAGGCCGGCAAGCTGATGGTCGAAGGCAACTACGAGATCGGCGGCATCTTCCCGCTGGGCGCCGCTTACCCGATGGTGCGTGATCGCAAGATCAACTCCGTCGAAGCGCTGTCGGGCAAGAAAATCGCGGCCTTCGACTACGACAAGGCGCAGGGCGTGATGATCCAGCGCATCGGTGCGCAGCCCGTCTCGGTCGACGTCACCAACATCGGCCCGAAGTTCAACAACGGCTTCGTCGACATGGTGACCCTGCCGGCCGTTGCGTTCAAGCCGTTCGAGCTCTACAAGGGCATCGGCACGGCCGGTGGCATCGGCCGCCTGCCGATCATGATCCCGACGGTGCAAATGGTCATCAACAAGACCAAGTTCCCGGAGGGCTTTGGCGAGGCTTCGCGCCAGTACTGGCTGACCAAGTTCGACAACGCGCTGCGCCTGATCAAGGCCGCGGAGGCGGGCATCCCGGCCACCATGTGGCAAGACCTGCCGGTGGAGGCGGTGCCCAAGTACGTGCTGATGTTCCGCGAGTCTCGGATCGACATCGCCAAGCAGGGCCTCTACAACAAGCAGGGCTTGAACATCATCAAGCGCGCGCGTTGCAGCATCAACGCTTCTGACGCGGAATGCGCCAGCAAGTCCGAAATCGACTGACCTTGCTTGCTGCCTCCGGCGGTGGCTGGTACCTCAATACGGGGTGTCGCCACTGCCTTCCAGGAACGCCTCGGCGTCCTGGCGTGAACCTCGCAGGCCGCCCCGCAGGAAGCGGTTGACCTGGCCCTGCGGTTTCGGCAGGAACCGCGCCAGTTCCGAGAGCGCCAGTTGGTACACATCGCGCTTGAACTCGATGACCGTTTCCAGCGGCACCCAGTACTCGTGCCAACGCCAGGCATCGAATTCCGGATGGCTGGTGGCGCGCAGGTTCATGTCGCTGTCTCGGCCGGTGAGTTGCAGGAGGAACCAGATCTGCTTCTGGCCTTTGTAATGTCCGCGTGCGTCTTTGCGGATGAAGTGCATGGGCACTTCGTAGCGCAGCCAGTCGCGCGTGCGCGCCACGATGCGCACGTGTTCGGGCAGCAAGCCCACTTCTTCGTGGAGCTCGCGGAACATCGCCTGCTCGGGCGACTCACCATGCTTGATGCCGCCTTGCGGGAATTGCCAGGAATGGGTGCGAATGCGTTTGCCCCAAAAAACCTGGTTCCGGTGATTGAGCAGGATGATGCCGACGTTGGGGCGGAAGCCTTCACGGTCGAGCATAATCAACTCCGAATTTTCAACTGGTTTCATTATTGCACCCCTGAGCCGAAACGCCTAGACCCCGCGGCGTTTGTCAAGGCCTCACCTGGGCGGTGCATTTTTTTCTGCCATGAAAGCCTCACAGTTCTTCATTTCGACCCTCAAGGAAGCCCCTGCGGATGCGGAAATCGTCAGCCACAAACTGATGATGCGCGCCGGGCTGATCAAGAAGCTGGGGGCGGGCCTGTACAACTACATGCCCATGGGTTTGCGCACCATCCGCAAGGTCGAAAACATCATCCGCGAGGAGCTGAACAAGGCGGGCTGCGTGGAGTTGGTGATGCCGGTGGTGCAGCCGGCCGAACTGTGGCAGGAGACCGGTCGTTTCGAGAAGATGGGCGACGAGCTGCTGCGCTTCCAAGACCGCCATGGCCGCGACTTCGTCATCCAGCCCACCGCGGAAGAGGTCATCACCGACATCGCCCGCCAGGAGTTGCGCAGCTACCGCCAACTGCCCAAGAACTTCTACCAGATCCAGACCAAGTTCCGCGACGAGCGCCGCCCGCGCTTCGGCGTGATGCGAGGCCGCGAGTTCACGATGAAGGACGCCTACTCCTTCGACCGCGACGTCGAGAGCGCTGGCAAGACCTACGACGGCATGTACGCCGCCTACACCCGCATCTTCGAGCGCCTGGGCTTGCAGTTTCGCGCCGTGGCTGCCGACACCGGTGCCATCGGTGGTGACCGTTCGCACGAGTTCCAGGTGATCGCGGACACGGGCGAGGACGCCATCGTCTACTGCCCCACGTCCGACTACGCGGCCAACATCGAGTTGGCCGAAGGCGTGGCCCTGATCGCTGCCCGTGGTGCCGCCACGCAAGCGATGGAGAAGGTCGCCACGCCGGGCAAGAGCACCTGCCCCGAGGTGGCCGAGTTGCTGGGCCTGCCGCTGTCGCAAACGGTCAAGTCGCTGGTGCTGGCCACCGACGAGACCAACGAGCAGGGCGAGATCGTCAAGAGCACCGTCTGGCTGCTGTTGGTGCGTGGCGACCACGACCTCAACGAAGTCAAGGCCGGCAAGATCGAGCTGACCGATGGCACGGGCAAGACCATGGGCCTCAAGGGCGGTTTCCGCTTCGCCACCGAAAGCGAAATCATCGAGCACTTCGGCACCAAGCCTGGTTTCCTCGGCCCCATCGGTCTGAAAAAGCCCGTCAAGGTGGTGGCCGACCGCACCGTGGCCCACATGGCCGATTGGGTCTGCGGCGCCAACGAGGAAGGCTTCCACGTCCGCGGCGTGAACTGGGGTCGTGACCTGCCTGAGCCTGACCTGATCGCCGACATCCGCAACGTCGTCGAGGGCGACCCTTCGCCCGATGGCAAGGGCGTGCTGGCCATCCAGCGCGGCATCGAGGTGGGCCACGTGTTCTACCTGGGCACGAAATACTCCAAGGCCATGAACGCCACGTTCCTGGACGTGGATGGCAAGCCCAAGCATTTCGAGATGGGCTGCTACGGCATCGGCGTGACCCGCATCCTGGGCGCGGCCATCGAGCAAAAGCACGACGAGCGCGGCATCGTCTGGCCGGACGCCATCGCGCCCTTCACCGTGGTGATCTGCCCGGTGGGCTACGACCGCTCCGAGGCCGTCAAGGCCGCCGCCGACGAGCTGCACGCGCAGCTGTTGGCCCAGGGCGTGGACGTCATCCTCGACGACCGCGGCGAGCGCCCCGGCGCCATGTTCGCCGACTGGGAACTGATCGGTGTGCCGCACCGCGTGGTGTTTGGGGACAAGGGCTTGAAAGAAGGCCTGGCCGAAGTCCAGGGCCGCCAGGATGCCGAAGCGGCCAAGGTGCCCGTGACGGAAGTCCTGAACCACCTGCTGTCTCGCCTGCAGATCGTTGGATGAGTGTCATGCAGTTGCGCTAAGGTGGCGCACCATGGACACGGCTTTGCCCATCCCTGCTTCGCTGCACTCCGCTCTGCGCTTTGGGCGCGGACGGTCCGCGGCTGCGCTGGTCTTGGGTGTGGCCGCGTTGGGCCTGAGTGGCGCTGCCTGGGCGGGTGCCCAGGTCGAGGAGCCTTTGGCCGATTCGGTGCGCACGGCGCTGTCGGCTGCGATTGGCCGCACGGAGCCGGTGCTGGTGTTCGCCGATGCCACCCAGCGCCAGCAGTGCGAGGCTTGGTCCCGCACGCTGGAGGAGCGCCTGCTCAAGCGCAAGCCCGAAGAGCTGGTGCGCCGCGAATTCCTGCAGACCGTTTGTTATGAGGCCAAGCGTGCCGGCCTGGAGCCCAGCCTGGTGCTCGGCTTGATCCAGGTGGAAAGCGGTTTCCGCAAGTACGCGATTTCTTCGGTGGGGGCGCGGGGCTACATGCAGATCATGCCGTTCTGGTCACGCACCATCGGCAATGGCGACCCGTCCAGCCTGTTCCACATGCAGACCAACATCCGTTTTGGCTGTGTGATCCTGCGCCATTACCTGGACGTGGAGCGCGGCAACCTGTTCATGGCCCTGGGCCGCTACAACGGCAGCCGTGGCCGCGCCGAATACCCCAACATGGTCACGGCTGCATGGCATGGCTGGAAGGTGGCCGATGCGGTGTTGTCGCCAGGCGGGGCGACCACAGCGGTGCGCGTGGCGGATGCCGCCGCAGCCGGGGCCATCAAGCCAGCCTCACTGAGGCCCTGAGGGGCTGCCTCTGGGCCGTTGCGGCCTGTGCGTCAGTGGTGGCTGAGCCAGCGCTCAAAGCCCTTGCCACTCGGTGGGGCGCGCCTGTTCCACCTGCAGCAGGGCCAGTACGCGTTCCACCGTGTCGTCGATGAGCTGTTCGATGGTTTGCGGCCGGTGGTAGAAGGCCGGCAGCGGCGGGAAGACGATGCCGCCCATCTCGGTGACGGCGGTCATGTTGCGCAGGTGGGCCAGGTTGAAGGGCGTTTCGCGCACCATCAGCACGAGGCGACGTCGCTCCTTGAGTGTCACGTCGGCGGCTCGGGTCAGCAGGTTGTCGCCGAAACCGTGGGCCACCGAGGCCAGCGTCTTCATGGAGCAGGGCGCGATGACCATCGCGTCGGTCGCGAAGCTGCCGCTGGCGATGCAGGCGCCCACGTCGCCCGGCGCGTGGGCTTGCGTGGCGAGCGCCTCCAGCTCGGTGCGGCTCAAGCCCATCTCGTGATGGACGTTGAGGATGCCCGCCGGCGTGGCGACGAGGTGGGTGTCGATGCCCAGTGTGCGGGCACGCTGAAGCAGACGCACCCCGTAGAGGGCGCCGCTGGCGCCCGTGATGCCGACGATGAGGCGGCGCGGGCGCGGCGTGTTCACCGGGCTCACGCCGGGCTCACTTGGCCAGTTCTTGCTGGAGCTCGCCGGCCTGGTACATCTCCATCATGATGTCCGAGCCGCCGACGAATTCGCCGTTGACGTACAGCTGGGGGATGGTGGGCCAGTTGGCGTAGGCCTTGATGCCTTGGCGGATTTCCTCGTCTTCCAAGACGTTCACGGTGGTGAGGTCCTGGACGCCGCAGGCTTTGAGGATCTGGATGGCGCGGCCGGAAAAGCCGCACTGCGGGAATTGGGCGGTGCCCTTCATGAACAAGACCACTTTGTGGCCTTTCACAAGGGCGTCGATGCGTTGCTGAACGTCGCTCATGGCTGTGCTTCTTGGGAAAAATCAACAAGCCCGGTTATAGCAGGCCTGGCGCGCGCGCGCGTCCACCCCGGGGCATCATCCACACCGGCGTTGTCAGAAAGCGTAGCCCAGGGAGACTTTGATCAAGGGGCGCATGCGCATGGTGCGCAGGGCCTCGTCCAGCGAGCGGTCGCCCTGCAGGATGCTGGACAGGCTGGTGCCGCTGGCGCCGCTGGTGTTGATGAGGCCGAAGTCCGCGTTGAAACGCCAGACGGCGCTTTGCGGCGCGTTGCCCAGGCGGGTGCTGTAGCCTGCGCCGACGTAGGCATTGGGCTGCGGCAAGGTCAGGCCGCGTTGCAGCCCGAGGCCAACGGGCGCGCCAAGGCTGTCGATGTGCTGCAGGCTGAGGTTGAGGCCACCGCCGTTGTCACCGCTGGACCACCATGCCTGGCCGGCCTCGCCGCTGACGAGGCCCACGGTTGCGCGGAAGCCGCCTTCGACGTAGTAGTCGGACAGCACGTGCATGCTGCGCATCTGCAGGCCGCCCTGCATGGGCTGGGCCAGGACGAAGCTGTCGCGCAGCGGGTTGACGGGCCGGTCGATGACGGCACCGATGCGCCCTTCCCAGCGCGGCCAAGCGGTCTCGTCTTTGAGTGCCAGGCCCTGGCCGCGGGTTTCTGCCGCGGCGGGTGCGTTGCCCCAGCGCACGCGCACGGCGGTCACGCCAGAGGTTTGACTCTGGTGCAGGAAGTGCTCCTCGCGCGGCACCATTTGCGCTTGGGCGCTCAAGGCGCTGCACAGGAGGCCCGCGATCGTGGCGACGCGGGCTGGCGTGAGGTTGGCGGCGGTGCAGAACGATGGGCACATGGTGCGCTCCTGGAGAACGACTTCATGCTACGGGGTCGGGCCGAGCCTGTGCTTCGGAGATGTGAGCCTTCGTCAGCCTTGTTTCACGCCATGGAAGGCGCGGGTTGTCCAATTTGCCCCATCCAGGGGCACCCCAGAAGGGCAGTTTCCCGAGGGGTTCAGCCGCGCCAAAGGCCGCCGGTGCAGCGCGGCTGGCCTCCGAAATCGAAGCGTGTGCTCACTTCCGTGAAGCCGGCATCGCGCAACAGCTGCGCCACGGCGTTCGCCTGGTTGTAACCGTGCTCCAGCAGCAGGTGGCCATTTCCGTGAATATGCCCAGCCGCGTTGGCGATGATCTGGCGCAGGTCGGACAGGCCATCTGGGCCCGAGGTCAGTGCCGTGATGGGTTCGAAACGCAGGGCGGGCAGGTGCGGGTCGCCCTCGGCGATGTAGGGCGGGTTGCTGACGATGAGGTCGAAGCGTTGGCCGGCCAGCGGCTCGAACCAACTGCCTGCGGCGAAGCGCACCCTCTCCAGGCCGAGGGCTCGGGCGTTGCCTTGGGCCACGGCCAGCGCGGCTTGCGAGAAATCCACGGCCGTGACCTCGGCCAGCGGGCGCCGCGAGGCCATCGCCAAGGCGATGGCGCCGCTGCCGGTGCCCAGGTCGGCCACGCGGCAGGGACGGTCGGTGGGCAGGAGGTCCAACGCCCAGTTCACCAGGGTTTCGGTGTCGGGCCGGGGGATGAGCACGTCGGGCGTGACGCGCAGGTTCAGGCCGAAGAACTCCCGGTCGCCTTGCAGGTAGGCCAGGGGCTCGCCAGCGGCACGGCGGGCGACGAGCGCGGCGATGCGCCGGGCGTCGGCCTCGCTCAGGGCGTCGGTGTCGTGGGCCAGCAGCCAGGTGCGCGTGCGGCCCAGCACGCCGCAGACGATCCATTGGGCGTCCAGGCGCTCCAGCCCGGCGGCCACGGCGTGCTGCAGGGCTTGTGCGACGGTGGTGGGTGCGCTCGATGCGGTGGGCATCGGGCTGGATGCGTCAGATGCCACTGGCGGCCTCCAGCTCGGCGAGTTGTTCGGCGGCCCGAGCCGAGACCAGCGCGGCCACGACGTCGTCGAGTTCGCCCTCCATCACCAGGCCCAGCTTGTAGAGCGTGAGGTTGATGCGGTGGTCGGTCAGGCGGCCCTGGGGAAAGTTGTAGGTGCGGATGCGGTCGGAGCGGTCGCCACTGCCGATCAGGCCCTTGCGGGTGGCAGCTTCCTTGGCGGCGCGCTCGCTGCGTTCTTTTTCCTGCAAACGCGCTTGCAGCACTTGCAGGGCCTTGGCCTTGTTGCTGTGCTGGCTGCGGCCGTCCTGGCATTCGGCCACGAGGCCAGTGGGCAGGTGCACCACGCGCACGGCCGAATCCGTCTTGTTGATGTGCTGGCCGCCGGCACCGCTGGCGCGGAAGGTGTCGATGCGCAGCTCGGCCGGGTTGAGCTTGATGGCATCCATCTCGTCGGGCTCGGGCAGCACGGCCACGGTGCAGGCGCTGGTGTGGATGCGGCCTTGCGTTTCGGTCACGGGCACGCGCTGGACGCGGTGGCCGCCGGACTCGAAACGCAGCTGGCCGTAGGCCTGCGGGCCTTCGATGCGCAGCACCACCTCTTTGTAGCCGCCCAGGTCGGACTCGCTGGCCGACATCACCTCGCTGCGCCAGCCCTGGCGCTCGGCGAAGCGGGTGTACATGCGGGCCAGGTCGGCGGCGAACAAGGCGGATTCATCGCCGCCGGTGCCGGCGCGGATTTCGACGAAAGCGGGGCGGGCGTCGTCCGGGTCGCGCGGCAGCAGGGCGGTTTGCAGCTGCGCCACGAGGGCGTGGAGCTCGGCCTCGGCGGCGGCGATTTCCTCTTGGGCCATGGCGCGCATGTCGGCATCGTCAGGGCCTGAGCCGCTGGCATCGTGCAGCATCTGGCGGGCGGTGGCGAGGTCAGCCTCGCGCTGTGTGTGGCGGCGGGCCAGGTCGCACACCTCGCTGACCTCGGCGTGTTCGCGCGAGAGTTCGCGGAAGCGCCGGTTGTCTGCGGCGATGGCGGGGTCGGCCAGGGCCGCGTCGAGCTCCTGGAGGCGGCGGGCCAGGCGGTCGAGCGAGGAAGCCAATGCGGGCGCGAGCTGCAGGCTCACGCCGGGTCCTCGGGGCTGTCGGCGGCGAGGGTGCGCGTTTGCCCAAGCGGGCCTGCACCTGTGTGGCCGGCAGGCGTTGCACGCGCAGGCGTGAGCTCGCCTCGCAGGAACAGGCGCGACAGCGAGGCGGCCACCTGCGGACGGTGGCGGGTGTCGGCGCTGTGGAGCTCGGCCAGGGCGCCGTGCAGCATCTTCTGGGTGAGGCCGCGCGAGAGGGCGTCGAGCACGGCCTCGATGTCTTCGCCTTTGGCCAGCAGCTTGCGGGCGCGGGCGATTTCGGTGGCGCGCCAGGCGTCGGCCTGGGTGTGCAGGGCCTGGATGAGGGGCACGGTGGTGCGCTGGTCCAGCCAGCTCACGAAGCCCTGAACGCCCGTTTCGATGATGGCCTCGGCCTGGGCCACGGCGGCCTGACGCTTCTCGCTGGCCGTTTGCACCAGGGCGGAGAGGTCATCCACCGTGTAGAGGTAGACATCGCCCAGGCGCGCGACTTCGGGTTCGATGTCACGGGGCACGGCCAAATCGACCATGAACATGGGCCTGCGCTTGCGGGCCTTCAGCGCACGCTCAACCGCACCCAGGCCGATGATCGGTAGCGTGCTGGCGGTGCAGGAGACGACGATGTCGAACTCGTGCAGGCGCTCGGGCAGGTCGGCCAGGCGGATGGCCTGGGCGCCCAGGTGGGTGGCGAGCTTTTCGCCGCGCTCCAGCGTGCGGTTGGCCACGGCCAGGGCGCGCGGCTTGCGAGCGGCAAAGTGCGTGGCGGTGAGTTCGATCATCTCGCCGGCGCCCACGAACAGCACACGGGTGCGGCCCAGGTCCTCGAAGAGTTCGGAGGCCAGACGCACGGCCGCGGCCGCCATGCTGATGGAGTGCGCGCCGATGTCGGTGGAGGTGCGCACCTCCTTGGCCACGGCGAAGCCGCGCTGGAAAAGCTGGTGCAGCGTGGTGCCCAGGGTGCCGGCCGTGTCGGCCTCGCGCACGGCCTGCTTCATCTGCCCGAGGATCTGCGGCTCGCCCAGCACCATGGAGTCCAGGCCGCTGGCGACGCGGAAGGCGTGGCGGGCGGCCTGGCCGTCTTCCAGCAGGTAGGTGTGGCGCAGCAGTTCTTCCGGGCTGACCTGACCGACCTGGGCCAGCCACTCGACGGCGGCATGGCGCACGGCACCCGCAGACGCGCCCAGGCCGCCGGGCGAGCAGTACAACTCGGTGCGGTTGCAGGTGGACAGCAGGGCCACTTCGGGTTGAGCACCTTGCCCCTGCGGCGCGGCGAGGCGCTCGTACAGCTGTCGCAGGGCCGGGCTGAGTTGTTCCACCGCGAACGCGAAGCGGCCGCGCAGATCGACGGCGGCGGTGTGGTGGTTCAAGCCCAGGGTGAGGACGGTCATGGACGTTGATTATAAAATCCTGCCTTTGCTCATCGGCCGGCGCGGGGCTTTCCTGCAACCGGCCCCCATGATGTGGGTCAATTTTTCAGCCACCTGTTGAATTTCTTGCTGCCAGCGCTGGCCATGGCGGTGCTGGTGCCGGCCTTGGCGCGCCTCGTGTGGTGGAAGTCGCTGCAGCCGGCCGGGTGGTGGCGCCAGGTGCGCTGGTGCGCCGGCCTCAATGTGGCGGTGCTCGTGGCCGGCCTGCTGGTGTCAGGCCGCGACGGCGCCATGGCGACATACGCTGGGCTTGTGGTGGCATCGGCCTTGGCCGTCTGGTGGACCGGGTTGCGGTGATGCTTCAGGAGCGGGCAGCGTGAGCTACAGCGTCAAGGAAATCTTCTACACCCTGCAGGGCGAGGGCACGCATGCCGGGCGTCCGGCCGTGTTCTGCCGTTTCGCGGGCTGCAACCTGTGGTCCGGCCGCGAGGCCGACCGCGCCACGGCCGTCTGCCGTTTCTGTGACACCGATTTCGTTGGCACCGATGGCCTGGGCGGTGGCAAGTTCGAGCACGCCGAGGCGCTGGCCGCGGGCATCGCGAGCTTCTGGCCTGACACCGAGGCTGGCCGCCAAGGTCAGCGCTTCGTGGTGCTGACGGGTGGCGAGCCGCTGCTGCAGGTCGATGTCGACCTGATCGACGCCTTGCATGCCGAAGGCTTCCTCATCGCTGTGGAAACCAATGGCACCATCGCGGCGCCGCCTGGTCTGGACTGGGTTTGCGTCAGCCCCAAGGCCGGATCGACCGTGGTCCAGACCTCGGGTCATGAACTGAAGGTGGTGGTGCCGCAGGCTGGCTTCACCGAGGCCGATTTGCGGGCGATGTCGGTGTGGCAATTCGGCCAGCGCCGCGTGCAGGCCATGGACAGCGCCGATGCCGCAGCCCGGCAACATGCCGCGGCCTGGGCCGTGCAATGGTGCCTGGACCACCCGGAGTGGCTGCTGAGCGTGCAGACGCACAAATCCCTGGGCATCCGCTGACAGGCGCTCGTGTCTTTCTTGTTTTTCCCCACCTCGCCTTGAGGACCTCCCGATGTTCGAGCTCAGCCAGACCTTTTCCTTCGATGCCGCCCACACGCTCAAGCGCCAGGTCTCGCCCGAGGAGGCCGCCGGCAGCCGGCGCATCCATGGCCACACGTACACGGCAGAGGTCATCGTGCGGGGCGAGCGCCAAGCCGATTCCGGCATGGTGGTGGACTTGGCGGAGTTGCGAGCCGTGATCGCCGGCATCCGCAACCAGCTCGACCACCACTTCCTCGATGAAGTGGCAGGCCTTGGCGCACCCACGCTGGAAAACCTCTGCGTGTTCATCCATGAGCGGGCCCGCCAGCAGATCCCGCAGGTCAGTGCGGTGGTGGTGTCGCGCGCGGCCGGCGACCGTTGCGAATACCGCCCCGGCCCGAGCCACGACGGTGGCGCAGCAGCCTGAGCGCCTGCAGCCGAGCGCCATGAACTGGTCCGAGCGCAGCCGCCAAGCCGTCTGGCACCCCTGCACGCAGATGAAGCAGCACACGCAGCTGCCGCCGCGCGCCATCGTCGGCTCTGACGGGCCCTGGCTGATCGACGACAGCGGCCACCGCATCCTGGACGCCGTCAGCTCCTGGTGGGTCAACCTGTTCGGCCATGGTTTCGGGCCCATCCGCGAGGCCATCACCGACCAGCTCGGTCGCATCGATCACACCATGCTGGCCGGGCTGACCCACCCGCCTGTGGTCGAGTTGTCCGAGCGCTTGGGCCAACTCACGGGCCTGGGGCACGCCTTCTACGCCAGCGATGGCGCCAGCGCCACCGAGATCGCCTTGAAGATGAGCGCGCACAGCTGGCGCAACCGCGGCCTGTCTGGCAAGCACCGCTTCATCGGGCTGGAGGGTGGTTACCACGGCGAGACGGCGGGAGCGCTGTCCGTCACCGACATCCCGCTGTTCCGCGAAGCCTACGCGCCGCTCTTGCGCCTGAGCGCCACCTTGCCTTCACCCGACCCGCGCCGCGCGGCGCCTGGGGTGTCGCCCGCGCAGCATTTGCAAAACTGCATCGACGCGCTGGCCGCGCACCTCGCGGCGCACGCACACGAGACCGCCGCCATCATCCTGGAGCCGCTGGTGCAGGGCGCGGCTGGCATGGCCATGCACGACCCGGCCTACCTCGTGGCTGTGCGCCGCCTGTGCGATCAGCACCAAGTGCACTGGATCGCCGATGAAATCGCTGTGGGCTTCGGCCGCACGGGCACCTTGTTCGCGCACCAGCAGGCCTTGGCGCCCGATGGCGTGGCCGTCAAGCCCGATTTCATCTGCCTCAGCAAAGGCCTGACGGGCGGCGTGCTCCCGCTGTCTGCCGTGCTCACCACCGACGACGTCTATCAGGCGTTCTGGGACGACCACACCGTGCACGGCTTCCTTCACTCGCACTCGTATACCGGCAACCCACTGGCGTGCCGCGCCGCCCTGGCCGTGCTCGACACCTTTGCCGCACGCGATGCGCAGGGCCGTGACGTGCTGGCCCGCAACCGCGATGCCGCCGCGCATTTCCACGCCCTGACAGAGCCCTTGCGCCGCCATCCGCGCGTGAAGGCGCATCGTCACATCGGCATGATCTGGGCGTGGGACATCGACGTGCGCAACGACACCTTCGTGCCATCCTTCGCACAGCGTTGCCACCGCGCCGCGCTCGATGCCGGCTTGCTCTTGCGCCCCATCGGGCACACGCTGTACGTGATGCCGCCCTATTTGCTCACGCCCGACGACCAGCGCTGCCTGGCAGACGGCCTGCTGGCGGTGCTCGATGCCGTGCTGGCCGAGATCGACGCCTTGCCACCGCAGCCAGCCACGCCTGGTGCGTCCGCTGCCGTGGCCTCGATGGCGTGAGCCACAACCTGGTACCGTCGTTGTCCTTTCAGGAAGATGTCACCATGCCCCATTCCGCTTTCTTCGTCACGGGCACCGACACCGGCGTGGGCAAGACCCGCGTCAGCTGTGCCCTCATCCACGCACTGCGCCAGGCGGGCCATGCGCGCGTGGTCGGCATGAAGCCCGTGGCGGCTGGCTGCGATTGGGTGGAGGGCGAGGCGGGCCATCCCGGGCACTGGCTCAACGAGGATGTGGCCGCCCTGCGCGCCGCGTCCAGCCTCGTGGTGCCGCCCGCCTTCGACAACCCCTACGCGCTGCCCGATCCGCTGTCCCCGCACATCGCCGCAAAGCGCGACGGCCAGCGCATCGACCTGTCCCACATCGAGGCCAGCTTCCACGCCTTGCGCCAGCATGCCGATGCGGTGGTGGTGGAGGGCGCGGGCGGCTTCATCGTGCCGCTGTGCGAGCCGGACCCGGCGGATGCGGCCCCCGGGGAGGACGGCGGCGGTTGGGCCACGAGCGCCGACCTGGCATCGCGCCTGCGCCTGCCCGTCGTGTTGGTGGTGGGTCTGCGCCTGGGCTGCCTCAACCACGCCTTGCTCACGCAGGAAGCCATCCTCGCGCGCGGCCTGCGTCTGGCGGGCTGGGTGGCCAATGTGGTTGATGCCGACATGGCCGAGCAGGCCGCCAACCTGGCCACGCTGCGGGCGCGCCTGCAGGCGCCGATGCTGGCCCATTTCCCGTGGGACCCTTCGGCCGATGTGGCCGCGCTCGGTGCGCAGATGCGCCTGCCCCAACCCACGCCCGTGGCGCTGCCTTGATCAGTTCTTGGCGGCGTCTTTGAGGTAGCCGGCTTCGCGCATCTTGCGCTCGACCGCCTGCTGCGCCTGCATCAGCACCTGCTCGACTTTGGGTGGCTGCGGCTGCAGCAAGGTGCTGATTTGCTGACCCACCACGGCGCCGATGGCCTGAAACTCCGGGATGCCCACCCACTGGATGCCCACGTAGGGCGAGCGCGGCAAGGTGGGTTCGTTCTGGTCTGCCGCGGCGAGCGCCGTCAGCTCCACCTCTGCGTGCGGGTTGGCCTGACGGAAGGCCGGATTGGCGTAGGTGGAGCGGCGCGTGCCGGAAGGCACAGCGCTCCAGCCCTCGGTGCGGGCCACCAGCGCGATGTACTCCCGCGATGTGGCCCACTCGATGAAGGCTTGGGCCGATTCGGCCTTGGTCGAGCTCGCCGGGATGGCCAGGGCCCATGTCCAGAGCCATTGTGAGCCCTTGGGCGTGCTGCCCACCGGCGCCTGCAGGAAACCCACCTTGCCGGCGATGCGGGACACGTCTGCCCGGTTGACGAAGGCGCCTGCCACGGTGGCATCCACCCAGATGGCGCAGCGACCTTGCGAGAACAGCGCCAGGTTCTCGTTGAAGCCGTTGGCCTGGGCGCCGGCGGGCCCGTACTTGCGCAGCAAGTCGCTGTACAAGGTCACGGCCTGTCGCCAAGGTGGCGTGGTGAGTTGCGGCCGCCAAGCCATGTCGAACCACTGCCCGCCGTGCGTGTTGGCCATGATGCCGATCAAGGGCATGTTCTCGCCCCAGCCGGGCTTGCCGCGCAGGCAAATGCCCGAGACACCCTTGGCCGGCGCGTGCAGGCGCTCTGCCGCGTGCGCCACCTGCTCCCAACTCGGCCGCGGCGGCAAGGTGATACCGGCTTGCTGCATCAAGTCGGTGCGCACCAGCGTCATCACGCTTTCGCCGTAGAAGGGCAGGGCGTAAAGCTGGTCGTGCTGCGACAGCGCCTGGCGGATCATCGGCAAAAGGTCACTGGCGTCGTAGGCGGGCGAGGGGCTGAGTGGCCTCAGCCAGCCGCGCCCGCTCCACACCGTGGCCTCGTAGCCTCCGATGGTCATGACGTCAAATTGTCCCGATCGGGTGGCGATGTCCCGCGTGACCTGCTGCCTCAGCGTGTTTTCTTCCAGCGTGACCCATTTCACGCGCACCCCGGGGTGCTGGCGCTCGAAATGGGGCGTCAGCCGCTGCAATGTCAGCATGTGGCCGTTGTTGACCGTGGCCACGACGAGGTCCACGGCACGGGCCGATGAGGTCCAGACGCTCAGCGCGGCCAGGGCCAACAGGGGCAAACAACGATGCAGGTGGTTCTGTGGCATGCCATCCTTGCGTCAGAATGAAGAAGCCGGCGTGACGCTGAGTGCGTGCCATTGGGCGTTTGCCGTTGATCTTGCGACAATGGCATTGTGTGTCAATCCTGATCTGACCCGACAGAGCAGACCATCGTGATCTCCGACCCAGAAGCACGCGTCAGCATTTGGCGCCCCCGTCACAGCGTGCGGGCCCGCTTTGCCGTCTACACGGGGATCAGTGGGGTGCTGTTCGCCAGCGTGCTCGTCTTCTGGGTGGTGCAGGGGCAACGCGAGCAATTGCTGTCAGCCGTCAATGCATCGGTGAGGCGCGAAGCCGCCGTGCTGGGTCAAGCCATTTCCGCGGCACTGGACGAACGCCGCGGCCAGGTGCAGCAGGTCGCATCCGAGCCCGAGGTGGTCAGCGGGATGATGGAGCCCGGTGCCCTGCGCCTCGTGCTGGAGCGTGTTCGGGGGCAGTCACCGGAGTTCGAGTGGCTGGCCATGACGGATGCGCGCGGCGTGGTGACGACGGCCACCGGCGCCCGGCTGGAAGGTGCGAACATGGCCGGTGAGGCCTGGTTCGTGCAAGGCAGCCGCGGCATCTGGGTGGGCAGCCCCCATCCGGCCGGGCCACTGGCGCGCTTCCTGCCACCCGACGCGGATGGCCGCCCGGCGCAGCTGGTCGATGTCGCCGTGCCCGTGATCGACAACGACGGCAAGGTCATCGGCGTGATAGTCGGCATGTTGAACTGGCGCTGGATCAGCGACATCCACCAAGCCCTCACGGCGACCGATGCCGCCCTCAAACACACGCTGCTGCTGGCGCCCAATGGAGAGCTGTCCTTGGGGCCTGCGGGATGGCTGGGCCGCAACATGGCGCCACAGGGTCTGGCGCAGTTGCAGGCCGACGGCCAGAGCCGCGTGATCCAGTGGCCCGACATTGGTGAGCAACTCACGGCCGTGGCGGCCGTGCGATGGTCACCGCAATCGACGCAAGCGCCCTGGACGCTCGTGCTCCGCCAGGACCCGGCCCGCGTCTTCGACCCGCTCAACACGCTGCAGCGCCGTTTGCTGCTCAGCGGGCTGGCCGGCTCGCTCGCCTTCATGTGGCTGAGCTGGTGGCTGGCGGGCAAGGTCGTGCGCCCCTTGCGCAGGCTGGCCGACACGGCGCGCGCCTTGCAGGAGGGACGGCCCGCTTCGTTCGGCGTGTCCACACGCGACCCGGACGAGGTCGCCATGCTCTCAGGCGCGCTCGCCGACCTGCACGGCAACCTGCAAGCGCGCCTGGCCGAGCTCGCCGCCTATCGCGACCACCTGGAAGACAAGATCAACGAGCGGACGGAGCAGCTGCGCCATGCCGCCGACCGTGCCGAAGCGGCGAACCGGGCCAAGAGCGCGTTCATCGCGAACATGAGCCACGAGATCCGCACGCCCATGAACGCCATCATGGGCATGACCTACCTGCTGCAACAAGATGCGCCCACGCCCACGCAAGCGGAGCGCCTGGGCACCGTCCAGCAGGCCACCGAGCACTTGCTGGACATCATCAACAACATCCTGGACCTGTCCAAGATCGAGGCAGGCATGTTCACGTTGGCGGCGCAGGACTTCGCGCTCGCCGATGTGCTGCAGCGCGCTGTGGACCTGCTCGCTGTGCGCGCATCGGAGAAGGGCATCGGCTTGCGGCTGGATGCGGCGGGCTGTCCGGCGTGGGTGCGGGGCGACGCAACGCGCGTCTCGCAGGTGCTGATCAACCTGCTCAGCAATGCCGTGAAGTTCACGCAGCAGGGTGAGGTGATCTTGGAAGTGCACCCGCTGAAGCCGCACGCGGCAGGCGCTGTGGATGCCGAGGCGCCCCGGCAGCACACGCTCTACATCGAGGTGCGAGACACCGGCATCGGCATCCCGCAGGAGCAGCTGTCGCGGCTGTTCAATGCCTTCGTTCAGGCCGATGAATCCACCACACGCCGCTTTGGCGGCACCGGGCTGGGCCTGGCGATCACGCGGGGGCTGGTCGAGCGCATGGGTGGGCAGATCGGCGTGAGCAGCGAGCCCGGCAAGGGCAGCACCTTCTGGTGCACGCTGGTGCTGGATGCCGCCCAGGCGCCCGAGCTTGCGGCGGATGAGGCCGCGGCCGCGGGCCATGCCGGTGCACCCCCGACCCGCGATGGCGCACCGCGAGACGGTGTCGCCGGGGCGGACGCTCTGGCCGGCGCCGGCGTGCGCGACGGGATGCTGGCAGGCTTGCCAGTGCAGGGCAGCCCGGTCGAGGCCATGGCCTTGCTGCGTGCCCGACATGCTGGCGCGCGGGTGCTGCTGGCAGACGACAACCCCGTCAATCGGCTGTTGGTGGACGAATTGCTGGGCATGGCCAACATCCATCCCGACATCGTTCAAACGGGTGCGCAGGCCCTGGAGCGTGTGAAGGGTCAGGGCTTCGACATCGTGCTGATGGACATCCACATGCCCGACATGGACGGCCTCACGGCCACGCGCCACATTCGCGCTTTGCCGGGTTGCGCCGACCTGCCCATCATCGCGATGACGGCCAGCGTGCTGCAGGAGGAGCGCGATGCGTGCCTGGATGCCGGCATGAACGCGCACCTGGGCAAGCCCCTCGACACGCGCCTGCTGTTCTTGACGCTCTTGCATTGGCTGGACCAGGGGCGCCTGGCCACAGCCAGGACACCCGGGCCCGCAGCGGGCGAGCCGGAAGCGCTGAGCGCCTCGGTCTGAGGCGCACAGGTCAGGCCGCATCAGCCGACGTCAACGGGCGAGGCGACCTCGGCCCCGTTGACATCGCTGCGCAAGGCGTTCACTCGTCGTTGCCACCCATCCCGAACAGGGCCAGCAGGGCGCTGAACAGGTTGTAGAGCGACAAGTACAAGCTCACCGTGGCCAGGACGTAATTGGTCTCACCACCATGAACGATGCGGCTGGTTTCGAACAGGATCATGCCGCTCATCAGCAGCACCACCATCGCGCAGACCGCCAGGCTCAGGGCCGGGATGCTGAAGAAGATGGCGCCCAGGCTCAAGGCGAAAGCCACGAGGCAGCCGATCATCAGGAAGCTGCCCATGAAGCTGAAATCGCGCTTCGTCGTGAGGGCCACAGCCGACAGGCCCAGGAAGGCCAGGGCGGTGGTGCCCAAAGCCTGGGTGACGACGGCGCTGCCCTGCGGCATGGCGAGCACGGCGCTCAAGGTCGGGCCCAGCGCGTAGCCCAGGAAGCCAGTGAAGGCGAACACGGCGAGCAGGCCTTGGGCCTTGTGCGCCGTCTTGTTGACCCAGAACATCAGGCCGAAGAAGCCGACCAGCGTGACGATCAGCCCCGGCGCAGGCAACTTCAGCGCCATCGCGGCACCCGCCACAAGCGCGCTGAAGGCCAGCGTCAGGCCGAGCAGGGCGTAGGTGTTGCGCAGCACCTTGCGGCTGCTGTCGCTGATGGCGACGCCGTGGGCGCGTCGGGTCTGGGCGTCCAGGGGGCGCAGGGTGGACATCGAATCGTCAGACATGGTGGTGTCCTTCAGGCAGGAGGGTTCTAGACACCTTCACTGTATGCAAGCACGCCTTGCGTGTAAATTCGAGTGATTCGCAGCAAAGCTTCGGAAAACCCGCAATGAACTACAAGCACCTGCACTATTTCTGGACGGTGGCGCGCTTGGGGGGTGTCGTCAAAGCCAGCGAGCACTTGCACCTCACGCCGCAGACCATCAGCGGGCAGTTGCAGCTGCTGGAGGAGTACTTTGGGCGGCCCCTGTTCGAGAAGCGCGGACGCAAGCTGGCGCTCACCGACACCGGTGAGCTGGCCTACAGCTACGCGCAGGACATCTTCAACCTGGGTGCCGAGCTGGACCAGGTCGTGCGCCTGCCGCGGGGCACAGCCCGGCCCATCGAGCTGCGCGTGGGCATTGCCGATGCCGTGCCGAAGCTGGTGACTTGCCGCCTGCTGGAGCCCGCACTCACGGGTGCGCACCCCTTCAAGGTGGTGTGCCGCGAGTGGAAGCTCGACAGCCTGCTGGCCGAGCTGGCCGTGCACCGCCTGGACCTCGTGCTCTCCGACACGCCCTTGCCGCCGGGACTCAGCGTCAATGCCTTCAACCACCGCCTCGGTGGCTCGCCTGTGGGCTTTTACGCTGTCAAATCGGTGCTGTCGCGGCTCACCACCAGGGCCTTCCCGGCATGCCTGGATGGCGCCCCGCTGCTGATGCCGGGCAGCGACTCTGCGCTTGGCCGCCGCACGGCGCAGTGGCTCGGGCGACACCAGCTCAGCCCGCGCGTGGTGGGCGAAATCGACGACGGCGCACTCATGAAGGCCTTGGGCCAGCACGGTCATGGCGTGTTCATCGCGCCCATGGTGCTGGACGCCGATGTGCGCGCGACCTTCGGCGCCAAGCTGTTGGGCGAGGCGCCCGACCTCATCGAGGAGTTCTACGTGATCACGGTGGAGCGGCGCATCACCCATCCCGGCGTGGCCGCCATCACAGATGCGGCGCGGCAGGGCCTGTTCGCTGCCTGGAACCGCTGAGCCCTCGCGCCGCGGTGCGAGGGGCCTCGGGTCCGGGCTGTTAACCTTGCGGCATGGAAGATTCCTTCGAGCCTGAACTGGCGCAGTGGCAGGCCGCGCAGCGCATGCGCATGCGCCGCCAGGTCGCGCCGGCCGTGGCCCCGGCCGAGCTGGGCCCCGACGACGAGGCCTTGCGCGGCACCACCTACCTCATCGATGGGCAACCGCGCCTGTCCTTCGGCAGCAACGACTACCTGGGCCTGTCGCAGCATCCCGCGCTGATCGCCGCGGCGCATGCGGCCATCGACCGCTACGGCGTGGGCGCCACCGCCTCGCCCCTGGTGTGCGGCCACAGCCCGGCGCACGAGGCGCTGGAAGCCGAACTCGCGGCCATGGTGGGATTGCCGCGTGCCCTGTACTTTTACGCGGGTTATGCGGCCAATGTGGGTGCCATCCCCGCGCTGGTGGGCCGTGGTGATGCGGTGTTTTCCGATGCGCTCAACCACGCCTGCCTGATCGACGGCATCCGCCTGTCGCGCGCCGACTTGAACGTCTATCCGCATGGCGATCTGGCCGCGCTGGCGCAGGCCCTGCAAGCCAGCACGGCCCGGCGCAAGCTGGTGGTGACCGACGCGGTGTTCAGCATGGACGGCAACGTCGTCGACGTACCCGCCTTGCTGGCCTTGTGCGAGCAGCACGATGCCTGGCTGATGGTCGATGATGCCCATGGCTTCGGCGTGTTGGGCGCGCATGGCGAGGGCACGTTGTCGCACCAGGGCATCGGGGGTCGCGAGGGCGTGGGGCCGGCCTGGCAAGGGCGGCTGAACCGCCTCGTCTACATGGCGACGCTCGGCAAGGCGGCGGGCGTGGCAGGGGCCTTCATCGCCGGGCACCCGGCCATGGTCGAGTGGGTGATGCAAAAAGCCCGCACCTACATGTTCGCCACGGCCGCGCCGGCGGTGGTGGCCGAGTCACTGCGTGCGGCCCTGCGCGTGATGCAGGACGAGCCCCAGCGTCGTGCGCACCTGCAAACCTTGCGGCAACGCCTGCGCGATGGCGTCGAGGCGGCGCGCTTGCCCTGGACGCTGATGCCCTCCGTCACGGCCATCCAGCCGCTGGTCATTGGCAGCAATGCCGATGCCATGGAGGTGATGGCGGCGCTCGATGCGCAGGGCGTGTGGGTGCCGGCCATCCGTCCGCCCACGGTGCCGGAGGGCACGGCGCGTTTGCGGATTTCACTGTCTGCGGCGCACACGGTCGAGCACATCGACCGGCTCGTGGCTGCGCTGGCTCAGGCCGCGGCGGGCTGAGCGAACAAGGCGCGGCGGTTGAGCCGCTGGCTCAGGCGGCCACGCGGCAGCGCTTCGGTGACCTTGTGTGCGGCTTGTGACGTGTCGCGCGGCACGGCCTGCGGCATGGGCTGGCCCTGGGCGTCGATGAGGCTGTGCACTTCGGGCAGGTGGGCGGCCTCCCCGCGGCGCACCACGATGCCGATTTCGCCATTGGCCAGGCGCACGCAGGAGCCCGGCGGGTAGACCCCGATCTCCTTGATCAGCGCCGCCACATACGGGTTGTGGGCGCCGTCAGCCTGCTGGAACAGGCTGCGGGCTGCGAGGTGCGAGGGCATGGCCGGTCGCGAAGCCCGGGCGCTGATCTTGGCCAGGTAGACGTCGGTGTAATGCAGCATGCAGGCCATCTCGCCGAGCTCGGCATGCCGGGCGGGCAGGGGGCCGCCGTTGGGGGTGACGTGGTGGTGCTCGACCGCGTGCAGCCAGTCGGCATCGCTCACACCGCGGGCCTCCAGGGCTCGGCGCCCGCTGGCGCCATGGTCATGGATGGCCTGGCGCTGCTGCGGGCTCAAGGGCGTCAGCTGCAGGGCCAAGGTGGACTGCAAAGACAGCATGCCGAGGTTCATGGTGAGGGCGGCCTGGCTGAGCGTGTCGCACTCGGCCTCGCTCCAGCCCATGCGCTGGCCCACAAGGTTGGCCACGAAAGCCGTCTGCACCGAGTGGGTGACGGCGTAGCTGGCCGGATCGTCGGTGTGCAGCAGCTCAAACAGGCTGGCTTCCTGGCGGTGTGCGAGGGCATGGCGGATGTCGCCGCAAGCTTCCTGCATGGCCTGCTGGAAAACCGTGGCCTCGGCCGGTTGCGTCAGCACCTGCCCCATGCGCTGGTGCAGCGACTCCCACAGCGTGACGGCATCTCGCCGGCGTGCCTCGCGCTGTGTGTCCTGCTGGTGGGTGTCGTAATCGGCCTGGTCCACGTACACGCCGCGGGTGATGAGGGCTTGCACCTGCGCGGCGTCCTGCAGCACATAGCCGCGGCTGAGCAGCAGCTGGCTGCTGTCGTTGTAAACGTTCCAGGGCAGGGGATGCTGCGGCTGGACCTGGTCGGAGCACAGTTGGAAGAGTTTCATGGCGCGATGCGGCAGTGGGTCCGGCGCCAGTGTGTGGCGGTGCTGCATCGTCCGAACGGCCGAACAGAATGGCCTTCGTCACCCGATTGACGTGCGCTGGCGTGCTTTCGCCCGTCATGGGGGCAAAGCACGCCAAATCGCGCGTCCATGCGCATCAGCGCACGCTGAGCCGCGCTCAGGCCAGCGGCAATTCGGCCCGCAGCGAATGCGGGAAGGCCTTGGTGATGTTCACGTCGATGAGCTGTCCCACCAGGCGCTCGCGCAGGGCCTGGGTGGGGCCGGCCGCGAAGTTGACGATGCGGTTGCACTCGGTGCGGCCCATCAGCTCGGACGGGTCCTTGCGGCTGGGGCCTTCGACGAGGATGCGCTGCGTCTTGCCCACCAGTGCTTCGCTGTAGCGCAGCACGTTGGCTTCGAGGTAGGCCTGCAGGGTTTGCAGGCGCTTGAGCTTGACCTCGTAGGGCGCGGTGTCTTCCAGCGCCGCTGCAGGCGTGCCCGGGCGGGCGCTGAAGATGAAGCTGAAGGAGGCGTCGAACTCGATGTCGGTGGCCAGCTTCATGAGCTTTTCGAAATCTTCGTTCGTCTCGCCCGGGAAGCCGACGATGAAGTCGGTCGACAGGCGGATGTCGGGGCGCACGGCGCGCAGCTTGCGGATGGTGCTCTTGTATTCGAGCGTGGTGTAGCCGCGCTTCATGGCCATCAGGATGCGGTCGGAGCCGTGCTGCACGGGCAGGTGCACGTGGTTCACGAGCTTGCTCGTCTTGCCGTAGACGTCGATGAGGCGCTGGCTGAACTCGTTGGGGTGGCTGGTGGTGAAGCGGATGCGCTCGATGCCGGGGATCTCGGCGACGTACTCCAGCAGCATCGCGAAGTCCGCGACATCGGCCGTGTCACCCATCTTGCCGCGGTAGCCGTTCACGTTCTGGCCCAGCAGGGTCACCTCTTTCACGCCCTGGTCGGCCAGGTCGGCGACCTCGGTCAGCACGTCTTCGAAAGGCCGCGAGACTTCTTCGCCGCGTGTGTAGGGCACCACGCAGTAGCTGCAGTACTTCGAGCACCCTTCCATGATGGACACGAAGGCCGAGGCGCCTTCCTTGCGCGGCGGCGGCAGGTGGTCGAACTTCTCGATCTCGGGGAAGCTGATGTCCACCTGGGGGCGCTGGAGGCTGACGCGCTTTTCCAGCATGGCGGGCAGGCGGTGCAGGGTTTGCGGGCCGAACACCACGTCGACGTACGGTGCCCGCGCGATGATGGCCGCGCCCTCCTGGCTGGCGACGCAGCCGCCCACGCCGATCATCACGCCCTTGTCCTTGAGGTGCTTGACGCGGCCCAGGTCACTGAAGACTTTCTCTTGGGCCTTCTCGCGGATGGAGCAGGTGTTGAAGAGGATGAGGTCGGCCTCTTCCGGGTCGTTGGTGGGCACGTAGCCCTGGGCCGCGTTCATGACGTCGGACATCTTGTCCGAGTCGTACTCGTTCATCTGGCAGCCGTAGGTCTTGACGTAGACCTTCTTGGTCGGGGATGTGGGCGTGTTCATGGTGCTCAAGGCGGGCTCAGGGCTTCGTCCAGCTTTGCGAGATCGGGTCGAAGGACCAGGTGGTGGCCTCTTCGCGGGTGGTGGGCCAGCGGCGGGCCGCCTCATCTGCTGTCAGCAGCCACACGTCTTGCACCAGGCCGGTGTAGGGGTCGAGCGTGTAATTCACCCGCCAGGTCTGGCCGCTGAGGGTGGCCGACATCACCAGGGTGTTGCTTTGGCCGCGGATGCGTGTGGCAGGCGACAAGCGCGTGGCCTGGCCGTTGAGCTGGACTTCGGGGGGCATGCCGAACAGCATGTCGCCACGCAGCGTTTGCGGCGGGATGGGCACCGGGCGCGCAGCCTGGGCGCGAGCGGCCGAGGCGAAAAACGGCGATAGCAGGAACGACGATGCGAGCAGCGCGGCAAGGCTGCGTGCGAAACAGCGGGGCATGGTGTTGATCCAGGGGCTGTGAAGCGCCGGATTTTAACCGCCGCCGCTTGGATCAGGCCGGTGAATTCAGCGCGGCCAGGCGCTGCGGTGTGCCCACATCCGTCCAAGCGCCGTGCCACACCTCGCCGCCCAGGCGGCCTGTGTCGATGGCCCGGTCCAGGCAGGGGCGCAGCGGGGCTTTCTGGCCGGCGGCCACGCCGGCCACCATGCTTGCGCGGTACAGGCCGATGGTTGAGTAGGTGAAGGTCGGTGTGCCCGCAGGGGCCAGGTCTTTGCGCAAGATGCGGCCTTGCGCATCCAGGGCGAAGTCCCCCGCCGGCACATGTTCGGGGTTGGGCACGAGCCAGAGGTGCGCCAGGTCGTGCTGCGATGGGGCGGTGTGGCAGAAGGCGTGGGCCACCTTGGCATCGAACCGGAAACCGGGCACGAAGACGTCGCCGGCGAGCACCCAGAAAGCCGGAGCGCCAGGGGCGCCTGCGTCGTCGCCAGCGGCTTGCAGCAGCGGCAGTGCCGTGGCGATGCCGCCTGCTGTTTCGAGCGCACCGCCGTGATCACGGCCTTCGTGCGAGTAGCGGATGCGCAATCCCCAGCGGCTGCCATCGCCCACGGCGGGTTCGAACTGGTCCTCCAGGTAGGCGGTGTTGATGACCACATCCCGCACGCCGTCGCGGGCCAGGGCCTCCAGGTGCCAGACGATGAGGGGCTTGCCCTGTACCGCCAGCAGCGGTTTGGGACAGGTGTCGGTGAGCGGGCGCATGCGCTCGCCACGGCCGGCGGCCAGGATCAGGGCGGGGAGGTTGGCGGGGCGGCTCACAGGGCGGCTCATGGGACGGCTCATTCGGCTGGCGATGTCTGTGCGGCGAAGGCCACGATGTGGCTGAGGTCCAGCCGGATGCCGATGGGCTCGCCGATGGCGTGGTCGTGGTGCGAGGGCACGGTCGAGAGCACTTCGGTGCCCCCGGGCAGGGCCAGGCTGTAGAGGAATTCCGCGCCTTTGAAAGCCTTGTGCAGCACGCGCGCCTGCAACTCGCTGGCGTCGTCGTGGATGACGTCGTCGGGTCGCATCAGCACGTCCACGCGCGTGCCGGCCGCAAAGGGCAGGGCCGCCTCTGTGGGGAACACGGTGGCGGGACCGGTCATGGGGCCGAGTTGCAGCTGCAGCCTGTGGGCATCGAGCACGGTGGCGGGCACGAAAGCACCCTGGCCGACGAAGTTGGCCACGCGCCGGTTGGCCGGTTGGTGGTAGAGCGCATAGGCGGTGTCCCACTGCTGCAGGTGGCCGTCGGCCAGCACGCCGATGACATCGGCCATGGCGAAGGCCTCGTGCTGGTCGTGTGTGACGAGCACGGCGGTGGTCTGTGTGGCCTTGAGGATGTCACGCACCTCGCCGGCCAGACGCTCGCGCAGGGCCACATCGAGGTTGGAGAAGGGCTCGTCGAGCAGCAGCACGGCAGGCTGCGGTGCCAGAGCGCGGGCCAGCGCCACGCGTTGCTGCTGCCCGCCCGAGAGCTCGTGCGGGTAGCGGCTGGCGGCGTGGGCCAGGCCGACGGTGGTCAGCATGTCCTGAACCCGCTGGGCGGCATCCGGGCGCCCGCGCAGGCCGAAGCCGACGTTCTGGGCCACGGTCAGGTGCGGGAAGAGGGCGTAGTCCTGGAAGACCATGCCGATGCGGCGTTGCTCCGGCGGCAGCATGCGGTCGGGCTCGCTGAGGGTGCGTGCGTCGAGCGTGATGCGTCCCGCCGTGATCGGCTCGAAGCCGGCGATGGCGCGCAGCACCGAGGTTTTGCCGCAACCCGAGGGGCCCAGCAGGCAGGCGATGGCACCGCGTGGCAGCGAGAAGCTCAAGTCCTCCACGACGGCCTTGCTGCCGTAGCGCAAGGCCAGGTCTTGCACCACCAGCCACGGCGGCCCCTGAGGTGGCGCGGGGGTGTGCGGGTGGTTGGGCAGGGCGGGCATGGGTGGTCGAAGGGGGCGGGTGTGCGGCGGCCAAAACGCGCCAGACGGGCGCCGGACAGGCGGCAGACACGCTGCAAGCCACGTCGGCGCCATGGCGCGCTTGGGTCAGCGATGATAATTCGCCCCACACCATGACCCTGGCCTCTCCGCTTCCTCCGTCTGCCCATGGCCGCCTTCGCCGGCGCGCTGCCTCGCGCTGGCTGGTCGCGTTGGCTTTGCTCGTGGGCGGGCTGGTGGCCTTGCCGGTGTTGGCCGTGCTGGCGCAGGTGCTGTCCACCGGCACCGGCGACACCTGGTCGCACCTGGCCAGCACCGTCTTGCCGGACTACATCGGCGCCACCCTGTGGCTGTGCCTGGGTGTGGGCCTGGGCACGGCGAGCATGGGGGTGGGTGCCGCGTGGTTGGTCACGCGCTACGACTTCCCGCTGCGCGGCACCCTGGAGTGGGCACTGGTGCTGCCCCTGGCCGTGCCCGGCTACGTGATGGCCTACACCTACACCGACCTCTTGCAGTTCGTGGGCCCCGTACAGACCGCCCTGCGCGAGGCCTTCGGCTGGGGCCGTGCCGATTACTGGTTCCCCGATGTGCGTTCTCTGGGTGGCGCGGTGGTGCTGTTCTCGCTGGTGCTCTACCCCTACGTCTACATGCTGGCGCGGACGGCCTTCCTGGAGCGCGCGGGCGGCATGCTGGAGGTGGGGCGCGTGCTGGGCCTGGGCCCTTGGGGCAGCTTCTTTCGGGTGTCGCTGCCTTTGGCGCGGCCGGCCATCGCCGCGGGCGTGTCCCTGGCCTTGATGGAGACCCTGGCCGACTTCGGCGCCGTGTCCTACTTCGGCGTGCAAACCTTCACCACCGGCATCTACCGCGCCTGGTTTTCGCTGGGTGACCGCGTGGCCGCGGCGCAGCTGGCATCGGCGCTGCTGGGCTTCGTCTTCCTTGTGCTGGCCTTCGAGCGCCTCTCGCGCGGCCGGGCCCGCTTCCACGACACCACCTTGCGGCGCGCCCGCACCTCCGCCATCCGTGTGCGAGGCTGGCGAGCCGCGTTCGCCGTGCTGGCCTGCCTTGTGCCGATGGTGGCCGGTTTCCTGCTGCCCGCCGGCCTCTTGCTGCACATGTCGCTCAGCCAGGGCGATGCGCAGTTCGGCCCGCGCTTCATCGCATTGGCGCGCAACAGCGTGACCGTGTCTGGCCTCACCGCCGTCATCGCCGTGCTGCTGGCCGTCTTGCTCGCCTATGCCGCGCGCCTGCAGCCGCACTGGCTGGTGCGCGCCACCCACCGGCTGGGTGGGCTGGGCTATGCCTTGCCCGGTACCGTGATCGCCGTCGGCGTGCTGATCCCGGTGACCGGGATCGACAAGGTGGTGACAGCCTGGATGGAGCAGGCTGTGGGCTGGCAGGGCGGTTTGGTGATCACTGGCGGCATTGCCGGGCTGGTGTACGCCTGCGTGGTGCGCTTCTTGACGCCAGCGGTGCAGTCCATCGACGCAGGCCTGCTCAAGGTCACGCCCAACATGGACCACGCGGCGCGCAGCCTGGGCCTGACCCCATTGGGGGCGCTGCGTCGCGTGCATTTCCCGCTGCTGCGGGGCAGCCTGCTCACCGCCTTGTTGCTGGTCTTCATCGATGTGATGAAAGAGTTGCCAGCCACCCTGGTGATGCGCCCCTTCAACTTCGACACGCTCGCCACACAGGCCTACACGCTGGCGTCCGACGAGCGGCTGGCCGAGGCCTCGACTGCGGCGCTGTCGATCGTCTTGGTGGGGCTGTTGCCGCTGATCGTCCTGTCGCGGGAGATTGCCCGCAGCCGCCTGCCGGGTGGAGGGCGCTGAGCCCCGCCGCCCCACCGAGGCGAAGTCGACTCAGCGCCAGCCGGCACGGTCGTACAGCTTCTGCGCTTTGGCTGCGTTCTTGGCCAGCTCGCCCACGTTGACCGAGTCCGACTTGAACATGCCCAGTTGCTTCAGCGCCGGGTTGTCCAGCTTCACCGATGCCACTGCCGGCCACTCGTTGTTGCCATCGGCGAAGTAGGCCTGGGCCTGGTCGCTGCTGAGGTACTCCAGGAACTTGACCGCGGCCGCCTTGTTCGGTGCCGTCTTGATGATGCCGGCGCCGGACACGTTGATGTGCGTGCCCCAGGTCTGCTGGTTGGGCCAGACCACGCCGAGCGCCTCCACCACTTTGCGGTCTTCCGGCTTGGTGGAGCGCATCAGGCGGGCGAGGTAGTAGCTGTTGGAAATGGTCACGCCGCATTCGCCTGCGGCCACGGCCTTGAGCTGGTCCGTGTCGCCGCCCTTGGGCGCACGCGCGAAGTTCTGCACCAGGCCTCGGGCCCAGGCCTCGGCCTGCGGCTCACCCTGGTGCGCGATGAAGGCACCGCCCAGCGACAGGTTGTAGGGGTGCGAGCCCGAGCGCACGCACACCTGGCCTTTCAGACGCGGGTGGGCGAGGTCGCCATAGGTCTGCACCCATTCGGCTTTCACCGCCTGCTTGTTGTAGGCGATCAAGCGGGCGCGCGTGGAGAACGCGATCCAGTTCGGCGTGCGCAGGTTCGCCGGGATGCGCTGCGCCAGCACCTTCGAATCGAGGGGGGCGAACAAGCCAGCCTGGTCGGCGATTTCCAGGCGCGCCGCGTCCACCGTGATCAGGATGTCAGCGGGCGACTTTGCCCCTTCATTCTTGATGCGCTCGAGCAGCTCGTCTTCCTTGCCGTCCAGGCGGTTCACCTTGATGCCGGTGAGCTTGGTGAAGTTCGTGTACAGCGCTTCGTCGGTCTGGTAGTGGCGGGCCGAGTAGATGTTCAGCTCCTGCTCCGCGGCTTGGGCGGGCATGGCCGCGACCCAGGCCAGCAAGGTCAGGGCAGACAGACGGTTGAGGCTGAAGCGAGGCAGACGGGAAACCATGGGCGCATTCCTGTGTCGTGATGAAAAAAGGTCCGCACACCCGTTGGCGCGCGGACCCGTACGATAACAAGAATCATTATCATCCGCACCTGCGAGGCGCAGATTTGTGGCGTCAGCCCTGCAACAGCGGCTTCAGGCTGAAGCGGTTGGCACGCTTGAAGGTGCCGAAATCGTTGAAGCGCACGCCCATTTCGCGCATCACCTGGTGGGCGATCTTGGCGTTCCACTGGCGCACGTAGAAGGGTTCCTTCACGGCGAAGTGGTGGATGGCGTGGGTGCTGCCGAAGTTGAAGCAGAACAGCTGCATCGGCAGCAGCCACCAGGGGTTGAGCACCTGGCACTGCTGCATGGGGTTGCGTGCCTCCACGTCGCCGTAGTAGTGCATGTTCGAGCTGATGAAATGCAGGCAGAAAGTGCGCAGCAGGCAGGGCAGGGCGTAGACCACGCCAAACACATCGAGCCCGTCCATCACCGAGGGCATCCACGCTGGCCAGGGGATGTCGACGCCCAGCAGCGGTGCGGCAAACATCACGGCGTGCAGCACCACCCAACCGTGGAACAGCACGTAGTACAGCTGCCCGATCGGCACGTAGGCCAATGTTTGCTCGGCGGCCATCTTCAGGGCTTCCTGCCGGTTGGCCGGCTTTTGCGACTTGATGTACTGGGCCGTGGCGCGGCGCATTTCGTTGGGACGCAGGAACACGGAGAGCATGTTGTCGCCCGTCATCAGCAGGCGGCGCAGGCCCCACGGCGTGCCGTTGGTGATGCCGCGCTCCTCCAGGTCGGACGGCGTGCCCGAGAACTTGTGGTGGTGCAAGTGCAGCTTGCGGCGCACGAAGGGGCTGACCGTGGATGCACGCGCCAGCCAGCCCAGCGCCAGCATCAGGCTGTTCGCCCACGGCTTGGAGCGGAAGTACATCTGGTGGATGAGGTCGTGTTCCAGCTCATGGATGAAGGACGCGAAGATGGCCGTCACTGGCACGCACACCCACCAGGGGATCGCGCCTTCGATGTACAGCCAGCCGCTGGCGATCATGCCCAGCAGGGACACCGCCATGATGGTGGCGCCGATGGCGTCTTGGTGCTTCAGCCAGGGGTGGCGGGCGCGGAGTTCTTCTCCGGCCTGCAGCACCACGCTGCGGATGCGCTCTGATTTCTGGGCGTCGCTCATGCCTTTGGCCGGGCGCTGCGGGTTGCCTTGCGCCTTGCCCTGGGCCTTGCGTTGCGGGGTCGACTTTTGACTCATGGGACTCCTCGTTCTCGGTCGCGGTCTCCGTTGCGCACAGAGACCTGTGGTGAGCCGCGAGGGTACCCAGGGCCGCCCTGTCACCGTGAGGGGCGTGCGGGCCGAAAATCTGTCATTTCGGGCCAACCCTCGGGTCTGCGCCCTTGCTGCTCGCGACAAAGCCGATGCGCCCGTTGGCTTGGGTGCGCCATTCGCGTGGCGACAGGCCGGTCCACTTCGCGAAGGCCCTGGCGAAGTTCGCTGGGTCGCCGTAGCCCACGGCCTCTGCCACCTGTTTGATGGCCAGTGCCGGATTGGCCAGCAGCTGCAGGGCGTCGCGCTGGCGGACCTGGTCCAGCAGCGCCTGGAAGTGGGTGCCCTCGTCGTGCAGGCGCCGCTTGAGCGTGCGCTCCGACACGTGCAGCAACGCGGCCACTTCGCTCACCTCCGGGTAGCGGCCATCGCGGCAGACCAGTTTTTGCAGCACCAGGCCGCGGGTGCCGCTGGCCGCTTCCTGGCGGGACATTTCCTGCTCGCAGCGCTCGATGGCCAGCTGCACGCTGACCGGATCCGCCGTGGCGATGGGCTCGTCGAGCAGGCGCGCAGGGAAGCGGATCTCGACCGCCTTTTGGTGGAAGTGAAACGGCGGCAGGCGGTGTCGGTAAGCGGCGTAGGCGGCCGGTTCCCCATGCGGCACGCCGATCTCGCTCACCCAGCCGGAGGCGCTCGGGTCCATGCCCAGCACCTTGGCGAACAGGCTGCACAGCTCCACCACCGCCATGTCCATCACGACGTCGCGGTACGGCCCCAGCGGGATGGTCTCGTGCAATTCGATCACCACCTGGTCACCGACCACCGACATCGCGTTGGTGAAGGCCGGGACCCGCGCGCGGAAGTAGCGTTCGCTGAATTCGATGGCTTCACGCAGGGTGGCGCAACTGATCAGGCCGAACCCCACAAAGCCGTGCTTGGTGACTTGGCTGCGCAGGCCGAGCTCGTAGGCCAGGCCGTGGTCACCGCCCAGGGCCATCGCGTTGCCGAGCAGAACGGCGTATTGCCAGGCCGCGATTTGGGCGCGCTGGTCCTGCAACTGCTCACGGGTGAGTTGCGTGCCCGACAGCAGTGCGGCCTCGGCCTGGCCACGCTCCAGCATCAGCGAGAGCAGGGACAGGGCGTAGGTGGCAGGCAGGGTGGCTGTCAGGGGCGACGGTGCGGGCATGGTGCGTCTGTTTGCGTCAGGGTGCCGATTCTAGGCACCTGCCGCCGCCTTTGCCTCCAGGCCGGACCACTCGCGCCACGCCACGCCGCGCCTTTCAAGACGGACGCAGAAGGTCCTGTGACGGTCGCGGTGGAGACGGGTCGGCGGGCTGGCTTTGGCATGCGTGGCTTGAACCACCCTGGACCAAGCAGCGGAAAGCGAAAAAGCCCGCACGACACGTGTTCATGCGGGCTTTCCTGGATTCTGGTGGCGCTTCACGGATTCGAACCGCGGACCTGTGGATTATGATTCCATCGCTCTAACCGACTGAGCTAAAGCGCCATCAAGACCGAAAGTATATGACGGTTTTTCGACGCTGTGCAAGTGCCTCGCGGTTTTTTGTGCGGACACATGCCGCCCCTTGAAAACCGCGAGGCCGTCACCATGTCCATGCCGCCGGCAGCCCGTGGCTGCCACCGACCGACATTGACCCAACGACCGCCACACCATGAGCAAGCAAACCCTGTCCTTTCAAGCCGAAGTCAAGCAGCTGCTGCACCTGGTCACGCACTCGCTGTACTCCAACAAGGAAATCTTCCTGCGCGAGTTGATCTCCAACGCGTCCGACGCCTGCGACAAGCTGCGCTTCGAGGCCCTGGACCACGCCGAGTTCTACGAAGACGCGCCCAACCTCGACGTGCGCATCCTCATCAACAAGGCCGAGCGCACGCTGACCATCCGCGACAACGGCATCGGCATGAGCGCGCAAGAGGCCATCGACCACCTCGGCACCATCGCCAAGTCGGGCACGAAAGATTTCATGGGCCGCTTGAGTGGCGACCAGCAAAAAGACGCCCAGCTCATCGGCCAGTTCGGCGTGGGCTTCTACAGCGGCTACATCGTGGCCGACCGCATCACCGTCGAGTCGCGCCGCGCGGGCCTGAAGGCCGAGGAGGGCGTGCGCTGGAGCAGCGAAGGCACGGGCGACTTCGAGGTCGACACCATCACCAAGCCCACCCGCGGCACCGACATCATCTTGCACCTGCGCGAAGGCGAGGACGAATTCCTCTCTGCCTGGAAGCTGCGCCAGATCGTCAACAAGTACTCCGACCACATCTCCCTGCCCATCCTGATGCAAAAGGAAGAGTGGAATGCCGAGAAATCCGAGTACGTCCAGAAGGACGAGTGGGACACCGTCAACCAGGCCGCCGCGCTGTGGACGCGCAGCAAGTCCGACATCACGCAAGAACAATACGACGACTTCTACAAGCAGATCAGCCACGACCAGGATGCCCCGCTGGCCCACACGCACAACCGCGTCGAAGGCCGCAGCGAGTACACCCAGCTGCTCTACGTGCCGGCCAAGGCGCCTTACGACCTGTGGAACCGCGACAAGAAGGGCGGCCTGAAGCTGTATGTGAAGCGCGTCTTCATCATGGACGATGCCGAGGCGCTGTTGCCCAGCTACCTGCGCTTCGTCAAGGGCGTGGTGGACTCGGCCGACCTGCCGCTGAACGTCTCCCGTGAAATCTTGCAGGAAAGCCGCGACGTCAAGGCCATCCGCGAAGGCTGCACCAAGCGCGTGCTGTCCATGTTGGAGGACCTGGCCAACAACGAGGACCAGGCCAAGCGCGATCAGTACGCCGCCTTCTGGACCGAGTTCGGCAGCGTGCTGAAAGAAGGCATCGGCGAGGACTTCGCCAACCGCGAGCGCCTGGCCAAGCTGTTCCGCTTTGCCTCCACCGCGGTCGATGACGGCGCCAGCCAGTCCGTCAGCTTGGCCGATTACGTGGGCCGCATGAAGGAAGGCCAGGAAGGCATCTACGTCATCACCGCCGACACCGTCACAGCCGCCAAGAACAGCCCGCAGCTGGAGCTCTTCAAGAAGAAGGGCATCGAGGTGCTGCTGCTGACAGACCGCGTGGACGAGTGGCTGCTCTCGCACCTGCACGACTTCGACGGCAAGCCCCTGCACAACGTCACCAAGGGCGCGGTGGATCTGGGCAAGCTGCAAGACGAGGCCGAGAAGAAGCAGGCCGAAGAGGCCGCCGAGCACCTCAAGCCCCTGCTGGAGCGCCTCAAGACCACGCTGGGCGAGCGCGTCAAGGATGTGCGCGTCACCACCCGCCTGGTGGATTCACCGGCCTGCCTGGTCACCGAAGACGGCGAGATCAGTGGCCACCTGGCCCGCCTGCTCAAGCAAGCCGGCCAAGAAGCGCCGGACGTCAAGCCCGTGCTCGAGCTGAACCCCGAGCACAGCCTCGTCAAGAAGCTGGAGGCCAGCGAGCACTTCGACGACCTGGCCCACATCCTGGTCGACCAAGCCTTGCTGGCCGAAGGTGGCCAGCTCGACGACCCTGCCGCTTACGTGCGCCGCGTGAATGCCCTGCTCGTGACGGCCGCCGTCTGAGCGAGGCAGCTCACGGCGCCACCAGCATCCGCATCCAGTCGCTCACGTGCATGGCGTTGTAGCGCACGCGGTAAAGCGCTTCGGCCGCGATCGATTGCAAGGAGCTGTCGAGGTGCGTGCCCACCGTGTCCGGCGGCAACTTCAACCACGCTTCGGCCTCGGGGCCGTCGCGCTCGATGGTGGCGCCGGCGCGCGCGGCGATGCGCAGCATCGGGCCGTTCTCGCTCAGCGCATGGATCATCAGGTGGCTGGCGTGCTGGTTGCGCGCGTGGGTGATGGCGTGCTGGAACAGGCGCAGGCCCAGGCCTCTGCCCCGGCCAGATGCGACCACCGACACGCCGAATTCCATGGCGCGGCCACGCGAGGAGCCATCGCCGTGCGGGCCCTTGCCGGGCATGGCGGCCAGGTGAGCCACGGCCACCAGGTGCAATTTGCTGTCGAAGACGCCGAACACTTCGTCGCGCTTGAAGTCGATGGATGCGACGTAATGCCGGATCTGCTCGGTCGTGGCGCGGTAGCCGAAGCGCAGGTAGCGGTCGTGCTCGTCGAGCTCCAGCAGGTGGTCCAGGATGCGGCGGCGGTGGCGCGCATGCAGGTCACGGATGGGCACCCATCCCTCCACGGGGCGGGGACGAGGGCTCGGGTTGTTCTGTCCAGTCATGTCGGTCGGGGTGCGCATGCCGAAACGGTCGATCGGCGTGCGGTCTTTGGTCGCGGTCATGTGAGACCCTTTCTTCACCTGGATCGCGCAGCCATCCTTTCATGAAGGACGCGCGCTGTCATCCGGTGTGTGCCCCGAAATGTAGGGGAAAACCCCAATCCCTTCAAGCGGCAGGGGTTCGTGGGCTTGTGTCTTGTCAAGCAGTTCACGAACATCGCTCTGCGGGCGCAAGCCGAAGACGGCCTTGATGGATGGAAGCCAGTTGGGCTATACTGCTGGATTCCCGTTGCGGTTGCCGGGGGCTGGCTGCGTGTGCAGTTCAGCAGAGTTGCTGGTGATGTGGGGTTGTCCGCCGTGTTGGTGGCGCCCGTGCTGGCACGAAAGCCGTCTGCGAGGCCACCGACTTCCAAGAAGTGGTTCCAAGGGCGGCAGTCAACTGTTTTACTTCCTACTCAAGGAAACACCCATGAAGACCTTCAGCGCCAAGCCGGCCGAAGTGACGCACGAGTGGTTTGTGATCGACGCCACCGACAAGGTGCTCGGACGAGTGGCCAGCGAAGTCGCTCTCCGTCTGCGCGGCAAGCACAAGGCCATTTACACGCCTCACGTGGACACCGGCGATTTCATCGTCATCGTCAACGCCGACAAGATCCGCGTCACCGGCACCAAAGCCACCGACAAGATTTACTACCGTCACTCGGGCTTCCCCGGCGGCATCTACGCCACGAAGTTCAAGGACATGCAAGCCAAGCACCCTGGCCGCGCCATCGAAAAGGCCGTCAAGGGCATGCTGCCCAAGGGTCCCCTGGGCTACGCCATGATCAAGAAGCTGAAGGTCTACGCAGGCAGTGAGCATCCGCACACCGCCCAGCAGCCCAAGCCCCTGGAAATCTGAGGAGCGGCCACATGATTGGTAACTGGAACTACGGCACCGGCCGTCGCAAGTCGTCCGTCGCCCGCGTCTTCATCAAGAAGGGCACCGGCCAGATCATCATCAACGGCAAGCCCGTTGAGCAGTACTTCGGCCGTCAGACCTCCATCATGGTGGTCAAGCAGCCCCTGGTGCTGACCAACAACGCCGAAGCCTTCGACATCAAGGTGAACGTCCACGGTGGTGGCGAATCCGGTCAAGCCGGTGCTGTGCGCCACGGTGTGACCCGCGCCCTGATCGACTACGACGCTGCCTTGAAGCCCGAACTGAGCCGCGCTGGTTTCGTCACCCGCGACGCCCGCGAAGTCGAGCGTAAGAAGGTCGGTCTGCACGGCGCCCGTCGCCGCAAGCAGTTCAGCAAGCGCTGATCGACGCTTTGGCTGGCTGTGCTGCACTGGTTGCGGCGCAGTCTGCCAACCCAACCCGCCCCTGGCTTCGGCCCCGGGCGGGTTTGTCATTCAGGGCGTCTGTTGTGTGGGCTGCATTGTTCCTACAATGGCGCCTCTTTGTTGAAAGGATGGAAGATGATCAAGGTTGGCATCGTCGGTGGCACCGGCTACACCGGGGTGGAGTTGTTGCGCCTGCTGTCGCAGCACCCGCAAGTGCACATCCAGGCCATCACCTCCCGCAAAGAGGCTGGCCTGCCCGTGGCCGACATGTACCCCAGCCTGCGTGGCCACGTCGATTTGGCCTTCGTCACGCCCGATGACGCCAAGCTCACCGAGTGCGATGTCGTCTTCTTCGCCACGCCCCACGGCGTCGCCATGGCACAGGCCCGCGAGCTGCTGGCCGCGGGCGTCAAGGTGATCGACCTGGCTGCCGACTTCCGCCTGAAGGACACGGCCGAGTTCGAGAAGTGGTACGGCATGCCCCACACCTGTCCGGACATCCTCGAAGAAGCCGTTTACGGCCTGCCAGAAATCAACCGCGACGCCATCCGTCGCACGCGCGTCATCGGCAACCCGGGCTGCTATCCCACTTCGGTGCAGCTGGGCTTTGCGCCCTTGCTCAAGCACAAGCTCATCGAGACCACGGGCCTGATCGCCAATTGCGCATCGGGCGTGTCGGGTGCGGGCCGCAAGGCAGAAGTTCACACCCTGTTGCCCGAGGCGGCCGACAACTTCAAGGCCTATGGCGTCAAGGGCCATCGCCACGGCCCTGAAATCAACCAGCAATTGCGCGCCATCGCCGGCGATGCCTCGGTGAACTGCCTGTTCGTGCCGCACCTGCTGCCCATCATCCGCGGCATCCATTCGACGCTGTACGCGCGTCTGAACAGCGCCGGTCAGGCGGCCGACCTGCAGGCCATTTTTGAAGAGGCTTATCGCGGTGAGCGTTTCGTCGACGTGCTGCCCGCAGGCAGTGCGCCCGAAACCCGCAGCGTGCGTGCCAGCAACACCGTGCGCATCGCCGTGCATCGCCCGCTGCCAGACACCGTCATGGTGCTGGTGGTCGAGGACAACCTCACCAAGGGCGCCTCCGGCCAGGCCGTGCAGTGCATGAACCTGATGTGTGGTCTCGATGAGCACCTGGGTCTGACCGGCGTGCCCGTGCTGCCCTGATGCGCTGGCGACTGCTGCGTCGGCGGCTGTCCATCAGTTCGCCGCGCATGGCGGTGCGCAGCCACTTGCCATGGCCGTTGCGCTGGGCGGTGGCAGCCGTCATGCTGGGCTTCTCGGGTGCCTTGGCCCTGTGGGCGTTCGAATTCGGGCGCGGCCTGGCCGGCCTGCATGGGCGCGACATCAACGCCCAGCGTCAGCACGTGGCCGAGTTGCGCCAAGCCCTGGACGCGGCGCGGCGTGACCGTGATCAAGCCCAGTCGATTGCAAATGCCGCAGACAGCCTCCTCAAGGCCGAGCGCGTCACTCAGCAGAAGCTGGCCGAGCAGGTGCGCTCCCTGGAGGCCGAGACGCAGATGCTCAAGGCCGATCTGGGCTTTTTCGAGCGCCTGCTGCCCGCCTCCAGCGAGGGCTTGTCCATCCGCGGTCTGCAAACGGAGGCCGCTGGTGCAGGGCAATGGCGCTACCAGTTGCTCGTGATGCAGCAAGGCGGCCGCAGCCCCGTTGAATTCCGCGGCACGGTGGAGCTCACCCTCATCGCCCCGCGAGATGGCAAACCCGTGGCCTCATCGCCTGCAGCGCTCAAGCAACCCCTGCAGTTCCGGCAGTACCGCCGCATTGAGGGCACCTTGGCAGCGCCATCGGGTGCCTCGCCGCGCCAACTGCAGGTGCGTGTGCTGGACGAGGCCGGCGTGGTGCGCGCCAGCCAGGTGCAGCCGCTGTGACGGTGTGGACCCGCACGCCTTCGCGTGGTGTGCATTGCGTGGCGTTGCCATTGGCTCAGGGCATTGACCTTCGCGCGCCAGGGTGTACGCTTGCGGGTTAGCCACCCTGGATGAGGACGCACTGATGTTCGGCTGGATGTTCAACTGGAAAAAAACGCCTCCGATTCGCACCTTGATCGGTGAGGGCACCGTCATCACGGGCGAAATCCGCTTCAGCGATGGCCTGCGCATCGACGGCGAACTGCACGGCAACGTCACGTCCGTGGGCGATGGCCGCAGCCTCCTCGTCATCAGCGACAAAGCCCGCGTGCACGGCAAGGTCAGGGCCGGCCATGTCATCATCAACGGCAGCGTTGAAGGGCCTGTGATGGCCGAGGAGCTCCTGGAGTTGCAGCCCAAGGCGCGCATCACGGGGGATGTCCGTTACGAAGCCCTCGAAATGCACCAAGGTGCCATCATCGACGGTGAGTTGCGCGCCCTGAAGTCCGAGGCCAAGCCCGGCCTGAAGCTGGCGGCCAGCACGGCCGACCGCGCAGCCTCCTGATGGCCCGTTCTTTCGTTTTGATTTGTTTTTCCCGGAGCCCCACATGACCGCCGTCGCCCAAGACACCGCCAACCACTTTGCCGCTGATGCGGGCGAGATGCCTGCGCCCATCATCTTCACCGACGCGGCCGCTGGCAAAGTCGCCGAACTGGTTGCTGAGGAAGGCAACCCTGACCTGAAGCTGCGCGTGTTCGTGCAAGGCGGCGGCTGCTCGGGTTTCCAGTACGGCTTCACCTTCGACGAAATCACCAACGAAGACGACACCCAGATGTCGAAAAATGGCGTGACGCTGTTGATCGACGCCATGAGCCTGCAGTACCTGGTGGGTGCCGAGATCGATTACAAGGACGACCTCGAGGGCGCCCAGTTCGTCATCCGCAATCCGAATGCCACGACCACCTGCGGTTGCGGCTCCAGCTTCTCGGTTTGAGCCGGCTGGCTGTCAAGCCGGATAGAGGGCGCCCAGCACGCGGGGGCCCCGCGCGCCTGTGACGGCGGGCAGGTTGCCCGCCAGGCGCTGAACGTGCGCCCAGGCCAGCCAGGCGAAGGCCGCCGCCTCGACCTGCATGGCGTCCAGCCCGTGGTCGTCCGAGCGCGCCACGCGCACGCCGGGCAGTTGTTCGCCCAGGCGGCGCATCAGGTCGCCATTGAGGGCGCCGCCACCACACACCACCACGTCTTGCGCATCTGGCGCGTGTGCCTGCACGGCCAGCGCTGCGCTGCGGGCGGTCAGTTCACACAAGGTGGCTTGCACGTCCCGGGCTGTATCTGGGTCGGCCTGGGGTCCGTCGGTCAGGCCGTGCGGCGCCAGCCAGCGCTGCAGCCATGCCGCGTTGAACAAATCTCGCCCCGTGCTCTTCGGGGGCGGCAGGGCGAAGTAGGGGTCTGACAAGGCATCCGCCAACCACGCTTCACGGGCCTCGCCGCCCGCGCCCCACTCGCCATTGGCGTCGTAGGCGTGTCCGGTCTGCCACTCGCACCACATGTCGAGCAAGGCGTTGCCCGGGCCGCAGTCGAAGCCCAGCGGTGTCTGGCCGGGCCGGAGGATGCTCAGGTTCGCCATGCCGCCGATGTTCAGGACCACCACCGTGGCGTCACGCCGGGCGAAGATCGCGTCGTGGAAAGCCGGCACCAACGGCGCGCCTTGGCCGCCAGCAGCCACGTCGCGGCTGCGGAAGTCGGCCACCACGTCGATGCCCGTCATCTCGGCCAGGAGGGCCGGGTGGTTGAGCTGGCAGGTGTAGCCCAGATCGGGTCGGTGCCGCACAGTTTGGCCGTGAGCGCCGATGGCCTTCACCTCCGCGGGCAGCACGTCCGCCGCGGTGCACAGCGCGTGCACCACCGCGGCGTAAAGCACCACCAAGGCCTGAGAGGCTTCGGCGGCGCGGTGCAATTCGTTGTCGCCGGGCGTGTTGAGCGCCAACATCGCCTGGCGCAGCGGCGGCGGAAAGGGGCGATGCGCGTGGGCCAGCGTCTGCCAGCCAGTGCCGGTCCCGGCGGTGCGGCGCAACAGCACGCCGTCCACGCCGTCCAGAGAGGTGCCTGACATCAGGCCGATGTAGGTCTCGGCGGGCTGTCCGGCCACCTCGCTCATGCGGACGTCACTCGAAGCGTGGGCCGGTGGTCGCGCCGGCCGTCTGCTGGTCGCTGGCCATGTTGAGGCGCTGTGCCACGTCCACCGCCATGCGGCGGAACTGGCCCAGGGCCATGGGCGACAACTGCAGGCTTTCGGAGGCGCGCGCGATCGTCATCGGGTCAACCTGGCGGCCGCTCACCTTGAACTCAAAGTGGAGGTGGGGCCCGGTGGCCCAGCCCGTGGCGCCCACAGCGCCGATGCGGGTGTTTTGCTCCACCGCCTGGCCGCGGCGCACGTCGATGCGGCTGAGGTGGGCGTAGACGGTGGTACGGTCGCCGCTGTGCTGGATGTGCACCACATTGCCGTAGCCGTTCTGCTGGCCTGCGAAGGTCACGATGCCATCGCCCACAGCGCGCACGGGCGTGCCGGTCGGTGCGCCGAAATCCACGCCCAAGTGGGCGCGCCACGTCTGGTGGATCGGGTGGAAGCGCATGGCGAAGCCGGACGTGACGCGCGAGAACGCCAGCGGCGACGACAGGAAGGCGCGGACCTTGCTGCGACCCGTGAGGTCGTAGTAGGCGCCCTTGCGTCCTGGCTCTTGAAACCAGACGGCATCGTGCACCTTGTCCTTGTTGATGAAGCGTGCGGCGAGGACGCGGCCAGCCGCGTTGCCCCAGGTCACGGGCTCGCCATCGGCCAGCAGCGCGTCGTACAGGACGCTGAAGGCATCGCCCTTGCGCAGTTCGCGACGGAAGTCGATGTCGGTGCCGAAGATTTCTGCCAGCTGGTTGGTCACGCCGTCGGGCAGGTTGGCGTCGTCGGCCGCTGCGTAAAGCGATGTCTGGATGGTGCCCGAGCCCATTTGCGGGCGGCGGTCCAGGGGCGCGACTTCCTTGCGAACCACGAAGCGCGGCTGGTCGATGCCATCCCGGCGTTCGATGGTCAGGCGCGTGAAATGGGTGTCGATGTCGCTGGTGGTGTCGGCCGGGCCACGCACCACGAGCTCGCGCAGGCGACCGTCTTCCACCGTCGCCTTCACCGACTTGCCGATGCGGCCCTGCAGCACGGTGGCCGCCAAGGGGTCGTTGCGGATGAAAGCGGCCGCTTCGGCGTCGTCCACACCCAGCCGCGCCAGAAGGCTGTCGGCGGTGTCGGCGGAGCGGGTCACGTCGCTGCGTGACAGCGTCAGCGTCTGGAGGTCCAGGCGCTGCAACTGCTCGGGCAGGGCCGCCGGCGTGATCTGCTGCGTGATCTGGGTGATGACCGGTGGTGTCACGTCCGGCAAGGCCGACAAAGGCGCCACACCGAACGCCGTGACCGCAGAGCCGGCGAGCAGGGCCAGCACGGCAGCGCTGACGCGGCGAGGGTGGCGGTGGGCGGCGGACTGGATGCCTTGCGCGATGTGGGTGAGCCGTGCGAACGAGAAAGCCTGGTTCAAAGCGTGTGTTCCTGTCTGGAGCCGCTGCTGCCGCGCGTCACCTAAAATCTGCCACCGTCCGTGCGCACATTGGTGCGCCGAGCGCCATGCAAGCTGCGAAGTATAACGGCGGCTCCCGGCCCCACCGCATGCCGATTTTCACCTGTTGGCCCACCATGTCTCCATCCGAAAAAGCACCTGAAACCATGGCTGATGCCAACCCGGCCCAGCACCCCGTCACAGACCGCGTGCGCGAGGCCCTGGCCATCACCCAGCGCGGCGTTGAGGAGCTGCTCCCGGAGGCAGAGTGGGTGCGCAAGCTGGCCCGCTCAGAGGCCACGGGCGTGCCGTTGCGGATCAAGCTGGGCTTGGATCCGACTGCGCCGGACATCCACCTCGGCCACACCGTGGTGCTCAACAAGCTCCGCCAACTCCAGGATATCGGCCACCAGGTGATCTTCTTGATCGGGGATTTCACCTCGCTCATCGGCGATCCGTCCGGCCGCAACACCACCCGCCCGCCGCTCACGCCCGAGCAGGTCAAGGCGAATGCCGAGACCTACTACAAGCAGGCCAGCCTGGTGCTGGACCCTGCCAAAACCGAAATCCGCTACAACAGCGAGTGGTGCGATGCCCTCGGCGCGCGCGGCATGATCCAGCTCGCCAGCCGCTACACCGTGGCCCGCATGATGGAGCGCAACGATTTCCACGACCGCTTTCATGCCGGCACCTCGATCAGCGTGCACGAATTCCTCTACCCGCTGATGCAAGGTTATGACTCGGTCGCGCTGAAGTCCGACCTCGAACTCGGCGGCACCGACCAGAAGTTCAACCTCCTGATGGGTCGCCATCTGCAGGCTGAGTACGGCCAGGAGGCCCAGTGCATCCTGACCATGCCGCTGCTGGTGGGGCTGGACGGCATCGAGAAGATGTCCAAGTCCAAGAACAACTACATCGGCATCAGCGAAGCCCCGAACGACATGTTCGGCAAGCTCATGAGCATCAGCGATGACCTGATGTGGACCTATTTCACCTTGCTGAGTTTCCGGTCTTTGGACGACATCGCCCAGCTCAAGGCCGAGTGCGCAGCCGGCCGCAACCCGCGCGATGCCAAGGTCGCGCTGGGCCAGGAAATCGTGTCGCGCTTCCACGGCGCCGCCGCGGCCGAGTTGGCCTTGCAGGACTTCGTCAACCGATCGAAAGGCGGCGTGCCGGACGACATCCCCGAGGTCTCACTGGCGGCCACCGCCGAAGGCTTAGGGCTCGGCGCCCTGCTCAAACAAGCGGGCCTGGTGCCCTCCAGCAGCGAGGCCATGCGCATGATCGAGCAGGGAGGTGTGCGCATCGACGGCGCGGTGATCAGCGACAAGGCCCTGCGCTTGGCCGCCGGCCAGTTCGTCGTGCAGGTGGGCAAACGCAAGTTCGCGCGTGTCACCCTGGCTTGACCGGCAAGACCCGGCGTGCCCTCCCGCTTGTTGGGTTCATTCAACGACATCTGCCAGCCAATGGCGCCCAACGGCGGACCAACGGCCGCAAAATAGGCCCTTAGGTACTTCCACTACCCCTGCCTGAGGGGCACGTCGTCGCATCGCTCCCCCGGGTTGACGGTTTGTTGCAATCGATGGGGCTTCCCTCGTGGCCTTTACGCGCCGCATCCATCAAGATCAGAAAGAAGTAGCCCTCCCAAAGGGCTATGGGCACCCCGAGGAGTTGGCGAACGCCTCGGGACTGCTTGAAGTTTTCACACAAGCAAGTTCGCAGAAGAGTGGAGATCAAAATGAAATTCAAGTTCAAGAGCTTGGTCGTCGCCAGCGCCTTCGTGGCTGCTGGTGGTGCACACGCTGTCACGGCCACCATCGAGCAGGGTGGCACCCTGGTCTACGGTGACTACACCATCAGCGGTCTGAATGGCTCCGGCACCCTGACTTTCTCGCAAGACCTGCTGGACACGCTGAACCTGGGGCAGGTGGTGGTGTCGGGTGTTGCGCCTGCCACGGCCACCATCACTGGTGACCCGGGTGGCTACACCGCTGCCAGCGCTGGCGCACCGGTGCTGTCCCTGACGGGCGAGGGCACCGGCTCCGTCATTTCGATCACGGGCGTGGGCACCAGGGGCGGGGCCACCCAGACCGTGACGGAAGCCAGCATTGACGCTGGTGTGGCCGACGGCACGGGCTTCGTGACCATCCAGGACCTCCGCGTTGACCTGCTCAACAAAGACGTCTACGCCACCATCATCGGTGACAACGGCGTGAACACCCAGACCGACGTCAAGGTGTGGCGCTACGACACCCTCATCGGTGACACCACCTTCAATCTGGACGACATCGTCGCTGCTGGTGGCACCTACACCGCCAACACGACCCTGAGCGGACTGCGTATTTACGCAGACGCATACAACCTGCTCGCCCGCGGCACGAACCTCAACGCCCTGGGCGCTGACGCCTTGTCTGGCGTCAACAACGGCTCGGTCGGCTACGGCACCATCACCTCCTCGATCACCGTGTCGGTTTCCAAGATGACGCCCGCCGTCCCTGAGCCCAGCACCTACGCCCTGATGGCCGTGGGTCTGGTCGGTCTGGGCTTCGCCGCCCGCCGCAAGGCTCGCTGAACCGGAGGTGGGCACTCAGGGACGCCCCGCCCCCCGATGCAGGGGGTTTGGCTCCAACAAATGCCCATTTTCCGTGTTCGGCGGTGGTCCGCAGGGGCTTCCCCGATGCCCCAGCGGGCCAAGCGCCCTAAAGTGACAACATGACGGCGCCGTTGTGAACCAACATGCAACGGGTGCCGATTGACAACCCCCATGTGGAGAGATTCATGAACTTCAACAAAAGCCTGATCGCAGCTTCCGCTTTCGTCGCAATGGCCGGCGCCGCCCACGCCGCGGTCGAGACCAACACCCTGACCACGAACGGCAGCGTCACGAGCAACGGCTACACCTTCAGCCAGTTGTCTGGTACCGGTTCGCTGAACTTTTCGAGCACGCTGATCACCGCCCTGAACCTGGCGCAGGTGAACGTGGCCCCTGTGTCCCCAGCCACCGTGTCCCCGACCACCTCGACCACGTCGACCGGCGTGGTGCGCTACACCGCGGTGAGCGCCGCTGCTCCCGTGACCAGCCTGACCAGCAACTTTGACGGCACCACGCTGAACGTGACCAACGTCGGCACCGCCGGCGGTGCCCTGCAGACCACCGCCAAGAACAGCGCCACCAACGGCCCTGGCTCCCTGAGCATTTCGAACCTGCAGGTCGACCTGACCAACAAGATCATCTACGCCGACATCGTGGGCAACAGTACCGCCGTGGCGCCTGCCGGAACCACCTTCGTGTACGGCTCGGTGAACCTGACCCGCTATGCCCTGTGGTCGTTCGACAGCATCACCGGCCCGACCTCCTTTGGCATCAACGGCAACACGACCTCGGTTGGTGGCCAGAACACCATCACGGGTCTGTTCCTGGTGAAGGCCACCGACATTGACGACATCTTCGTCAAGACGCTGGGCCTGAACAACACTGGCCGCTCGGGCATCAACTCGGTGAACACCCGTGTGTCTTCCACCGGCGTTGTCAACACCGCTGGTTTCGGCTCCATCGTGTCGAACATCACGGCGTCTGTTGCGACTGCGGGCGGCCCCGTGTCTCCCGTTCCTGAGCCCAGCACCTACGTGCTGATGGGTTTGGGCCTGGTGGGTCTGGGTCTGGCTCGCCGTCGCGCAGCACGCTGATGCAAAACGCCGTGATCTGACGGCGTGAGCGACATGTGCCAGTCCTTCGCTTGAAGGGCTGGCACTTTTCATTTGAGTGTGTTGACGCTACCGGGAGCCTTCTGTGAAATCCAACCAATGTCTGTCTGCCGTGTGTGCCCTGATGATGGCGGCCAGTGCGGCCCATGCCACAACGTACACGCTGGAAACGAACAGCAGCCTGACCGAGCAGGGCTACACCGTCGGTAACCTCAGCGGCAGCGGCACCTTGCAGTTCTCCAATGTGCTGCTCACGGCCTTGAACCTCGCCGCGGCCAAGTTGTCGGCGATCGAGCCGGCCACGGTGGCCTTCAGCACCAGCACCACGTCCACGGGTGCGGTGCGCTACATCAACGGCAGCGTGAGCGCTGCGGCGCCCGTGACGAGCCTCACTGGGTCGTTCGATGGCAGCACCATCAGCGTGGTAGGTGTGCAAACCGCAGGTGGCTCGCTCCAGACCGTTGGCACGTCGCAAGCGACGTTTGGCCCCGGCTCCCTCAGCATCGCCAACCTCCGCGTCGACCTCAGCCGCTACGTGGCCGGCACCACCGCCTCGATCGACATTTACGCCGACGTGTCCGGCGGCAACGGCTTCGTCACGCGCAACAATTACCGCCTCTGGACCGCCGATGCCCTCACGGGCCCCACCACCTTCAATGTGGACGGCACGGTACAGACGTTCAGCGCCACCAACACCCTGAGCGGCATCTTCCTGGCGGACGTCACCGACATTGACAGCATGTTCGTGAAGGCGCTCAACCTCAACAACACCGGCCGCTCGGGTATCAACTCGGTCAATGCCCGTGTGTCTGCCACCGGCGTGGTCAACACGGTGGGTTTCGGTGTGATCACGTCGAACATTTCGGCGGTGGTGCAACCCGCGCCCGTGCCCGAGCCCGCTACCACGGCGTTGATGGGTGTGGGTCTGGTGGGCGTTGCAGCGGCGGCGCGCCGTCGCCGGCCCCAGACTATGGTCAACGTTTGACTGGCGTGCGATGCGTGCCGCTGTCGCGCCCGCGCCTCGCACCCCTTGCTTGCACAACCATGAAAATGCAACATGCGGCGCTCGCGCCTCGTAGTTGCCACGGAGACACCATGCATCTGCCTTTCGCGCGCCGCTTTGGCGCGAACCCCTATGCGGCCCTGTCTGCGGCCGCGTTCACCTTGATGACCGCCCTGGCGCTGCCTGCTCAAGCGCAGACGGCGGTCAACAGCATTTTTCCGGCCGGCTGGGACAGCAAGGTCCGCGACCGGCTGTTCATGCGCATTGGCTACATCTCGGTCATCACAAAGACCAAGTCTGAGGACGCACGTGACCTGTCGGGCTTTGCAGTGAGCCGTCAGGACATCGTCGACGCCAGCCAGCTCGGTGTGCTTTGCAGCACGGACCCGACGAACCCGCGGGTGGCAGGACTGAACTGCGCACGCTACGACGATGGTCTCGGAGGCGGGCTGTGGGAGCCCTTCGTGCCCGACCGCGTTCTGCGCTCCGGGCTGGATGCCGATGGCGTGGCCGGTATCGGCACGCCGCCGGGCATCAAGGCGCGGGCTCAGAAAAACATTGGCACCCCCGCTTTGTCCATCGGCTACTGGCTTGATGCGGAACGCAAGTGGTTGCTGGAAGGTTTCGTGCTGGCGGCGCCGCTGAAGGTTGACATCAAGGGCGAAGGTACGAACCCGAGCGGCCAACCGAATGGTGTCAACGGCAAGACCATCGCGTCCACGAAGCTGTTGCCGCCCTTGGTGATTGGCAGCTACAACTTCGGCGAAGCCAACGCGATGTTTCGTCCCTACGTCGGCGTGGGCGCGATGTACGCCGTGTTCTTTGGCGCCAAGGCGACCCCCGAGCTGGAGAGCTACGTTGGCGGCCCGACCACCATCACAACCAAGAACACTTTTGGTTTTGGCCCTTTTCTGGGCTTGAAAACGGCCATCAGCGACGGCTGGCACCTCAACGTCTCGGTGGGCCGCGTCGGCCTGCGTGCCGAGTCTCGGTTGGTGACGTCCAACACAACCCTCAACGCGGGCGCCCCCGTCCTGGCGGACTTGACGCCCAACGTGGCCGGCGCCATCCGCGAGGGCGATGCACTCTTCACCGACAACGGGCTCGTGGCCGCGTCCACCCTGCTCAATGAACTGGTCGCTTTCAACAAGGGTCAAGCCAATTTGGGCACCTTCGTGCGCGAGCAGAAGATGAAGCTGACCAACACCCTCATCAACGTGAGCGTGGGCGTGGATTTCTGACCCACCTAGGGTGATCCCTTGGTGATCACCCGTGCGGGCTAACCTGTTGTCGTGCTTTCGCTCACACTCCGCAGGGGGCTTCCCCCCCATCGTGGGGGGGCGTTGAACGCGACACACCCGGCATGATGCACGCATGGCTCAGCAGCCCGCTGGGTCGTTCGTTCAACTTGCTGGAGTTCTCCATGCGTGCTTCCTCGATCCGCTCCGGTGCCGTCGCCCTGGCCGCCGTCGTTTCCGCTGTTTCCGCCCACGCCCTGACGCTGCCCACCAACGCCCTGGTGGCCAATTCGGTGCAGCAGTTCACCCAGGACAACCTGGACTCGTTCACCACCGTGAACCTCGTCGTGGAGCCGCGCGGCACCACCTATGTCGACAAGGCTGCGCCTGCTGGCTCGGAGACGCCGCTGGCCTTCGGTTTCCCCATCACGAAGATCGTCATCGGGTTGACCCTCAATATCCAGTCGGGGACTGCCAGCGGCGCTGCGCTGTATTTCAACCGTCTCAATGACGACACTGGTGCCCGCCTCGGCCTGACCCTGGCCAATTTCACGATCAATTACCTGACCAAGCAGGTTTTGGCCGATACCACCCCCAAAGGTGGTACCACCGTGACGCAAATGCCGCTCTATAACTTCACCACCAACTCGCCGCTGGCGTTGAAGTACAAATTCCCCTTGACCATCCTGCTGAACGAGCAGCTGGGCAACCTGAAACTCACCACGCAAGCCAAGCAAGCCTTGATCACGGCACTGGAGTTGCCTGATGTCACGCAGTCCGCGCTGGAATTCGACTTTGGCACCCTCACGCAGGACGTGACCGCCCAGCTCCGTGCGCGGCCCGTCAATGCCACGCCCTACGTGGCCAAGTAACAGCTGGGCTGTTCCAGCATGAGAAAAAGCGGCTCTTCGGAGCCGCTTTTTTCATGTGCGCGCGAGATTCGGCTCCACCAGGAACAATGGCTGCCAAATCTCGGAAACCCTGAATACGGACTCTGTTAATCGCTCCGGGTTTGCCCTTGTTGGTGTGGAAAGTTGCGCGGATTCCCTAGCCTGCGCCACTTATTCGCGGGGTCCGCGCTCGTGGGTATCTTGCGAAGATGAATCCAACGAACACACAACGTGATCGCCAGTGCCCCCCAACCGTGATCCCTAAGGAGAACCCATGAAAGCCTTCGCAGTTTCCTTCCGCGTCGCCGCAGCAACCGCCGCTGTTTTTGCCGCCTCTGCCGCCCACGCCGACCTGACCCTGCCGCTGAACTGCACCAAGTCCAACTCGGTGCAGACCTTCACCCAAGACAACCTCGACTCGTTCGACCTGGTCAACCTGTCCGTGCGTGCCAAGGGCAACGCCACGCCCGTCGGCGCCATGATCACCGGCGGCAACACCGGCGCGACCTACTACAACGCCTACAACTTCCCGGTCACCAAGGCTGTGATCGGCTCCAACCTGGCCATCAAGTCCGGCTCGGCTGTCGGCTCTGCCCTGTTCTTTGACCGCACGGACGATGACACCGGCGCGAAGTACGGCCTGACCCTGGCCAACTTCACCATCGACTACGTCAACAAGAAGGTCCTGGCCGACATCACCCCGCAGGGCGGCGTGGTGGCCAACCAGCAGCCCATCTACACCTTCGAGGTGGACACCGCTCTGGCGCTGAAGTACAAGTTCCCGCTGGGCCTGGCCGGCAAGGAACTGCTGACCAACCTGCTGCTGACCGACATCGCCAAGGCTGCGTTCGTGAACTCGCTGAAGCTGCCCGACATCGCTCTGCCCGCGCTGGACTTCAACTTCGGCACCCTGGCCCAGGACATCTCCACGACCCTGCGCACCTGCGTTTCGACCAAGCCTTACACGGCTCAGTGATGTGGTGAGGGCGGCTTGGCCGCCCTTGAGCGGCCCCGAGCGCCCCTGAGCGCCCAGGTGCTCGCCGCAAAGCAAAACCAGTCAGTTTTCGCTGACTGGTTTTTTTTCGCCCGGCACGGCCGGGTGTGCGGTGCGAGCCTCGGTTCCCGCGGTGCGTCCCGCGGTGCGTCCCGCGGTGCATGTGCGCGGCGCATCCACCCTGGGCGCGCTGGCTTTTGGGGCGGGCTCAGGCGTCCGGGTGGCCTGGCGTGGCACGGCCGCCGCGCCAGGGTGTGGGCTCGGGACGCCAGGGCTGCATGAGCCAGCCAGGCTCATCGACCTCCACGGGCTGGGTGGGGTAGCGGTTCATGAGCCGGTGCAAGGCGTGGTCGGAGTCCAGGTGGATGAGTTCCGAGAACAGCTCGCGGTCGAACCCGACGGGCAGCCTGGCTTGTTGACCCACCGTGGCCTGAACGATGAGGTGGTGGCGCAAGGCTTCGCGCAGGTGGGGCAGCGTGCTGGGCTGGCGCAGGACGAGGTCGGACGGGACGAGGAACCAGCCGCATGCCTTGGGGCTCATCTGGACGCCGGCACGCAGGGAGACACCAAGCAGTTGCCTGGGGGAGCAAGTGGGCAGGCTGACGGTGCTGGCGCCAGCGGGCGGGCGCCAGCCCTGCCATGCGTTCAGCGCCGCCTGAGGTGCCACCACGAGCGCGTCCAGCCCGGACTCCAGGCACTGGGCCACGGTGCGCTCGACGTTGTGCAGGACCATGCCACCGGTGTGACCACAGGCCTGATGCGAGACCGCAATGATGGCTGTGGCGCGTGCGTCCATGTCTGCCTCCTGATGGTCAGTGTGGATCCCCCACATGGGTGTCGCCAGCGCGGATTCACCTAACAGGCTGCTGAAGAACCTCTCTATCCGTAGACTATTGGGATAGTCACTTCATTCAATGCCATGCGCGGTGTAGACGTCTTCAGCGAGCAGTTATTCACGGTCAAGCGGCTGGAGGAGTTCAT
>Ga0310345_10000130_pt1 | contig 156874 bp, 146 predicted proteins | sample HC15DNA20500_MG_FD_204667 | JGI IMG/M metagenome (GOLD analysis project Ga0310345, IMG submission 204667) | Marine microbial communities from station ALOHA, North Pacific Subtropical Gyre - HC15-DNA-20-500_MG | ecosystem: Environmental > Aquatic > Marine > Oceanic | place: Pacific Ocean... | reverse complement strand
TCCAGTAAGCCGCGTTGGCTTCGTCCGGACCACCGATCTCACCGATCATGACCACGGCGTCCGTTTCCGGATCGTCGTTGAACATCTTCATCACGTCGATGTGCTTCAGACCGTTGATCGGGTCGCCACCGATACCGACGGCCGACGACTGGCCCAGGCCCAGCGCGGTCAGTTGGCCCACGGCTTCATACGTCAGCGTGCCCGAGCGCGACACCACGCCGATGCGGCCCTTGCGGTGGATGTGACCCGGCATGATGCCGATCTTGATCTCGTCCGGCGTGATCAGGCCCGGGCAGTTCGGTCCGAGCAGCAGCGTCTTCTTGTTCTGGCGACGCATCTTGTCCTTGACTTCCATCATGTCGCGGACGGGGATGCCTTCGGTGATGCAGACCACCAGGTCCAGATCGGCGTCAACGGCTTCCCAGATGGCGGCTGCGGCGCCTGCCGGCGGCACGTAGATCACCGACACGGTCGCGCCGGTTTGTTCCTTGGCATCCTTGACGCTTGCGTAGATGGGAATGCCTTCGAAATCTTCACCGGCCTTCTTCGGGTTCACGCCTGCCACGAAGCAGTTCTTGCCATTGGCATAGTCACGGCAGCCGCGGGTGTGGAACTGGCCCGTCTTGCCGGTGATGCCCTGGGTGATGACCTTGGTGTCCTTGTTGATCAGAATGCTCATTTGCTAGTCCTTTTAGTCGCCCCGCCCGGCTGCGGCCAGGCGGCAACGAAAGTTGTCCTTACTTGCCAGCGACGGCGGCCACGACCTTCTGGGCGGCTTCTTCCATCGTGTCGGCCGAGATGATCGGCAGACCGGAATCGGCCAGCATCTTGCGGCCCAGCTCTTCGTTCGTGCCCTTCATGCGGACGACCAGCGGCACGCCAAGCTGCACGGCCTTCGAAGCGGTGATCACGCCTTCGGCGATCACGTCGCAACGCATGATGCCGCCGAAGATGTTGACCAGGATGGCCTGCACGTTCGGGTTCTTCAGCATCAGCTTGAAGGCTTCGGTCACCTTCTCGGTGGTGGCGCCGCCACCCACGTCGAGGAAGTTGGCCGGCTCGCCACCGAACAGCTTGATGGTGTCCATCGTGGCCATGGCCAGGCCAGCGCCGTTCACCAGGCAGCCGATGTTGCCGTCCAGCGAGATGTAGGCCAGATCGAACTTCGAGGCCTCGATTTCGTTGGCGTCTTCTTCGTCCAGGTCACGGTACGCGACGATTTCCGGGTGACGGAACAGCGCGTTCGAGTCGAAGTTGAACTTGGCGTCCAGGGCAACGACCTTGCCGTCGCCGGTCAGGATCAGCGGGTTGATTTCGGCCAGCGAGGCGTCGGTGTCCCAGAATGCCTTGTACAGGCCTTGCAGGGCCTGGCGAGCCTGGGGAACGCTGGCGTCGGGCACGCCGATCTTGCGGGCGATGTCGTCAGCGTCCGAATCCTTCAGGCCTTCCGACGGCTCGATGATCAGCGTGTGGATCTTTTCCGGGGTGTGGGCAGCGACTTCCTCGATGTCCATACCGCCTTCGCTCGATGCCATCAGGGCCACCTTCTGCGACACGCGGTCCACCACCAGCGAAACGTACAGTTCCTTCTTGATGTCGGCGCCTTCTTCGATCAGCAGGCGATTGACCTTCTTGCCTTCCGGGCCGGTCTGGTGCGTCACCAGCGTCATGCCGAGAATGTTGGTGGCGTAGGTCTTGACCTCGTCGATGCTCTTGGCCACCTTCACGCCGCCGCCCTTGCCGCGGCCGCCTGCGTGGATCTGCGCCTTGACGACCCACACCGGGCCGCCGAGCTGTTCAGCCGCCTTCAGGGCTTCTTCAACCGAGAAAGCAGGGATGCCGCGCGGAACCGGCACATTGTATTTGCGCAGGATTTCCTTGCCTTGATACTCATGGATATTCATGCGTGTTTCCTTTCGGGTAGGCGTAAAGGGATGGGAAAAATGATAGGAGACGAAGGGCTCTCGCCTTTTCCTGGGGCCGACCGTGACAGTCAGCCTGACGTACCGTTGGGCCGGTGGGCCAGGGTGTCTTCGCCACCTGATGCGGGGGCATCGGCGCGTGACGCGGTCTGGGGGGACGACGCCGCAGCGCCGGCTTTCGGTTTCGGCTGGTGACCATACCAGCGCGGGTAAAACTGACGAACCACCTCGCCCTCGAAATGGAGCGCGTGGCATCCATGGAGCTGCATGGGGGGTTCGGGATCGATGTCTTGCGCGCCATCGCGGATATTGAACACATCGCCCGCGAAGGCTTGAATGGCCGCAGTCGGCAGCACGCCGGCCAGTTCGGTCAGATGGGTGCAACCGGCAACGCTGCCCAGGCGCTCACGAACTGCCTTGCGGAACCCCTTCGACAGGTTCAGACCGATCAGCTTGCGGTAGGCAGGGCCGATGAGGTCGCAATGCGTCGGATAAGGCACCCAATCAGAGCATGCCTCCGCATCGACGACGTTCATGCGCAGATCAATCGTGACGCGCAGCCACAGATCGTGCAGCGGCTGGCCTTCAGGGCGAATCCGGCCGCCCGCCAGTTCGATGTCGCGGGGCTTGGTGTCAGTCAGGCGCGCTTCGATGTCCCATAGGCCATCGTCCCGCAAATAGGCCTCGGCCGTGATGGCACGACGGTGACGCAGGACTCGATTGGCTGGCGGGGAAAGCGGCATGACACCAGGGGCTGACGCGGCAGGCTGAAAGTGGCGGATCGGGGGCAATTCATCACGGCAAATGGCTTGGTCCATGGGTAAGACCACCATGGACGGCCATTTGGGCCGCTGAACTCGTGGAGTTTAACATGCCGCGCTGGTTTGACCGGATACATCCTGCGCAACGAACTGTCCGCACGCAATTGTTGCAGCGACGATCCCGGCAAACCCAGCCTGCGCAACGGCTGGCCGGCGTCCACGTGACGCCTCGCTGCGATGCATCAGTGGTACGACGACTACGCCGACTTCACACGAATACCCCTCATGCGTACACAGGTATGCGGCTGCCCGCATAGCCCGTCATTTCCCCAAGTCGTCCAGGCCTTCGTCCTCGGCCCCGCGGATGATCTTGCCCACAACCGATCGGGAAAATCCGCGCGCCATCATGAACCGGACTTGCTTGGCGTGGGCCTCCGGCGAGTCCGGCGGAGCACCGAAACGCTTGCGCCAAACCTCGCGTGCGCGATCCAGCTCGGAATCGCGCAGGCGGTCCTGCAGATCTCGTAGCTGCTCATTGCCGAGTTGGTGCGTCTTGGCTTCCTGCAATACACGCGCCGCGCCGTAGCGACTGGCCCGGCGGTGAACGAGGCTATCGACGAACCGCTCATTGGACAGCCAGTTGTCGCGTTCGAGCACATCGAGCAGAGCCTCCACCTCCTCTGCCGATTCGGCATGAGGCGCCAGCTTGCGCGCGAGTTCGGCCCGGCTGTGCTCCCGACGGGAAAGGTAGCCGACGGCACGGGCTTTCAGGGAGAGGGGGGGACGGGGCATTCGGCTGATATTCGGCTGATAACGAGGAAGCCGGCAGTCGGCGCTGCGGGATACGGGAAAATCGGGGTGAAAACAAAAAAGCCGCCGCACAAGTATGCGACGGCTTTCGTCAGACAGCGACGTCAGGGTCAGCCTTCGACCTCTGCCGGCGCGCCCGCCACGGTATTCAGCGGCGCCACGCCCAGCGCCAGACGCACCTTGTTCTCGATCTCGTCGGCGATGTCCGGGTTCTCGCGCAGGTACTCGCGTGCGTTGTCCTTGCCCTGGCCGATCTTTTCGCCGTTGTAGCTGTACCAGGCACCGGCCTTCTCAACGATCTTGGCGTCCACGCCCAGGTCAATGATTTCACCCTGGCGCGAGATACCCTGGCCATAGAGGATGTCGAAGAACGCCTCGCGGAACGGAGGTGACACCTTGTTCTTGACCACCTTGACCTTGGTCTCGTTGCCGACGACTTCGTCGCCCTTCTTGATCGAGCCGATACGGCGGATGTCCAGGCGCACCGAAGCGTAGAACTTCAGCGCGTTACCGCCGGTGGTGGTTTCAGGCGAACCAAACATCACACCGATCTTCATACGGATCTGGTTGATGAAGATCACCAGGCAGTTCGTGCGCTTGATCGTGCCGGTCAGCTTGCGCAGCGCCTGGCTCATCAGACGAGCCTGCAGGCCGGGCAGCGAATCGCCCATCTCGCCCTCGATTTCCGCCTTCGGCACCAGAGCGGCCACCGAGTCGATCACGATCAGGTCGATCGAGCCCGAGCGCACCAGCGCGTCGGTGATTTCCAGGGCCTGCTCGCCGGTATCGGGCTGGGAGATCAGCAGGTTGCCGACGTCCACGCCAAGCTTGCCGGCATATTGGACGTCCAGGGCGTGCTCGGCGTCGATGAACGCGCAGGTGCCGCCCAGCTTCTGCATCTCGGCCACCACCTGCAGCGTCAGCGTGGTCTTGCCGGACGATTCCGGACCGTAGATCTCGACCACGCGGCCGCGCGGCAGGCCACCCACGCCCAGCGCGATGTCCAGCCCCAGCGAGCCGGTGGACACTACCTGGATGTCCTGTTCGATTTCGCCATCGCCCAGGCGCATGATCGAGCCCTTGCCGAACTGCTTCTCAATCTGGGAGAGCGCGGCGGCAAGCGCCTTCTGCTTCTCAGCGCTCACGCCGGCGCCGGCCTTCTTGTCGTCCATGGTCGTCCTTCAATCAATGGTGTATAAATAGGCCGCATACGGCGCGGCGCCCGGAACCCAAAGCCCTTTTTCGGGATGGAATTTCCAGGCCACGACGCCCAACCCGGCATGGTGCGATCACCTTTCATGGTAGCTCGCCCGGAATGTCGGGTACTGTATAAAAAAACAGTATGCTTGGCAAGCCCCACCGGCACCGCGGCCGGCGGCCGGCTGTGGCCGGCCACGAGGTGGAGACAATCATGCGGATTCTTATCGCCGAAGATGACGATGTGCTGGCAGACGGGCTGACGCGCTCGTTGCGCCAGTCCGGCTATGCCGTCGATCACGTTGCGAATGGCGTGGAAGCCGATTCGGCCCTTTCCACGCAGTCGTTCGACCTGCTGATCCTCGATCTCGGCCTGCCCCGCATGTCCGGGCTCGAGGTGCTCAAGCGGCTGCGCGCGCGCAGCGCCATGGTGCCCGTGCTGATTCTGACTGCGGCCGACAGCGTCGACGAACGCGTGAAGGGGCTGGACCTCGGCGCCGACGACTACATGGCCAAGCCGTTCGCGCTGTCCGAACTCGAGGCCCGGGTGCGCGCGCTGGTGCGCCGTGGCGCAGGCGGTGGCGCCACGCTGATGCGCCACGGGCCGCTCGCGTTCGATCAGGTCGGCCGCATCGCCTATCTCAATGAACAGATGCTGGATCTCTCCGCGCGAGAGGTCGGTCTGCTCGAAATCCTGCTCACGCGCAGCGGGCGGCTCGTATCGAAGGAGCAGCTCGTCGATCACCTGTGCGAATGGGGCGAGGAAGTCAGCAATAACGCGATCGAGGTGTATGTGCACCGCCTGCGCAAGAAGATCGAGGTTGGCGGCATCCGCATCGCCACGGTGCGCGGGCTGGGCTACTGCCTCGAGAAATTCCAGCCGGCCGTGGCCGCGCATGGCTGACACCACGGGGGCTGATCGCGCATGAGCCTGCTGCGACTGCCGTGGCGACGCCGTTCCGCCGCGGGCCCCGCACGCGCGACGGACCCCACCCGGCCCACGCTGGCCGATGCCGCGGCCGAAGACCAGGCGCTGGCCGACGCCCTGCCGCACCTCGAAGAAACCTCGGCGCACCCTGCGCCCCGCTCGCTGTTTGGCGAGATTCTCGACTGGATGCTGGCGCCGCTTCTGCTGCTCTGGCCGATGAGCATCGCCGTCACATACCTCGTCGCCAAGTCGATTGCCAACGGGCCGTTCGACCGCGCGCTAGAAGCAAGCGCCATCGTGCTGTCGCAGCAGGTGCGCGAGGTCAACGGCCGCGTCACGCTGCAGCTTCCACTGTCCGCGCGGGAGATCCTGCGCGCCGACGAGACCGACAACATCTACTACCTGGTGGTAGGCAAGCACGGCGAGTACGTGGCGGGAGATCACGACCTGCCGCTTCCGTCCGAGGACGAAGAGGGACATGCCGGGCTGGTATCGCTGCGCGACGATCGCGTGGCCGGCAACGATGTGCGTGTCGCCTATACCTACGTCGACCTGAAGAACGTCAACGGCGCCCAGCCCGTGCTGGTGCAGGTGGCCGAGACGCTGGACAAGCGCGCGCGGCTGGCCAATGAAATCATCAAGGGCGTCATCCTGCCGCAGTTCGTGATCCTGCCGCTCGCGGTGGTGCTGGTGTGGTTTGGCCTCACGCGGGGGCTGGCACCGCTGACCGCGATCCAGCAGCGCATCCGCGCGCGCAATCCCGGCGACACGAGCCCGATCGACGAGCGCGCCGCGCCGCAGGAAATCACGCCACTGGTAGCATCGTTCAACGACCTGTTGTCGCAACTCGAGCAGTCGGTGCAGACACAGAAGCGTTTCATCGCCGATGCCGCACACCAGATGAAGACACCGCTCGCGGGTCTGCGCATGCAGGCGGAACTGGCCCAGCGCGAGCAATCACCGGAGGAACTGCATCGATCGCTGGCGCAGATCGCCGGCAGCTCCAAACGCACCGCGCATCTGGTTACCCAGTTGCTGTCGCTGGCACGCATGGAAAATCTGGCAGGGGTAGGCGGCATGACGCCGGTAAACCTGACCGCGCTGGCGCGCGACGTGGTCAAGGACCTGTTGCCCCAGGCATGGGCGCGGCAGATCGACCTTGGCCTGGAAGGCGACGAGCACCCCGTGATGGTCACGGGCAATCGCGTGATGCTGACGGAGATGCTCAACAACCTCGTCGACAACGCCATTCGCTACACGCCACCCGGCGGACATGCCACGGTGCGCGTCATCGCCGATGCATTCGAGCCGTTCGCATATCTCGATGTGGAAGACACCGGGCCGGGCATCCCCCCGAGCGAGCGCGGACGCGTGATGGAGCGTTTCTATCGTGTGCTCGGCACCAACACCGAAGGCAGCGGCCTGGGGCTGGCCATCGTGCGCGAGATCGTGCAGCAGCACGGCGGCGAAGTATCCATCGACGACAACGTGTACCAGACCGAGCCTCGTCTGGCCGGTGCCCGGTTCCACGTGACGCTGCGCCGCGCGCCGCCGGAAGAGACCAACACATGAGGAAAGCCCCGCCCGACCGCATGACGCCGCGCGAGCGGCTTGCCTGGCGCCACAACCTGCGCTGGATCGCCGTGCTGCTGGTGATCTGGTTCGTCGTGACGTTCGTCGTCGCCTGGTTCGCACGCGAACTGCGTTTCGACTTCTTCGGCTGGCCCTTCTCGTTCTGGGCGGCCGCGCAGGGCGCGCTGATCGTATATGTAGCAATGGCCGCGCTCTACGCCTGGCACATGAATCGGGTGGATCGCGAACTCGACAGCGAGACGCCAGACGCCGAGACCCATCCCGCACCACCCACCAATCCCACCGGCCGATCCTGACGCAAACACGCGGCACCCCTCGTAAGGGGCAATTCGATGACCATGCCGCGTCACGTGCGCCAATGCTGCAAAGCAAGATTCCCGCGCACCCCACAAGCCATGCGGTTTGCGGTTTCGGACCGACGCAACGCAGCAAATACTCCGCTGAAAGCAGCCTCGAAACGTCTAGCGTATACCCCGACGAATCCGGCACGTTTTGCGGGAACTCTGTCAGAACTCAGTAAGTTTCGCCTCCCACAATCCTTTGCAGCTTCGGTGCAGAGGCCGGCACGCGCGGATACCTCAAGCGCAAGACACGGCCAGACCGGGGACCCTTTCGACAGACGGAGGAGACAACAATGGCAAACGCGCAAAACGTGGCAATGCCTGGCGGCAAAGCCCACAATGCGCCGATGACGCGCGAGGAGAAGAAGGTCATTTTCGCCTCGTCGCTCGGCACGGTGTTCGAGTGGTACGACTTTTATCTGTATGGTTCGCTGGCGGCGGTGATCGCCAAGCAGTTCTTCGCGGGCCTCGACCCCACTTCCGCATTCATCTTCGCGCTGCTGGCGTTCGCAGCAGGCTTCATCGTGCGCCCGTTCGGCGCACTGGTGTTCGGCCGTCTCGGCGACATGATCGGCCGCAAGTACACCTTCCTGGTGACAATCCTGATCATGGGCTTGTCGACATTCATCGTCGGCCTGTTGCCCGGCTACGCCACGATCGGCTGGGCCGCACCGATCATCCTGATTGCACTGCGCATGTTGCAGGGCCTGGCGCTCGGCGGCGAGTACGGCGGCGCAGCCACCTACGTGGCTGAACACGCTCCGCACGGCAAGCGCGGCGCCTACACCGCCTGGATCCAGACCACCGCCACACTGGGCCTGTTCCTGTCCCTGATCGTCATTCTGCTGTGCCGTGAACTCACGGGCCCGCAGTTCGACACGTGGGGCTGGCGCATCCCGTTCCTGGTCTCGATCCTGCTGCTGGGCATGTCCGTGTATATCCGCCTGTCGATGAGCGAATCGCCGGCCTTCCAGAAGATGAAGGCCGAGGGCAAGACCTCGAAGGCCCCGCTGACCGAGGCATTCGGTCAATGGCGCAACCTGAAGATCGTGATCCTGGCGCTGGTAGGCCTGACCGCCGGCCAGGCCGTGGTCTGGTACACCGGCCAGTTCTACTCGCTGTTCTTCCTGACGCAGGTGCTGAAGGTGGACGCCAAGACGGCCAACCTGCTGATCGCCGGCGCACTGGTGATTGGCACGCCGTTCTTCATCTTCTTCGGCTCGCTGTCGGACAAGATCGGCCGCAAATGGATCATCATGCTGGGCTGCGCGCTGGCCGTGCTGACCTACTTCCCGCTGTTCAAGGCGATGACCCACTACGCCAACCCGGCGCTGGAACGTGCGCAGCAGACCGCGCAGATCGTGGTCACGGCCGATCCGAAGACCTGCTCGTTCCAGGGCAGTCCGATCGCTCGCGAAATCGACTTCCGCAGCTCGTGCGATATCGTCAAGCGCACGCTGGCCCAGGCATCGGCCAGCTATGAAGTGGTGCAGGCCCCGGCCGGCACGATGGCTTCGGTAAAGATCGGCGACAAGGAAATCAAGGCCTTCGACGCCACGGTGACCGGCGGCCACAGCTTCGACGACGCCAGCAAGAAGCAGATCGCGGCGTTCAAGAAGGAAGTGAGCGACTCCATGAGCGCGGCCGGCTATCCGACCAAGGCAGACCCGGCGCAGATGAACACGATCATGGTGCTGGTGGTCCTGGTTATCCTGGTGATCTACGTGACCATGGTCTACGGCCCGATCGCCGCGATGCTGGTGGAGATGTTCCCGACCCGCATCCGGTATTCGTCGATGTCGCTGCCGTATCACATCGGCAATGGCTGGTTCGGTGGCCTGCTGCCAACGATCTCCTTTGCCCTGGTGGCGCAGAACGGCAACATCTACTACGGCCTCTGGTACCCGATCATCATCGCGGCCATGACCTTCGTGCTGGGCGCGCTGTTCGTCCGCGAGACCAAGGACGTGGATATCTACGCGAACGACTGATCGCCAGTCGGTGAACCTTCGCTCAGGATGGCCAGCCGGCAGGCTGGTCTCCGCTTCCCAGGCAGGCCTCGCGCCTGCCGTTTTTTTAGGCAGCCACCGAGGCTTGCAGAAAGTTGTCACAAAGGTGTTGACAGCCTAAAAGGCACAGGTATAATTGCGGTCTTCGTTGGCGAATTAGCTCAGTCGGTTAGAGCGACGGAATCATAATCCGCAGGTCCGGGGTTCGAGTCCCTGATTCGCCACCATCTATTTAAAAAGCCGCAGTCCTTCACGGGATTGCGGCTTTTTTCTTTGGGGCGCTGGAACACGCCGACGGTCTCTGCTACCACCGGCACCCGGGAACCCGCCCCCTCTACATCCTCGCCCTACCCAGCCGCAATGCGTTGGTCACTACCGGCGCAGAGTTGAGGCTCACTGCCAGCGCGGCGATCACCAGGAACGGCAGGCAGCAGTCCGGTCAATGCCTACAGGACGCCCGCAGCCAAGGGAATGCCCAGGGCGTTGTGGACGCAAGCGAAGCCGAGGTTCTGCTTCATGTTCCGGATCGTGGCCTCGGACAACTTGCGGGCACGGGCAGCGCCACGCAGGTCGCCCTTGAAGAGAGTCAGTCATGCCGAGCAGAAGGCCACGAGTTACCTGCAAGGAGGCTGTCCAGCCGCCATAGGTTGCAGCCGAACTCCCTTAGAGGCGTTATCAAAATGAAGCGAAGCGGTTCTGGCTAGGCGCGCGGCCGCAGACAGTACAAGTAGACTGGCCAAGGCCGCGCAACGACGCCAGAATCATTTTGATAGCGCCTCTTAGCCGCCAACCAACGCCATCAACTCCGGCAGTATCGGACTCTGCATCGCCAGCCCACGTTGCTCTTCCAGGAGGCTCTGCAGGATCTCGTGCGTCGTATCTGGATTCGCCAGCACCACACGGAACACCGCGATCGGACGCCCACCCCACTGGGACGACGTCAACTGCGTCCGCGACACGAACGAGCGGCCTGCGTCGCGCTGCATTTCCTGGATATTGATGGTCAGCGCGTCGAGCGCCCCGAGCAGTTGTTCGCGCTTTTCGGGCGAGGCCGAAAGCAACGCCGCCCGCACCGGCGCCGGCACATAGCGATAGGTGAGGATGCAAAGTTGCGGCCGGCTGTCCAGTTCGAAGTCGGGCTGCTGTTCGATCAGCGACGCGAAGTACTTTGCGTTGTCGATGCCCGTATCGATCAGCTTCGCCAGCCCCTTGCGTCCAAGCAGGTGCAGGTTCGCATAGAGCATGACGGCTGCCGACCCGCGGGACCCTTCGAGCGTATGGCGCCCCAGGTCCACCGAGCCCTTCCGCACGATGTAGTTTGCGTGCTGAATGATGTCCTGCGTCCACGCCGGATCGCGGAACAGCACCATGCCGGCGCCCATCGGCACATAGAACTGCTTGTGCGCGTCGATGACGACAGAATCCGCGCGCTCGATCCCGGCAAAGCGCGCGCGCTCGCGTTCGGAGAGCAGCGTGGCACCGCCCCACGCAGCATCCACGTGAAAGTGGCAGCCGACCTCCTGCGCCACATCGGCAATGGCATCGAGCGGGTCCACCGCGCCGGTCTCAGTGGTGCCGGCGATACCAACGATCGCCAGTGTCCGGATGTTGCGTTGTTGAAGATCGCGCAAGGTCTCGCGCAACAGGTCGACGCGCATCCGCCCGTCTTCATCGACGCCTACCGGCACCAGATTCTCGCGACCAATACCGAGGATATCCGCCGCCTTGCGTAGCGAGTAATGGCCGCGCTCCGACACGATGATCGCCAGCCCGGCGTAATCGTAGTGCCGCAGCGCCGCTACCAGCCCTGCCTGATTGATGCCCGCGAAGCCGTCGCGTGCGCGCAGCGTGTTGTTGCGGCTGGCCCAGAGCGCGGTCAGATTGGCCGTGGTGCCGCCCGCGCAGAATGCCCCGAGAGAGTGCTCGGCATTGTGCAGCCATTGCGCGTAGAACGCGTCGTCCCGCGCAAAGACCAGGTGATGCAGCATCCCGATCACCTGACGCTCCAGCCCCGTCAATGCGCCCGACGTTTCAAGCTTGACCACGTTCTGGTTCAGCGCCGCCACGATCTTGGCCAGCGACGGCATGAACGATGGCAGCGACGACGTCATGTGACCGACGAACGTTGGTGACGCCACGGGCATCACATGCCGGAACACATCGTTGAGCAGATGATCCGCGTGTTGCTGCGGCGCGGTCGGATTTTCCGGAATCTGGACCGAGGCGAAGGACGCCTCGCGCGTCGCGCAGGCACCGACCGGATCGAAGTCCTGCCCGGCAAAGAAGTCCGCGGGATGCTCGGCAACGCGCCGTTCCAGGTCGTCGAACGCGCCGAGGTCCGCATCGAACCAGTGCAGCGGACAGCCTTCGCCCATTTCCGCGTCGTTGCCGGTTGCCTCGCGAGCGTTGTCTGACCTCCCCGCCTTGCGCGCCTTCATGTGCCTCTTCCAGTCCCAGTCCAGTGTGGTGCCGCCACTGCAGCGGCGGCGAATCGCTGGGATTATGCCGGATAAGCCGAGGCCGGCGCTGCACGCCCGATCGCACGATCGCCCAAGCCCTGTCAGCAGGCCAGATGATGCCGCCGCGCAAACTCGGCCAGATCGATCAGGGAACGGAACCCCAGCTTGGTCATGATGCTAGCCTTGTGCGAACTCACGGTCTTGTTGCTGATACCGAGCACCACGGAGATCGCCTTGTTGGAATGCCCGGCCGCAAGGAAACGCATGACGGTCAGCTCGCGTCGGCTCAAGACATAGATTGGATCGACCGGCGCGTTGGCCGCGCGGCGAATCGTCGTAAGCAGGGCCAGCGGAAATGCGGCATAGCCACTCATGACCGCGCGCACGGCATGCTCGATGCCGTCGATGCCGTTGCCCTTGTCGACATATCCGTGCGCGCCGCTGAGCAACGCACGTTCGGCAGCGCCGGCTGCGGCTGACAGCACCAGCACGCGCGTTGTCGGGTGATGGGACACCACCTCCTCCACCACGGCATCGCCCGGCAGGTCACCGAGATCGAGGTCTACCATGACCAGGTCGGGGCGCTGTCTTGTGCGCAGTTCCTCCAAGGCTTCAATGGCAGTTGTGGCCAGGCGGACCTCCTCGAAGCCCATGCCTTCCATCAACGCGGCGGAAGCCGCCGCGCGTACACCAGGATGATTGTCGATTACGAGCGCATTGGACATACGATTTCTCCGATGAAACGAATGTGCGGAGAGCATAGGTCGTCAGGTCATGGGCCGGATGTGGAAGGCGCCAGCGATGCGCTTCGAAATTTCCAGACCATCATGCGGACATTTCGGATGTTGCAGACTTGTTTCCGCTGGATTGCACCAGTTCCGAACGACACCAGACACCGGAGATCTGTGGCCGCAGAGTCTCCCAGCGCAGATGACAATCATGAAATCTTTAAAAAATTCAACGGGAATTGACCTAAGTTAGAGGTGTAGCATCAGGCACGTGCCATGATGGAAACTTGCAGTTGCAGACCTTTCTATTAGGAGATCCAAACATGCCCCAAATCGTACTTGCCACCGACGGCTCCGCTTTCAGCGACGAGGCAGCGCGCTTTCTTGCCGACGGCAAACTGCTGCAGACCGGCTTCACCGTTCACGTCATCCACGTCACGCCCGACGTAACCGGGCAGGTACGCGCATTTGTCAGCAAGGAAACCATCGACGCCTGGCACCAGGAAGAGAGCGGCAAGGCGATGGTATCGGTCTGCGAAATCCTGTCGGCAGCCAAGGTGCCGTTCGAGCAGCACGCGCTGCACGGCTTCCCGCCGGAGAAGATCGTGGCCTATGCGAAGTCGGTCGACGCGGGCGCCATCGTCATGGGTACCCACGGACGTGGCTCGTTCCTTGATGCGGTGATTGGTTCGGTCGCGGGCCGCGTGCTGGCGCACGCCGGATGCCCGGTAATCATGGTCAAGCCGGAAAAAAGCTGAAGACCGGCCCGTTCGGGCCAAGCCGTTCCATGACGGCGCGGCTTTGGGCTGATTTCAGGCCCAGAGCGGCGCCTCGTCCATGAGCGCGATCTGTTCGCGCAACTCCAGAATGCGATCCTGCCAGTAGCGCGCCGTGCCGAACCACGGAAACGCGGCCGGAAAGGCGGGATCGCGCCATCGGCTGGCCAGCCACGCGCTGTAGTGCAACAGGCGCAGCGTGCGAAGCGCCTCGACTAGCCAGAGCTCCCTCGCATCGAATTCCGCGAAGTCCTCGTAACCCGCCACGACGTCGGCCAACTGGTCCTGCATCGCCGCACGGTCTCCCTCCAGCAGCATCCACAGATCCTGCACGGCCGGTCCCATTCGGCTGTCATCGAAATCAACGAAGTGCGGCCCGGGTGTGCCCCGGCCGCGTGCATCCTCTTCGTCGATCCACAACACGTTGCCGCGATGGCAATCCCCATGCAGACGCAACAGGCGAACGTCTCCGGCACGCTCATAGCTGCGGCGCACACCATCCAGCGCGAGGTCCGCCGCTGCACGCCAGGGCGCCAGCAGGTCGGCGGGAATGCAGTCGTGCGCGAGCAGATAGTCGCGCGATGCAATGCCGAAGGTGTCGATATCCAGCGCGGGCCGCGCCTGGTATGGCGCGGTGGCGCCGATGGCGTGAATACGGCCGATGAAGCGCCCGAGCCAGGTGCGGGTTGCGGCCTTGTCGAGCGCCGGTTCGCGGCCCCCGCAGCGTGGGAACACCGCGAAGCGGAAGCCCTCGTGCGTGAACAGCGTGGTGCCGGGCTGGTCGCCGCTGTTGGCCGCCAGGGCCAGCACAGCAGGCACTTCCGCACCGGCCAGCTGCTGCACGAATGCATGTTCCTCAAGGATCGCTGCATCGGTCCAGCGGCCCGGCCGATAGAACTTGGCGACGACCGGCGCGGCATCCTCGATGCCCACCTGCCAGACACGGTTCTCGTAGCTGTTGAGCGCCAGCAGGCGCCCATCCGGATAGAACCCCGCCGCCTCGAGCGCATCGAGGATGCACTCGGGTGTCAGTCCCGCGTAGGGGACGTCATCGGTCGACGAGGGACGATCCGGCTCGCTCATGATGGATGCGATCAGTGGGCGGGCTTGCGGCCACCGCCAAGCAGGGCCGCCTGCGGGGCCGGCCGACGATTGCGAGCGGGCGGTGCGGCAGTGTTGTCCTGAGCCGGACGCGCTTGCTGCGGACGCGGGTTCGCACCCCTGGCGTTCGCATTGCCCTGCGCATTGCCCTTGGCCGTGCCCTTGGCGGCGCTATTGGCGTGGCCGTTGCCGCGCCCACCTCCCTGCCCGGTACGCGGCGCATTACCACTGCCTCCGGCATTGCCGTTACGGGCCTCGCCACGCGCCGGTTGCGCCGGACGCGGTTGGCGCGGCGCTTCCTGACGCTCACCTTGCGCGGCGCGCGGCTGGCGGCGCTCGCCACCGTTGCCGGCACTCCCCTGGCCGTTGCCGCGCGGCTGACCGCCACGCTGCTGTTGCCGGCCCTTCTGGATCGGCTCGGCCTTGATGCTCGGATCGACTTCGAAACCGGGCAGCAGCACCTGTTCGATCTGGCGCTTGATCAGGCGCTCGATATCGCGCAGCAGACCGTGCTCGTCCACGCAGACCAGCGAGATCGCCTCGCCTTCGGCGCCGGCACGACCAGTACGGCCGATACGGTGCACGTAGTCCTCGGGCACGTTAGGCAGATCGAAGTTGACCACGTGCGGGAGCTGGTCGATGTCGATGCCGCGTGCGGCGATGTCGGTGGCCACCAACAGGCGCAGCGTGCCGGCCTTGAACTCGGTCAGCGCGCGCGTACGGGCCGACTGGCTCTTGTTGCCGTGGATCGCCAGCGCGGAGAGGCCGTCCTTGGTCAGCTGTTCGGCCAGCCGGTTGGCGCCATGCTTGGTACGCGTGAACACCAGCACCTGATGCCAGTCGTGCTGACGCACCAGATGGGCCAGCAGTTCGCGCTTGCGCTCCCGGTCGACCGGGAACACGCGCTGCGCCACGGTTTCCGCCGTGGTATTGCGGCGTGCCACCTCGATCGACGCCGGGTTGTCCAGCAGGCGATCGGCCAGCGCGCGGATTTCGTCCGAGAACGTGGCCGAGAACAGCAGGTTCTGCCGCTTGGGCGGCAGAACGTTCAGGACCTTGCGGATATCGTGGATGAAGCCCATGTCGAGCATGCGGTCGGCTTCATCGAGCACCAGCAGTTCCACGTGCGAGAGGTCGATCGTGCGCTGCGCCACATGGTCCAGCAGACGGCCAGGCGTGGCCACCACGATGTCGACACCGCGCCTGAGCGCTTCGATCTGCGGATTGATGCCGACACCGCCGAACATCACCATCGAACGCAGCTTCAGATACTTGCCATAGTTGCGCACGCTCTCTTCGACCTGCGCGGCCAGTTCACGCGTGGGCGTCAGCACCAGCGCGCGCACGTTCGGGCGCGCGCCGCGGGGCGCATTGCCGCCATTGGCACGCGCGGCGGATTCGGAGAGCAACTGCAGCATCGGCAGCGTGAAACCTGCCGTCTTGCCGGTGCCGGTTTGCGCGCCGGCAAGAAGATCGCCACCTTTGAGAATTGCGGGAATGGCTTGCGCCTGAATCGGGGTCGGCGTGGTGTAGCCCTGTTCGGCCACGGCACGCACCAGCTTGTCGGACAAGCCGAGTTCGGAAAAAGACATGAAATGACGCTTCGGCCGCCCGTCGCGCAAGAAAGTGCGCCAATCGTGGGGCAGCTCGGGTAGAAAACCGTTACCTGAGGGTCAGGTTCGGCGGGACAGGTCGATTGCCCCCGTCTCCGATCAGGAAAGGGCCGTAGTGTACCAGTCCGGCGAGAGACCCGGAGCGATACGATATCGAGGTGGCGCTGCGCTATCATTGCGGCCACCCGGCCCGCCCCCCCCACCGTCACCGCTCATCGCCATGCGGCTCCGTTTTCTCGAAGATCAGGAAGTCACGCTTTTCGCGGCCATCCCCGTGGGGATCCTGGCCGGCATCGTCACGACGCTATTCAAGACCGCGCTCGAATCGAGCGGGCTGGTCATGTTCGGCACCGAGGCGGACATCGTCATGGTGTTCGCCGGGCTCGCCGTCGCCTGGCGCGTAGTGATCCCCGCACTTGGCGGCGCGCTGGCCGGCGCGTTGCTCGTGGTGGCCAACCGCCTGGCTGCCGCCGAGCCCGGCCCGGCCGACTACATGGACGCGGTATCTCGCGGCACGGGGCAGCTGCCGCTGAAGATCACGCTGCTGCGCTCGTTGTCGTCGTTCTGCTCGATCATCTCGGGCAGTTCGGTCGGCAAGGAAGGCGCGATGATCCAGCTTGCGGCGCTATGCGGCTCGCTGTTCCCGTCGGCGCGCGCCGACCACACCTCGGGCGACACCAATATGCGCCGGATGCTGACCGCCTGCGGCGCGGCAGCCGGCCTGGCCTCGGTCTATCACACGCCGCTTTCTGCCGCCGTCTTCGTTGCCGAAGTCGTGTTCGGCGCACTGGCCGTGCAGCGACTGATGCCGCTGTTCCTGGCCTCGGTGGCGGGGGCGATGGTCAGCCAGTGGCATGGCGGCCTGCAACCGCTCTATCCCGGCCTCCATATCGAACCCGACCTGCGCCCGCAGATGCTGATGGCAGCGGTCTTGCTCGGCGTGCTGGCCGGCGCGGCCGGTGCCCTGTTCATGCGCGCCACCACGATCGCACGCAACGGCTTCCGTCACGTGCCCGGTGGCCCGGTCGCCCGTCTGGCGCTCGGCGGCGCACTGGTCGGGATGCTGGCGATCGTGGTGCCGGAGGTGGTCGGCAACGGCTACTTCACGATCCAGACGATCCTCCAGGGCCATCCGCTGTCGGTGCCGGTCTGGGGCGTGCTCGTGGCGAAGCTCGTGGCCACCGTGACCAGCATCGGTTCGGGCGCGGTGGGCGGTGTCTTCACGCCGTCGCTGTTCGTCGGCGCGGCGCTTGGCCAGTTGCTGGCGATGCTGGTGCCCGGTGGCGGCATGACCCCGGTGCTGCCGCTGGTCGGCATGACCGCGTTCCTGGCGGCTACCAGCCAGGCGCCGCTGATGTCGGTGCTGATGGTGTTCGAGATGACGCTGGCCCCGGCGCTGCTGCTGCCGTCGATGATCGGCGCCGTGGCGGCCTACTACACGGCGTCACGCTGCCAGACCCTGTCGCTCTACAGCGTGGTGGTGGAGCGCGAGCAGGCCTCCGCGGCTGCCGAGCGCGCCCGCAGGCTCCAGCTGGCGGGCCTGTGCGACCCGACCGACACCGTCATCGACCCCGGCGCCAGCGTGGCCCAGGCCGCCGACAAGTTTGCCGAGACCGGCACGCGCTACCTCTATCTGGTCAATGCCGACGGCGCGCTGATCGGGGCAATCTCGATCCACGCCGTCCAGCGCGCCCAACGCGATGCACCCTCGGCAAATCTGCTGGACCTCGGCGACCTCGGCTTTCCGTCGTTGACGCCGGATTCGCGCCTGCGTGACGCGCTGGAGATTTTCTCGGTCCATGGCATCAACCGGATTCCGCTGGTCCGCGACACCACCGGCCGCGAACTGATGGGTACGGTGTCCAAGCAGCGGGTGCTGCAGGAAGCCTCCTCCTTGTTCTGAATACGCCACACCGGGCCCGGCCACCGTCCCCCGCTCCGGGGACAAAAGGGTAGAATCGCGGGTTATCCTGCCAGCGCGATGCCGGCCGTTTTCGGGACCGCGGTGACCGCGTCCGGCGCCGGTGGCGTTGTAGTTCCACTCGCTCGCCACTTTTGCCGGAGCCTTCATGCCCAAGCTGTTTTCGCGTCTGTCGCTGGTCGCGTGCGCCGCGACGCTGCTGATGTCCGTGGCCCCCGCCATGGCGCAGGAAACCCAGCCGATTCCCGGCGCGCCGGTGCGCGTGATCCCTGCGGATGCCATGATGGCCCGCATGGAAATCGTGCGATCGACAGATACGGACCCGATGCGCGCCAAGCTCGACGGCAAGGCCTTTGGCCTGGCGCCAGGCCTGCGCATCTTCAGCACGGAAACGCTGCTGATGAATCCGGTCACCGTGGCCGGCAAGAAATTCCCGGTGCGCTACAAGCTCGACCTGTACGGTCAGCTGCTGACCGCCTGGGTCATGACCGACGCCGAAGTGAAGGCCTGGAAGGCCGCGCACTGACGCATTTTCGATTCAACCTGTTGTGCCCTTGATGCCCCCAGGTAAACCACTGAGACCGGCACCATGAAGAAGGTATTTGTCAAAACGTACGGCTGCCAGATGAACGAGTACGACTCGGACAAGATGGTGGACGTGCTGAACGCCACGCAGGGCATGGAGCCCACGGACAACGTCGAAGACGCCGACGTGATCCTGTTCAACACCTGCTCGATCCGCGAAAAGGCCCAGGAGAAAGTCTTCTCCGAACTGGGTCGCATGAAGGCGCTGAAGGCCGCCAAACCCGATCTGGTAATCGGCGTGGGTGGCTGCGTGGCCAGCCAGGAAGGCGCCTCGATCGTATCGCGCGCGCCGTATGTCGACGTCGTGTTCGGCCCGCAGACACTGCACCGCCTGCCCGACCTGATCAACCGCCGCCAGCAGACCGGCCTGTCGCAGGTCGACATCTCGTTCCCGGAGATCGAGAAGTTCGACCACCTGCCGCCGGCGCGCGTGGACGGCCCGAGCGCGTTCGTGTCGATCATGGAAGGCTGCTCGAAGTACTGCAGCTATTGCGTGGTGCCGTACACCCGCGGCGAGGAAGTATCCCGCCCGTTCGAGGATGTGCTGGCCGAAGTGGCCGGGCTGGCCGAACAGGGCGTGCGTGAAGTGACGCTGCTGGGCCAGAACGTCAACGCCTATCGCGGCGCGATGGGTGGCACGAGCGAGATCGCCGACTTCGCGCTGCTGATCGAGTACGTGGCCGAAATCCCCGGCATCGAACGCATCCGCTACACCACCAGCCACCCGAAGGAATTCACGTCGCGCCTGATCGAGCTCTACGGCCGTTGCGACAAGCTGGTGAACCATCTGCACCTGCCCGTGCAGCACGCGTCCGATCGCGTGCTGGCAGGCATGAAGCGCGGTTACAGCGTGCTGGAGTACAAGAGCATCATCCGCCGGCTGCGCGCGTTGCGTCCGGACATGTCGATGTCGTCGGACTTCATCGTCGGCTTCCCCGGCGAGACCGATGCCGACTTCGACAAGCTGATGGCCATGGTTCACGAGATCGGCTACGACACCTCGTTCTCGTTCATCTTCAGCCCGCGCCCCGGCACGCCAGCGGCGAACCTGCACGATGACACGCCGCACGAGGTCAAGCTGCGCCGCCTGCAACTGCTGCAGGCCACGATCGAGGAGAACGTGCAGCGCATCAGCCAGGGTATGGTCGGCACGGTTCAACGCATCCTGGTGGAAGGCCCGGCGCGCAAGGACCCGACCGAACTGCACGGCCGCACCGAAAACAACCGCGTGGTCAACTTCGCGCTGCCGGGCGTGCCGCAGGCCCAGCGCGACCGCATGATCGGCCAAATGGTCGACGTGAACGTCACGCAGGCATTCCCGCATTCGCTGCGCGGCGAGTTCGTCGTGCGCCAGTAAGCGCCGTTCAACAAGGCCCCATGAAGATTCCAACCGCCGAATTCGTCGCTCCCAGGGACGACAACACGCGCCTGCAGAACCTGTGCGGGCCGCTCGACGAGAACCTGCGCCAGATCGAACAGGCGCTCGACGTGACGATCCAGCGCCGCGGCCACCGCATGACGGTGCGCGGCGAACGCGCCCAGGACGCGACGCTGGCGCTGGAGCGCTTCTACAACAATGCCCGCGTGTCGCTATCGATCGACGACGTGCAGCTTGGGCTCGTGGAATCGCGTCAGGTGGCCGCGCATGGCGCCTACCTGCCGAGCACGGAAGGCGACGACGGTTCCAGCATCGAAGACGAATCGCCGGTGCTGCATACGCGCCGCACCGGGCTGCAGGGCCGCACGGCCATGCAGCGCGACTATCTGCGCAACATCCTGTCGCACGATCTGACGCTCGGCGTCGGCCCGGCGGGTACCGGCAAGACCTACCTCGCCGTGGCCTGCGCCGTCGACGCGCTCGAGCGTGACGTGGTCAAGCGCATCGTGCTGACGCGCCCGGCCGTGGAAGCGGGCGAACGGCTCGGCTTCCTGCCCGGTGACCTGGCGCAGAAGGTCGACCCGTACCTGCGCCCGCTCTACGACGCCCTCTACGACCTGCTCGGCTTTGACCGCACGCAGAAGATGTTCGAACGCCAGATGATCGAGATCGCGCCGCTCGCGTACATGCGCGGCCGCACGCTCAATCACGCGTTCATCATCCTGGACGAAGCACAGAACACCACGCCGGAACAGATGAAGATGTTCCTGACGCGGATCGGCTTCGGCTCCAAGGCCGTGATCACCGGCGACACCACCCAGATCGACCTGCCGCGCGGCCAGAAGAGCGGCCTCGTGGAGGCGCAGCACGTGCTGCGCGACGTGCGTGGGGTGTCGCTCACACGCTTTACCAGCGTCGACGTCGTTCGCCACCCGCTCGTGGCGCGCATCGTCGAGGCTTATGACGAATATCACGCCCAGCACAAGGACGCCTGATCTTGACCAAGAAGTCTCCCAATGCCACCAGCCTCGTGCTGTTCGATGCCGATGGCCGCGCCCGCAAGGCAAACGCGCACGCGCTGCGTATCCAGCTGGCCGACGGCCGCAGCCTGACGCTGGACCTGTCCCAGGCCGGCGACGGCGTGGTGGCGCTGCTCGCCGAGCACACCGATACCCGCCAGCAGGCTGGCCTGCTGGTGCGCCCGGACAACAGCGACGCGCTGTCCGTGGCCGTGACCGCCACGCCGATCGTCACCACCACGGGCACGCCGGCGACCCCGCCCGCGCTCGAGCTTGACGTGCAACATGGCGATGGCGTGTCAAAGCGCAACGGCCTGCCGAGCCGCAAGCAAATTGAGAAATGGGTGAAGTCCGCGCTCTATGCCGACGCCGCGCTGACAGTGCGTTTCGTCGACGAGACGGAAGGCCGCACGCTGAACCGCAGCTACCGCGGCAAGGACTACGCCACCAACGTGCTCACGTTCGCCTATGCCGAGAACGACGACGATCCGGTAGCCGGCGACATCGTGCTGTGCTGCCCGGTGGTGGAGTCCGAAGCCAAGGCGCAGAAGAAGTCGCTCGAAGCCCACTACGCCCATCTGATCGTGCACGGGGTGCTCCATGCCCAGGGCTACGAGCACGATGACGACACCGAGGCCGAGGAAATGGAAGCCATCGAGACCGAAACGCTGCAGGCCCTGGGTTACGAGGATCCGTACAAGCCGATCCGCGAGTAACAGCCAGTCTGGCTCCCCACTCCCGCAAGCGTGAGCGGGGAGCACGAAAAGCCACCTGATCAGCCGCCCCACCCGGCCCTGTCACGGGCCCGGAAGGCTTTTAGTGTATGCTTCAGACGATCTCCACCACGCGCTAGCCGCGACATGAACGACCCCTATCCCAGTTCGAAGCCTGCCAATCATAAGCAGACGGATCGACCACGATCCCTACTCGAACGCCTTTCGGACTTCATCTCTCCCGAGCCCGATACCCGCGCCGAATTACTGGAAGTGCTGCAGGACGCGCACGAGCGTAACCTGATCGACGCCGACTCGCTGTCGATGATCGAAGGCGTGTTCCAGGTGTCTGAACTCACCGCGCGCGACATCATGGTGCCCCGGGCGCAGATGGACACGGTCAACATCGCGGACGCGCCGGAGACCTTCATCCCGTACATGCAGCAGACCGCGCACTCGCGCTTTCCCGTCTACGAAGGCAACCGTGACAACATCATCGGTATCCTGCTGGCCAAGGACCTGCTGCGCTATTACACGGACCCGAACTTCGACCTGCGCGAAACGCTGCGCCCGGCCGTGTTCATCCCCGAGTCGAAGCGGCTGAACATTCTGCTGCGCGAGTTCCGTATCAATCGCAATCACATCGCGATCGTCGTCGACGAATACGGCGGCGTGGCCGGTCTGGTCACGATCGAGGATGTGCTCGAGCAGATCGTGGGTGACATCGAGGACGAGTTCGACCTCGACGAGGACCATGACAACATCCTGCCTACCGCCGACGGCGCCTGGCGCGTGCATGGTCTGACCGAGATCGAGCAGTTCAACGAGACCTTCGGCACGGCATTTCCCGATGACGACGTCGATACGGTCGGCGGCCTGCTCACGAACCATGTGGGCCATGTACCGCATCGTGGCGAGATCATCACGCTGCCGCCGATGCAGTTCGAAGTCCTGCGCGCGGACGCCCGCCAGGTGCACCTGCTGCTGGTGCGCCGCGAGGCGCCCGCCGAACCGGCTCTCGTCGCCGAAGCATGACGCGTGTCGGCACGCCCGGCGCCGTGGGCACCCCTCGGGCCGGTTCGGCCGACTCACCAATGGGCGGCACGCCGCCCTCCCCTTTTCAGACCATGCAAGTCACGTCCCGCTCCGGCACCGTGTTCCGGCTGCTGATCGCGGCCGTCCTGGGCGTGGCCCATACCCAAGCCTTCGCACCGCACAACTGGTGGTGGCTGCAGATCCTGTCGCTGGCCGGACTCGTCGCGCTGATCGCCGGCGCCCCACGCCCGCGCGCCGCAGCGGCCACGGCCTATGCCTTCGGGCTGGGCTGGTTCCTGTCCGGCATCTGGTGGCTGTTCATCAGCATGCACGTCTACGGCGAGATGCCGTCGTGGATGGCTGGGCTGGCCGTAGTGCTGTTTGCCGGCTACCTGTCGATCTGGCCTGCCCTGGCCGGCGCGGCCTGGCACTGGTTGACACAACGCGGCCGTGATGGCGTGCTCCCCGCGCTGGCGTTCGGCGCCACGTGGGCGCTCTCCGAGTGGCTGCGCGGCGTGGTGTTCACGGGGTTTCCGTGGCTCGGCAGTGGCTATCCCCACACTGACGGCCCGCTGGCGGGCTTCGCGCCGCTGATCGGCGTCTATGGCATTTCCGCGCTGGCCGGGTTCATCGCGGCCTTGCTGGTGGCAGTCGTCGGCGCCATCGGTCGCCAGCGAAAAGCCCGAACCGCGGTGCTCGCCGGCGGACTCGCGGTAGGCGTGCTGGCCTGCGGCGCGGCGCTTGCGCCGATCCAGTACACCTCGCCCTTCGGACAACCGATCCATGTCCGGCTGCTGCAAGGCAATGTGGCCCAGGACATCAAGTTCGAACCCGAGGGCATCGAGCGATCGCTGGAGCTTTACCGCGACCTGATCACCGAGGCGCCGGCCGATCTGGTGGTCACGCCGGAGACCGCATTCCCGGTAATCCTGCAGGAACTGCCCGTCGAGATCGCCCGTGCGGTGCGTACCTTCATGGAAAAGACCGGCACCACGATCATCTTCGGCGCTGCCGGCGCCGATTCGCCGGTGGATTTCACCAACAGCGTGTTCGCGATCGGCCCGGAACAGGATCAGCTCTACCGCTACAACAAGCACCATCTGGTGCCATTCGGCGAGTTCATCCCGTTCGGCTTCCGCTGGTTCGTGGACATGATGAAAATGCCGCTAGGCGATTTCCGGCGCGGTACGCTGGACCAGCCAGCGGTTCCGGTGCGCGGCATTCATGTGGCACCGAATATCTGCTACGAGGATTTGTTCGGGGAGGAGATCGCGGCCACGCTGCGCCAGCAGGCAACACCGGCCAACGTGCTGGCCAATGTCACGAACCTGGCCTGGTTTGGCGACACGATCGCACTGGACCAGCACCTTCAAATCTCGCGGATGCGCGCGCTGGAAATGCGCAGGCCCATGCTGCGTGCCACGAATACGGGCATGACCGCCGTGGTGGCACCGGATGGCACGGTGCAGGCAAAGCTGCCGACGTTTCACGTGGGGACGCTGACCGCGACCGTGCAGGGCATGCAGGGCCTGACGCCTTACATCCGCTGGGGCAACGTGCCGGTGCTGATCGGCAGCCTGCTGGTGCTGTTGGTGGCCGCCCGCGCGCGACGCGCGCGCGGGTAGGCGAAACGACGGTGCGAAGCCTCGGGGCTTAGCCGATCACCGAAGTGGCGATCGAGACGGCCGCAGCGGCGGCCATCACAGCGATGGCGACGAGGTACGGTTTGCGAGACAGCAGCGACATGACCAATCCCAAGAAGTAAAGATGATGTTTCCCGGAGCGCCTTCCGGCCTGTGCATCGACCCACGCGGATAAGGGAGGCGGTTCCAGCCGCAGCCTGTTCGTTTTGTGTTCAGCCGCGTGCTTCAACTGTATACAAAAACGTTATCGGCACCTATAAGACGGTTCTGAAACCCCGGTCAGGATTTACCCGACCCGTTGCAAAAGCCCGACAGTGTCGCCAAGCATGATTCATGCCCCGCCCCCCCTGTTTCGACGTCGCTTGCGCGGGGGGCGACCCAAAAACCCGATAGAATTCAAGGTTTGGCAAACCCCGCGCGAGACGGCTCGCGCACTTGCCCGCCAGATTTCCTTTTCGTCTTCCTATGCTGACCTTCCAACAAATGATTCTGACCCTGCAGGCCTACTGGGACCGGCAGGGTTGCGCGCTGTTGCAACCGATCGATCTGGAGGTCGGCGCCGGGACGTCGCACGTGCACACCTTCCTGCGCGCCATCGGCCCGGAGCCGTGGCGTGCCGCATACGTGCAGCCGTCGCGCCGTCCCAAGGACGGCCGCTACGGCGAGAACCCCAACCGCCTGCAGCACTACTACCAGTACCAGGTGGTGCTCAAGCCGGCGCCCGAGAACATTCTCGAGCTGTACCTCGGCTCGCTCGAGGCGCTGGGCCTTGACCTGAAGCAGAACGACATCCGCTTCGTCGAGGACGACTGGGAAAATCCAACGCTCGGCGCATGGGGCCTGGGCTGGGAAGTCTGGCTCAACGGCATGGAAGTGACGCAGTTCACCTACTTCCAGCAGGTTGGCGGCATCGACTGCAAGCCGATCACCGGCGAAATCACCTACGGCATCGAGCGTCTGGCGATGTACCTGCAGAAGGTCGAGAACATCTACGACCTGGTCTGGACCGAATGGCAGGAGAACGGCGAGACGCGCCGCCTGACCTACGGTGACGTGTACCACCAGAACGAAGTGGAACAGTCCACCTATAACTTCGAGCACAGCAACACGGAAATCCTGTTCCGCCACTTTGCCGAGCACGAGAGCGAAGCCAAACGCCTGATGGGCGATACCGGCGAAAAGGCCGAAGGCGAGCAGGAGAAGGCCGCTGGCACACGCCTGGCGCTGCCGGCCTATGAGCAAGTGCTCAAGGCCGCCCACACCTTCAACCTGCTGGACGCGCGCGGCGCGATCTCCGTGACCGAGCGTGCCGCGTATATCGGGCGAATCCGCAATCTGTCGCGCCAGGTGGCGCAGGCCTACTACGACTCGCGGGAAGCGCTTGGCTTCCCGATGTGCAAGACCGAGGCCCGCGCATGACACCCCATCTGCGCGGCGTCTGTGCGATCGTCGCGTTGGCCGTGTCCGCCGTGGCGGTGTTCGGTGGCAGCGCCGACGCCCTGGCACGCACCGCATCGCCGCCAAGTCCGCAGGCGCTCTACCTGCCCGAGGACCTGAGCAATGTTTGCGAAGCCGACCAGCAGGCCCTGCAACTGGCCATCACGCGGCACTGGCGTCCGGCGCTCAAGTCAATCGACCAGTGGACGCAGCTCGTGCGGTCGTTCTCGTGCGACCTGTCGGGCTCGCGCGATCTCGGCTGGCACCGGGTGCCGCTGCGCGCCTATGAAAGCGCGATCCGCTACCCGCTGCAGTGGGCCGAGTGGGAAGACCACAACGGCCGGCCGCGCCGCACCGTGCGCACTTACTATTCGGCCGCGCAGCTTCCCGCCAAGATCGAGTTCTGGATCGGCGGACGCATCGACGAGATCCGTTATGACCGTCGTACGCAGCGGATCGACGCACGCTTTCCAGCCGCGGGTACCCGCGGCGCTTCCGGCGTGGCGGCGCAATGCGCCTACACCACGCTGCAATTCCGCCAGCAGAATGGCCTGTGGCTGCTGTCTGGCGTGGAACCCAATCTCTCGCCGCGCTGCTAAGCGCGCGCCCATACCTGTTGGATACGATTCATGTCGCAACCCATGACCGATTCGCTGCTGATCGAACTGTTCACTGAAGAACTGCCGCCGAAGGCGCTGGCACGCCTGGGCGAGGCCTTTGCCCAGGGCCTGTTCGACGGCCTCGGCGCGCGCGATCTGCTCGAAGCAGGCGCCACCGTTACGCCTTTCGCCACGCCGCGCCGCCTGGGCGCGCTGGTCTCCGGCGTGCGCCGCACCGCGCCGGACCGTGAGCAGCGCGAGAAGGTACTGCCGCTGACCGTGGCGCTCGATGCCAACGGCGCCCCGACGGCTCCGCTGGGCAAGAAGCTGGCGGCACTGGCCAAGTCGGTCGGCGTAGCCGAGATCGACTGGCAGACGCTAGAGCGCGCCTCCGATGGCAAGGCCGATGCGTTCTTCTACCGCTATACCGCGCGCGGCGCGACGCTGGCCGATGGCCTGCAGGCAACGCTCGACGAGACGCTGACCAAGCTGCCGATCCCGAAGGTGATGAGCTACCAGCGTCCGGACGGCACCACCGTGCATTTCGTGCGTCCGGCACACAGCCTGATCGCCCTGTATGGCGCAGAGATCGTGCCGGTTTCGGCACTCGGACTGCAAGCCAGCAATCTCACGCAAGGTCACCGCTTCCTGTCGCAGGGCACGATCGAGATTCCCCACGCGGCCGAGTACGCCGGCCTGCTGGAATCGCGCGGCCGCGTCGTCGCCGGCTACGCCGACCGGCGCGAGCGCATCCGCACGGCGCTGCTCAAGGAAGCCGGCGCCGACAAGGTCATCATGCCGGACTCGCTGCTCGACGAGGTGAACTCGCTGGTCGAATGGCCGGTGATCTACCCGTGCCACTTCGAGGAAGCCTTCCTGGCCGTGCCGCAGGAGTGCCTGATCCTGACGATGCAGACCAACCAGAAGTACTTTGCGCTGACCGATGCCGAAGGGCACCTGCGCAACCGCTTCCTGATCGTCTCGAACCTGGCCACCGACACGCCGCAATCGATCATCACGGGCAACGAGCGTGTGGTGCGCCCACGCCTGGCCGATGCGAAGTTCTTCTTCGACCAGGACCGCAAGAAGACGCTGGCCTCGCGCGTGCCGCAACTCGCCAACGTGGTCTACCACAACAAGATCGGCAACCAGCTCGACCGCGTGCAGCGCCTGCAGCAGATCGCCGGCCATCTTGCCGACGCGATGAACGCCGCCGGCGCCCCGGTCGACAAGGCCGCCGCGATGCGCGGCGCCGAACTGGCCAAGGCCGATCTGCTGACCGACATGGTCGGCGAGTTCCCCGAGCTGCAAGGCACGATGGGCACGTACTACGCCCGCCACGACGACGAAGCCGAGGACGTCGCCCTGGCCTGCTCCGAGCACTATCGCCCGCGCTTTGCCGGCGACGCGCTGCCAGCAGGCAACGTGAGCACCGCCGTGGCGCTGGCCGACAAGCTTGAGACGCTGATTGGCATCTGGGGCATCGGCCTGCAGCCGACCGGCGAAAAGGACCCGTTCGCACTGCGCCGCCACGCGCTGGGCATCCTGCGGATGCTGATCGAAAAACCGCTGGCGCTGTCCCTGAACGACGTGCTGGGTCTGACCGAACAAGCCTTCGCCGGCATCGCGGCGGTCAAGCCTTCGCGCGAAGCGATCACCGACTTCCTCTTCGACCGCGTACGTGGCTACCTGAAGGACAAGGGCTACACGACCAACGAGGTGGAAGCCGTGGTCAGCCTGCGCCCGCAGCAACTGCACGACATCCTGGCGCGCATGGAAGCCGTCCGCACGTTCGCGGCGTTGCCTGAAGCCGAAGCCCTGGCCGCAGCGAACAAACGCATTACGAACATCCTGAAGAAGACGGACGAGGCAATCGGCAGCGTCGATGTATCGCTGTTCCAGGAGGCCGCCGAAGGCGCGCTGCACGAGGCGATCGAGCGCGTGCGCCCGGGCGTGGAAGCCGCGTTCGCGGGTGGTGATTTCACCGCCGCGCTGCGCGACCTGGCCCAGCTTCGCGATGCCGTGGACCGCTTCTTCAACGACGTGATGGTCATGGCCGAGGACGCAAAGCTGCGCGCCAACCGCCTGGCGCTGTTGGCCACGCTGCACAGCCTGGCGAATCGCGTCGCGGACATTTCGAAGCTGGCGGCCTAAGCTGTCTCATACGCTGCATCACCGGAGCGCGCCATGCCACAGTCCCAGTTGAAGTTCGTCATCCTGGATCGCGACGGGGTCATCAACCGCGACAGCGACCAGTTCATCAAGACACCCGACGAATGGATACCGATCGAGGGTAGCCTTGAAGCCATCGCCATGCTGAACCAGGCCGGCTACCGCGTGGTGGTGGCCAGCAACCAGTCGGGCATCGGCCGTGGCCTGTTCGAGATGAGCGCGCTCAACGCGATGCACGAGAAGATGTACAAGGCGCTGGCCAACCACGGTGGCCGCGTCGAAGCCATCTTCTTCTGCCCGCACACGGCCGCCGACAACTGCGACTGCCGCAAACCCAAATCCGGCCTGTACGAGCAGATTGGGGAGCGGTTCGGCATCGAATTGCGCACCGCGCCCACGGTGGGAGATTCGCTGCGCGACCTTCAGGCGGGCGTGGCGGTTGGCTGCATCCCGCATCTGGTTCGCACGGGCAAGGGCATGAAAACGCTGGAAAAAGGCGGCCTGCCCGATGGCACGCGCGTGCATGACGACCTGGCAGCGTTTGCGCGCTGGCTGATCGACGATGCGGCGCCCAAGCCGCAACCAACCGCGCCCTGATATCCGTCCCCGATTACCGCCCCCGATCGATGACTTTCCTCCGTTCCCTGCTGTTCTCGCTGTACCTCCTGGCACTCACGCCCCCCTATGCGTGCCTTTGCTTCATCGTGTTTCCGTTCATGAACGCGGAGAACCGCTTCCGCTTCGTGCGCGGCTGGACAAGGCTTGTAATCTGGGCGGGCCGCCTGATCTGCGGCATCCACTATCGCATCGAGGGCATGGAGCAGGCGCAGTCGATGCTCGACAAGCATGTGGTGCTGCTGTCCAAGCACCAGTCCGCATGGGAAACCGTGGCCTATGTGGCCCTGATGCCCAAGCCGCTGTGTTTCGTCTTCAAGCGCGAGCTGCTGCTGGTACCGTTCTTCGGCTGGGCCCTGGGGATGCTGAAGATGGTCCATATCAATCGCAAAGATGGCCCGCGCGCGTTCGCGTCGGCCGCCCGCCAGGGCCGCGACCGCCTGGCAGAAGGCGCCTGGATCATCATGTTCCCGGAGGGCACGCGCACCGCCTCGGGCCTGGAGAAGCCGCGCTACAAGAGCGGCGGCGCCCGTCTGGCAGTGGAAACCGGTGCATGGGTGATCCCGATGGCTGTCAATTCGGGACGACTCTGGCCCCGCAACTCCTTCCTGAAATATCCGGGCATGATTACGATTTCGATCGGCGCCCCGATTGCGTCGGCCAACAAGACCGCAGACATGCTGAATCAGGAAGTCGAAACGTGGATCGAGGCAGAGATGCGCCGCATCGATCCAGACAGCTATCGCCGCGCAGGTAACCAGGCCACCGCATGAAGCTGCTGCGTCCTGCTCCCGAGACACCCGGCGCGCAGCTCGAGCTGCCGCTGGCGGAGGCATTGCCGCCCGTCACGCCGGAGCAGCAGGACCTGTCGCCGACATCCGCGCCGCACACACCCGAAACCGCGTCGCCCTGGCCCCCGGCCCTGCCCAATGGCCGGCGACTGCAGGTGGGCGAACGCACGGTGCACTACGCCCTCAAGCGCTCGTCGCGGCGCACCATCGGCTTCACCGTGGACGATCGCGGCCTGTCGATCACCGCGCCCCGCTGGGTCACCCTGGCCGACGTCGAGGCAGCCATCCTCGAGAAGCAGCGCTGGATCTTCAACAAGCTGGGCGAATGGCGCCATCGCGAAGCACGCCGCATCCTGCCGACGGTGCAATGGCGCGACGGCGCATCGTTACCGTTCCTGGGCCAGCCGATCACCCTGCAACTCGAATCGCCGGCCGGCGTGCTGATGTTCAATGCGGAATTGCGCATGCTGCATCTGGCCCTGCCCGCGCACGCCGACGAGCAGCAGATCAAGGACCGCGTGCAGGGCTGGATGCAGAACCAGGCGCGCCGCCTGCTGGCGGAGCGGCTGGACATCTATGCCGCGAAACTGGGCGTGCGTCATACCGGCTTCGCCCTGACCTCGGCAGCCACGCGCTGGGGAAGCTGCACGGCCGACGGCAAGATCCGGCTGAACTGGCGCCTCATGCATTTCCCTCTGTCGATGATCGACTACGTGGCCGCCCACGAGCTGGCGCATCTCAAGGAGATGAACCACGGACCGCGTTTCTGGGAAACAGTGGAATCGATCTTCCCCGAGTTCCGCGACGCCCGCGCCCAGCTTCGCGCGCATCCACCGGAACTGTTGCCGACGTTCTGACGTTCTGACGTTCCGGCGCTCCGGCGCCCTCGTCGCTCACCGTGCATACCGTGCGTCCAGGCGCCATCGACGGATATGTTCCACACCTGGCTGTAATCACCGGCCTCCGGCGACTGGTCGCCCCGCACGCTGTTGTCGAACCACGCATACCGAAACCGGGTATCGGCATAGGGACCGACATCGACGGCGGCCGGCGCGTTCCGCGGCATGGGAATAGAATGGCGGACTCTGTCTTTACAGTTTTGCCAAAGAGACCCCCATGCGACTTCTCCACACCATGCTGCGCGTTGGCGACTACCAGCGCTCGATCGATTTCTACACGCGCGTGCTCGGCATGACGCTGCTGCGCGAGAGCGACAATCCCGAATACAAGTACCGCCTCGCCTTCGTCGGATACGGCCCCGAGACCGAGACCGCCGTCATCGAACTGACCTACAACTACGGCGTCGACAAGTACGACCTCGGCACCGCCTATGGCCATATCGCCCTGGAAGTACCCAGCGCGGCCGAAGCCTGTGAGCGCATCCGGTCGGCCGGCGGCAAGGTCACCCGCGAAGCCGGTCCGGTCAAGGGCGGCACCACGGTGATCGCGTTCGTAGAGGACCCGGACGGCTACAAGATCGAACTGATCGAGCGTCACTCGACGCGCGACGCTGCCCGCCCGTAACGCGCAATGAGCGCGCAAGCAATGACGCGGCGCCCGCTGGACGGCACGGCCATCGGGTTGATGGTGCTGCTGTGCGCCGCCTGGGGGCTCCAGCAGGTGATCATCAAGGTCACCGCCCCGCTGATGGGCGCCGTGCTGCAGGCGGGTGTGCGCTCGGCCATCGCGGCGCTGCTGGTGTTCGGCTTCGCGGCCTGGCGCGGCACGCCGCTCTGGGAACGCGATGGCACATTGCGCGCGGGACTGGTAGCCGGACTACTGTTCGGGGCCGAGTTCTTCTGCATCTTCGTCGGACTCGGCCACACCACCGCATCCCGTATGGCGGTGTTTCTCTATACAGCCCCGATCTTCACCGCACTCGGCCTGCACCTGTTTGTGCCGGGCGAGCATCTGCACCGGGGCCAGTGGCTCGGCGTGGTTCTGGCGTTCTGCGGCATTGCGCTGGCCTTCGCCGACGGTATTGCCTCGCCTTCCACGCAAGGCAGCACGGTGATTGGCGATGTCCTGGGCATGGTGGCCGGCGGCTTGTGGGCGGCGACAACCGTCGTCGTGCGCGGCAGCAAGCTGTCTGGTGCCCCTGCCAGCAAGACGCTGCTCTACCAGTTGGGTGTGTCGGCGGTGATGCTGCTGTTGATGGCGCTGGCGGCAGGCCAGGCGCATACGGTGGAAATCACGGGCTTCGTCGTGGCAAGCCTGTTCTACCAGTCGGTGCTGATCGCGTTCGCGAGCTACCTGATCTGGTTCTGGCTCTTGCGCCAGTATCTGGCATCACGACTGTCAGTGTTCTCGTTCCTGACGCCGCTGTTCGGCGTGGCATTCGGCGTGCTGCTCATGCACGACCACGTCGGCGTGCGGTTCGCCCTGGCGGCGGTGATGGTGCTGGGGGGGATTGTGCTGGTGAATCGGCGGGCGTAGTGCACCCCGGCGGTTTGTCGCCCTCTCCCGCGTAGCGGGCAAGGGCGACAACGATCCGTGCCGAATTACTGCGGAAACGAGAACATCCCCAGCGCGCCGCGCACTTCGTCCAGCGTCTGCTGGGTGATTTCGCGGGCTTCAGCGGTGCCCTTCTTCAGGATGTCGAACACGTAGCCCGGGTCCTGGGCAAGCTGCTCGCGGCGTTCGCGGATCGGGCGCAGCATTTCCTGCAGGACGCTTTCCACACGGCGCTTCAGCACCATGTCGCCCAGGCCGCCACGGCGGTAGTGCTCCTTGAGCGCTTCCACTTCGGCCGGATTCGGATCGAATGCGTCGAGGTACGTGAACACGACATTGCCTTCCACCTGGCCCGGATCGGACACCTTGAGGTGGTTCGGATCGGTGTACATCTTGTGCACGGCTTCGCGGATCTGGTCCGGCGACGCGCCGAGCGGAATCGCGTTGCCCTGCGACTTGCTCATCTTCGCCTTGCCATCCACGCCCGGCAGACGGCCATGCTTCGGGATCAGCGCGGCGGCTTCGGGCAGCACCTCGCGGCCCACCTGGTTGTTGACCCGACGCACGATCTCGTTGGTCTGCTCGATCAGCGGTGCCTGGTCTTCGCCCACGGGCACCAGCACGGCCTTGAAGCCGGTGATGTCGGCGGCCTGCGAAGCCGGGTAGCACAGGAAACCAGCCGGGATGTCGCGGCCGAAGCCACGCGCCTGGATTTCCTCCTTGATCGTCGGGTTGCGCTCCAGGCGCGATACCGTGACGAAGTTCAGATACATCAGCGTCAGTTCCGCCAGCGCCGGCAGGTGCGACTGCACCGAGATCGTGGTCTTGGCCGGATCGATGCCCACGGCGAGGTAGTCGAGCGCGACTTCGAGCACGTTGCGGCGCACCTTGTCGGGATCGTGGGCGTTATCGGTCATCGCCTGGGTATCGGCCAGCAGCACGTACTGCTTGTGCGTCTCCTGCAGGGTGACGCGGCTCTTCAGGGAGCCGACGAAATGGCCAAGGTGAAGCGGGCCGGTAGGACGGTCGCCAGTCAGGATGACGGGACGCTTATCAGGGTTGGTCTGGTCAGTCATGGGCGTCGCAAGGACTTCAGGGTATTCAGGATAAAAATGGGCTCAGGCCACGCGGGCGGGCGGCTCCGCCCCACCGACGATTCGCGCGAGCTCGACATACTCGGCAACAGGCACTTCCTCGGCGCGGCGGGTCAGATCGAAGCCCAGCGCGTCGAAATCAACCTGGTCGCGCAGGAACGACAGCGTATTGCGCAGCACCTTGCGGCGCTGCGAGAACGCGGCGGTCACCACATCGCCCAGCACGCCCGCATCGCACGCGGCGTACGGCGACCGCAGCGTGCCATCCTCGGCGCGTGGCCACGGAATCATGCGCACCACGGCGGAATCGACCTTCGGCGGCGGATTGAACGACGCGGGCGGCACATCGAGCACGTGCTCCATGTGATAGCGGACCTGCAGCATGATCGACAGGCGGCCATACGATTTGTTGCCGGGGTCGGCCACCATGCGCTCGACCACTTCCTTCTGCAGCATGAAATGCTGGTCGCGCACGTCATCGGCGAAATCCACCAGATGGAACAGCAGCGGGCTGGAAATGTTGTACGGCAGGTTGCCGACGATGCGCAGCGCGCGGCCGGGCTCGCGCAGCTTGCCAAAGTCGAACGCCAGCGCGTCGCCGGCGTGGACCACAAGGCGGTCGCCGTAGCGCCGGCGCAACCGCTCCACGAGATCTCGGTCGAGTTCGACCACCTGCATGCCTGGCAGCCGCTCCAGCAGCGGATCGGTCAGCGCGCCGAGGCCCGGACCGATCTCGACCACGATGTCGTTTGGCTGCGGGTCGATCGCGCTGACGATGCCATGAATAATGCCGTCATCGACGAGGAAGTTCTGTCCGAACCGTTTGCGGGCCACATGGCCCTGATGCACGTTTGAACGCATAAGTCAGTGCTGGCCGTTGGCGATGCCATTGTCCGCGCGCCCATTGCTGTGGCGCCCGCTGGCATGTCCGGCCATGGTAATGGCACAGCGGATGGCTTCGATCATGCTGCCGTGCTCGGCGCGGCCAGTGCCGGCCAGGTCGAGCGCGGTGCCATGGTCCACCGATGTGCGGATGAAGGGCAGCCCCAGCGTGATATTCACGCCGTGACCAAAGGTACCGTACTTGAGGGGCGCCAGGCCCTGGTCATGGTACATCGCCAGCACGCAGTCGGCATCACGCAGATGGCGCGGCTGGAACAGCGTGTCGGCGGGATACGGGCCGCGCGCGTCGATATCGGCATCGCGGGCCTGCTCGAGCGCGGGAGAAATCACGTCGATTTCCTCGCGCCCCATATGACCGGACTCCCCCGCGTGCGGGTTCAGCCCGGTTACCAGGATGCGTGGGCGCGCGATGCCGAAATTCCGGCGCAGGTCGGCATCGACAATCGTCAGCGTCTCGACCAGCATCGGAACGTTCAGCGCATCAGGCACCACGCGCAGCGGCAGATGCGTGGTGGCCAGCGCCACGCGCAGCATGGCGTTGTCATGCGCCGGCTGCGGGCCGGCCAGCATCATTACCACACGCGGCACGCCAGCGCATTCGGCCAGATATTCGGTATGCCCGGAAAACGGCACGCCAGCATCATTGATCGTGCTCTTCTGCACCGGCGCGGTAATCATGGCCGCATAGCGGCCCGTCCGCAGACCATCGACGGCGGCATCCAGCAGCGCCAGCACGTAGTGGCCATTGCGGGCATCGAGCCGCCCCGGCTCGCAGTGCACGCCCAGCGCGATGTCTTCCACGATCACGTCGCCATCGGCAATCCGACGTGCCCACGCATGGGCCACGCCGAGCGCCTCGGCACGCTGATCGAGCAGACGCGCATCTCCGATCACATGGAAGCGGACCGTCCCCCCATGGCCGACGTTGCCGCCGTTGGCGCCGTGATTGGCGGCGAACTGCAGCAGGGCACCGATCGTGATGTCGGGGCCGATGCCGGCCGGTTCTCCGGTCGTGATTGCTAGGTCGAGTGGCGCGGGGTCGGGCATTGTTCGGGCCAGCGCATCAGCGCTGGCGGTTGATCCGGTATTCGACATACGCCGCGCTGCGGAGCTGGCGCACCCAGTCATCATAGGCGGCGCGCAGCTTCTGCTCGCGAACTTCGGCTCGTGCGAAGTCACGCTGCTTCTCGGGCGACACTTCGGTCTCGCGGCGGTTTTCCACCTGGATCAGGTGCACACCGAACTGCGTGACGACCGGGTCGGAGATTTCGCCCGGGCGCAGGCGGTTCATGGCCTGCTCGAACTCGGGCACCAGTTCGCCCGGCGACACCCAGCCGAGTTCACCGCCTTGCGACGCCGAGCCGTCCTGCGAGTAGCGACGGGCGGCATCGGCGAAATCGACACCGTGCGTGATCCGGTCGCGAATCGTCGCCATCTGACGCTTCGCTTCGGCCTCGGGCATGTTCGGGCCGGTGCGGATCAGGATATGGCGCACCTGCGTCTGCGCGATGCGGTCGCTCGCCGCCGGCTGCGCGGCGGCCGTGCGCTTGGACACGAGCTTGATCACGTGGAAACCGTTGGCCGATTCCAGAACCTCGGGCACCACCGCGCCCGGCTGCAGGTCGACCACGGCATTGGCAAACACGGCAGGCAACCGGCCAATCTCGCGGAAACCCAGCGAGCCGCCTTGCGAGGCTTCCGGCGCCTCGGAGTTGGCCTTGGCCAGTTCGGCAAAGTCCGCCCCGCCTTGCGCCTGCTTCAGCAGGCCTTCCGCCTTCGTCTTGAGCTGGGCCTTCTGTGCATCGGACGCATCTTCGGGCACGCGCACGAGGATCTGCGCCACATTGAACTCAGTCGGGCCCGAGGCGGCCGCCTGGCCACCGTTACGCGCGGCCAGATAGTTGTCGATCTCGCCGTCGTAGACCTGCACCTTCGAGTCCACCTCGCGTTCGCGCAGGCGGATCACCTGGACCTGCTTGCGCAGTTCGTCGCGGTACTTGGTCCACGACATGCCGCTGGCTTCCACGCGGCTGCGCAGCTCCGTCGCAGACATCTTGTTCTGTTGCGCCACCGATTCGATCGCCCGATCTACTTCCTGATCGGTCACCTTGATCCCGGCTTCCTGCGCGGCCTGCGTCTGCACGCGCTCCATCACGAGGCGTTCCAGCACTTCGCCGAGCAAGTCGGGCCGCGGCGGCACCTCGCGCTTGGCGGCGCGAAGCTGGTTTTCGATCTCGTCAGCGCGGTCAAGCAGTTCCCGGCGCGTGATCACGCTGTTGTTGACGACGGCCACCACCTCGTCCACCAACTGCGAGCGCGGCTGGGACGAAGGCTGCGGCACGCCCATTATCGGCTGGCTCGGCGCCACGGTGCTGCCGCTGCCCTGGCTGGCCGATTGGCTGCCCTGCTGCGTGAAGATGCCCTGCGTACGCGTGCCGGGCGCGCGCAGTTGCGCAGCTGCCGGCGCGGCCAGCGTCACGAGCACGGCCGACAGCAGCAGGTGCTGCCAGGGGTTCAGGCGGGACAACAGGGAGAAGGCTTGACGTTTCATCTTGGTCCGTCATTCATAGTGATCGTACGGGGTTGTCGGCACCGGCCGTGCCGTCACGGGCTCGTAGCCCGGCACGTTCAGGCGCAACATGTCCAGCGGGTTGGAGCCGATCTTCGACAGCCCACGGAACTCCACCTGGAAGAAAACCCGCCCGGTGTAACCGTTCGAGGTATTGCGGAAACGCTGGTACACGAACCGGCCGACCCAGCAGTCGGCGGCGTACTCGAAACCGGCCAGCGCATCCACGAGCTGGTTGGCCGACTTGTCGAATGCCACGCGGCCAATACCGTAAGTGCGTTGCGTGATCGGCCACTGCCCCGACACTTCGATCTGGTCGATCGCGGTATTGTCCGTCACCGAGGTCGGGCGACGGTAGCGATAGCCGAAATTGATGAGCTTGCGCGATTCCGGCCGGTACGCGAATGCCACGTTCGAGTAGTTGACCTTGTCCTGGTCCGGATTCCACTGGATGCCGGCATCAAGATAGTAGCCGCGGAACAGCTGGATCGTGGTGGCTGCCAGCAGGTCTGAGTAGCTCGGCTTGGCATCCGGCAGCGTGCCATTGAGCTGCACACGCTGGCCCGTAAAGTCGACACGCTGCGCAATCGTGCCACGGAAACGCTCGACACCAGTCTCAGATTCGATCAGGCGCGTGGTCAGGCCCAGGGTCAGCTTGTTATTGTCAGCGATGCGGTCGTTACCGGTAAACGGGTTCTCGGTAAAGATCTGACCGTAGCCAAAGTCCGACTGCACCGTATCGAACAGCGGGAACTGACTCTGGTCGTAGAACGGCGTATAGACGTAGAACAGGCGCGGCTCGAGTGTCTGCGTGTACTTCACGCCAAACAGCTTGCTGACGCCCGGCGCGTCACGCTCGAACGTCATGCCCGAATCCAGGCTTACGGTCGGAATAGTGCGATTGAGCGTATTCGACGCGCCAACCGTGTTGGTGCCGGTATCCATGTTGTACTGCGCCGCGTTGAAGATGAACTTCGGCGTCACGTACCAGCCCGGGCGGATGATCGGGTAGCTGATTGTCGGCTGGATGAATGCGCGATTGCCTTCGGGCTGCTGGATGCCGGTACTGGTCAGCGGGATACGGAATCGCGTGTAGTCCGTCTCGAGCGAAATATCGAAGCCGTGGAAGTCATAGCGGTTGTACTTCGCGTTCAACTGCGGCTCGCGCTCGTAGGACGGCTCGCTGGGCAACAACGTCTGGAACTTCTGCACCCGTGCCATGAACACCCAGTCCTGCCACGCATAAATCACGCCGCCTTCCTGCGTGTACTGACGCAGGGTCGACTGCGATACGGAACGCGTCAGGTCGTCGGGATACTTGTCATCCGAAACCTTGCTGACGTTCACGTACGCCGTCATGCCGGGGATGACGGTCTGATAATGCTGGATCGAGTAGGCCCAGCGATTGCGGCCCGCCTTCTTGTCGTCGGGCAGGAACTCGCCGCGGATGCGGCCGCTGTAGCCGTCCCCCATGTACCGGAAATCCTCGCCAAGCTGCACGCCGCGGGACGACAGAATTCGCGGGTAGAGCGTCAGATCACGGTTCGGTGCCAGGTTGAAATAGTACGGAACAGTGAGATCGAACCCGGAGTTCGAGCCGTATCCGAACAACGGCGGCAGCACGCCGCTACGACGCTCGCTATTGAGCGGAAAGCTGAACGCCGGCGCGCCCGCGATCGGCACGCCAAAGAAATTGAGCACACCGCCATAGGCCGTGCCCACCTGACGATCGCTATCCAGATCGAGCTTTCTGGCGCTGAAGTACCAGTCCGCGTTATCGGGCGAACAGGTCGTGTAGGTCGCCTTCTTCAGCGTGCTGCGGTCCGGATCCAGGAAATCTACGCGCTCGGCGCTGCCGGAGCCGCCGGTCTGCTGGAAGTAGTAGTCCGGGGACAGCATGTAGCCTTCATTGGCCTGCACGCGCATCCGCGCTTCCGGGCCTACGGCCAGCGTGCCGCTCTTCGAAAGTCGCACGTTGCCAGTGGCATGTGCTTCGTCGGTGTCCTGGTCGTAGGTGACCTTGTCGCCCTTGATCACACCACCGTCGCGGCGCAGTTCGGCGTGCCCTTCCATCTCCACGCCCTTCTCGCTGTAGCCCGTTACGCGGTCGCCGGACGCGTAGGCTGGGGCGTTCGGATTCGAGGGCGTAGATGACGGCGATAGGTTGAGCGTGTTGCCGCTGGGAGCGGTCCGCATGGCGGGCTCGGTCAGGCGCGGAACGAGATCGCCGCCTTCAGCCGGCGGCGGCGGTGCCTCCGGGGTCTGCGTGACCACTGGCTCGACGAGGTCGATGTTCGGAATGGCGGACGTCGCGCCGTACTGCGCATGGGCGCTCACCGTCAGCCCGGCCATGGCGAGCACGAGCGGCCGCAGCGCGCTGGCGGGCAGGCGGACGCGCCGGGACGTGCCCGGGGGCGCTGGCGGTCGGGTGGCCGGATGATGCGGTGATCGTCGTTGTTCGGTCATGCAAACGGTGGTCGGTCAGCTCGGCGGGCCGGCGCTTCGAAGGGGCTGCAAAATTTGCCCCTGCTTCGACGCCAACCCATTGCCAGAGCGGGCTGCGGGGCGACAAAGGCCCCTCCCGGAGGCCACCCGGCGCCCGGGTCTGGTCGGGTATTATACGGGGCATCGTATTCTCCCTTTCAGGCATGTCTGCACTTCTTCACGCCACGGGCCAAGACCCGCGCATCGAACAACTCAAAACGTGGGTAGCCAGACTCGGTGCGGCATGGTCGATCGACCCGGATTCCTGCGCCCCCGCGTCGGCCGACGCAAGCTTTCGCCGCTACTTCCGCGTGCGGACCGGCCACCCTGCGCACCCCACCGCGATCGTGATGGACGCGCCACCCTCGCACGAGGATTGCCGACCGTTCATCCATGTGGCAAAGCTGTTCGGCGATGCCGGCGTGACGGTGCCGACGGTGCTGGCCCAGGATCTCGAGCAGGGTTTCCTGCTGCTGGCCGATCTGGGCAGCCAGACGTACCTGTCGCGCCTGGACGACACCTCGGCGCACAATCTCTATACCGATGCGGCCGCCGCGCTGGTCAAGATCCAGGCCGCCACCCGCCCGGGCGAACTGCCGGCGTACGACCGCGCGCTGCTGCAGCGCGAACTGGACCTGTTCCCGCAGTGGTACATCGCCAAGCACCTCGGCGTGACGCTCGACGACCGTCAGCAGGCCGACCTGCGTGAGGTGTTCGAGACCATCATGGCCAACAACCTGGCGCAGCCGCAGGTCTACGTGCATCGCGACTACCATTCGCGCAACCTGATGGTGCTGCCCGAAGCCAGCAACCCCGGTGTCCTGGACTTCCAGGATGCGGTGATCGGCCCGATCACCTACGACGCCGTGTCGCTCTGGCGCGACGCCTATATCGAATGGGAAGAAGAGCAACAGCTCGACTGGCTGATCCGCTACTGGGAACGCGCCCGCAAGACCGGGCTGCCCGTGGCGGCCGATTTCGGCGAGTTCTACCGCGACTTTGAATGGATGGGCCTGCAACGCCACCTCAAGGTGCTTGGTATCTTCGCGCGTCTGTATCACCGTGACGGCAAGGACGGCTATCTGGCCAACCTGCCGCTCGTGCTCCGATACACCCGCAACGTGGCAGGCCGGTATAGCGAGATGCGCAAGCTCGTGCGCCTGCTCGATGCGATCGAAGGCACCGAGCGGCCCACCGGCTTCACGTTCTAGGCGGGTGCAACGTGGAGGTCCCATCCGACACCCCTGACACCCCCGAGGCCGCCGAGGCTATCACCCGCAGCGGCGAATGGTGGGCCGGCGCCCGCGCGCTGGCGCCGATGCTGCTCGGCGTGATGCCGTTCGGCCTGATTTACGGCGTGCTGGCAGTCAATGCCGGAATGCCGGCCTGGCTGGCCTGCGCGATGAGCGCGATCGTCTTCGGCGGGGCATCGCAGATGATCCTGACGCAACTCTGGGCAGCCGGCACGCCGGCGCTGGTGGTCGCGTTCACGGTGGCGATGGTCAATCTGCGACACGCGCTCTATTCCGCGACGATTGCCGCATCCCTGGCACCGCTGCCACGCCGCTGGAAGGCGCTGATTGCCTATCTGCTGACCGACGAGGCGTTCGCGGCCATGACCCGCCGTCTGGGAGACACTGGCCCGCGCGCGCGCTACCGGCACTGGTTCTACTTTGGCGCGGGCTTTTCGCTCTGGGCGAGCTGGCAGGTCTCCACGCTGGCCGGTGTGCTGGTTGGCGCGCAGGTGCCGCGTGACTGGCCGCTCGATTTCTTCCTGCCGCTGACCTTCATCGGGATCATCGTGCCGAATTTGAAGCACCGCTCGCAGACCGCCGCCGCGCTGGTGGCCTCGGTACTGGCCGTGGCGTGCTTCGCCATGCCGCACAAGCTCGGCATCATGGTGGCGGCGCTGGGCGGCATTGCCGCAGGCATGTTGCTGCGCGGGCGCGACCGGGACGGTACCGGGCGGCGCTCGTCGGACGCATCGGGCCAAACCGATCGCAAGGAGCACGCAGCATGAGCCAGATGACCCTGCTGTGGGTATTCATCGGCGCGGGACTGGCCACTTTCCTGATCCGGCTGTCATTCATCGCCGTCGAGGGCCGCGTGCGCCTTCCGGCATGGTTTCGCACGGCGCTGCAGTTCGTGCCGGCGGCCATGCTGTCGGCCCTGATCGCGCCGGACCTGCTAATGCGCGACGGCGCCGTGTTCGTCAGCCCGCACAATGCACGCCTGATCGCCGGCGTGGTGGCCATCGTCATCGCCGCGCGCACGCGCAGCGTTGGCTGGACCATCGCCGGAGGCATGGCCGCCCTGGTTGCCCTGGAGGCTCTGATTTGAAAGCGATGATCTTCGCCGCCGGCCGCGGCGATCGTATGCGACCGTTGACAGATGCCTGCCCGAAGCCGTTGCTGGCCGTGGGAGGCAAGCCGCTGATCGTGTGGCAGGTCGAGGCGCTGGTGCGGGCCGGCCTCACCGATATCGTCATCAATCACGCCTGGCTCGGCGAGCAGCTCGAGTCGGCACTGGGCGATGGTTCGCAATTCGGCGCGCGCATCCATTGGTCGGCCGAAGGCACGGCACTGGAAACGGCCGGCGGCATCGCCCACGCGCTGCCCCTGCTGACCGGCAAGGCCGACGCCGACGACGTGTTCCTGGCCGTATCGGGCGACATCTTCTGCGACTTCGACTACCGCACCCTGTTGCCGCGCGCCCGCGCCATGGCCACGGCCCCGCGCCCGCACATGCATCTGGTGATGGTGCCGAATCCGCCCTTCCATCCGCGCGGCGATTTCGTGCTGGATGCGGGCGGACTGCTGCGGATGCCCAGCGCCGACGGCCACGCGCTGACGTTCGGCAATATCGGCCTGTACGACACCCGCCTGTTCCGCGAAATCGAACGCGGGGCGAAGGTGGCGATGTCGCCCTACTATCGGGAAGCCATCGCGGCAAGCCTGGCCACGGGCGAGCGCTTCGACGGACGCTGGGAAAACGTTGGCACTCCTGCGCAACTGTCGGCGCTTGATCGCTCGCTGCGGGCATAGCGGCGCGCTCCCAAACGTTACCAAAGCCCCGTACGCGCCCGCTTTTGCGCCGCATCGTGCGCACGCGCGGCCCGCTTTACCCGCCGACGGGTTTAGAATCGGGGCATTCCCCTCACCGTCTTTCATCCATGTCCGCACCCGACTCCGCCCTCCTCGGCGCGTGCAGCGATCGCCGCGCCCGTGTGCTGAAACATCTGCGCGCCAACGGCGGCGGCGTGGCCATCGTGCCAACCGCGCCGGAAGCCATGCGCAATCGCGACAGCGACTATCCGTACCGGCACGACAGCTATTTCTATTACCTTACCGGATTCACCGAGCCAGACGCAGTGCTCGTGCTGGTGGCGGGCGGCCCGGGCGACGACACCAACAGCAGCATCCTGTTCTGCCGGCCCAAGCACGAAGAACGCGAGATCTGGGATGGCTTCCGCTATGGGCCAGAAGGCGCGCGCGCGATGTTCGGCTTCGACGAGGCGCACTCGGTCGAAGACATCGACAAGCTGCTGCCGCCGATGCTGGCCAACCGCGCCACGCTGGCCTATCCGCTGGCCGCCACCGCAGACTTCGACGCACGCGTGCGTGGCTGGCTGGATGCGGTACGGATGCAGGGCCGCGCCGGGGTGTCCTCCCCGTCGGCCGCGCTAGACGTCCGCACACTGCTCGACGAGATGCGCCTGTTCAAGGATGCGGGCGAACTGGTCACGATGCGCCGTGCCGCCGAGATCTCGGCCCAGGCGCATGTTCGTGCGATGCGCACGTCGCGCCAAGGCTTGCGCGAGTACCACCTCGAAGCCGAACTGCTCTACGAATTCCGCCGCCACGGCGCCCAGAGCGTGGCCTACAACTCGATCGTCGCCACGGGCCCCAACGCTTGCGTGCTGCACTACCGGGCGGGTCCGGCCGAACTGCGCGACGGCGACCTGTGCCTGATCGACGCGGGTTGCGAACTCGACGGCTACGCGTCGGACATCACGCGCACGTTCCCGGTCAACGGCCGATTCACGCCGGCGCAGCGCGAGCTCTATGACCTCGTGCAGGCCGCGCAGGACGCCGCCATCGCCGAGACACGCGCGGGCGTGCCATACAACGTCCCGCACGACGCGGCGGTGCGTGTGCTGGCGCAAGGCATGCTGGACACCGGCCTGCTCGACCGCAACAAGGAAGGCACGCTCGACGACGTGCTGGCCAGCGGCAGCTATCGCCGCTTCTACATGCACCGCACGGGCCACTGGCTCGGCATGGACGTGCACGACGTGGGTGAATACCGCGTGCCCGGCCCGCTGCCGGCAGGCCACGAGGGCGAGCGACCATGGCGTCCGCTCGAGGCGGGCATGGTGGTAACCATCGAGCCGGGCATCTACGTGCGCCCGGCCGAAGACGTACCCGAACGCTACTGGCACATCGGCATCCGCATCGAGGACGACGCCGTGGTGACTTCGGGAGATTGCGAATTGATCACGCGCGGCGTGCCTGTGAAGGCCGACGAGATCGAGGCACTGATGCGCGACAACGGAGGCATGTCGCGATGAAGGCATTGTTGAGCAAACTGTTCGGAACCGGCGTCACGAAGACCCACACGACGCGAGCAGTCGATCCGAACGAACCATTCGTGATCAATATTTATGACGACCGCGTCGTGGTGCACCGCCCCGACGGCCAGCGCGAAGAGCTGGCCTGGGACGCGCTGGAGAAAGTCGTGGTGCGCGTGTCCGACCGCGCGCCGTGGGCAGGCACCGCATGGCTGATCCTGGCCGGCGACGCCGCAAGTCAGCAAGGCTGCGTGGTGCCGATGACCGCGGCCAACCACGAGGCGCTGGTGCGGCGCCTGCAGGAGCTGCCCGGCTTCCATCAGCAGAAACTCGATAACGCGATGCGCGACGCCACCTCTGGCAAGTCACGCACCGACGCGAATCTGTGGAAGCGATCCGAAGCCGAAGCCCAAGCGCGCAAGGACGAGGAAACCAGCCATGACGCTGCCAACCAGCACTGACGCACTCGCGGTTGAGCCGCGCGACATCGTCATTGTCGGCGGCGGGCCGGTCGGCTTGGCGCTGGCGGCGCAGTTGCTACGCACCACATCGTGGCGCATCACGCTGATCGACGCGGCCACGCCGGCGCGCGCCGCACGTGATCCGCGCGCCATTGCCTTGTCGCACGGCAGCCGCCAGTTGCTCGAGCAGATCGGCGCATGGCCGGTGCCGGCGCAGGCGATCGAGCATATCCATGTCTCGCAGCGCGGCCGCTTCGGTCATGTGAAGCTCCATGGCGACGACTACGGCGTGCCCGCGCTGGGCTATGTGGTCAGGTACGGCGACCTTTGCCAGACCCTCGAACGCGCGCTCGCCCGCGCCGCCGACGCCGCTCCGGGCCGGCTTGAACGCGCCTTCGAGACGCGTATCGACAACATCGATCAAGGCGACCGCAGCGACGGCAGCAACCGGAGCGACGCCGCCCTGGTCCGGCTGACCGGCACCTCGCACGCAGAGCAGGAAGGATTGCCGGTAGCGTTTGCGGCCCGCATCGCTGTGCAGGCCGAAGGCGGACTGTTCCACCAGCAAATCCAGCGGCTGTCGCGTGGCACCGAGGCCGCGCGGCGACGCGACTATCAACAGACCGCGATCATCGGCCATGTGACGTGTACGCAACCACAACCCGGCTGGGCGTGGGAACGTTTTACCGAGGAAGGGCCGCTGGCGCTGCTGCCACACGAGGAACATGGCGTGCAGGGCTACGCGCTGGTCTGGTGCTGCCCGCCCGAGCAGGCCATGCGCCGGCTCGCGCTCCCAGAGGACGAGTTCGCATATGAACTGGGCCAGGCGTTCGGTACGCGAATGGGCCGGTTCACGCTGGTTGGCAAGCGCCACGCGTTCCCGCTCGGGCTCAATGCCGCGCCGGTCACGGTCGACGGGCGCGTTGCCGCGGTCGGGAATGCCGCGCAGACGCTACATCCGGTGGCCGGACAGGGGCTGAACCTGGGCCTTCGCGATGCATTCGCGCTGGCCGATTCGCTGCGCGCCGGCTGCACACCACAGGCACTGGAGGCGTTCGCGAGCCGGCACCGGGTCGACCGCGCGATGACAATCGGCATCACCGACCTGCTGCCGCGCGTGTTCGCCGTGGGCGGCCCGATGGCGGCCCACGCCCGTGGCGCGTCGCTCGCAGCACTGGCCTGCGTGGCGCCGCTCAAGCACGCGCTGGCGCGGCAGATGATGTACGGCGCACGCGGCTAGTCGATATTTGCCAGGCGGCTCCCCGACGGCCCCTTTGCGGGGCCGTCTTCATGATATTTGCTCATTTCTTGAGCAACCGTACCGGATTGGCGGTAAAATCCCGCCCTCGCACATGACCCGACTTGCGCCGGCCCCAAGGCTTGGCAGGGGCATGTTTTTGCATATCGCCAGCTTCGCCTGAACGCACCCAACACCGTTCCATCGTGCAGATCGGTCCGCACCAACTTCGCAACAACCTGTTCGTCGCCCCCATGGCCGGGGTGACCGACCGGCCCTTCCGCCAGCTTTGCAAGCAGCTTGGCGCGGGCTACGCGGTGTCCGAGATGGTCGCGTCGAACGCCCAGCTCTGGAAAAGCGAAAAGACCATGCGCCGCGCCAACCATGCCGGCGAGGTGGAACCGATTTCGGTGCAGATCGCAGGCGCGGAGCCGTCGATGATGGCCGAGGCGGCCCGCTACAACGTGGACCGCGGCGCCCAGATCATCGACATCAACATGGGCTGCCCGGCCAAGAAGGTCTGCAACGTGGCCGCCGGTTCGGCGCTGCTGCAGAACGAGCCGCTGGTCGTGCGCATCGTCGAGGCCGTGGTGGCCGCCGTGGGTGACCGCGTGCCCGTCACGCTGAAGATCCGCACCGGCTGGGACCGCGAGCACAAGAATGCGCTGCGCGTGGCGCGCATGGTGGAAGACGCCGGCATCAGCATGCTGACGATCCACGGCCGCACGCGCGCCGATCTCTATCATGGCGAAGCCGAGTACGAGACGATCGCCGCCGTCAAGTCGTCGATCCGCATCCCCGTGGTCGCCAACGGCGACATCACCACGCCGCAGAAGGCCCGACATGTGCTGGCAGTGACCGGCGCCGACGCGATCATGATCGGCCGGGCCGCGCAGGGCCGCCCCTGGCTGTTCCGCGAGATCGAGCACTACCTGAAGACGGGCGAACTGCTGCCCTCGCCAGAAGTGGCCGAGATCCGCGCGATCATGAACCATCACCTTGCGGACCACTACGCGTTCTACGGCGAGTTCACCGGAGTGCGCACCGCCCGCAAGCATATTGCCTGGTACACGCGCGGCCTCAAGGGCGCGAACCTGTTCCGGCATCGCATGAACACACTGGAATCCACCGACGCGCAACTCGCGGCCGTCAACGCATTCTTCGACGAACAGGCTGCAATCTCCGACCGCCTGGTCTATGTCGACGAGAATGCCGCAGCGGACGACGACGCGCTCGACAACAACAAGAAACGGGAATTGCTTGCCGCATGAGCCGCAACGCCATCGACCAATGCATCCGGGATAGCCTGGATACCTACTTTCGCGATCTGGACGGCGAAGTGCCGTCCAACATGTACAACATGGTGCTGGAGGCCGTGGAGCGGCCCCTGCTGGAAGCCGTGATGACGCGCGCCGAGCGCAACCAGTCACTGGCAGCCGCGTATCTCGGCATCAACCGCAACACCCTTCGCAAGAAGCTGCAGCAACACGGTTTACTTTGAATTTGACGCGTTCCCCACAGCCATGATCAAGCAAGCTCTTCTCTCCGTTTCAGACAAAACCGGCATCGTCGACTTCGCGCGCGAACTCAATGCGCTTGGCGTCACGCTGCTTTCCACCGGCGGTACCGCCAAGTTGCTGGCCGAGGCCGGCCTGCCTGTCACGGAGGTGGCCGATTACACGGGCTTCCCCGAGATGCTCGACGGCCGCGTGAAGACGCTGCACCCGAAGGTTCACGGCGGCATCCTGGCCCGTCGCGACCTGCCGGAACACATGGCAGCCCTGGCCGAGCACAACATTCCGACGATCGACCTGCTGGTGGTGAACCTGTACCCGTTCCAGCAGACCGTGGCCAAGGATGACTGCACGCTGCCGGACGCCATCGAGAACATCGACATCGGCGGCCCGACCATGCTGCGCTCGGCGGCCAAAAATCACCGCGACGTGACCGTGATCGTCGATCCGGCCGATTACGCGGTGGTACTCGGCGAGATGCGCGCCAATGGCAACAGCGTCGGCTACGACACGAACTTCCGCCTGGCTACCAAGGTGTTCGCCCACACCGCCCAGTACGACGGCGCGATCACTAACTACCTGACCAGCCTCGGCGCCGACAAGTCGCACCAGGCCCGCAGCGCCTATCCGCAGACGCTGAACCTGGCCTTCGAGAAGGTCCAGGAAATGCGCTACGGCGAGAACCCGCACCAGTCGGCCGCGTTCTACCGCGACCTCAAGGCCTTCGACGGCGCGCTGGCCAACTACGTGCAGTTGCAGGGCAAGGAACTGTCCTACAACAACATCGCCGATGCCGACGCCGCGTGGGAATGCGTCAAGTCGTTCGACGCCGCCAACAGCGCCGCATGCGTGATCGTCAAGCACGCCAATCCGTGCGGTGTGGCGGTTGGCGCGAACGCGCTGGAAGCCTACGACAAGGCCTTCAAGACCGACTCGACCTCGGCCTTCGGCGGCATCATCGCCTTCAACGTCGAACTGGACGAAGCTGCCGCACAAGCCGTGGCCAAACAGTTCGTGGAAGTGCTGATCGCCCCGTCGTTCAGCGCGGCCGCGCGCAACGTGTTCGCCGCCAAGCAGAACGTGCGTCTGCTGGAGATCCCGCTGGGCAAGGGCGTGAATCAGTACGACCTGAAGCGCGTGGGCGGCGGCCTGCTGGTGCAGGGCCCGGATGCGCGCAACGTGCAGCCGTCCGAACTGCGCGTGGTGACGCGCCGTCACCCGACGCCGAAGGAAATGGACGATCTGATGTTCGCCTGGCGCGTGGCCAAGTTCGTCAAGTCGAACGCCATCGTGTTCTGCGGCAACGGCATGACGCTGGGCGTGGGCGCGGGCCAGATGAGCCGCGTGGACTCGGCACGCATCGCCAGCATCAAGGCCCAGAACGCCGGCCTCACGCTGGCGGGTTCGGCCGTGGCATCGGACGCGTTCTTCCCGTTCCGCGATGGTCTGGACGTGGTGGTCGACGCTGGCGCGACTTGCGTGATCCAGCCGGGCGGCTCGATGCGCGACGATGAAGTGATCGCCGCCGCCGACGAGCGCGGCATCGCCATGGTGCTGACCGGCACGCGCCACTTCCGCCACTAAAACGGTAGCGAGGGCACACCGCTGCCCTCGCCCCGGCGCCTCTCCCGCGCTACGGGAGAGGCGCGCAACCCCTCCCCTGCGGCGTAATCCTCTACACTACGCCCATCTCCCCCTGCCCTTGCTTCATGCGTATTCTCGGCATTGACCCCGGTTTGCGAACCACTGGCTTTGGCGTGCTCGAAAAGCACGGCAACAAGCTCGCCTACGTCGCGTCGGGCACGATCCGCAGCAATGGCGAGACCAGCCTGCCCGAACGCCTGAAGACGCTTTACGACGGCATCTCCGAAGTCGCGCGGACCTACGCGCCAGACTGCGCGGCGATTGAAAAGGTCTTCGTCAACGTCAATCCTCAATCGACCCTGCTGCTCGGCCAGGCACGCGGCGCGGCGATCTGCGGGCTGGTCGGGCAAGGGCTGCCGGTGTTCGAATATACCGCGCTGCAGCTCAAGGTGGCCGTGGTCGGATACGGCCGGGCCAACAAGGAGCAGGTTCAGGAGATGGTGATGCGGCTGCTGTCGCTGTCCGGCCGTCCGAGCTCCGATGCGGCCGATGCGCTTGGCGTGGCGATCTGCCATGCCAATGGCGGCGACACGCTCGGCACGCTGGCCGGGCTGGCGCCTGAGCTGGCGCGCAAGGGAATGCGCGTGCGGCGCGGCCGGCTGGTCGGCTGATTCGTCGCCGGCGGACCGACGCCGATCGATTGCCATTTTCAGAGCAACGCCTAGGGATGACCGCTACGGCCGGCGCTTACAATCGTCGTTCGTGACACCGTCAGGAATGCTCCGATGCACCATCCGTTCATCACCCGATTCTCGCTTGCCGCGCTGACCGCTGGCCTCATTGCCGGCTGCGCGGCGCCGCCTCGTGCGCCCACGTCCACGGCTGCGCCGGAGGTGCCATCCACGGCATCCGTTCCCACCAGCGCCGCGCGGAAGCCCGTGCTGATCATCGGCCATCGCGGCGCCAGCGCGCTGCGGCCGGAACACACGCTGGCGTCCTATCAGAAGGCGATCGACGACGGCGCCGACATCATCGAGCCCGATCTCGTGGCAACGAAGGATGGCGTGCTGGTGGCGCGGCACGAGAACGACATCACGGGTACCACCAATGTGGCCGAGGTGCCGGAGTTCGCAGACCGCAAGCGTGTGAAGGTCATCGACGGCGAGCGGCTGACCGGCTGGTTTACCGAGGACTTCACGCTGGCCGAACTGAAGACGCTGCGCGCCCGGGAGCGGATTCCGAAGCTGCGTCCCGCCAATGCGAAGCTCAATGACCAGTTCGAGATCCCGACATTCGACGAAATCCTGAAGCTCGCCGAGCTGGCCGCCATGAAGCGTGGACGGTCGGTTGGGATCTATCCCGAACTCAAGCATCCCACTTACTATCGCGGTATCGGCCTGCCGCTGGAGGAGCGACTCGTAACCGCGCTGCAGGGCAGCGCCTACGCGAAGACCGTGCCGGTCTATGTGCAGTCGTTCGAAGCCACGCCGCTGCGCACCGTCAAGCGATTGCTGGGTAATTCGATGCCCAACGTGATGATCGTCCAGCTTATCGGCAATCCGCGCAGCCGTCCCGCGGACTGGCGTCTGGCAGGTGATACGCGCACGTACGCCGACATGATGAAGCCGATCGGCCTGCGCGAAGTGGCCACCTACGCCAACGGCATCGGCCCCGAGAAGAACAGCGTGATCCCGCGCGATGCCAACGGCAATCTCGCCTCGCCGACCGCGCTGCTCGCCAACGCTCACGCGGCGGGCCTGGTAGTGCATCCTTACACATTCCGGCCCGAGAATGCGTTCCTGCCGAAATCGCTGCGCGCGCCCGGTGACGATGCCACGCGCAATCCGGCTGGCATGATCAGCGAGATCGAGACCTTCGCAGCCGCGGGTGTCGACGGCGTCTTCACCGACGACCCGGCGCTGGGTCGCCGCGCCGTGGATCCTCCCGCCAACGGCGGCCATTAAGCACGCTGGCCGCGCTACACTTGCGGCCAATTTCGCTTCTTCATCGCACCCACCATGATCGGACGTATCGCCGGCACCCTGCTTGAAAAGAATCCCCCGCATCTGCTGGTCGACTGCCATGGCGTCGGCTACGAGATCGATGTGCCGATGAGCACGTTCTACAACCTGCCGGCGATCGGCCATCCCGTAACGCTGCTGACCCAGCAGATCGTGCGGGAGGACGCGCACCTGCTCTTCGGCTTTGCCACGGCCACCGAACGCAATACGTTCCGGGAGCTGATCAAGATCACCGGCGTCGGCGCGCGCATGGCGCTGGCCGTGCTGTCTGGGCTTTCGGTACCGGAACTGGCACAGGCCGTGACGATGCAGGAAGCGGGCCGGCTGACCAAGATCCCGGGCATCGGCAAAAAGACAGCAGAGCGGCTGCTACTGGAGCTCAAGGGCAAGCTTGGCGCGGATCTGGGCCATGCTCCCGGCGCCACCCCGGTGGCCGATAGCGCCATCGACATCCTCAACGCGCTGCTCGCGCTCGGCTACTCGGAGAAGGAGGCCGCGCAGGCCATCAAGCAGGTGCCGGCCGGCACCGGCGTGTCCGACGGTATCAAGCTCGCGCTGAAGGCGCTGTCGAAAGGCTAAGGACGCACCGCGAACGGCTCGGGGCGGGGGCGCAGCGTAGAATGGCGGCAAATTGCTTCTGACTGCCATGATTGAAACCGACAAGCTGACCGGCGCCGACCGCCTGCCCGACCGCGTGATCTCGGCCACGCCCGCTTCCACGCAGGAAGAAGCGTTCGAGCGGGCGCTACGGCCCAAGCTGCTCGACGAATACGTCGGCCAGGAGAAGGTGCGCGGCCAGCTCGACATCTTCATGCACGCGGCCCGCAAGCGCCGCGAAGCACTGGACCACGTGCTGCTGTTCGGGCCTCCCGGCCTGGGCAAGACCACGCTGGCCCACATCATCGCGCGCGAGATGGGCGTCAATCTGCGCCAGACATCGGGGCCGGTGCTCGAACGCCCGGGCGATCTGGCCGCCCTGCTGACCAATCTCGAAGCCCACGACGTCCTCTTCATCGACGAAATTCACCGGTTGTCGCCGGTGGTCGAGGAAATCCTGTACCCGGCGCTGGAGGACTACCAGATCGACATCATGATCGGCGAAGGCCCGGCGGCCCGCTCGGTCAAGCTCGACCTGCAACCCTTCACGCTGGTGGGCGCCACCACGCGCGCCGGGATGCTGACCAATCCGCTGCGCGACCGTTTCGGCATCGTGGCGCGGCTCGAGTTCTATACCCCGGACGAGCTCGCGCGCATCGTCGCGCGCTCGGCACAATTGCTGAATGCCGCCATCGACCCGGCCGGCGCATTGGAAATTGCCCGCCGCGCGCGTGGCACGCCCCGGATCGCCAACCGGCTGCTACGTCGCGTGCGCGACTTTGCCGAGGTGAAAAGCGACGGAACAATCACTAGAGAGCTGGCCGACGCCGCACTGGAGATGCTCGACGTGGATAGCGTTGGCTTCGACCTGATGGACCGCAAGCTGCTGGAAGCCGTGTTGCATAAATTCGACGGTGGCCCGGTCGGCGTGGACAATCTGGCCGCAGCGATCGGCGAAGCCCGCGACACGATCGAGGACGTGCTGGAGCCCTACATGATCCAGCAGGGCTACCTGCAGCGGACGCCGCGAGGACGTATGGCGACAGCCGCCGCCTACCGCCATTTCGGGCTGGCATCGCCCCGCGACGGTGGTGCCGAGCCCGCCGAAGGGCTCTGATTTTCCGCATCCCGCCCAAGGCCGTTCCACGGCCTTTTTTTTGCGCCTCCAGATGCCCCGGCGACCGCCGGGCGCGCCATTTAAACGTTTTAGCACCCCGTCGCAAATTTTTTCGAAGTGGATTGCTGGCCTCTGGCCGCTTGTCCACAATGGCTGCATCCCCTTTAATTACAGGTGCGCGTTTGCGCCATAAGGATCAGAAATGAATTTGCGAGCCAAACCAACTTCCCTGATCTCCGTACTTGCCGCGGCGGCCGCCCTGGCGATCGGCGCGACGGGCGTGGCGCACGCGCAAAAGCCGCAGGCAAAGACACCTGCGCCGATCGGCGTGGCCGAGGAAGCCGTGGTCAGCGGCAAGGTGGTCGATGTCGATCCGCAGTCGAAGGCCGTACTCGTCCAGGGACCGCGCGGCAATCTGGTCGAGCTCGTGGCTGGCGATGAAGCCAAGAACATCGGCAACGTGCGCAAGGGCGATATCGTGACGCTCACGCGCGGCGCGGCGGTGGTGGCGGCGCTCCAGCCGGTGGACAGCAAGGACACTCCGCTGCTGGAGCAGGTGGAACGCGTTTCCCACGCCGCCGAGGGCGGCAAGCCTGGCGTGATGCGTGAAATCACGACCACGATCACCGCTCAGATCACCAAGGTAGACGTGGCAAAGCGTATGGTGACCTTCCGCGGCCCGCGTGAAACCCTGCGTACCGTGAAGGTGCAGGACCCGAATATCGACCTGGCGAGCATTAAGCAGGGCCAAATGGCCAAGATTGTTGTGCGCGAAGTGGTGGCCATCACCGTCAAGTCGCCGAATGCCGGCTGATTTTCAGCCGGAGAATCCACCTGCCATCCCAATCAGGAGAACAACAATGAATCGACGCAACTTTGTCACCCGTATGGCAGGTTCCGGCCTGCTCGTCGCTACCGCCATGGCTGCAGGTTGCACGACCACGGGCTCCAGCGATTCGAAAGACGCGGCTGCTCGGCGTCAGGAAATCGATGCTGGCGCCGAGGGCGCGCTGAACCGGCTGTTCACGTCGGTCGATGGTTCGCGCGAACTGGCCAACAAGGCGCAGGGCATTCTGGTGTTCCCGCGCGTGCTGGCCGGTGGCCTGGTGATCGGCGGCGAGTACGGCGACGGCGTGCTGCGCAGCAAGGGCGCGAATGTGGGTTACTACCGCACGATCGCCGCGTCGTTCGGCCTCACGGCTGGCGGCCAGTCGCGCTCGGTGATCATCATGTTCATGACGCCGGAAGCCTACAACAAGTTCTTGCAGGCCAAGGGCTGGACGGCTGGCGTCGATGCCAGCGTGGCACTGGCCAAGGTCGGCGCGAACGGCAAGGTGGATACGGTTACGGGCCAGCAGCCGGTGATCGGCTTCGTCCAGACCAATGCCGGCCTGATGTTCGACGTTTCACTGGACGGGTCCAAGATCAGCAAGCTGGACCTGTAATTCGCAGAGTCTCTCCTCCTCTGCGATTGGACAACTCCCGGCCGTGGCCGGGAGTTTTTTATTGCACCGACGCTCGCGGCTGGACGCCCGGGCGTAGTCCGGAGAATCGGATCAGGTAGATAGGATCAGGGGACGCGTCGATCGACTTCGTCCAGCGCCAGCGCCTCTAGGTGGCTGACGTCGGCCCATTGCAGCAGCGTAAGGTGGGCGGTGTCGCAACGCAGGCGGTTGACGCTGGCATTGAGCAGTTCGTGCTCGCGCGGCGCTTCGAGGGTCATGCCCGCCGCCTCGCGGTAGAGGCAGTCGAGCACGCCGCCGTGCGCCACCAGCGCGATGCGCTCGCCAGGATGGCGCCGCGACAGATACAGCGCCACCTCGACCGCCCGGTCGTGGAACTCGCGCAGCGATTCGCCCTCGGGCGGCGCGTAGTCGGGCACGCGCGCCTGCCAGCGCGCGAAATCCTCAGGGCGCTTCTCCGCCACTTCAGCGTAGGTCATCCCCTCCAGATCGCCATAGCAACGCTCCCGCAGTCGACGCTCGGGCCGCACCTGCAAACCCAGCGTCTCGGCCAGCGGCGCCGCCGTCTGCATGGCACGACCCAGGTCACTCGAATAGACCGCGTCGATCGGCTCGCCGGCCAGCGCCTCGGCCAGCGCGCTCGCCTGGGCGCGGCCAGTGTCGTTCAGTGGGATGTCGAGCTGGCCCTGCAGCCGCCGCTCGCGGTTCCAGGCCGTCTCGCCATGGCGAATCACGATCAGGTGGGTGTAGGCCAGCGATTGCGGGCCAGTGCTTTGCGACATTGCCGATTCCTCGGGGGGCGACGGTTCGGGCCGGGTCTGACGCCCGGCGGGGCGAACGAGGTTACTTCACGAGCCTCGGGTTAAGGGTGTATGTACCGGTCAGGCTGGCCTCGGCCAGGACATGGCCCTGGATCGCGCGGCGCACGTCGGCACCGGTGAACTTGCCTTCGACCGGAACGCGGTCGATATCGAGCGCGTACACGGTGAATACGTAGTGGTGAATGATCGAATCGTTCCACGGAGGGCACGGGCCGTCATAGCCGAAGTAGTCGCCCTTCATATCCGCGTCACCGGCGAACCAGCCCGTGTAGTCGTTCAGGCCGTGGCGCAGGCCGCCAGCCGTGGCGGTACCCACCAGCGCCTCGGGGCCCGGCTTGCCTCGCGCGATCACGCCGTCGCTGTGCGAGCCTGCCGAGATCGTGTGTAGACCGGGCGGAACGTCGATCAGCACCCAGTGGAAAAAGTCCACGCGCGGCAGCGATTCCGGAACCTCGCGGCCTTCCTGGTTGACGTCGTCGCCCTTGCTCGGCACATCGCGGTCATGGCAGATCAGCACGAACGAACGGGTGGCGGCGGGCACGTCATCCCAATGCAGATCCGGGTTGCGGTTGCTCGACAGCGCGACATGACTGGCCGCGTCGGGCACGCAAAACGCAAACTCGCCGGGAATCGGCGCATTGTCGGCAAAGGCCTTGCTCCAGAGTTTCATGGGGATCTCCTTGGGTGTCGATCTCGGGCGACGTCAGGCATTCGCTGCCGGTGGCACGCGCAGCCAGAACGTCACGGGACCATCGTTGGTCAGGCTGACCTGCATCATCGCGCCGAACTCGCCGGTCTGCACCGACGGATGCGCGGCGCGGGCGCGGGTCACGAAATGATCGTAAAGGCGGCGGCCGTCCTCGGGCGCGGCGGCCGGGGTGAAGCTCGGCCGGGTGCCGCTGTTGGTATCGGCAGCCAGCGTGAACTGGGACACCACGAGTAGCCCGCCTGCGGTGCCCTGGCCGTCCATGTTCTGCACCGGCAGGTTCATCCGCCCTTCCGCGTCGGAAAACACACGGTATGACAGCAGCTTGGCCAGCAATCGCTCGGCCTGCGCCTCGGTGTCGCCGCGCTCGGCACAGACCAGCGCCAGCAGGCCCGCGCCGATCTCGCCGGTGGTGCGACCATCCACAGTCACGCGCGCCTGCGAAACGCGCTGGATCAGGGCGATCATCGAGGGCCCGGGCTCAGGAAAGCGTCACGCGCGCGAAGCGGCGCTTGCCCACCTGCACCACGTACGTGCCGGCGGCCACCTTGGTCGCCTTGTCGCTGACCACGGCACCATCGATCTTCACGCCGCCCTGCTCGATATTGCGGTTGGCCTCGGAGGTCGACGGCACGAGATTGGCCTGCTTGAGCAGTTGCGCGATGCCCAGCGGCGCGCCTTCGAGGCTCACGGCCGGGATGTCGTCGGGCACGCCGCCACGGGCGCGATGATTGAAGTCCTCGAGCGCCTTCTCGGCATCAGCCTGGCTGTGGAAACGCGTGACGATCTCCTGGGCCAGAGCCACCTTGCAGTCGCGCGGGTTGCGGCCCAGCGCCACTTCGTTCTTCATCAGGTCAATCTCGCTCATCGGGCGGGACGACAGCAGCGTGTAGTACTGCCACATCAGTTCGTCCGAGATGCTCATCAGCTTGCCGAACATGTCGTTCGGGGCCTCGGTCACGCCGATGTAGTTGTTCTTGGACTTCGACATCTTCTCAACGCCGTCCAGCCCCACCAGCAGCGGCATCGTCAGGATGCACTGCGATTCCTGGCCGTACTCCTTCTGCAGCTCGCGACCCACCAGCAGATTGAACTTCTGGTCGGTGCCGCCCAGCTCCAGATCCGACTTCAGCGCCACGGAATCGTAGCCCTGCATGAGCGGATAAAGGAACTCATGGACCGAAATCGGAATCCCAGACCGGAACCGTTTGGTGAAGTCGTCGCGCTCCATCATCCGGGCCACGGTGTACTTGGCCGCGAGCTGGATCATGCCGCGGGCGCCCAGTGGGTCGCACCACTCGCTGTTGTAGCGGATTTCGGTACGTGCCGGATCGAGCACCAGGCTGGCCTGGCGGTAGTAGGTCTGGGCGTTGGCCTCGATCTGCTCCCGGGTCAGCGGCGGGCGGGTGGAATTGCGGCCCGAGGGATCGCCGATCGTCGACGTGAAATCGCCGATCAGAAAGATCACCTGGTGGCCCAGATCCTGGAGCTGGCGCAGCTTGTTCAGGACCACGGTGTGGCCCAGATGGATGTCGGGCGCGGTCGGATCCAGGCCAAGCTTGATCCGCAGCGGCACGCCGGTGGCCTCGCTGCGGGCCAGCTTCTGCAACCATTCGGATTCAACAAGGAGCTCGTCGCAGCCGCGCTTGGTGATCTCCAGTGCGCGCATCACCGACGGCGTAAGTGGATAGTTGGCCGCGGCGGCCGGGGACACTTCACTCATGACGTAAGTCTTTGAAATCTATAAAGAATTTGCGACGGACAATCAGATTCGTTCTGGTATAATCCGCGCTTTGCGCCAGACGGGATAAACCGTCGGCCAACCGTCATTCTAGGCGGCATACAAACAACGCCCGCACCGCACCTCGGGGGAGGAAGGCAGACGACACATATCGTCGCGGCAGCGGCCCTAGGTAATACGGAAAGCTTGAATTCTACGTGATGTGGTCTAGTCTCCGCGAAGTTTTCGCGCGCGAGCTGGTGGTACTCGTCGACCCTACCAATCCCCAGCACACGCGTCGCCGCAAACAATTGACCGTCGCCGTTGGCACGGTATTCACCCTTGGCATGGCTGCAGCCATGGGCGTCGCCCCGCGCAATGCCTTCGATGATCCGCTGGCCCCGCGCGTCGAGCAGGCCCTGCGGATGCCGGATGTGCGCCAGCAACTCGAACTGCTCACCGAGACGGATGAGCAGAGTGTCTACGTGCGTCAGGAACGAATGCAGCGCGGCGACACCATCTCCACGCTGTTGCGCCGGCTCGGCGTCGACGATCCCGACGCGCAATCGTTCATCCTCAAGAACCCGACCGCCCGTGGCCTGTTCGGCCTGAATCCCGGCCAGACGGTGCAGGCCGAGATCGACGACAGCAATCTGCTGGTCGCGCTGCAGGCCAACCTGGGCGGCGACGCCGCGAGTTCCCGTGAACTCGTGGTCGAGCGCGTGGCCCCGCAGAAGGACGGCGGCGACTACACGTACAGGGCGCGTATCGCGTCGGTGGACAACGACGTGCACTACGAGATGGCCTCTGGCGCCATCGAGAACAACGGCTTCTTCAAGTCGATGGACGCGGCGAACGTGCCGGACGAAATCGTCAGCCAGATGATCTCGATCTTCTCGGGGGTCATCGACTTCCACCATGACATTGCCCGTGGCGACCGTTTCCGCATCGTCTATGAAGCCGGCTTCCGCGACGGCGCCTTCGTGCGCAACGGCCGCGTGGTGGCGATCGAACTGATCAACCGGAACACGCTGTACCAGGCGCTCTGGTATTCGCCCACGGACGGCGAACCCGGGGCCTATTACACGTTCGACGGCCGCAGCATGAAGCGCCCGTTCCTGCGTTCGCCGGTGGAGTTCTCGCGCGTCTCGTCGGGCTTCGGCGGCCGCGACCATCCGCTGCATCACAAGTGGGCGCAGCACAAGGGCGTCGACTTCGCCGCCCCCACGGGCACCAAGGTGTTCGCCTCGGGCGAAGGCACGGTAGAGTTCGTGGGCCAGCAGAACGGCTACGGCAACTTGATCATCCTGCGACATGCCGGCGGCTATTCGACTTACTACGCCCACCTGTCCGGCTTTGCCGGCCTGCGTGACGGCCAGCACGTCGGCCAGGGCGAGGTGATCGGCTACGTCGGGTCCACCGGCTGGGCTACCGGGCCGCACCTGCATTACGAATTCCGCTACAACGACGTGCCCCAGAATCCGCTGACGACAACACTGATGGAAGCGCCCACGCTGACCGGCAAGTCGCGCTCGGAATTCCTGAACTACACGAGCGCCATGCTGAGCCGGATCAACATGCTGCGCACCTACAACGTCCTGACGGCCAGCAACTGACCATGCCCGCCTCCCCGCAGTCCAGCGAGATGTTTATCGGCCTGATGTCCGGCACCTCCATGGACGGCGCGGACGGCGTGCTCGTCGACTTCTCCGGCGCGCAGCCGGCAGTGCTGGCTGCCGCCCATACACCGTTCCCCGCACCGCTGCGCGACGCGTTTGGCGCCCTGCAGCAGCCCGGCGACGACGAAATCCATCGCGAAGCACTGGCATCGAACGGCCTGGCCCGGGTCTACGCCGATTGCGTGGCAACGCTGCTCCGGATGGCCAATGTGACTGCCGGCAGCGTGGCGGCCATCGGCGCGCACGGCCAGACGATCCGTCACCGGCCGGGCCAGTACGATGGCATTGGATATACCCGGCAGAGCCAGCACCCGGCGCTGCTGGCCGAGCTGACGGGCATCGACGTGGTGGCCGACTTCCGCAGCCGCGATGTCGCGGCCGGCGGGCAAGGCGCGCCGCTGGTGCCGGCGGTACACGCCGCGCTGTTCGGCGCTGTCGACGAAACGCGTGTGGTCTGCAACATCGGCGGGATCTCGAACATCAGCATCCTGCCTGCGGCTGGCACCGGGCGCCCGGTGACGGGGTTCGACTGCGGCCCGGGCAATGCGCTGCTCGACGACTGGATTCATCGCCACCGTGGCACGCCCTACGACGATGGTGGCGCGTGGGCAGCCAGTGGCAAGGTCGACGAAGACCTGCTGGGCCAGATGCTCGCCGAACCCTACTTTCGCGCGTTGCCACCCAAGAGCACCGGGCGCGACCTGTTTCATCCGGGGTGGCTGCAGTCGCTGCTTGACGCATATGGCAATGCTGCCCAGCCGCAGCCGGTGGACATCCAGGCCACACTGGCCACGCTGACGGCCACGGCGATCGCCCAGGACGTGCAACGGTATGCGCCCGAGGCGCGGCGGTTGATCGTATGTGGAGGCGGTGCGCACAACGACTTCGTCATGACGACGATGGCGAGGCAGTTACCGGGTGTGCTGGTGCAGACAACGGCCGATTTCGGGGTGCCAGTGTCGCAAGTGGAAGCCATCGCGTTCGCATGGCTGGCACGGCAGTGCACGCGCCGCGCACCAGGCAACGTGGCCACCGTCACCGGTGCGATGGGGCCGCGCGTGCTTGGCGCCATCTATCCGCGATAGGCTGTGCGCTGATCCGGTCGGGTTGTCGACGGCCCGAAAACAAAAAAGCGCACCGACTGGTGCGCTTTTTTTGGGGGGACGAACCCGGCTCAGACCGAGAACGACGAACCGCAACCGCAGGTGGTCGACGCGTTCGGGTTCTTGATCACGAACTGCGCGCCGTTGATGTCTTCCTTGTAGTCGATCTCGGCGCCCACCAGATACTGGTAGCTCATCGAGTCAATCAACAGCGTGACGCCGTTCTTGACCATCGTGGTGTCGTCTTCGTTCACATCTTCATCGAAGGTGAAGCCGTACTGGAAGCCCGAGCAGCCGCCACCCTGCACAAACACGCGCAGCTTCAGTTCGGCATTGCCCTCTTCCTCGATCAACTGCTTGACCTTGTCGGCTGCGCTGTCGGTAAAGACGAACGGTGCCGGCACGTCCTCGGTTGCGGGTGCCTCTGCGACTGCGTTCATGGGAATCTCCTGGTTAGATACGCCCGTATTCTAAGCGTTACTGGCAAATCGTGCCGAAACCCCTTGTTTTCAAGGGGCTCTGGGCCCTCGGGGTACCGTTTACGCCACTCAGGCCGGCACGCCCGTGCCTTCCGGCGCCTTGTCGTTATCGGCTGCCTGATCCGACGCCGTCGCCTCGCCATCATTGGCCGGCGCATCAGTCTTGGCTTCCGCGGACGGAGCGAGGTTCGGCAGCGCCCTCACCTCAGTTTGCGTCAGCGGCACAAGTCGACCTTCGACGATTGCGCCCTGGTGCATTTCTAGCGCTGCATAGCGCACCTCCCCATACACCCGTGCGTGCGGCTGCAATTCGAGCAACTCGGCGGCATGCACCGGACCGGTCACGGTGCCGTTCAGGATCAGGTGGTCCACACGGATCTCGCCCTCGACAATCCCTTTCTCGCTGATCACAAGCATGCTCGACTTGCCTTCGGCAGCGATCACGTTGCCACGCACCCGGCCATCGAGACGAAGCCCCCCGGAAAACGTCACATCGCCTTCGATCGTGGCACCCAGCCCGATCAGGGTGTCGATGGACAGGCCTTTCTTCTTCGAAAACAGCATGCTTTCTCTCCTTTTCGCGCAGACTAGGGCGTAGCCGACTGCGTTGCACGGACTTGGCCGTTCTGGACGATGCGGACCATGACGGCACGTACTTCGGCGCCCTGCGGAACCATCAGATCGCCTTCAATACGCTGGTAATGTGTAAGCCTCACTTTTGGCAACGGCGGATCCCCCGGTTGTGGCAAGGTCAATGCCAACGGCTTGCCGTCGCGAACCGCCGAGATAGTGAACTGTAGCTCACCCATGAAATCCGGCTGCTCGACGAAGGCCTTGGACCCACCCTGCATCGCAAGCAGCCGGTAGTGCACGGCACGCGGCTGGGCCTCGTCCAACGCGACCCGGAAACTCCGCACATGGATGCCCGAGGTGTCCCCGGTGGCCGGGAGCAGCGATTCGAAGAATCCAAGATCCTCCTTGATCTGCCCGACATCGGCTTCGGCTGTCTTGAGTTGCTGGGCCAGCCGCTCCTGCGCCGCGCGCGCCATCTGCAACTCCGCGCCGGCGGTATTCGCGGTGGCCCGCAGTCGATCGCGCTCTCCAGTGATATCGACCAGTTGCTGCTGCAACTGCGCGATCTCTTCGGAGCGATTCGTGACCGATTCGACAGCCGGCTTGGCGGCGCGGCGGCCCATTTCATACATCCCCGCCGCCAATGCACCCCCGACCAGAAGCAGCGCGACCACAAGTACCCAGACGCGCCAAGGCCGTTGCTGGCGGATCACCGCCGTATGCGAGCGCAAGCCGCGGCGCGGCCGTAGCGGCCGGTACGTCACGCCCATCGTGCCATCCCTCGACCCATTGTTCGCCCCCTCATTCCGCAGGCCGGTGATTGTATCGCTGGCTGGTCAGCGCGCGGATGAAAATTGTAGCAATCGGCATACATGGGCCGTGCCAACGTTTGACCTGGGCTTGCTTTGGACGAAAAAAAACCGCACGCCAGGGCGTGCGGTTTTTCTGGATTTGCCGGCTCCGCTTGGCGGAACCTGGCAAATGCGCATTAGCGCTTCGAGAACTGCTTGCGGCGACGTGCCTTGTGCAGACCGACCTTCTTACGCTCGACTTCACGGGCGTCACGCGTAACGTAGCCTGCCTTCGACAGGGTCGGCTTCAGCGTGGCATCGTAGTCGATCAGGGCGCGGGTGATGCCGTGACGGACAGCACCGGCCTGGCCGGTTTCGCCACCACCGGTCACATTGACCTTGATGTCGAACGTTTCGGCGTGAGCGGTCAGCTCCAGCGGCTGGCGCACGATCATCAGCGAGGTTTCGCGAGCGAAGTACTCTTTGATGGGCTTGCCGTTGACGATGATATCGCCCTTGCCCGACTTGATGAAGACACGAGCCACGGCGCTCTTGCGGCGGCCAGTACCGTAATTCCAGTTACCGATCATGGATATTGGCCCCTTTAGATTTCCAGCACCTTGGGCTGCTGTGCGCTATGCGGATGTTCGGCTTCGGCATAAACCTTCAGCTTCTTGATCATCGCGTAGCCCAGCGGACCCTTAGGCAGCATGCCCTTAACAGCCTTTTCCAGGGCGCGACCCGGGAAACGCTGCTGCATCTTGCCGAACGTGGTTTCGTAGATACCGCCCGGGTAACCCGAGTGACGGTAGTACTTCTTGTCCTGTTCCTTGGTACCCGTCACGCGCAGCTTGGCCGCATTGACGATGATGATGAAATCACCAGTATCGACGTGAGGAGTGAATTCCGGCTTGTGCTTGCCGCGCAGTCGGCGTGCCACTTCGCTGGCAACACGGCCGAGGACTTTGTCCGTCGCGTCAATCACGTACCAGTCGCGCTTTACCTCTGCAGGCTTGGCGGAAAAGGTCTTCATGATTTTTCCTGAATTTTGAAAACTGCCCGAGGTGACGGTCGCCGTTTTAGCGTCCTGTCAATCGGCCGGTCCTTTGGACCTGACCTTCCTGCTTGTATCTGCAGGCTCTCCCTGACTTCTTTCCGGGGGCAATGACCGGAAAAGTCGGCCATTATACGGGCTGTCGAGTCGATCGCACAAGCAAAGTTGTGGCTTTTCGTCAAGATGGCCAGTGGCCAGCAAAGGGCCATAGAACTGGATGGGCAGCCTGCGTCACGATTTCGCCGGGCCGCCCTTGCAAAAGACGAAAAAAAACCCAAGTCGGTTGGACTTGGGTTCGAATCCACCAAAGGAGGAGGGTGGAGGAGACACCGGGCGATCGACGGGGCCGGTCCTGGCGGGCGGTGCGACGAGCGATTTGGGTACGTTACCGACTTTCGCTTTCGCACTCTGGCGCGCTCTCATGCGCCGTCGTTCGATGGATTGAATTATACATATCGGCACAGCCGTTGCAAGAAAATTTGCAGTGCGAAATGCGATACCGCAATATGAAATTGCGGATAGATCATATCGAATGCCTCACATTCCTTATTAAACAAGGAGTTGAGTGTGAATCCACAAGGTCTCGCAGGCATCGCATTAGAGGAAACCCTCAGAATTTCGCGGGAAATGGCATGGTCGGAGGCCAATTCCCGCATGTCATATACTCACGAAATGCAAGATGCGTGATCGCGCGGTGATGCGCGAAAACACACAAACCAGAACCGAGGAACGAAAAAAATGGAATGCAAAGTGACATGGATGGGGCCGGAGGGCATGAGCTTCGTAGCCCAGACCGGCAGCGGTCACATCGTGGCGATGGATGGCGCACCTGACGGCGGCGGCAACAACCTGGCGCCCCGGCCCATGGAAATGGTGTTGCTGGGCACCGGCGGCTGCACGGCATATGACGTGGTGCTGATCCTCAAGCGTGGCCGCCAGGACGTGCGCGGTTGCAGCGTCAAGCTGGAAGCCGAGCGCGCCGAGACCGACCCGAAGGTGTTCACGAAGATCAACTTCCACTTCACCGTGACCGGCCGCAACCTGGATCCGGGCAAGGTCGAACGCGCGATCGAGCTGTCGCACGAGAAGTACTGCTCGGCCTCGATCATGCTGGCCAAGACGGCCGAGATCACGCACACGATGGAAATCGTCGAAGGCTGACCGTCTTCGTGCAAGCCGGGCGAAAGCATCCGTCCCGGCCAAATAAAAACGCCCGGCGCAATGCCGGGCGTTCGCGTATCTGAAGCAAAGCAGGCCGATAAGCCGGATTCTGTGCGCCCCGCACGCCTTGCGGCGCCCGGAACGTGACAACCATTCCTCTAGGCCGACCGTTACCGGCCGGCTCCAGCTCCCTACCCGCAGACTCGGCGGGCCGCTTCATCGTCTGCCTATTTGGGATTGCTCCAGGTGGAGGTTACCGCGTTTCACCCTTCCCGCCAGCCGAAGCCGGCGGCAAGACTCGTCTCTGTGGCCCTATTCCGCACGTTACCGTGGATGGCTGTTAGCCAACACCCTGCCCTGTGGAGTCCGGACTTTCCTCCCCTTGCACCTTGCGATGCAAGCAGCGATTGTCTGGCCTGCTTTGCGGCCCGCAGTCTAACACCGATGCGCGGTTGCCGGTCAGCCCGCCTCGGCATTGGTGGCCGCACCGCGGCGTCCGGGCCGGAACACGCTGAGATCGTCGTAGAAACCAGGGGCAGCGCTCTCGTCACACCAACCTGGAATGCCCATCACCGGTAGCGGCGCGAAACTGCGGCCACCCTTGAGACGCCCCTGCTCCGCAGTTTCGGCCAGTGACGCCGCCAGCAAGCCGTCGAGCCTGGCGATCGGCGTCATCGGCGACGCCGGAATCCACCATGCATGGGCGGTCACGGACTTGTAGGGCTGCACCAGTTTTTCCAGCAGCGCATGGCCGAACGGCACTACCGCGCAGGTATCGCGCCAGGCATCACGACGTGAGACAAACAGTTTGCGCCAGGCAAAACCGCGCAGCGCATCGGCAAGCGTTGCATCTTCACTGACCAGAATCACGGCGTTCTCGTCGAACAGCGTCGCCGCGTCACGCAGGCCCCCGCGCACGGCTTGCACGCCGTCCCGCTCGATGGCCTCGGCTTGCAGCCGGTTGAGCAGTCGCTTGGTCTCGGGGAAATGCAGCCAGATCAGCGCGTTGAATGCGTCGTGCAGGTTATCGCGCGTTGGCACCTGCCCGGTGGCGAAGATGTGGGACTCGTAGGCCACACCTTCGGGCAGGGTGTCCTGGGGCACGAAGCGCAGCGGCAGCCCCTGGGCGTTGAGGCTGCCCGATGCCGCCGCGTCGAAAGCCTCGCGCAGGTCACTGCCACGGAGGCGGGATGCGGACGCGGCGAACGGCATGAACCACGGCCGCGTCCAGTCGATCTTCGACAGCAACCGACTTAGCTCGCCTTCCAGCGCAGCGTTTCGCCGGCGCGCAGCGGCACCAGCGTGGTATCACCGTACGGCAGCTCGGCCGGCAATTCCCAGTCTTCGCGCGTCAGCGTCAGCGTGCCGCTGTTGCGCGGCAGGCCATAGAAGGCCGGGCCGTTGAAGCTGGAGAATGCCTCGAGCTTGTCCAGCGCGCCGGCAGCGTCGAACGCTTCGGCATAGAGCTCCATGGCATGGAGCGCCGTGTAGCAGCCGGCGCAGCCGCATGCGTGCTCCTTGAGGCCGCGTGCGTGGGGTGCGCTGTCGGTCCCAAGGAAGAAACGCGGGCTGCCCGACGTCGCGGCCTTGACCAGCGCCTCGCGGTGGATCTCGCGCTTGAGCACCGGCAGGCAGTAGTAGTGCGGACGAATCCCGCCCGTAAAGATTGCATTACGGTTGTACAGCAGGTGATGCGCGGTGATCGTCGCGCCGACCGGGCCTTCGGCCTCGGCCACGTACTGGGCCGCATCGCGGGTGGTGATGTGTTCGAACACCACCTTGAGCTCCGGGAAGTCGCGGCGCAGCGGCTTCATCACGCGGTCGATGAACACGGCCTCGCGATCGAAGATGTCGATGTCGCCATCAGTGACCTCGCCGTGGACCAGCAGCGGCACACCTTCACGCTGCATCGCCTCAAGCGTGGCGGCGCAGCGGCGGATATCGGTCACGCCGGCATCGCTGTTGGTGGTGGCGCCGGCCGGATACAGCTTGACGCCGTGGACGAAACCGCTCGCACGGGCCGCGACGATTTCCTCCGGCGGCGTGTTGTCGGTCAGGTACAGCGTCATCAGCGGCTCGAACGCCATGCCGGCCGGCAGCGCGGCCAGGATGCGCGCGCGGTAGGCACTGGCCTGCTCCACCGTGGTCACGGGCGGCTTCAGGTTCGGCATGATGATGGCACGTGCGAACTGGCGTGCCGTGTCGGGCAGTACGGCCGCCAGCGCCGCGCCATCGCGCAGGTGCAGGTGCCAGTCGTCCGGGCGGGTGATGGTGAGTTTCTGGGTCATGGGGACGAGCGAAACGAGTAAGACGGGGAAATCTAGAGAATCAGAATGGCGCGGTAGTCATTCACATTGGTACGCGTCGGGCCGGTCACGACCAGGTCGCCGATCGCATCGAAAAAGCCCCACGCGTCGTGTGCGTCGAGCTTCTGCCGGGCCGAAGTGCCGCTGCCTTCCGCGCGGGCCAGCGAATCGGGCGCCAGCAACGCGCCGGCATTGTCTTCGGACCCGTCGATACCGTCGGTATCGGCCGCGATCGCGTGGACATTCGGCGTGCCTGCCAATTCGATCGCCAGAGACAGCAGGAATTCGGAGCACCGCCCGCCGCGCGCCGATTCGGACGCGCCGCTTGGCAATGTGACCGTGCATTCACCGCCAGAAATCAGCGCAACCGACGCGGCGAACGGCGCATTGTACGCCCGAATCTCGCGCACCAGCGCCGCGTAGACGCGGGCCACCTCCTGCGCCTCGCCAGTCACGGTATCGCCGAGCACCACCGCATTGACGCCCTGCCGACGGAACTCGGCCGCCGCGGCTTCCAGGCTGTCGTGTGCCGTGGCGATCATGCGATTGTCCACGTTCATGAACAGCGGATCGCCCGGCTTCGGCGTTTCCTCGATCTCGCCACGCGCGCCGCGCTCCAGATGCGCCTGCACGGTTGTCGGCACCGCCGCGCCATAGCGCTTGAGGATCGCCAGCGCATCGGCGTACGTGCTCGCGTCCGGCACGGTCGGGCCCGATGCAATCGCGCTCGGGTCGTCCCCGGCCACGTCCGAGACGATCAACGTGGTCACCGGCGCGCGGCTGGCCTGCGCCAGGCGGCCGCCCTGGATGCGCGAGGTGTGCTTGCGCACGATATTCATGTCCGTGATCGGCGCCCCGCAGCGCAGCAACTCGCGCGTGGTGGCCTTGAGGTCGGCCATGGGAATGCCCTCGGCCGGCAACGACAGCAGGCTCGACCCGCCGCCGGAGACCAGCACGATCAACCGGTCATCCGGGCCCAGCGCCTGTACGCGGGCAAGGATGTCGGCGGCCGCCTGCTCGCCGGCCTCGTCCGGCACGGGATGGCCGGCTTCGATCACGCGGATATGTTCGGTCGGCAGGCCGTGCGCATAGCGCGTGACGACGATGCCTTCCAGGCTGGCCTTGCCCTGGTACGCGCGTTCGACGGCCAGCGCCATCGACGCCGCGGCCTTGCCTGCCCCCACGACCAGCGTGCGGCCGCCCGCGTGCGGTGGCGGCAGGTGCGCGGCCACGATTTCGAGCGGATCGGCTGCGGCCACGGCGGCGCGGAAGCTCTCCAGCAGCAATGTACGGGGATCGACCTGTGCGTTCACAGCGCCTCCGCGATGGCCTGGCCGAGATCGACCGTGGAGGCGGTACCGCCAATATCACGCGTCAGCGGCGCATGACCCGGTCCCGCGGCCAGCACCTGCTCGATGGCCGCCAGCACGGCCGCGCCAGCCTCGGCGTGGCCCAGGTGTTCGAGCATCATCGCACCGCACCAGATCTGGCCGATCGGATTGGCGATGCCCTGGCCAGCGATGTCGGGCGCCGAGCCGTGCACGGGCTCGAACAGGCTGGGATAAACCTTGTCAGGATTGATGTTGCCCGACGGCGCCACGCCGATCGTGCCGGTACAGGCCGGGCCGAGATCGGACAGGATGTCGCCAAACAGGTTGCTGGCCACCACTACGTCGAACCAGTCCGGGTGCTGTACGAAGTGGGCGGTCAGGATGTCGATGTGGTACTTGTCGACCTTCATGCCGGGATAGTTGGCGGCCATCGCCTCCACCCGTTCGTCCCAGTACGGCATCGTGATCGAGATCCCGTTGGACTTGGTGGCCGACGTCAGGTGCTTCTTCGGACGTTTCTGCGCCAGTTCGAACGCGAATTTCAGGATGCGGTCGACGCCGTGCCGGCTCATCACCGTCTCCTGCATCACGATCTCGCGCTCGGTACCCGGGAACATGCGCCCACCGATACTCGAATACTCGCCCTCGGTGTTCTCGCGCACCACGTAGAAATCAATGTCGCCCGGCTTTCGGTCGGCTAGCGGGCTCTTGATGCCGGGCATCAGCCGGACCTGGCGCAGGTTCACGTACTGGTCGAACGAGCGCCGGAACTGCAGCAGGGAGCCCCACAGCGACACGTGATCGGCAATCTTCGCCGGCCAGCCAACCGCGCCAAAGTAGATGGCGTCGTACTTGACCAGGGTGTCAAACCAGTCGTCCGGCAGCATCTTGCCGTGGCGCTCGTAGTACGCGTAACTGGAAAAATCGAAGTGGTCCCACTGAAAATCGATGCCGAAACGGCGTGCGGCGGCATCCATGACGCGGATGCCTTCGGGCATCACTTCCGTTCCGATTCCGTCTCCGGGAATGACAGCGATCTTGTATTGACTCATGGCTGGGAAGGAGGGGGTGACTGCGGGGGGAGGCGCGTACCGCCGCCGTGCTTGGCAGCGCCGGGCACGCGCAGGATAATGCCTGCATTCTATTGCAAAGCGGCAGCCCCCTGCCGCACGGTGCCTTCGCCATGTGCCAGCTTCTAGGCATGAATTGCGCCACGCCCACGGACGTGACGTTCTCCTTTACTGGCTTCGCCGCCCGCGGCGGTGTGACCGACCATCATTCCGATGGATTCGGCGTCGCATTCTTCGAGGACAAGGCCTGCCGGCTGTTCATCGACAACCAGTCGGCGGGTACCTCGCCGGTGGCCGACCTGATCAAGCGCTACCCGATCAAGTCAAAGAACGTGATCTCGCATATCCGCAAGGCCACTCAGGGCACTGTCTTGCTCGAGAACTGCCATCCGTTCATGCGAGAACTCTGGGGACGGCACTGGATCTTTGCCCACAACGGTGACTTGCACGGCTTTGCGCCGTTCCTGTCCGGCGTCTACCAGCCGGTGGGAGACACCGACAGCGAGCTGGCGTTCTGCGCGCTGATGCAGGGCCTGCGCAAGCGCTTCCCCGGATCTCAGCCGCCGCTCAACGAACTCGGCCATGCGCTGGCCGACATCACGCGCGACATCACGCTGCACGGGGTGTTCAACTACCTGCTCTGCAACGGGCAGGCGCTGTTCGCGCACTGCTCCACGCGCCTGTACTACATCGTGCGCCAGTGGCCGTTCTCGAAGGCGCACCTGATTGATGCCGACCTGTCGATCGACTTCGCGCAGGTGACCACACCCGACGACCGCGTGGCCGTGATCGCCACCGCGCCGCTGACGGACAACGAGACCTGGACCCAGTTCGCGCCGGGAGACTTGATCATGTTCGAGGACGGTAGGCCCACCATGACGTGGAGCGTGCCCATCCCGCCGGAAGTCCAGGCGAAGAACGCGGCGAATACGGCCTGCACCTGAGTCCGACCCTGAGTCCGACCCTGACCAAATGAAAATGCCCCTCCCCGCGTGGCGGGAAGGGGCACTTGGCGCCTGCGTCCGTCTGGTTGCCTGCGCTCAGTGGTGCAGGATCTTCGACAGGAACTGCTTGGCTCGGTCCGAGCGGGCGTCAATGTTGCCGAAGAACTCTTCCTTCGCGCAGTCTTCCACGATCTTGCCGGCGTCCATGAAGATCACACGGTTGGCCACCTTGCGCGCGAAACCCATTTCGTGGGTCACGCACATCATGGTCATGCCTTCCTGTGCGAGCTGCACCATCACGTCCAGCACCTCGTTGACCATTTCCGGGTCGAGCGCCGAGGTCGGTTCGTCGAACAACATGCAGATCGGGTCCATCGACAGCGCGCGGGCAATCGCCACACGCTGCTGCTGACCACCGGAAAGCTGGCCCGGATACTTTTCCGCCTGGCTCTTCAGGCCCACGCGCTCCAGGTACTTCAGGCCCTTTGCCATCGCCTCGTCCTTCGAGCGGCCCAGCACCTTCATCTGCGCGATGGTCAGGTTCTCGGTGATCGACAGGTGCGGGAACAGTTCGAAGTTCTGGAACACCATGCCCACGCGCGAACGCAGCTTGGGCAGGTTGGTCTTCGGATTGCCCACCGACGTGCCGTCGACGAGGATGTCGCCCTTCTGGAACGGCTCCAGCGCATTGACGGTCTTGATCAGCGTGGACTTGCCCGAACCGGACGGACCGCACACCACCACCACTTCACCCTTGGCAACCTTGGTGGTGCAGTCGGTCAGCACCTGGAAGGCGCCGTACCACTTGGAAACGTTATTGATTTCGATCATACAGCCACCTTTTTCTGGTAACGCTTGACCAGCAGCGAAGCGGAGAAACAAATGATGAAGTAGATGAGGCCGGCGAAAAGCAGCATCTCGACGATGCGGCCATCACGTTCGCCAATGCCGTACGCCTGACCGAAGAAGTCCGCCAGCGCGCTCACGTAGACCAGCGACGTATCCTGGAACAGGATGATGCCCTGCGTCAGCAGCAGCGGCACCATGTTGCGGAACGCCTGCGGCAGGATCACCAGCCGCATGCTCTGGCCATAGGTCATGCCCATCGCCTGCGCGGCGAACATCTGTCCGCGCGACACGCTCTGGATACCGGCGCGGATGATTTCCGAGTAATACGCGGCCTCGAACAGCGAGAACGCGATCAGCGCCGAAGTCATGCGCAGGTCCGATGCTGCCGACAGGTTGAACGTCTTCTGCAGCAACTGCGGAATGATCAGGAAGAACCACAACAGCACCATCACCAGCGGGATGGAGCGGAAGAGGGTCACATACGCCTGCGCGAACCAGTTCAGCAGCTTGTTCGACGACAGGCGCATCATCGCCAGGATCGTGCCCCAGACGATACCGACGATCACCGCGGTCACGGTGATCTTGGCCGACACGAGCATCCCTTCGCCCAGCACATGCAGCGTGGAGGGGTTGATCGAGCTGAAATCAAATTCGTATGCCATGTTCCAGCTCCTTACTTGCCACCGATGAAGCCGGGCACGCGGGTGCGACGTTCCACCCAGCGCATTAACAGCATCACGGTGAAGTTGATGAGCGCGTACAGCACCGTGACGGCGATGAACGACTCATACGGGCGCGCGGTGTAGTCCACCAGCTGGCGTCCCTGCGCGGCCAGTTCCAGCAGACCGATCGTCGACGCCACGGCCGAGTTCTTGAAGATGTTCAGAAACTCGGAAGTCAGCGGCGGCACGATAACGCGGAATGCCATCGGCAGCAGCACGTAGCGATACGTCTGCGGCAGCGTGAAACCCATCGCCAGGCCGGCGTTCTTCTGGCCGCGCGGCAGCGAGTTGATACCTGAGCGCACCTGTTCGCAAACCCGGGCGGCCGTGAAGGTGCCCAGACAGAGCATGGCGGCCAGGAACTGCTGGGTGAACGGATTCATCTGCTTGATCGTCTCGCCGCCGGGCAGCAGTTCGGGGCCGACGAAGTACCAGATGAAAAGCTGCACCAGCAGCGGAATGTTCCGGAAGATCTCGACGTAGGTAGCGGCGATCCCCGACAGCCACTTGTTCGGCACGGTGCGCAGCACACCCAGCACCGACCCGATGGCGAGAGCGATGATCCACGAGGACAGGCCAAGCGCGATCGTCACCTTGAGACCGGAAATCATCCAGTCCAGGTAGGTCTCGTTCGCCGCCGCCTGCTCGAGGAAGACTCCCCAATGAAAAGCGTAATCCATGATGCGTCCTCAAAAAGAAACGGAAGGACTGCTCCTTCCGTTTCGCACTGCTCCAATCGTGGGGATCAGTCGAGTGCCTTGTCGTTCGGGTTCTTGAAGAGCGCCTTCATGTCATCGGACAGCGGGAAGTCCAGGTTCAGGCCCTTCGGCGGCACCGGTTGCATGAACCACTTGGTGTACATCGTGTTGATCGTGCCATCCTTCATCAGGCCGGCGATCACGTGATCAGACACCTTCTTGAACGGCGCATCATCCTTGCGGATCATGCAACCATAGGCTTCGCGCGATTGCGGCTTGCCCACCACGATCCAGTCGTTCGGGTTCTTGGCCTTGGCGCGCTCGCCGTAGAGCAGTGCGTCGTCCATCATGAATGCCACGGCACGGCCCGATTCCAGCGTCAGGAACGACTGGCCATGATCCTTGGTGCTGATGATGCTCATGCCCAGCTTCTGGTCATCGTTCATCTTGCGCAGCAGGCGCTCGGACGTCGTGCCGGCAGTGGTCACCACGTTCTTGCCCTTCAGGTCGGCCCAATCCTTGATGCCGCCGTCCTTCTTCACCATGATGCGCGTGCCGATGATGAAGATCGTGTCGGTGAAGGAGACCTGCTTCTGGCGTTCCAGATTATTGGTCGTGGAGCCGCACTCGATGTCGATCGTGCCGTTCTGCAGCAGCGTGATGCGGTTCTGCGACGTGATCGGGATTTCCTTGACCTGCAGGTTCGGCAGCTTGAGCTGGTCCTTGATGGCTTCCACGATCTTCATATTGATATCGTAGGAATAGCCCACCTGACGCACGCCGCCCAGGTTGTAGTTGAAAGGAATCGACGAATCGCGCACGCCCAGCGTGATGACACCCGTATCCTTGATCTTCTGCAGCGTGCCCGTGAGCTGCTCTGCGGCCTGCGCGTTACCGCACAGGACGCCTGCGGCGATCATCAGGCCAGCCAGCTTGGCTACATTCATAACATCTCCTTGACCATGAAGAGAAAGGCGGGACTTTATCAAATGTCCCACCGACGAAACAGTATTGCTTAGCTCGCCACCCAGCACAACGGGTATTCCCCTAATTGGGGCAAGTTAGAGCACAGATTCGCGGCGATGCGCCAAATCGAGACACAACTGCCCACGTGGCCTCGTTCCCCCGCAAGCCCCGGAAATAAAAAAGCGGCGACTGGAACAAACCAGTCGCCGCGTTTCGGTGTCATCCAGGCAATGGGCAACCTTGCTGCGTCGCAGCACCGGCCGCCCACCGGGAACCCTGCCTCATCAGGGATACAGGCCGCGCATTTCGCGCGCCTGCAGAATACGCGTACAGGCAACGATAAACGCAGCCGTCCGCAACGTGACCTTGTTGTCCTGGGCAACCTGCCAGATTGCCCGGAAGGCCTCTTGCATGATCCGTACCAGGCGCTCGTTGATCTCCTCTTCGGTCCAGAAGAAGCTCGAGAAATCCTGCACCCATTCGAAGTAGGACACGGTCACGCCGCCGGCGTTGGCGATCACGTCCGGGCAAACCAGGATATTGCGCTCGCGCAGGATATCGTCGGCCTCGGGCGTGGTCGGACCGTTGGCGCCCTCGATCACCAGCTTCGCCTTGATCTTCGGCGCATTGCTGGCGGTCAGTTGCCCTTCCAGCGCGGCCGGGATCAGGATGTCGCAATCAACTTCCCAGAACTGCTCGGTGGAGATGACCTCGGCGCGGTAGCCTTCGATCGTGCCGCTGTGCGACGCGTATTCCATCATCTTCGGCACGTCCAGGCCAGCCGGATCGAACAGCGTGGTGCGATGGTCCTGCACCGCCACCACCGTCGCGCCCGCCTCATGGAACAGCTTGGCTGCCACGGCACCAACGTTGCCGAAGCCCTGCACCGCCACGCGCGCGCCCTTGATGTCCATGCCCAGATTGCGGGCCGCCTCGGAACCAACGACGAACACGCCGCGGCCCGTGGCTTCGTGACGACCCAGCGAGCCGCCCAGCGAGATCGGCTTGCCGGTCACCACGCCGGTAGCCGTGCTGCCCGAGTTCATCGAGTAGGTATCCATCATCCAGGCCATGACCTGGGCGTTGGTGTTCACGTCCGGGGCGGGAATGTCCTTGCTCGGTCCGATGATGATGTTGATTTCGCTCGTGTACCGGCGGGTCAGGCGTTCCAGTTCGCCGTGCGACAGGCTGCGCGGATCAACGCGGATACCGCCCTTGGCGCCGCCGTACGGCACGTTCACGGCCGCGTTCTTGACCGACATCCAGGCCGACAGCGCCATTACCTCGGACAGCGTCACGTCCTGGTGGAAGCGGACGCCGCCCTTGCCCGGGCCGCGCGACAGGTTGTGCTGCACGCGATAGCCCTCGAAGTGGGCGATCGTGCCGTTGTCGAGTTCGATGGGTACGTCGACGATCAGCGCGCGCTTCGGGCGCTTCAGGGTTTCCACCCAGCGTGCCAGCGAGCCCAGGTAGGGCGTGACACGGTCGACTTGCTGCAGGTAGATCCCCCACGGGCCGAGGTTGTCGGCGTTCAGGTACGAAGGCAGGGTATGAGCATTGGAGACGTTTTGCGTCGGTGCTGCGGAAGACATCGTTGGGTCCCGAGTAAAGGTGACACGGAGCATATCGGCGGCCCCATCCCTGAATCCAATGCCGTTTGATCATCCCCATATGCATGGTTATGCAAGATTCGCATAACCATTACCCCACCCCAAATTGGGTTTTTTACGAGGTCAGCGCCGCCCAGATCTTGTCCACAAGCTGGCGCTTGCGGCGCTGCTGGCTGCCGCGCCGCTCGTTGGCGTGTTCCGGCGGCCGTTCGCGATAGAGCCGGATTTCCATGTCGATCGACTGGGGCAAGCCCTTCGCGGCATCGGCGCGTACCAGCCGGCCGGCGGCCACGTCCTCGCGTACCGCGCTCTCGGGCAGGAAGGCCATGCCATGCCCGGCCAGCGCCATGACCTTGAGCGCCTCGGCCATATCGGTCTCATAGCATTTGTCGAGCTTGAGCGTTTCCGGCGATTCGGCCAGCAGCATGTCCACCATGCGGCCAAGGAAGGCATTGGGCGTGTAGCTCAGGTACGGCACCGGCTTCTTGTCGGTGCCGGGCATCCGGAACAACGGGCGGCCGGACGCATCGGGGACGCTATAGGGCGACAGGCGCTCGGTGCCGAGCACCAGCATGTCGTAGTGCGCCGGGTCAAGCTGGATGGCCTGGCGCGAGTGGTGATAGACCATGACGAGATCGCACCCGCCTTCGACGAGCATCAGCACCGCGTCGTGCACGTTCAGCGCCCGCAGCCGGCATGGCAGCGTGCCGACCTTGCGCTCGACGCCCTTGAGCCACTCCGGGAAAAACGTCAGCGACAGCGTGTGCGGTACCGCGAATTCCAGCACTTGCGCGTTAGCCGAGCGCTGGCCGCGCATTAGCGCTCGCGTCTCGCTCACCTGCGCCAGCATCGCCAGCGCCTGTTCGTAGAACACCTTGCCGGCGGCAGTCAGGCTGGTGGGATAACTCGAACGGTCGATCAGTTCGGTGCCGACCCACGCCTCGAGCGACTGAATCCGGCGCGAGAATGCCGGCTGCGTGACATGCCGCAGCTCTGCCGAGCGCGAGAAGCTGTGCGTCTCTGCCAGGCTGACGAAGTCTTCAAGCCATTTGATTTCCATGGCGCGGATTATCACCCGGCGCCCGCCCGGACGCACGATGCGCAAGCTCATTCCCCAAAATGCGCATCCAGTAGAACAGGATTACAATTCCAATCGATTCCAGACTGAAATTTGCATCATTGTGCTCGGAGGGTCCTCCTATGATGGAAGCCATAACACCACCAAGACGAGCTCGCCATGCAAACCTCCGCCCCTTGCGCCCGCTCCGGCGCCCCGGAACCGTCGCCACTGACGCCGTTCACCAGCGGAATCGAAGCCACCCTGGCCAAGAACGCCCGCATGGTCGCCGAACAGGTCGCCGCGAGCCTGCCCGACGCCGAAACGCTGCTGGCCAGCCTGCCGCCGGGCGCGCTGGAAGGCAGCCCGGATACCTACACCCGCCATCTGGTCCACGCCGACCCGTTCGAACGCTTTTCCGTGATGCTGCTGGTCTGGCGTCCCGGCCAGTTCAGCCCGGTGCACGGCCATCGCACGTGGTGCGCGTATCGCGTGCTGCGCGGCACCATGTACGAGCGGCACTACCGCTGGGATCCGGAAAGCCGCACGGCGTCGCAGGTCGGCGCCGTGACGCGCGAAGCCGGCGACACGTTCAGTGTGCCGGCCGGCCTGCAACACATCCACGCCCTCGGCAATGCCAGCGACGACGTCACCGTCTCGCTGCACATCTACGGCGTGGAACAGAGCCGTATCTCCACCGGCGTCAACCTGCTGGTGGACACCGTCGTCAGCTGACACTCGCACCGCAAGGGCGGCGGGTGCCCGGCACCCCTTCCGCCCCTTGATTGCGAGACCCCATGGACCGTTATGACCGTCAGATCCTCGGCATTCTGCAGGAGGACGCCACCGTGCCCGTCGCCGAGATCGGCGAACAGGTCGGCCTGACATCAACACCCTGCTGGCGCCGAGTACAAAAGCTGGAAGAGTCCGGCATCATCCGCAAGCGCGTGGCGCTGCTCGACCCCGCCAAGCTGAACGTCGGCGTGACCGTCTTCGTCTCGGTCCGCACCAACCAGCACAGCGAGAAATGGCTCAAGACCTTCCACGGGCTGGTGGCGTCGATCCCGGAAGTCACCGAGTTCTATCGCATGGCGGGCGATACCGACTACCTGCTGCGCGTGGTGGTGCCCGATATCGCCGCCTATGACGCCGTGTACAAGAAGCTGATCCAGGGCTCCGAGCTTGCTGACGTCAGCTCCAGCTTCGCGATGGAGCAGATCAAGTACACGACGGCGCTGCCGCTGGACTACGCGTAGCGGGTCAGGCGTCCGAGAGGCTACTCCCCGCTCCCTCCGAGCGGGAGCGGGGAGAAACGCAGAAACCTCACCCCCGATGCGCCCAGCCCGTCATCCGTTTCTCCAGCACCGAGAACAGCTCATACATGCCCATCGCCATGATGGCGATGACGACGAGACCGGCGAACGCGAGCGGCATCTTCATGGCCGATCCTGCCGATACGAGCAGATAGCCGATGCCTTCGTTGGCGGCGCTCATCTCCGACACCGTGGTGCCGACGAACGCAAGCGTGATCGCCACCTTCAACGAGGCAAAGAAGAACGGCATCGCGCGGGGCAGGCCCACCTTCAGCAGCACGTCGCGACGCTTGGCACCGAGCACGCGCAGTACGTCCTCGAGTTCGGGTTCGAGCGTCGCCAGCCCCGTCGCGATATTGACCATGATCGGGAAGAACGAGATCAGGAACGCGGTCAGGATCGCCGGCCCGGCGCCAAGCCCGAACCACACCACCAGGATCGGCACGAACGCCGCCTTCGGCAGCGCGTTGAAGGCCGTCATCAGCGGATAGGTTGCCGCGTACGCCAGCTTCGACGATCCCATCAGCATGCCGAGCACCACGCCCACCACAATGGCCAGGCCGAAGCCGACCATCGTGGTCCAGAAGGTGCGCCACGCGTGTGCGGCGATCACATCGCCATACTCGGTCATCGAGGAGACGATCGAAGATGGGCTCGGCAGGATGAAGTCCGACACGTTGAACGCGAGGCACGCCACCTGCCACAGCAACAGGAACGCACCGAGCAACAGCCACGGCGCCACACGCTGCACGCGCTTTGCCTGAATCGAAGACATCGTGTTCATGATCATTGCTGCCTGACATGGCCGATCTTCTCGCGCAACTCGTGCACGCGTTCGGCGAAGGGTTCGGAATAGGTGACATCGAGCGGACGCGGGCGCGGCAAGTCGATCTCCCGGCGCAGCAGGATGCGTCCCGGCCGCGCGCTCATGACGTACACGGTATCGGCCAGGAACACGGCCTCGCGCAGATCGTGCGTGACGAGGATCACGTTGAAGCGCTGCGCCTGCCAGAGGTCCCGCAGCACGCACCAGAGTTCCTCGCGCGTGAACGCATCGAGCGCGCCGAACGGCTCATCCAGCAGCAGCATTCGCGGCTGATGGATCAGCGCCCGGCAAATCGACGCCCGCTGCTGCATGCCGCCCGAAAGCTGCCACGGATACTTGTCCTCGTAGCCAGCAAGCCCGACCGTCTTCAGCAGATCGCGGGCGCGCGCCACATACTCGTCGCGCTTCGCGCGCATCGTCGAGCGGTACGGCTCGACGATCTCGAGCGGCAGCATCACGTTGTCGAGCGTGGTGCGCCATGGCAGCAGCGTCGGCGCCTGGAAAGCCATGCCCACCTGCTTGAGCGGCCCGCTGACCTTCTCGCCGTTGATGCTGACCGCACCACGCGTGGCTTGCCGCAGGCCGGTAGCCAGCTTCATGAACGTCGACTTGCCGCATCCGGATGGGCCGACGATGGCGATGAACTCGCCTTCGGCTGCCTGCAGCGAGATGTCCTCGACCGCGAACTCCCCGCGCCGCGCCAGCTCGTCGTCATAGGCCAGCCAGACGCGATTGAAATCGACGAACGGCCGGGTTGCGTTGGAGGCTCCGCCAGTGGCGGGGTGAAGCGCTTGCCGGGCCATCATCGCAGGACATCCAGTTCGGCTGCCGAAGGCAGGTAGGCATCGGTCCACAGCGCATCGGGATTGATACGCCCCTTGGTGGCGAAAGCATCGGCCACCTGGGATGCCATCAGCGACAGGCGCGGCTTGTTGACGCGCCCGAAACCTTCCGCCTTGGCATCGGGCGACTTGACCACCGCGTCGAGCGCCATCTTCAGCCGGCGAACTTCGAGCTTCTCGTCGATGATCCCGTCGCGCGCCTTCACGGCCTTGATCCCCTCCTCCGGGTTCGCGATCACGTCCTTCGCCGATTTCGCGAACGCCCGCAGGAAGGCCTTGACCGCTTCAGGGTGGGCCTTCAGAAACTGCTCCGACGCAATGATCGCGTTGCCATACAGCTTCACGCCGTACTGCGGATAGGGGAGCACGACGATGTCCTCATCCTTCACGCCGCGCGCATTGAGATTCAGGATCGACGTGAACGAGAAGCCGGTGATCGCATCGAGATCGCCACGCGTCAGCATGGTCTCGCGCAGCGTCGGATCCATCGCCTGCCAGTTGAACGACGCCGCCTGCAGGCCGTTGGCCTTGGCGAAGATCGGGAACGCGCGGCGGCCGGCATCGAATACCGGGGCGCCGAGCTTCTTGCCGGTCAGGTCCTTCGGCGCGCGAATGCCGGACTTCTTCAGCGCCAGCACCGCGGCTGGCGTGTTGTTGTAGACCATCATCACGGCCACCGGCTTGTTCTTCGCGTCCGGGTTGTTGCCGTAGAACTCCATCACCGATGCCAGATCGGCAAAACCCATGTCATACGTGCCGGAGGCCACGCGATTGACCACGTTGCCCGATCCGTTGCCGGCGTCGATCGACACGTCGAGCTTCTCGGCCTTGTAGTAGCCCTTCTGCTCGCCAAGCAGGAACAGCGCGGATGGTCCTTCAAAGCGCCAGTCGAGCTGAAAGCGGATCTTCGTCGCGGTCTGCGCCTGCGCGGTGCCCGCGCAGAGTGTCGACAGCACCATGGTGGTGCCCATGACGGTGCACAGCTTCAGCAGATGACGGCGCAGAGGGGATTGCGGCATGGACCTTCTCCAGTAGTTGATCTCTCTGGAGAGGGCTTTTCGCAAGTGGCGTGCCAGCTTTTCAGGCGTCGCTCATGCACCGGGGCAAGGCGCGCCGGTAGCGCAATGACGAACCAGGATTGTGCGCGGACAGTTTTCAGCCGCGGTTGCTGGCATCGATTGTCGACAATCGATGCCTTGCGCTATGCATCCTGCGTGGCGTCGCCCACATCGATCGCCAGCGCGTCGGCATCGGGCGAGCCCTCCGCCGCGTTCCGCGCCTGGATCTGCCACATCTCGGCGTAGTGGCCATTGGCCCGCATCAGTTCGGCATGGGTGCCGCGCTCGATGATGCGTCCACGGTCCATCACAAGGATCTGGTCGGCGTGCACCACGGTCGATAGCCGGTGCGCGATCAGCAGCGTGGTGCGATTCTGCGCAAGCCGCATCAGCTCCGACTGGATCGCCTGTTCGGTGCGGGAGTCGAGCGCCGACGTGGCTTCGTCGAATACCAGAATCGGTGGGTTCTTCAGCAGCGTGCGCGCGATGGCCACCCGCTGCTTTTCACCGCCGGACAGCTTCAGGCCCCGCTCGCCCACCGGCGTGTCGTAGCCCTGCGGCAACTCGCTGATAAAGGTGTCGATCTGCGCGGCGCGCGCGGCCTCGATAACTTCCTCGCGCGTGGCCTCCGGGCGGCCGTAGGCGATGTTGTAGTAGATGCTGTCATTAAACAGCACGGTGTCCTGCGGCACGATACCGATCGACGCGCGCAGGCTGACCTGCCGCACCTTGCGGATGTCCTGCCCATCGACCTCGATGCTGCCCCGCGTGACGTCGTAGAAGCGGAACAGTAGCCGCGCGAGCGTGGACTTGCCCGAGCCGCTGTGCCCAACCACGGCCGTCGTCGTCCCCGCCGCGATCGTGAAATCGACATCGTCGAGAATCACGCGGTTCTTCTCGTAGCCAAAGCCGACATGGCGGAAGCGCACCTCGGCGCCGTTGACGGCGAGCACCGGCGCGCTGGGCGTGTCGGCCACCTCCTGTTGCGTGCCGAGCAGCACGAACATGCGGTCCATATCGGTGGTGGCCTGCTTGATCTCGCGATAGATCACGCCCAGGAAGTTGAGCGGGATATAGAGCTGGATCATCAGCGTGTTGACCAGCACGAGGTCACCAAGCGTGAGCTTGCCGGCGGCAACGCCCACCGTGGCACGCCACAAGATCAGGATCAGGCCCATGGCGATGATCGCCTGCTGGCCGAAATTCAGGAACGACAGCGAGTTCTGCGAGCGGATCGCCGCCGTGCGATAGGTACGCAGGTTCTCGTCGTAGCGGCGTGCCTCGTACTCCTCGTTCCCGAAATATTTCACGGTCTCGAAGTTCAGCAGCGAGTCGATCGCCTTCTGGTTGGCGCGCGAGTCAAGCTCGTTCATCTTGCGCCGGAAATGCGTGCGCCATTCGGTCACGACGATCGTGAACACGATATAGCCAGCCAGCGCGCAGATCGTGATCGCGGCGAACCAGATGTCGTAGCGCACAACGAAGAAGCCGATCACGAGCGACATCTCGACCAGCGTGGGCAGGATGCTGTACAGCGAGTACGAGATCAGGGACTGGATGCCGCGCGTCCCGCGCTCGATGTCCCGGCTCATCCCCCCGGTCTGCCGATCCAGATGGAAGCGCAGCGACAGCGCGTGCAAATGGCGGAACACCTGCAGCGCGATCTCTCGCACCGCGCTCTGCGTGACCTTCGAGAAGAGGATTTCACGCAACTCGGTGAACAGCGTGCTCGATAGGCGCAACAGGCCGTAGCCGACAATCAATCCCACTGGCACGGCCAGCAACGCTGCCGGATCGCCAGGCGCGATGTTCATGCTGTCGACCAGCTTCTTCATCAGCACCGGCACGCCCAGGTTGGCCACCTTGGCGGCGACCAGGCAGGTCAGCGCCAGCATCACGCGCCACTTGTAGTGCCAGACGTAGGGGAGCAGGTTGCGAACGGTCTGCCAGTCACTGCGGCGCGCGCCGCCCTGGAACAGCGAATTTGCCGGCTCGGCGGGGGCGGGCTCGGCGGTCGTGGAATAGCGGCGCATACGTTAGAATTCGGGCCAATGCCGCGATTGTCGCAGAGATCCGACAACCCGGCTGGCCTCCGCTTCATCCGCCCCGAAAGACCCGCCATGACCACTTCCAGCTTTGTTCCCGAACTCCCTTCCGGCAAGAATCCCGCGCTGCGCGTGGTGCCGATGCCGGCCGACGCCAACGTTCACGGCGATGTGTTCGGCGGGTGGATCATGTCGCAGGTGGACATGGCCGGATCGATCCCCGCCGTGGAGCGCGCGCAAGGCCGCGTGGCCACCGTGGCGGTGAATTCGTTCCTGTTCAAGAATCCGGTGTTCGTCGGCGATCTGGTCAGCTTCTATGCCGACATCGTCAAGACGGGCCGCACGTCGATCACAGTCTCCGTGGAGGTCTACGCGCAACGAATGCGCCACGCCAACGAGATCGTGAAAGTGACGGAGGCCACGCTGACTTACGTGGCCACCGACGAGAGCCGGCAACCGAGGGTGTTGCCGGCGGCTTGATCGCAGAGCGTTCTCTCCTCTCCGCAGCCTCTCTCCCATCGCATGGGAGAGGGACGCAAACAAGCTACACCTTGCTTCGCCTTAGCTGAATTTCGAGAAATCCGGCTTGCGCTTCTCGAAGAATGCCGTAAAGGCCTCCTTCGCTTCCGGCGCCACCAGCATGCGGCGGAACACCTCGCCCTCCTCAAGCATCTTCTTTTCCACGGCAGCCGCGTCATCGCCCTTCATCAGGCGCTTGGTTTCGCGCAGCGACGACGCGGGCAACACCGCCAGCTTGGCCGCCTGCTGACGCACATAACCCTGCAGTTCCGCCACCGGCAGCACCTTCGTCACCAGACCGATCTCAAAGGCTTCCTGTGCGCTGAATGCCTCGCCAAGCAGCAGCTTTTCGGCGGCGCGCTGATAGCCGACCATGCGCGGCAACAGCAGGCTCGATGCCGCCTCCGGGCAGAGGCCGAGTTGGGCAAACGGCAACGCCAGCTTTGCCGTCTCGGATGCGTAGACGAGATCGCAATGCAGCAGCAGCGTGGTGCCGATGCCAACGGCTGCGCCGCTGACCGATGCCACGATGGGCTTGGTCGCCCGGCTGATCGCCTGGAGGAACTGGAACACCGGAGCCGGCGCGCCATCGGCGCCGTTGGTCGGCGGGCGCTTCAGGAAGTCTTCGATATCGTTGCCCGCCGTGAAGACCTCGGGCTTGCCTTCGATCACGATGACGCGTACCGCGGCGTCGGTCTCGGCGGCGCGCAGCGCGTCGGCCATGGTCTGGTACATCGCCGCGGTGATCGCGTTCTTCTTGTCGATGCGATCGAAGCCAATGGTCAGTACGCCCTGGTCGATGCTGGTTGCAATGCTCATTTCTACCTCGTCTCCGTTTTGAGAAGGAAGCCGATCACACGAACGGTGGCGGCGCTTCGGAAAGATAACTCAAGCCGAACGCGCCCGCTCCCACGTTCAGCGCGACGGTCAGGCTCATCGGCGCCAGCATCAGCTCGACGTTGCGCGATGCGGCGATGTGCTTCAAGGACTGCCAGGCCGGCAGCGATTCCACCTCGTCGATATCGCCCGCATAACACGCGGCCACGGCCGGCGTCAGCAGGCTGTCGGCGCGAATGCAGGCTTCGACGTGGGAGAGCAGCCGGCGAACGCCCTCTTCGTTGCCACGCGCCTTGGCAATGGCCTGGGTGACGCCCCGGTGCATATGGATCACGGGGCGGATGTTGAACGCGCTACCAAGCATGTAGCGGCTCCACGTGATGCTGTTCTCGCCCTTGAGCTTGGCACGCGTGTACATGTAGAGCAGTTCGTCGGGAATCAGGAACATGTGGGCCGCATCGCGCAGGCGGTTCTCGACCGCATCGACCACGGATGCCGCACTGGCGCCGTCGGCGAGCATTCGCGCAGCCTCGCGCACGATCAGCGCCTGGCCAGGGCCGATGGCGCCGGTGTCGATCACGGTCAGGTCGAACAACCCGCTGCGGCCAGCATCCTTGCGCAGCTTGAAACTGCGCGCGACAGTACCGACCACCGCGCCGGTGGCATTCGAATACAGCTTGCTGCGGCTGCTGGCGATGGTCAGCAGAATGGCCCGGTCACAACCGGCCACCACGTTCTTGAGCAAATGGTCTTCCAGCTCGCGCTCGAGCAGCGGGATCGATTCCGCGTAGTGGTCCTGCTTGCCGACCAGATACTTCTGGTACAGGTTTGGAAGCTCGGCTTCGTCGCGGGTGTCGACTACGAAGCGGTCGCCGGCCCGGATGCGGAATGGAATCGTGCGGACGCCTAGCGCGTCCATCATCGCGCGCGGCATGTCACACGCCGCGTCGGCCAGAATGGCGGTCTCCTGCATATTATTGTTCTCCCCTCGGTTTCAGTGTGTTGGCATCTCCGTGTCCATGCATTTCCTCACCTGATCGAAGGTCGGGACAGCCCACCCGTCGGGCTGTCCCTGGCGCGTTTTATTTATACGCGCTCGAAAATCCCGGCGGCGCCCATGCCCGTGCCCACGCACATGGTCACCATGCCGTACTTCATGTTGTGGCGACGCAGCGCGTGCACCACGGTGGCCGAACGGATCGCTCCGGTCGCGCCGAGCGGGTGGCCCAGCGCGATGGCGCCGCCCATCCGGTTGACCTTGGCCGGGTCAAGTTCCAGATCACGCATCACCGCCAGCGATTGCGCGGCAAACGCTTCGTTCAGTTCGATCCAGTCGATCTGGTCCTGCGTCAGGCCAGCGGCCTTCAGCGCAGCCGGAATCGCTGCCTTCGGACCGATCCCCATGATCTCCGGCGGCACGCCACGCACCGCGAACGATACGAAACGGGCCAGCGGCACCAGGTTGAACTGCTTGAGGATCTTCTCCGAAACCAGGATCAGCGCGCCGGCGCCATCGGACGTCTGCGAGCTATTGCCGGCCGTCACGCTGCCCTTGTTGGCGAACACCGCGCGCAGCTTGCCAAGCCCTTCCACCGACGTATCGGGACGCGGTCCCTCGTCCAGCGAGATAGTACGCGTCTTGACGTTGATCTGACCAGACGCGAGATCCGGGAACCGTTCAACTACCTCAATCGGGGTAATTTCGTCCTTGAACTCGCCAGCCTGCTGCGCGGCGATGGCCTTCTGGTGCGATGCCAGCGAGAACGCATCCTGGTCCTCGCGGCTGACCTTCCACTGCGTGGCCACCTTCTCGGCCGTCAGGCCCATGCCGTAGGCAATGCCGATATTCTCGTCGCGCTCGAAGATCGACGGCGACATCGACGGCGAGTTGCCCATCATCGGCACCATGCTCATCGACTCCACGCCGGCGGCGATCATCACATCCGACTCGCCCACGCGGATACGGTCCGCAGCCATTGCCACGGCCGACAGGCCCGACGCGCAGAAGCGGTTCACGGTGATGCCGCCCACGGTATTGGGCAGGCCGGCCAGCAACGCGCCGATACGCGCCACGTTCAGGCCCTGCTGCGCTTCGGGAATCGCGCAGCCGACGATGGCGTCCTCGATCAGCGCGGGGTCCAGGCTCGGCACCTGGGCCACGGCCGCTTGCAGGATCGTGGCCAGCAGGTCATCGGGACGGGTGTTCTTGAAAGCGCCCTTCGGGGCCTTGCCGATCGGCGAACGGGTAGCCGCGACAATGTATGCGTCTTGCAGTTGTTTCATGATGTCGGTTCCTCGTTGGCCTGATTAGTTGCGCACCGGCTTGCCCGTCTGCAGCATTCCCATGATCCGCTCCTGGGTCTTGCCGTTGCCCAGCAGGTCGATGAATGCGCGGCGCTCCAGCGCCAGCAGCCAGTCTTCGCTGACCAGCGAGCCAGCCTCCACGTCGCCGCCGCAAACCACTTCCGCGATGCGCGAGGCAATCAGGAAGTCGTGCGCCGAGATGAAGTTGCCGTCGCGCATGTTGACCAGCGATGCCTTGATCGTGGCGATGCCCGAGCGGCCAGCCACCGGAATCAGCTGGCCGGGCAGCGGCGCGCGATAGCCGGCGTTGGCCAGCGCGCGCACTTCGTTCTGCGCCACGTACAGCAGTTCATGGACGTTGTAGACGATCGTGTCGGTCGGCTGGACGTAGCCGATCTTCTGCGCGTCGAGCGCCGACGACGACACCTTGGCCATCGCCGCTGCCTGGAAGCGATTGGTGATGAAGTTCAGGTAGTTCGTGCTGCCCGCTGCCTGCGCGGCCTTGGCTGCTGCGATCGCAGCTTCCTTGAGGCCACCGCCGGCCGGCACCAGCCCCACGCCCACCTCGACGAGGCCGACATAGCTTTCCAGCGCCACCACCCGCTTCGCGGAATGCAGCATCAGTTCGCAGCCACCGCCGAGCGCGATGCCCGACACGGCCGGCACCACCGGCACCGCCGCGTACTTCACGCGCATCATCGTGTCCTGGAACTTCTTGACGAACGGCTCGATGCCCTTGGCACCGCTCATCATGAAGGCCGGCATCGCGGCTTCCAGATTGGCACCCGCCGAGAACGGACCACCCGGCGCGCCCAGTTGCAGCGACGTCGGCTGCCAGACCACCAGACCCTTGTAGCTGGCTTCGGCCAGTTCCACGGCGCGCACGATGGTATCGAGCACATCCGGGCCAACCGTGTTCATCTTGCTCTTGAACGAGATCACGAGCACATCGTCGGCGCCATCAGTGGTCCAGATGCGCGCGCCATCGTTCTCCTCGATCGTTTTGCCGGCACGGCGCGGATCGGGCGAATCGGTACCCTTCAGCGCGGCACGGAACACCTGGCGCTGGTACACCGGCAATTCGGCACGCTTGACGAATGCACTGGCCGCCGGCGACCACGAACCCTGCGCGCCATGCACGCCACCGTTCTCGGCCACGGCGCCGTTCAGCACCCATGCCGGCAGCGGTGCGTTCGACAGCGCCTTGCCTGCCTCGACATCTTCCTTGACCCACTCGGCCACCTGCTTCCAGCCAGCGGCCTGCCAGTCTTCGAACGGACCCGAGTTCCAGCCGAAGCCCCAGCGAATGGCCAGGTCGATATCGGCGGCCGAACCGGCGATCTGCTCGAGATAGACGGCGATGTAGTGGAACACGTCACGGAACACGCCCCACAGGAACTGGGCCTGCGGATTGGTCGATTCACGCAGCAGCTTGATACGTTCGGCCGGCTCCTTCTTCAGGATGCGCACGACGATCTCGTCGGCCTTCTTGCCGGACTCGACATACTGGCCAGACACGGCGTCCAGCACCTTGATTGCCTTGCCTTCCTTCTTGTAGAAACCGGCGCCGGTCTTCTGGCCCAGCGCGCCGGCATCCACCAGCCCCTTCAGCACGGCCGGCGTCTTGTACACCGGTGCGAACGGGTCATCGGTCAGGTTGTCCTGCATCGTCTTGATGACGTGCGCCATCGTGTCCAGGCCGACCACGTCGGCGGTGCGGAACGTCGCCGACTTGGCGCGGCCCAGCTTGGTGCCGGTCAGGTCGTCGACGATATCGAACGGAATGCCGAACTTCTCGGCTTCGGCGAACACAGCCAGGATCGAGAAGATGCCGACACGGTTGGCAATGAAGTTCGGCGTGTCCTTGGCGCGGACGACGCCCTTGCCCAGCGACGTGGTCAGGAACGATTCCAGACGGTCGAGAATCTCCGGCTTGGTCGTCGCGGTCGGGATCAGCTCCACCAGGTGCATGTAGCGCGGCGGATTGAAGAAGTGCACACCGCAGAAGCGCGACTTCAGGTCGGCATCGAAGCCCTCGGACAGCGCCGTGATCGACAGGCCCGACGTGTTCGTGGCAAAGATCGCGTTCGGCGCGAGATGCGGCGACACCTTCTTGTAGAGGTCATGCTTCCAGTCCATGCGCTCGGCGATCGCTTCGATCACCACGTCGCATTCCTTGAGCAGGGCGATGTCGTCCTCGTAGTTGGCGGCGCGAATCAGGCCGGCCTCTTCCTTGATGCCGAGCGGCGCGGGCGAGAGCTTCTTCAGGTTCTCGATCGCGCGATCGGCGATACCGTTCTTCGGGCCTTCCTTGGCCGGGAGGTCGAACAGGATCACGGGAACGCGGGCGTTGATCAGATGGGCGGCAATCTGCGCCCCCATGACGCCTGCACCGAGCACAGCGACTTTCTTGACGATGAAATTGGACATGCGCGCTCCTTGGCTAGTGAGCGTTTGAGGAGAGATGAATATGCTGCGGGTGGATTCTCCCCTTCTCCCGTGTCAGGGGAGAAGGGAGGCAACCCTCAGTAGAGCAACTCGATCAGAACAGATCTGCGTCCAGCGCCATCAGCGTGGATGCGCCAGCGCGAGCCTTGCGAATCTCGCCCGCGGTTTCCGGCAGCAGCTTGGCGAAGTAGAAGCGCGCCGTAGCCAGTTTGGTCGTGTAGAACTTGTCGCCGCTGTTCTGCTTGTCCAGGGCGATCTTGGCCATGCGGGCCCAGAAGTACGAGAACACGAGGTGTCCCACCACGCGCAGGTACGGCACGGCGGCGGCACCCACTTCGTCGGCATTGCCCATCGCCTTCATGCCGATTTCCATCGTCAGTTTCTGCACCTTGTCGCCGATGTCGGCCAGCGGGTTGACGAACTCCTGCATCGCCTCGCTCGTGCCCTCTTCCTCGACAAACGTCTGCACGATCTTGCCGAAGGCCTTCAGCTTGGCGCCCATGTCGCCCAGCACCTTGCGACCCAGCAGGTCCAGCGACTGAACCGTGTTGGTGCCTTCGTAGATCATGTTGATACGCGCGTCGCGCACGTATTGCTCCATGCCCCACTCGGAGATGTAGCCGTGGCCACCGAACACCTGCATGCCCTCGTTGGTCGAGGTGAAGGCGTTGTCGGTCAGGAAGGCCTTGATGACCGGGGTCAGCAGCGCCACGAGGTCGCCGGCTTCCTTGCGCACGCTTTCATCGGGGTGCGACAGTTCACGGTCGATCTGCAGCGCGGTCCAGTAGGCGAACGCGCGGCCACCTTCGGCGTAGGCCTTTTGCGTCAGCAACATGCGACGCACGTCCGGGTGCACGATGATCGGGTCGGCGGGCTTGTCCGGTGCCTTCGGGCCGGTCAGCGAGCGCATCTGCAGACGGTCCTTCGCGTAGGCCAGCGAGTTCTGATAGGCCACCTCGGTCAGGCCCAGACCCTGGGCGCCAACACCGAGGCGCGCGGCATTCATCATCACGAACATCGCGTTCAGGCCCTTGTTGGGCTCGCCCACCATCCAGCCGCGCGCGCCGTCGAGGTTCATCACGCAAGTGGCGTTGCCGTGGATGCCCATCTTGTGTTCGATCGAACCGCACTTGATGCCGTTGCGCTCGCCCGGGTTGCCGTTGGCGTCGGGGATGAACTTCGGCACGACGAACAGCGAAATGCCCTTGGTGCCGCCAGGTGCGTCCGGCAGGCGTGCCAGCACGAGGTGGATGATGTTCTCGGCCATGTCATGCTCGCCGGCCGAGATGAAGATCTTGGTGCCGGTGATCGAGTACGAGCCATCGGCCTGCGGTTCGGCCTTGCTGCGCAGGATGCCGAGATCGGTGCCGCAGTGCGGCTCGGTCAGGCACATCGTGCCCGTCCAGACACCCGATACCAGCTTCGGCAGATACGTCTGCTTCAGTTCCGGCGTGCCGTGCGCGTGCAGCGCTTCATAGGCACCGTGCGACAGGCCCGGATACATCGTCCATGCCTGGCCGGCCGAGTTCAGCATCTCGTACAGCGCGTTGTTGATGATGATCGGCAAACCCTGGCCGCCAAACTCCGGATCGCACGCCAGTGCGGGCCAGCCGGCTTCCACGAACTGCTGATAGGCCTCCTTGAAGCCCTTGGGCGCGCGCACCACGCCGTCGCCGACGTAGGTGCAGCCTTCACGGTCGCCAGGCTGGTTCAGCGGGAAGACCACGTCGGAGCAGAACTTGCCGGCTTCCTCGAGCACCTGGTTGATGGTGTCCACGTCGATGTCCGCGTGCTGCGGCATCGCCTTGAGTTCGGCTTCGGCGCCGAGCAGTTCATGGAGCACGAACTGCATGTCGCGCAACGGTGCGGTGTACTGGCCCATCAAAGACTCCTTGGAGGTTTGCTAGTGCCACCACACGCGCGAGCCGCACACCCTGAAGGGGGATTGCGCGAGCGCTGCCCGTGGGGCGGCTCAGGTTCGGTAAGACTGAATCAGTTTGTTGAGCGCAACCATGGCAAGCTCGGCGCTGTCCGGCAGGCGCAGGAAACGGGCGTCGTGATGCAAGCCTAGTTCAAGACTGTACATTTCGAACAGCATCAGGCGCGGATCGCAATCCGCGCGCAGGTGCCCCTCTTCCTTGGCCTGATCGATCGCACGCATCAGCGCGGCACGCCAGATCGTGACGCTCTTGACGAGCTCGTCACGCACCGGGCTTTCCGCGCGATCGTCGTACTCGACCGCACCGCTGATGTAGATGCACCCCGTGGTCACCTCCTGGATACGCTTTTCCATCCAGCGTCGCACCATCGACCACAGGCGAGGCAACCCGCGCGGCTCTTGCAGCGAGGGGTAGAACACCTCCTGCTCGAACCGCCGGTGATACTCGCGCACCACTTCAACCTGCAGGTCCTCGCGCGAACCGAAATGCGCGAAGACACCGCTCTTGCTCATCTGCATACGTTCCGCGAGCAGGCCGATGGTCAGCCCTTCGAGCCCGTCGCGAGACGACAGTTCCAGTGCCGCATCGAGAATCGCCACGCGCGTCATCTCGCCCTTGCGCAAGGGCGCGGGCGCGGCGGCGGATTCAAGGCGAACTGACTGGTGGCGCATGTTTTTTCTCCGTTCTTTGCAGTGCTCTCAGGAGCACTGTTCTTGACCTGACGTTGCGGTCGGCAGGCACTTCGGTCGCTGATTTTCAATAGGGGGCGGCCGCGAATGCACGAAGTCTAAGCCAAAAAAGAACGGTCGTTCAGATTATTCTGGCGAGGCCGATTGGCATCAAGCTTTTAATTAGACCCGTGTTTCTAAACGGACGGCATCGCGCTGGTATCTTGCGGCGCAATGCAGCATCGGCTTAAAACCGGCTTGAAATGGCCGGGGCACGTTTGCGCGGAAGGCGCGGCTTGCGGCAGGGCAGCATGTTACCGTGCCCGGCTTGCGCGGCGTCAGTAACGGCCTGTGACACCCGCGATCACGACGCCGAGACGCAACACGTAGTACGCCGCCCAATTGGCAAACCGGCGCAGTCGCGGCAGGCGTGCGTGAACCTCGGGCACCACGCGCGCGCTACGCTGCGCCATGGCCCGCTCCAGACGCGCGCGCAGCATACCGGCAAAGCCCGGGTCATACACCGCGACGTTGGCTTCTCGTGCCAGCAGCAGGCTGAACGGATCCAGGTTGCTCGAGCCAACCGTCGCCCACGAGTTATCAATGACCGCGACCTTCGCGTGCAGGAAACTCGCTTCGTATTCGTAGATTTCGATGCCGGCCTCGAGCAGCCGCGCATACAGCGCGTGCGTCGCGAAATGTTGCAGCCGGTACTCGACCATCCCCTGCAGCAGCAGTCGCACGCGCACCCCGCGCTCGCGGCACGCCAGCAACGCGCGCCGCATCTTCGTGCCAGGCAGGAAATAGGCGTTGGCGATAATCACGTCATGACGCGCGGCGCCCAGCGCGTAGAGATATTCGCGCTCGATCGTGCGGCGATTGCGCAGATTGTCGCGCAGCAGCAAGGCCGCAGCCACGCCGCCCTCATGATGCTCGCGCCGGGCCTGCCGCGCGGCGGTGGTCAGGGTTTCCACTTCGGCGAAAGCCGCTGCGGTTTCGCGCAGCCCACGTTGCTGTGCCATCCGGAACCACAGCCGCGCCGAAGCCAGCGCGATCTGCGCCACCAGCGGGCCGCGCACGCGCACGGCGAAGTCGTAGCGTGGGCCGACTTCGGGCAATTCCAGGGGGCCGTAGTTGTGGTCGTCGATGATATTGATACCGCCGACGAACGCCACGTTGTCGTCGATCACCGCCATCTTGCGATGCAACCGCCGCAGATGCCTGCGCGCCAGTCTGAATCCGCGCACCGGACGAAAGACCTCGAGGCGCACGCCTCCATCGCGCAGCCGGCTGGCGAGCGTGGCAGGCATATCCCCCGCGCCGAATCCGTCGACGACCAGCCGGACATCCACACCGCGTTGCGCCGCCCGGATCAGCGCATCGGTGACGCGGGCGCCGACAGCATCGTCGGCATAGATATAGGTCTCAAGCACGACGTGCACGCGCGCGGCATCAATCGCCTCGATCAGGGCAGGAAAATACTCCTGGCCGTTGCTCAGCAGATCGACCAGGTTGCCCTGGACCGGGCTGCCGCGCCGGCGCACCCAGCGGATCAATGGCGCAGTGGCGGTGGCAACGGTGGTGGCAGTGGGATCGCCATCCTCGTGATGCAATGCGCTCGATGGCGATTCCGGTGTGCCTGGGGCACTCGACGTTGGGGACGATGCCCGATCGTAGATCCGTGACATGGACTCGATTATCGGCGAACGGGCGGCTCCTGCACATGGCCCTGGCGAAGTCTGATATTGTCGGAGCATTGTGACGCCCAACAGGGAAAGCATTGTGAAGGTATTCGGCATCGCCGGCTCGTCGGGCAGCGGCAAGAGCACGCTACTGGACCAGTTGATCCCCCGTTTCGTAGCCGATGGCTTATGCGTCGCGGGCATCAAGCACACGCACCACGGGTTCGACCCTGACACCCCGGGCAAGGATTCATGGCGGATGCGCGAGGGCGGATGTCAGAACGTGGTGCTTGTGGGCGCCCGTCACCTGACGCTGATGCGGCACTACCCCGAGGAAAAGCCGTCGCCCGAGATCGGCGAGGCATTGTCGGTGCTGCCGCCTGAAACCGATCTGGTGATGGTGGAAGGCTACAAGTGGAGCGATTTCCCCAAGCTGGAAATCTATCGCCCCGCCAACGGCAAGGCGCCGCTGTGGACGGATGTGCCGGGTGTGGTCGCAGTGGCGACCGACGTCCCTGAAGAGGTCTCCCGGCAGACGACCCTGCCCGTTCTGAAGCTGTCGGATGTCGACGCGATCTACGCGTGGATCCGCGCTTACCTCGATCGCTGAATCCGATCCCCAGGCGTCAGACTTCCGGAATTGCCACCCGCCGGGCCAGTTCCGCCATCAGCGGGACATGGTCCGAGCGTTGCGCCCATTCGCGGCCGGTCAGCGCTTGCGTGCGCTCGAACTCGAAGCCCCGTGCGTAGATGCGATCGAGCTGCCACCATGGCATATGGCTCGGGAACGTATGGATGCGTCCGTTCTTCGCGTCCGCCGACTCGACGGCATTGAGCGTGTTGCAGATCTTCGAGTCGAGCTTGTGGTTCCAGTCGTTGAAGTCGCCCGCGATCACCAGCGGCGCATCGGCCGGCACCACGCTGCGCACGCGCTCCACCAACGCGCTGGTCTGACGCACGCGGCTTCCCGCGAACAGGCCGAAGTGCACACAGATCAGGTGTGCCTCGACGCCGTTGATATCGGCCACCGCGTGCAACAGCCCGCGCTGCTCGAAGCGGTGATCGGAGATATCGAGGTTCTCCGACATCAGGATCGGATGGCGCGACAGGATGGCATTGCCATGATGGCCGTGGTCATACACCGCGTTGCGGCCATAGACCGAATGCGGATAGGCATCCGTCGCCAGGTAGTTGAGCTGGGTGTGATCGGGGTCAAACAACTCGGCCGCGACCAGGCGATCGTTGCGGTCCTGCACTTCCTGCAGGAACACGATGTCCGCGTCCATCGACTGCAGGCCGGTTCGCACGCTCTGGATGCGTGGCTTGCCGGTGAACCCCTTTACGCCCTTGTGAATGTTGTAGGTGACAACGCGCAACTTCATGGTGCGGCGGCTCCGTTCGTGACGTCGAGCCCGGCGCCCTGGCCGCCAGCCACGCGCCAGGCAAGCTGGCGCACCGCTTCGGCATTGCTGCTGGAGAAGCAACGCGCCGCGGCCGCCTGCCAGGGCAGCCATTCGAAGCGCAGGTGCTCACGCGGCGCCAGCGTCACCGGCATCGGCGCGGGTACGCACAATCCGAACCAGTGTTCGGTATTGCGAGTGATGCCCGGCGCATAGCGGTGGCGCCATTGCGGATAGATCTCGTAGTCGATGGTGTGTTGCCAGTCGGTCAGCGAATAGCGGCTGGCGATAAGTCCGGTTTCCTCGGCCACCTCGCGCGCGGCGGTCATGGGTAGCGGCTCGTCCTCGGCATCAAGGCTGCCGGTCACCGACTGCCAATAGCCGGGCCGGTCGGCGCGCTCGATCAGGAGGACTTGCAGGTCTGGTGTGTGGATGACGACCAGTACCGATTCGGGAATCTTGTAGCGCATGGGAAGGGTGGCAGGGACAAACCAAAGCATAGCGCAGCCGGACGCCAATGGCGCGCTCCGGCCGCTGCCTCCCCCCTACTCAGGCCAATGTATGTTCGCCGGGGCGGATCGTCGCCTGACGGTCACCCGGCTGCTCGGCCGGCGCGGCTCGGAGCCAGGTATCGAACACCTCAGGCGAATCGCCATGCCCCCATGCTGAGCGAAGCTGCTGCATCAGTGGCGCCAGCGCCTGCGTATAGCGCTGCGAGGCTGTATGCGCAAGGCTGGCCAGCGCATCGGCGGCCTCGCGTGCCTGTGCTGCCATCGACGCGCGTTCCTGCCCGATTTCCTTCTCGCGCACGCCGAGTTGGTTGTATTTCTGGATCAGGAACCGCTGGTAGTCGCCTGCTTCCACGCCTTGGGCGACTTGGGCATTGACCTGTTCGAAGCGCATCACAATGCTTGCCGTTTCCTGCTCGACATGAGCCGCCTCGGCATTAAGTGCCTGCAACGCCTCTTGAAGCCGAAGCGCCTCGCGCCGATGGTTCTGCAGTGTGGTCGCTTCATCGTCAAAGGTGCGCTGGGCGTTCAGGTACGCCTGCACCACCGGTTGCGGCGCCACCACGAGCAGCGGATCCGCGCCACCGGCACGCCGGCCGGACAACAGCGCATCCTCGCCCAGGCGCAGGTTGCCAACGTCTTCAAGCCAGCGGCCACGCGTCATGACGGTAGCCACGGTGTCGAGCGCGAGCTTGCGCAGTGCGTCCGCGCGCTGGGTGGCCATCGGTTCGGCGCCGGTAGCAGCCAGTTCGCCCTGCACCGTATGTCCTTGCTGCGCCGCGTGCGCGATATCAGGTACACAAGCGGCCACCGTGGCGGCCACCGATTGGGACATCGCCTGCGCCGACTTGCGTACCGCGCGGCGCAGTTCGAAGCGGGCCAGCAGCATCATGAGCAACCCGGCCGCCAGCCAGGTCAGGATCGTTTCCGCATGAACTTGCAGGAACGCACGGATCAGTTCGGTATCTAGATTCACGCCTTGGTCCTCCCACGTCGTGGCGGCCTTCGAGGCGGGCCTGCATCACGCGTATCAACGCAGAAAGACATTCTCCCCGCCGGCTTCGTTCCGGGTAGTAACAAATGGAAACGCATCATTGCGCCAAGAACAAAAAAGCCGCGCATCGGCGCGGCTTTTTTGCAGGTCTGAACAACGATCAGGCCGTGGTCTTCGGCTCCTGGGCACGCAGACGAATGTGCAGTTCTCGCAACTGCTTCTCGTCGACCGTGCTCGGAGCTTGCGTCAGCAGATCCTGCGCGCGTTGCGTCTTCGGGAACGCGATCACGTCACGGATCGAGTCGGCGCCGGCCATCATCGTCACGATACGGTCCAGGCCGAAAGCCAGGCCACCGTGCGGCGGTGCGCCGTACTGCAGCGCGTCGAGCAGGTAACCGAACTTGGCGCGAGCTTCCTCGGCGTTGATCTTCAGGGCGCGGAACACCTTGCTCTGCACGTCCTCACGGTAGATACGCACCGAGCCGCCGCCCATTTCCCAGCCGTTCAGCACCATGTCGTAGGCCTTGGCGATGCACTTGCCCGGATCGGTTTCCAGGTACTGCATGTGCTCGTCCTTCGGGCTCGTGAACGGGTGGTGCATGGCCACCCAGCGGGCGTCTTCCTCGTCGTACTCGAACATCGGGAAGTCGATCACCCACAGCGGCTTCCAGGTGTCTTCGAACAGGCCCGTGCTCTTGCCAAACTCCGAATGGCCGACCTTCAGGCGCAGCGCGCCGATCGCGTCGTTGACGATCTTGGCCTTGTCAGCGCCGAAGAAGATGATGTCGCCGTCCTGGGCGCCGGTGCGCTTCAGGATCTCGGCAATCGCGGCGTCGTGCAGGTTCTTCACGATCGGCGATTGCAGGCCGTCACGACCCTTGGCCACTTCATTGACCTTGATCCACGCCAGGCCCTTGGCGCCATAGATCGCCACGAACTGCGTGTAGGCATCGATTTCGCCACGCGAGATCGCGCCGCCACCCGGCACGCGCAGGCCGACCACGCGACCGTTGTCGCTGTTGGCCGGGCCCGAGAACACCTTGAAGTCGACGTCCTTCATCACTTCGGTCAGCTCGGTGAATTCGAGCTTGACGCGCAGGTCCGGCTTGTCCGAGCCGAAGCGGGCCATCGCCTCGCGGAACTCCATCACCGGGAACTTGGCGTCCAGGTCCACGTCGATCGCGTTCTTGAACACGGTGCGCATCATGTCCTCGAACAAGTCACGGATTTCCTGTTCGGTCAGGAACGACGTTTCGCAGTCGATCTGCGTGAATTCGGGCTGGCGGTCAGCGCGCAGGTCCTCGTCACGGAAGCACTTGGTGATCTGGTAGTAACGGTCGAAGCCCGAGACCATCAGCATCTGCTTGAAGATCTGCGGCGACTGCGGCAGCGCGAAGAAGTGACCCGGGTTCACGCGCGACGGCACGAGATAGTCGCGGGCGCCTTCGGGCGTGCTCTTGCCGAGCATCGGCGTCTCGATGTCGATGAAGCCCTGTGCGTCCAGGTACTTGCGCACTTCCATCGCCACCTTGTAGCGCAGGCGCAGGTTGTATTGCATCTGCGGACGGCGCAGATCCAGCACGCGGTGCGTCAGGCGGGTGGTTTCCGACAGGTTGTCATCGTCGAGCTGGAACGGCGGCGTGACCGACGGGTTCAGCACGGTCAGCTCATGGCACAGCACCTCGATCTTGCCCGAGGTCAGGTTGGCGTTCTCGGTGCCGGCCGGACGCGGGCGCACCTTGCCGGTGATGCGGATGCAGAACTCGTTGCGGATTTCTTCCGCGGCCTTGAACATCTCCGGACGATCCGGGTCGCACACCACCTGAACCAGGCCCTCGCGATCGCGCAGGTCGATGAAGATCACGCCACCGTGATCGCGGCGGCGCTGCACCCAGCCGGTCAGGGCCACTTCCTGGCCGATCAGTTGTTCGGTCACCAGACCGCAGTAGTGAGTACGCATGGAGGACATAGGAGAGATTCCCTGTAATGCACGGCCGAGATGAACGGCCGCGCGCAATCAGTTGGTATGAGTGTCGGCTACGACGTCGTCGGCATCGGCATCGGCCACTGCGCCATGCGCCGGGCGCGTGTCGGCGCCGGACTTGCGCGGCAGGTCCGCCGGGGCCACGACGCCCATCGACACGATGTACTTCAGCGCGGCGTCGACGGTCATGTCGAGTTCGATCGTATCGGCCCTGGGCATCATCAGGAAGAAGCCCGAGGTCGGGTTCGGCGTGGTCGGCACGTAGACGCTGACGTAATCGCCCTGCAGGTGATTCTGCACGTCACCGCCGGGCCGGCCGGTCAGGAATGCGATGGTCCACGATCCCTCGCGCGGGTACTGCACCAGCAGCGCCTTGCGGAACGCGTTGCCCGACGACGACAGCAGTGTGTCCGAGACCTGCTTGACGCTGGTATAGATCGGACCGACCACGGGGATATGACGAAGCAGCGCTTCCCACCACTTCACCAGCCGCTGGCCGATGAAGTTATGGGCCAGCACGCCCACCACCAGGATGAACAGCAGCGTCAGGATGGCGCCCAGGCCCGGAATGCGGAGCCCGAACAGATTTTCGGGCTGCCATGCCAGCGGCAGCAGCGCCATGCTCTGATCCATCGTGCTGATGACGGCGTTGAGCACCCACAGGGTGATGCCCAGCGGCACCAGCACGAGCAGCCCGGTCAGGAACCAGGTCTTCAAGGCGGAGGTTTTCTTGGTGACCACGGCTTGCCTGTGCGTCAGTGGCAGGCGCACGAACCGCCGCATCCACCGGCGGCCGGAGCCGCGGAAGTGGTCGATGCGGTAGACGACTCGGCGGATGCTGCCGGGGCGGCAGGCGCGGCGGCGTTGCCCGAGGTGGCCGGGGCACTGGTGCCGCCGCTGCCACCGCGGAAGTCCGTGACGTACCAGCCCGATCCCTTGAGCTGGAAGCCGGCGGCAGTCAGCTGCTTCTTATAGGTTCCGGCGGCGCCGCAGGATGGGCAGTCCGTGAGCGGGGCATCGCTCATCTTCTGCAGCACATCGCGCCCGTATCCGCAGGCGTCGCAACGGTAGGCATAGATCGGCATGGTGGTTCTTTCGCGGAAAACTGAAACGTAAAACTGATAGATGGCAGCGCCACGCCAAATGACAAGGGCGTCGATCAAGGCGAATTGCGCGAGATCGGGGGCGCGCGGCGATGCAAAGCCGTTGATTATAAACCGTTGCCGGACCGGCTACCGACCGGAAAAGGGGACATTCGGGGCCGCAAACGTCCGCAAGCAGGCCAGATAAGGCCTCGAAGGCATAAAGTTATGCAATATGCACTTCACGAACGGGCGGCCGATCGCTGATCCATTGAGGCAGCAGCGACCCGAATACCATCCCGCTGATCGAGAACAGCAACCCTACCATTTGCGGTGGCACCGTGGCATCGGCAAAGGCGACCTCGCAGGTCAGCCACGAGGCCAGGCCAAGCAGGATCGCGGCCAGACCGCCCTGGCGGGTGGCCGGCTTCCAGAACATGCCGAAGGCCAGCGGCACGAACGACGACACCAGCGTCACCTTGTAGGCGTTCTCGACCATGTGGAAGATCGACAGGTGCGAGTTCAGCGCGAACAGTGTGACCAGCGACGTGAAGACGAGCACCACCACCTGCATCACGCGCAGGAACTGCTTGTCCGCGAGATGGCGGAAGTACGGGCGCAGGATGTTCTCGGCGAACGTTACCGACGGCGCCAGCAGCGTGGCCGAGGCGCAGCTCTTGATGGCGGAAAGCAGCGCGCCGAAGAACATCACCTGGGCGAACATCGGCGCGTGCGTCAGGATCAGCTGCGGAAGAATCAGTTGCGAATCCGAGTTGATGTACTTCTCGACCATCGCCGGGTCGATCAGCGTGGCCGAATAGGCCAGGAACATCGGAATGAACGCGAAGAAGAAGTACAGCACGCCACCCAGCACCGACGCACGACCGGCGATCTGCTCCGTGCGCGAGGAAGTGACCCGCTGGAACACGTCCTGCTGGGGAATCGAGCCGAGCATCATCGTGAACAGCGCCGCGGCAAACCCGATGATCTGCACCAGGTCCAGCGACGGCAGGAACTCGAACTTGCCGGCCGCCGCCGCGTGCGACACCACGGCTGTCACGCCACCCGCCTGGCCGCTGACTTCGTAACCGATATAGAGCATGCCGATCACGATGATGATCATCTGGATGAAGTCGGTCACGGCCACCGACCACATGCCGCCGAACAGCGTATAGACCAGCACGCTGGCCGCGCCGATCATCATCCCGGCATCCTGGGACAGCGCGCCATCCGACACCGTATAGAACACCAGCCCCAGCGCCTTGATCTGCGCAGCCACCCAGCCCAGATACGAGACCACGATACATAGCGTGGTCAGCACTTCGGCCAGCCGGCCATAGCGGTTGTGATAGTAGTCGCCGATCGTCAGCAGGTTCATCCGGTACAGCGGCCGGGCGAAGAACAGGCCAACCAGGATCAGGCAGAGCGAGGAACCGAAGGGATCCGATACCACCCCGGACAGGCCTTCCTTGAGGAACACGGCCGGGATGCCGAGCACAGTTTCAGAGCCAAACCAGGTGGCAAAAACCGTGGCGGTGACGATATAGAACGGCAGGCTGCGGCCAGCCACGGCGAAGTCGGCGGTTCCCTTGACGCGAAGCGCCGCCCACAGGCCGATACCGACCGAGATGATCCAATAGATGATGACGAACCAGATCAGCATACCGCTGCCCTTATCCCAGAATGGCCAGAATTGATGTGCCCTGGCGGCGAAAAACCGAATGCCGGCGGGGCACCTGACGCCCTTGACCGGGTCAAGGGTTGGGGCCAGCCGGAGTCCAATTCATCGGTCGGGGCCGCGGGCGCCCGGGCGGGCATTTGGCGGTCGTAGCCGAATCAAAACGCGGATTATAGCGACGCGCCCCCATCCGGGGGGCAAAAATTCCCCCGAGGGCGGGCAAATCCCCATCTTGGTTCACTTGGGTGTTGTATGGTGGTTCTCCCCTCCCACCGACTGCGGGGGAAAGGGGAACCAGGGACGCTTCAGGCGCAGTGACTACCAGTATCCCGCCCAGGCCAGTGCCTGGACGATCACGATGCCGGCCAGGAATCCGCCCATCAGCAGCAGGGCCGTGGACAGCCGGCGGTTCGTGCGGCGCTGCTCGGCCACCAGTTGGGAAAGCAGTCGCTCCTGCCCTTCGCTGTTCTGCAGCGCGCGGCGCTCCAGGAACTGGTGGGCCAGCCGTGGAAAGTCGGGCAACATCTTCGCCCATTGCGGCGCTTCGATCTTGATCCGCTCCCAGGCGCCCTGCCAGCCCACCTGCTCGTACATCCAGCGTTCCAGGAAGGGCTTGGCGGTCTTCCAGAGGTCGAGGTCCGGGTCAAGCTGCCGGCCCAGGCCTTCGATATTGAGCAGCGTCTTCTGCAGCAGCACGAGTTGCGGCTGGATCTCGACGTTGAAGCGGCGCGAGGTCTGGAACAACCGCATCAGCACCATGCCGAGCGAAATCTCGCGCAGCGGTTTGTCGAAGTACGGTTCGCAGCAGGCACGCACGGCGGATTCGAGTTCCTCGACCCGGGTCTCCGGCGGCACCCAGCCCGACTCCACGTGCAAGAGCGCCACGCGGTGGTAGTCGCGGCGGAAAAACGCGATGAAGTTCTGCGCCAGGTAGTTCTTGTCGAACTCGGACAACGCGCCAACGATGCCGAAGTCCAGCGCGATATACCGGCCGAACGTCTCGGGCCTGACCGATACCAGGATGTTGCCGGGGTGCATGTCCGCGTGGAAGAACCCGTCGCGGAACACCTGCGTGAAGAAGATTTCGACCCCCTCTTCGGCCAGCTTGTGCATGTCGACGCCCGCGGCCTTCAGCGATTCGGTGCGGGAGATCGGAATGCCATGCATCCGCTCCATCGTGAAGACGCTGCTCGTGCACCAGTCCCAGAACACCTCGGGCACGCAAAGCAAATCGCTTTCGGCAAAGTTGCGGCGCAACTGGCTGGCGTTGGCGGCCTCGATCATCAGGTCGAGTTCGTCGTGCAGGTACTTGTCGAACTCCGCCACCACCTCGCGGGGCTTGAGCCGACGACCGTCCACCCAGACGCGCTCGAGCCACGTGGCCATGTCGCGCATCAGCGCCAGATCGCTATCGATTACCGGCAACATGCCCGGACGCAGCACCTTCACGGCCACCTCGCGGCCATGGCTCGGGCCGCCGCGCAGCGTGGCGAAGTGAACCTGGGCGATCGACGCGCTGGCCACGGGCTCGTGCTCGAATGTCTCGAACAGCTCCGTCAGTCGGCGGCCCAGCGATTTCTCGATGATCTTCACCGCCACCGCTGACTCGAATGGCGGCACCTGGTCCTGCAGCTTGGCCAGTTCGTCGGCGATATCGGGCGGCATCAGGTCACGGCGCGTGGACAGCACCTGGCCGAACTTGACGAAAATCGGGCCCAGCGTCGTCAGCGCCATACGCAGGCGTTCGCCGCGCGGCTGATCGAGCTTGCGGCCGATGGTGATGACTCGGACGAGGAACTTGATGCGCCGGTTCTTGAAGCCGGACAGCACGAGTTCATCGAGCCCGTAGTACAGGATGACAAACAGTATCTTGCAGAGACGCAGCAGGCGGGTCATGCGAAATCTTCAGGAAACGACACGTGGCGGGTCAGGGCAGGTCAGCGATGGGCCGAGGGCAAGGCATCCGGGGAGCCCGCGCCCGGAGCACGCTCCAGCCGTTCGAGCCGTTTTTCCAGGCGGGCCAGATCGTCGCGCAGCCGCGCCAGGTCGTCGCCGAAGCCATCCAGCGCAGCGTGTCGTACCAGCGTCGGCTGTTCATCCAGCAGGTATTCGGTGACGTTGTCGAGCAAGGCGCGGCCGGCTCGCGTCGCGCTTTCGTGCACCTGACGCGCGCCGTCGACCACGCGCTGCGCCACGCTGTCACTGACTGGCCCGCCCATCACGCCACGCAGCGCGCGGGACAAGTCCTCGGCCGCATCCCAGCGCAGGTTGCGTGCGAGCGTCGACACCGCATTGGCCAGTTCCGCGTCGCCGTCGATGCGCACGTGACGCATCGCGGCCGCCTGGCCGCCTTCGGCAACATCGGCCACGACCAGCGGCCACTGCTGCAATGGCACGATCAGCGTGACTGCGGCCGCTTCGGCCTCAGGTGCCTGGTCGATACCGCCCTGCTCCGTGACCTTGAGCGACAGCGCGAACGCTGCCGCGTCGAACCGGATCACACGTCCGGCAAACGGCGTGAGCAGGCTGCAAGCCCACGGCTCCTGTTCGATCAGGTGATTCAGCGCGGCGACGATCGGTGCGGCCAGCGGGGTCGGCAATGCGTTCATGGCATCCGGTGCTCGGGCAGACAGCCCAAATAAAAAGGCCCACGCAATGCGCGGGCCTCCATTCTAAGCTACTCGCCCGCCGCATCATGTCACCGATGCGGCGGAGGATTCATGCGGCGCTCAGGATTCCTGCTGGATGCCGGCGAGCAGCCAGCCACCGTTGCCCGACGTCGCCTTTGCCAGGTTCCAGACCTCGCCGAACGGCTGGGCCGGCTCGCCTGCCTTCTCGCGGATCATGCCCGAGAAACGCACGCTGGCGATGTGCTGGGTCGGGGCCGACTCGATACCGAGCAACTGGGCGTCCAGCGTCACGACGTCGGTCTTGTTGACCTCGCTGCCGCGCTCGGACAGGTCCATCTTGATCTCGGCAAACATTTCCGGCGTGGTGAATTCGCGGATGTCGTCCTGATTGCCCGCATCCCAAGCAGCCTGCAGACGCACATAGTGAACCTTGGCGTTACGCAGGAAGGACTCGGTGTCGAAATCCGCCGGCACGCCCCACGGCTGCTGGACGGCCGCCGCGGTTGCGGCCGCTGCCGCGCCCCCCATCACCGGATTGCTCGCGGCGCCGCCATTGCCAACAGGCTCGGCCGTGCGCAGCGTCGGTTCGGCGTGCGACGGACCGCCGTAATTCGACCCATTGCCGCCCATGCCGGCGTACGAAGGCTGCTGCGTGCGAGCCGAACCACCGCGGAACTTGCGGATCAGCCACATTGCGACCAGCGCGATCACGCCGAACAGGATCACGTTGGACAGGATGCTGGCGGCCGCACCGCCCAGGCCGAAGTGCGAAAGCAGGTAGCCGATGCCAAGGCCGGCTGCCAGACCACCCAACATCCCGCCCCAGTTACGCTTGGGCGCCGCCGCGGCGGCTGCGCCACCTGCCGCACCCGCCGTAGCCGGTGCTGCCTGCGCCGGTTGCTGGGCCGGCGGCGTGTTTTGCTGCGCCGGCGCCTGCTGGCGCTGCTGCGTCACGCCCGACGACTGCTTGCCGATACTGCGCGATCCACCCAGACGCTTGGCATTGGCGTCGAGCGCTGCCCCGAGAGCCAGTGTCGCGATGAGCGACATGGCCAGGAATTTTCCGCGAAAAGATGACATATTTTTCTATCCCCTGTCATTCTCGATCAACATGCCTTGCATTGCCGACCGAACATGGCGAATTAATACTTTCTCCCGACGTGGAGCGCCACTACTCCGGCCGTCAGATTGAAGTATTCGACCTGTTCGAGCCCAACTTGTTCCATCATGCGTACAAGTGAACCCTGGTCCGGATGCATTCTGATCGATTCGGCCAGATAACGATAGCTAGGGGCATCCCCCGCCACGCGCTCGCCAAGCCACGGCAGAACCTTGAAGGAATAGACGTCGTAGAACTTCTCGAGCGGTTTCCAGACCTTCGAGAACTCGAGCACCATGACCTTGCCGCCCGGCTTGATCACCCGGCGCATCTCGGCCAGCGCGGCGTCCTTGTGGGTCATGTTCCGCAAGCCGAACGCCACCGTGACGAGGTCGAAGTAGTTGTCCGGAAACGGGATCCTCTCGGCATCGCACAGCGCCACCGGCGTCACGATACCCTTGTTGAGCAGGCGGTCACGGCCGACGCGCAGCATCGACTCGTTGATGTCGGTCAGCCAGACTTCGCCTGTGGGGCCGGCCTGCTTCGCGAAGGCCTTGGCCAGATCTCCGGTGCCGCCGGCAATGTCGAGCACTTTCTGGCCCGGGCGCACATTGGCCTGGGCGATGGTGAACACCTTCCAGAGCCGGTGCATCCCACCGGACATCAGGTCGTTCATCACGTCGTACTTGCTTGCCACCGAATGGAAAACGCCAGCAACCTTGTCGGCTTTTTCAGATTCGTCGACCTTCTCGAAACCGAAGTGGGTTTCGCTCATCTCTCGGACTCCAGGATTCTTTCAATCAATAGTGGTCAATGGTGATGACCACATGCATGGCCGCCGCCGGGCGCCATGGGCGCATCGCGATCCAGCCCCGCGTCTGCCAGACGCTTCAGGTAGTCGGCCCAGAGGGCTTCCTGCTGGTCGCCCAGCCGGTACAGCAACTCCCACGAATAGATGCCGGTGTCGTGGCCATCGTCGAACCGGATCTGGATGGCGTAGTTGCCCACCGGCTCCACGGCGGCAATGCCGACGTCGCGCTTGCCGGTCTGCAGCGTTTCCTGTCCCGGGCCATGACCCTGGACCTCGGCGGACGGCGAGTATACGCGGAGTAACTCGAACGGCAGCCGCCAGGTGTTGCCATTGTCGAAGCCGATTTCGAGCACGCGCGACTGCGTATGCACGGTCAGCGCGGTGGGATGAGGGGTGTCTTTTTCGAGGCCAGCCATAGATGAAGGGCACGATGCCGCGACCCGACCACCCTCCGCCACTGCTGCGAGGCCGGCCGCGACGGCGCCGTCACGCGTCTTGTACGACCCGATAGCTTACTCCACCGCCCTCCAATTGCCCATCCCGCGGCCCGCCGCCGCTCTCATCCGAGGCATCGCCGACCGGCAGGTAATGCAGGCGGCGGTCGTGGAACGCGGCCACGGTGCTACGGTGGGCGATGCTGATGATCGCGGCATCCGGCAGGGTCTCGACCATGAGCCGGTACATGGCGCCTTCGGTTTCCTCGTCGAGCGCGCTCGTGGCCTCATCGAGGAACAGGTAGTCGGGCTTCTGCAGCAATGCACGCGCGAATGCCAGCCGCTGCTGTTCTCCCGGCGACAGCCGCAGCGACCAGTTGTCGAACACATCCAGATGCTTGATCAGCATACCGAGGCGAGCCTGGCGCAGCACGTTGGCCAGCGCTTCGCGCGAATGCGCGTTGCCGGCATCGGGGTACGACAGCGCATCGGCCAGCGTGCCGATCGGCAGGTAACTGCGTTGTGGCAGGAACAGCATGCGCTTGTGCGGCACCGTGATCTGGCCATGACCGTACGGCCAGATGCCCGCCAGCGCGCGGAACAACACGCTCTTGCCGCAACCGGAAGGGCCATTGACGAGCCAGCGCTCGCCTGGCCCGATCGACAGCGAGAACGGCGCCACCAGTGGACGTTGTCCCGGGCGCTTCAGCGGATCGACGCCTTCGTCGTCCGGGCCGGGGCCGCCGCGCACCGGCAGGGCCAGACCAAGTCCGGTAATCGTGATGCTGTTGTCGGCCTTGTCGGTGGACTCGACCACCTCGATATCGCCCGGACCCTCGTGGGTCAGATCCTCGCGCTCAGCCACGCGAATCGCTTGCTGGAAGTCGATCAGACGGTTGGCGGCCGCCTTCCAGCCGACCAGCGTGGCGTAACTATCGACGAACCATGACAGGGCGCCCTGTACCTGCCCGAACGCAGAGTTGATCTGCATAAGGCCGCCCAGCGTCAGCTTGCCGGAGAAGTAGCGCGGCGCCGCCACCAGCAGCGGGAAGATGATCGCGAACTGGCCGTAGCCCGAGTTCACGAACGTCAGCCGTCGCGTATAGCGCATCAACTGGTTCCAGTTTTCCCGGATGCGTTCGAAACGCGCGCGCAGGCCAGCCTGCTCGGTCGCCTCGCCACGGTACAGCGCCACCGGCTCGCTGTTTTCGCGCAGGCGAACCAGCATGAAACGGAAGTTTGCTTCGTACTGTTCCTGCTGGAACGACAGGCCGATCAACGGACGGCCGACGAAGTGGGTAATCAGCGAACCGACCACGGCGTAGCCGATCGCGAACCACACCATATAACCCGGGATGGTCAGTTCGGACCCGCCGAGCGCCAGACTGATCGGCCCGGACACCACCCAAAGGATGCCGATGAACGACACCAGCGTGACCACTGAGTTGAGCAGCCCCATCGACAGCGAGAGCGCGCCATCCGTGAACTGGCGCAGGTCGTCGGCCAGACGCTGGTCGGGGTTATCGGTCGAATGGGTCTGCTCGATGCGGTAGTAGGCCTGGTGGCCAAGCCAGCGCTGCATGAACCGGCCGGTCATCCATGTACGCCAGCGCATCTGCAGCATCATCTGGTAGTACTGGCGCGAGATCGCCAGCACGATGAAACAGGCCGCGATCCAGGAGAATCGCAGCAGCAATGCCTTGAAGGAGACGAAGTCGCGCTGCTCGATGGCGTTGTAGAACACGCGGTTCCACTCGTTGAGCAGCACGTTGATATAGACGATACCGAGGTTCAGCGCTACGACCAGGGTCAGCAGGCCAAGCCCCGCCTTGCGGTCTTCAGACTTCCAGTAGGGCATGATCAGCGCCCAGGTGGCAGCCAGGCGCAGGCGGCTCTGGTCCTTGAGCGCCTTGGCCGGTACGGCCGGGCCGGGGACGATGACAGACGACGGTGTGGTGGACATGGAAGACGCCCGGAATGGCCCGCGGCCTGGGGACGCCGGCAGGCATGTTGTTGTTTGACTGGTGTCAGACGCACCGCCACGGCGGTGGGTTCCTTACCAGACTGCAACGGCACTTTACCAAGGTGGCACGGCGTCGTGCCGAGGGATGCTTCAGTCGGCCGAATCCAGCGCCGAAAGTGCTGCACGCAGCGCCGGCAGCCGGTCGGCAAGTTCGGCGACGCGCGCCGCGTCGGCCGTCCGTTGCGGCGCGGCCCAGATCGCTTCCGGAAAATGCGAATCCCAGCGATAGCGCGGAATGATGTGCCAGTGCAGGTGCGGCACCATGTTGCCGAACGCGGCCAGATTGACCTTGTCCGGCGTCATCACCTCGCGGACGATCCGCTCCACACGCGCCACCAGCCGCATCAGCCAGGCCATGTCGTGCTCGTCCAGATCGGTCAGCTCGGCCACATGGTCGTTCCAGACCACGCGGCAGAAGCCGGGAAAGCGATCATGCTCGACCAGGATGACGCGCGCGCGGTCGCCCATCCAGACGAGTTCTCCACCATCGGCTTCACAGAGGGGGCAGTTGGGGGCTCGGGTCATGTGGATTGACTGGAGAGTGTTGTTTTGCTCCTCTCCCCATACATGGGAGAGAGGAGCTCATGACTACGGCCGGCGGTTTAAACCAGCACCCGCTCGATACCACCCGCGTTGGCCTTTGCCACGTACTCCGGCAGCCAGTTCTCTCCCAGCAGGTGCTTGGCCATCTCCACGACGATATAGTCCGCCGTCACCGACGCATCCTCGTTGTAGCGCGACAAACCCTGCAGGCACGACGGGCAGCTCGTCAGGATCTTCACGTCGCCATTGAAGTCGCCGTCACGCAGCTTGTCGGCGCCCTTGCGCATTTCCTCTTCCTTGCGGAAGCGGATCTGCGTCGAGATATCCGGACGCGTAACGGCCAGCGTGCCCGATTCCCCGCAGCAGCGCTCGTTCTTCTCGATCTTGCCGCCACCCTGGTTACCGCCCATCAGGTCATTGACGAGCTTGGTCGGGTCCATCGTCTTGATCGGCGTATGGCAGGGGTCGTGGTACATGTACCGCGTGCCGGTGACGCCTTCGAGCTTCACGCCCTTCTCGAGCAGATACTCGTGGATGTCGATGATGCGGCAGCCCGGGAAGATCTTGTCGAATTCATATCCGGCGAGCTGGTCGTAGCACGTGCCGCAGCTCACCACCACGGTCTTGATGTCGAGGTAGTTAAGCGTGTTGGCTACGCGATGGAACAGCACGCGGTTGTCGCTGACCATCTTCTCGGCCTTGTCGAACTGGCCGGCGCCACGCTGCGGGTAGCCGCAGCACAGGTAGCCCGGCGGCAGCACGGTCTGCACGCCGACGTGCCAGAGCATGGCCTGGGTGGCCAGACCCACCTGCGAGAACAGCCGCTCCGAGCCACAGCCCGGGAAATAGAACACGGCTTCCGTTTCGGCCGTGGTCTGTTTCGGGTTGCGGATGATCGGCACGATCTCGTTGTCTTCGATATCGAGCAACGCGCGCGCGGTCTTCTTCGGCAGGTTGCCCGGCATCTTCTTGTTGATGAAGTGAATCACCTGCTCCTGCACGGGCGGCTTGCCGACCGTGGCGGGAGGATGCTGGGTCTGCTTGCGGGCGAACTTCTTCAGCAGTTCGTTGCCCAGGCGTTGCGCCTTGTAACCCCAGCCGATCATGGCCGCACGGGTCATGTTGATCGTCTGCGGATTGGTCGCGTTCAGGAAGAACATCGACGCGGCGGTACCCGGGTTGAACTTCTTCTGGCCCATCTTGCGCAGCAGGTTGCGCATATTCATCGACACGTCGCCGAAGTCGATCTTGACCGGACAAGGCGTCACGCACTTGTGGCAGACCGTGCAGTGATCAGCCACGTCAGAGAACTCGTCCCAGTGCTTGATCGACACGCCACGGCGCGTCTGTTCCTCGTACAGGAAAGCCTCGATCAGCAGCGACGTGGCCAGGATCTTGTTGCGCGGGCTGTACAGCAGGTTGGCGCGCGGCACGTGCGTGGCGCACACCGGCTTGCACTTGCCGCAGCGCAGGCAGTCCTTGACGCTCTCGGCGATCGCCCCGATGTCGCTCTGCTGCATGATGATCGACTCATGCCCCATCAGGCCAAACGACGGCGTATAGGCATTGCGCAGGTCGGCGCCCGGCAGCAGCTTGCCCTTGTTGAAGCGGCCCTGCGGATCGACGCGCTGCTTGTAGTCGCGGAATTCGGAGATCTCGTCTTCGGTCAGGAACTCGAGCTTGGTAATGCCGATGCCATGCTCGCCCGAGATCACGCCGTCCAGCGAACGCGCCAGCGTCATGATGCGGGCCACCGCGCGGTGCGCGTCCTGCAGCATGTCGTAGTCGTCCGAGTTCACGGGGATATTCGTGTGGACGTTGCCGTCGCCGGCGTGCATGTGCAGCGCCACGAAAACGCGGCCGCGCAGCACCTGCTTGTGGATCTTCTGCGCCTCGTCGAGGATCGGCTTGAACTCGCCGCCGGAGAAGATCTTGCGCAGCTCGGCGCGGATCTCGTTCTTCCAGCTCACGCGGATCGTGCGGTCCTGCATCAGGTGGAACACGGTCGCGTCCGGCTGCGTTTGCAGACGCTGCTCGAACGCCGGGCCGAGCAGGCCCAGGCCATGCCCGATCAGCGCGGCGCGCGTGGCGGCCAACGGCGTGTCGAGGTGGTCCTGCAGGTAGCGCCAGCGCGCGCGGATTTCACGCAGCAGCGTCAGCGCGTGTTGCACGCGGTCTTCCAGCAGTTCGGCGCTGGGAATCTCGTTGGCGTCGTCGCTGCGGCCAAGCGGCAGGTTGCCGCGCGCGAAGAACGCCTCGAGCTCGTCGGTCAGCTTGAGCTTGTTCTTGATCGACAGCTCGATGTTGATGCGCTCGATGCCGTCGGTGTACTCGCCCATGCGTGGCAGCGGGATCACCACGTCTTCATTGATCTTGAAGGCGTTGGTATGGCGCGCGATGGCGGCAGTGCGCGAGCGGTCGAGCCAGAACTTCTTGCGGGCCTCGGGGCTCACGGCGATGAAGCCCTCGCCGCTCTTGCCGTTGGCCATGCGAATCACTTCCGAGGTGGCGCGGGCCACGGCGTCCTCGTCGTCACCGACGATATCGCCGATCAGCACCATCTTCGGGAACGCGTTGCGCTTGCTCTTGGTGGCGTAGCCCACCGCGCGCAGATAGCGTTCGTCCAGATGCTCCAGACCGGCCAGAATGGCGCCGCCCTCGCGCTTTGACTCGGCGTCGAGGAAGTCCTTGATTTCGACGATGCTCGGAATCGCGTCGCGCGGCTGGCCGAAGAACTCCAGGCAGACCGTGCGCATATGCTTCGGCATCCGGTGCAGGACCCAGCGCGCGCTGGTGATGATGCCGTCGCAACCTTCCTTCTGCACGCCGGGCAGGCCGGCCAGGAACTTGTCGGTGACGTCCTTGCCCAGACCTTCCTTGCGGAACTTGCGGCCTTCGATCGCCAGCGTCTCGGTGCGCAGCACCTTCTCGCCCGGCTTGCGGTTGCCGTCCGACCACTTCAGCTCGAACGTGGCCACCGGCACGTCGTGGATCTTGCCGAGGTTGTGGTCCATCCGGGTGATCTCGAGCCAGTTGCCCTCGGGATCGACCATGCGCCACCACGCCAGGTTGTCCAGCGCGGTACCCCACAGCACGGCCTTCTTGCCGCCCGCATTCATCGCCACGTTGCCGCCGATGCACGATGCGTCGATCGAGGTCGGGTCGACCGCGAACACCAGCCCGGCCTTGTCGGCGGCATCGGCCACGCGGCGCGTGACCACGCCGGCGCCGGAGAAGATCGTCGCCACCTTGCGCGACACGCCGGGCAGATCGGTCTGCTCGACTTCGCCAAGCTGCTCCAGCTTTTCCGTATTGATGACGGCAGAAAACGGCGTCAGCGGCACGGCGCCGCCGGTGTACCCGGTGCCGCCTCCGCGCGGGATGATGGTGAGACCCAGTTCGAAACAGCCCTTCACCAGGCCCGCGATCTCTTCCTCGGTATCCGGGGTCAGCACCACGAACGGGTACTCGACGCGCCAGTCGGTGGCGTCGGTCACGTGCGAGACGCGCGAGAGTCCATCGAACTTGATGTTGTCGTGCTGCGTCACCTTGCCCAGCACGCGCTGGGCGCGCTTGCGCAGCGCGTACGCGTCGGAGAATTCCTGCTTGAAGGCCTCGATCGCCTGCTTGGCGAACGCGACCAGCTGCTCCACACGGTGCGAGCGATCTTCCGCGGCGGGCTCGGCGTGCTCGGCACGGTCGGCGGCGCGGCGCTTTTCGATTTCACCCAGGCGGTGGTGCAGCGCGCTCACCAGCATCTGGCGGCGCTTGGGATTTTCGAGCAGGTCGTCCTGCAGGTACGGGTTGCGGCGCACGACCCAGATATCGCCGAGCACCTCGTAGAGCATCCGCGCCGAGCGGCCGGTGCGGCGTTCCCCGCGCAGTTCGTCCAGGATGCGCCAGGCTTCCTCGCCGAGCAGGCGGATGACGATCTCGCGATCCGAAAATGACGTGTAGTTATAGGGGATCTCGCGCAGACGCGGGGGTGCGTCCTTGGCGGCGAGCTTGGCATCGAGCACGAGTGGGGCGTTCATGGCGGGACCGCTTCCTGCTGCGCACGGGGACGGTGCGCGATTTCGTCTTTAAAGCGCGATTGTACTTCAACGCCCATGTTTGCCGCACCGCAACAACCCCGAAACCCCCCTATAACCCTTGGTTTCGTCAGGGATCTCGCCGTTTTCTGCCCGTCCGGCGCATTCCCGCTCAGAACAACCGGTGGAAGATCTGGCCCACGCCGTGCCAGAAGGAGTCCGGAATCCACAACAGGCTGCCCGTCATCGCCAGATAACGCAGGAACTTGCCGATGGCCATATAACCGACGCTGGGCCAGAACGGCATCCGCAGCCAACCCGCCAAAGTGCACAATGGATCACCAATACCGGGGAGCCAGGACACCAGCATCGTCGGGGGCCCCCAGCGGCGCATCCAGCGGAAATACTTGGCATCGAGCGCCGGCTTGCTGGCCTTCTTCGGGTGTTCCAGGTGCTGCGCGTGTTCGCGCTCATGCTGCCGATTCTGGCGCCGCAGCCGGTAGCGCACCACGGCTAGCTTGGCCGCGTAGCCCATCCACCAGTCGATGGCCCCGCCGATCGTGTTACCGAGCGTGGCCACCAGCACGGCCGGCCAGAACATATCGGGGTTGAGCTTGACGTAGCCGAACACGGCCGGCTCGGAGCCGAGCGGCAGTAGCGTGGCCGACACCAGGCTGACCACGAAAATGGCGGGCAACCCCACCGTCGGGAGGGCAAGGGTGTCAAACAGCCAGTGGATGAAGGCGTCCATGCGCTAGGAAACATAGGGCCGCGAATCGCAGGAGAACCCGCATGGCAGCACCGGTGGTTTTGTGTTTAACTGGGAGAGCCTTTTGCGTCCAATCGTTCACAACGCTTTCGCAAACCGGGCAAACCCGGCAGCACCAATATCACGAAATAGCCGTCTCAACCAAACGGCAGTACCGCGTCGTGGCCAGTCCCGCGCAGTGAATCGGGATGGATGGGGCTGGCCATGCGTGGACCCACACAGGAGACAAGCATGGCGATTCCGATCCGCCTGACGGTCAATGGCAAGCCCGTTGACGCCCAGGTCGAACCTCACACACTACTCGTCCAGTTCCTGCGCGAACACCTGCGCCTCACCGGCACGCACGTGGGCTGCGATACCGCCCAGTGCGGCGCCTGCACCGTCCACCTGGATGGCCGCGCGGTGAAGTCGTGCAACGTGCTCGTGGTGCAGGCAGACGGCGCCAGCGTGACGACGATCGAGGGCCTGGCCGTCAACGGCGAAATGCACCCCGTGCAGCAGGCGTTCCGCGAATGCCACGGCCTGCAATGCGGCTTCTGCACGCCGGGCATGGTGATGGCGGCCACGGCCCTGCTCAAGGACCGCCCCAATGCCGATGCGCAGGCGATTCGCGACCAGCTCGAAGGCAACCTGTGCCGCTGTACCGGCTATCACAACATCGTGCGTGCGGTGCAGCAAGGTCAGGCGGCCATGCAGGGCTCGGCGGCCGTGGCCAGCGCGGAATAAGGAGACCGGCCATGAACGCACCCGAAAAGCTGATCGGTTCGCCGGTCCGCCGCAAGGAAGACTATCGCTTCCTGACCGGCAACGGCCAGTACACCGACGATGTCGTCCTGCCGCACCAGAGCTACGGTTATTTCCTGCGCTCGCCGCATGCTCACGCGCGCATCAAGTCGATCGACACGTCCGAGGCGGCGGCCTCGCCCGGCGTGATCGCCGTGCTGACCGGCGATGACATGGCAGCCGACAAGGTCGGCGGCCTGCCCTGCGGCTGGCTGATCCACAGCATCGACGGCTCGCCGATGAAAGAACCGCCCCACCCCTCGCTGGCGCACGGCAAGGTGCGCCACGTGGGCGACCAGGTGGCGCTGGTCGTCGCCGAATCGCTCCAGCAGGCACGCGACGCCTCCGAGAAGATCGTTGTCGACTACGAGGAACTGCCGGCCGTGATCGGCCTGACCGATGCCTCGTCGGCAGCTTCGCTCGTCCACGACGATGTCCCCGCCAACACCTGCTACACGTGGGGCCACGGCGACAAGGCAGCCACGGACGCGGCATTCGCCAAGGCCGCTCACGTGACCACGCTGCAGATCGTCAACAACCGGCTGATCCCGAACGCGATCGAACCGCGCGCGGTCAATGCCAGCTATACGCGCCAGGATGACGGCTACACGGTCTACGTGGCCAACCAGAACCCGCACGTGGAGCGGCTGTTGATGGGGGCGTTCGTGCTGGGCCTGCCCGAGTCGCGCCTGCGCATCATCGCGCCGGACGTGGGCGGCGGCTTCGGCTCGAAGATCTTCCTCTACCCCGAGGACGTGGCACTGACCTGGGCATCGAAAAAGGTGGGACGTCCGATCAAGTGGACTGCGGAACGCTCCGAGTCCTTCCTGACCGACGCCCATGGTCGCGATCATGTGACCAAGGCTGAACTTGCGCTCGACGCCGACGGCAACTTCCTGGCGATGCGCGTGCACACCATCGCCAACATGGGCGCGTACCTGTCGACGTTCGCCAGCAGCGTGCCGACGATCCTCTACGCGACACTCCTGGCCGGCCAGTACGCCACGCCGGCGATCTATGCCGAAGTCCACGCGGTATTCACCAACACGTCCCCCGTCGATGCCTATCGCGGCGCGGGACGCCCCGAGGCCACCTACGTCGTCGAGCGGCTGGTGGAAGCCGCCGCGCGCGAGACCAACGTCGACCCGGCCACGCTGCGCCGCAAGAACTTCATCCGCACCTTCCCGTATGCCACCCCGGTGGGTCTGACCTACGACACCGGCGACTACGAGCCCTGCCTGGCTCGCGCGGAAGAACTGGCCGACGTGGCGGGATTCCCGGCCCGGCGCGCGGAAGCGAAGCAACGCGGCAAGCTGCGCGGGCTCGGCTACTCGTGCTACATCGAGGCCTGCGGGCTGGCGCCGTCGAATATCGCCGGAGCGCTGGGCGCGCGTGCCGGGCTATTCGAGGTGGGCGAGATCCGCGTGCATCCGACGGGCACCGTGACGGTCTTCACCGGATCGCACAGCCACGGTCAGGGCCACGAAACCACGTTCGCGCAGATCGTGGCGGACCGCCTGGGCATCGCACTGGATGCCGTCGAGGTCGTGCATGGCGATACGGGCCGCGTGCCGTTCGGCATGGGGACCTATGGCTCCCGCTCGCTGGCAGTGGGCGGCTCGGCGATCATGAAAGCGCTCGACAAGATCGAGGCCAAGGCCAAGAAGATCGCCGCGCACCTGCTTGAGGCATCCGACGCCGACATCGAGTTCAAGGACGGCGTGTTCCGCGTGGCCGGCACCGATCGCACCAAGACGTTTGGCGAGGTGGCGTTGACGGCGTACGTGCCGCACAACTACCCGCTCGACAAGCTCGAGCCAGGCCTGAACGAGAACGCGTTCTACGATCCGACGAACTTCACGTATCCGTCCGGCGCGTACCTCTGCGAAGTCGAGGTCGATCCCGATACCGGCGAGTCGCACGTGGTCAAGTTCACCGCTGTGGATGACTTCGGCAACGTGATCAACCCGATGATCGTGGAAGGCCAGGTGCATGGCGGCATTGGCCAGGGTCTGGGTCAGGCGATGCTCGAACAGTGCGTCTACGACCCCGAGAGCGGCCAGCTCCTGACCGGCTCGTACATGGACTACGCGATGCCACGCGCCGGAGACCTGCCCGACTTCACCGTGGAGACGTCCGCCGGCACACCGTGCACGCACAATCCGCTCGGCGTGAAAGGCTGCGGCGAAGCCGGCGCGATCGGCTCGCCACCGGCCTTCATCAACGCCATGGTCGATGCCTTGTCGCCGCTCGGCGTGCACGATCTGCAGATGCCCGCCACGCCGCATCGCGTGTGGCAAGCCATCCAGTCCGCGCAATCTGGCACCGCGTAACCGGGGAGAGCACAACATGTATGCATTCCAGTATGAACGTGCCGCCGACGCCAATGCCGCGGTGGCCAAGCTGAAGGCCGATGGCGACGCCAAGTTCCTGGCTGGCGGTCAAAGCCTGCTGGCGGCGATGAAGCTGCGCCTGGCTTCGCCGTCGACGCTGGTCGATGTGTCGCGCATTCCGGGCATGAACGGAATTCGCGTCGAGGGTGACGCGCTGGTGATCGGCGCCGCCGCGCGCCATGCCGATGTGTCGGCCAATGCCGACGTGATGCGCCGTATTCCGGCGCTGGCCGCGCTGGCCAACGGCATCGGCGACCGGCAGGTACGCGCGATGGGAACGATCGGTGGCTCGCTCGCCAATGACGACCCGGCAGCGGACTATCCCGCCGCCGTGCTCGGGCTGAACGCGACAGTCGTCACCGATCGTCGCAGCATCGCGGCGGACGACTTCTTCAAGGGGCTCTATGAAACGGCGCTCGAGCCCGACGAGTTGATCACCGCGGTGCGCTTCCCGTCGCCGGATCAGGCTGCCTACATCAAGTTCCGCAACCCCGCATCGCGCTTCGCGCTGGTTGGCGTGATGGTCGCGCGCACCGGCAAGAGCGTGCGCGTGGCGGTGACCGGCGCGGCAGACAGCGTGTTCCGGGCGCCGGCGCTCGAGCAGGCATTGGCGGCCAGCTTCACGCCAGCGGCCGCCCGAGCCGTGAAGATGGATCCGTCCGGCCTTAACGTGGACCTGCATGCGTCTGCCGAGTACCGCGCGCATCTGATCCCGGTGCTGGCGGCGCGAGCCGTGGAGCAGGCGCTGAAGGGCTAAGGCTGCGTCGTGTTTGTACCTCTCTCCCGCGCGGCGGGAGAGAGGTGCGCATAGCGACGGAACCCGCATTCTCACCATGCTCCCCACCTCGATCGACCAAACCCTCTCGCTGCTCGAAAAGCAGCAATATTTCGCCGACCGCGAGACGGCCACCGTGCTGTATCTCGCGCTTCGGATGCAACGCCCGCTTTTTCTCGAAGGCGAGCCCGGTGTCGGCAAGACAGCGCTGGCGCAAGCCATGGCGCGCGCGCTCGGCACGCGGCTGCTGCGCCTGCAATGCTATGAAGGTCTCGACGCCGCCAGCGCGCTCTACGAATGGGACTACCCGCGCCAGATCATGGCGCTGCGGCTAGCCGAAGCGCGTGGCGAACGGCCGGAGCAGCAATCGCTCTATCACGACGACTACCTGCTCAAGCGACCGCTGCTCGAGGCGCTGTTGCCGGACCCTGCCGCGCCGAACGTGCCGCGCGTGCTGCTGATCGACGAAATCGACCGCGCCGACGAACCGTTCGAGGCGTTCCTGCTCGAAGTCCTGTCGGAATACCAGGTGTCGATCCCCGAAATCGGCGTGGTCCAGGCCGAACGTCCGCCACTGATCGTGATCACATCGAACCGCACGCGCGAGGTGCATGACGCGCTCAAACGTCGCTGCCTTTACCAGTGGATGGGTTACCCGGGCCGCGACCGCGAGCTGCAGATCGTCGCGGCGCGCGCGCCCGAAGCGGCGATGGCCCTGCAACGGCAGGCCGTCGATTTCATCCACCGGCTGCGTGGCATCGACCTGTTCAAGGCTCCCGGCATCGCCGAGGCCATCGACTGGTGCCGCGCGCTGGCCGCGCTGGGCGTGACCGAACTCGATCCGCAATCGGTGCGCGACACGCTCGGCGTCCTGCTCAAGTATCAGGACGACCTGGCACGCGCGGACGGACCGACCATCGCCGAACTGCTCGCCGGGGCAGCACCGGCAGGCTGACCATGCCACGCGCCGCACCGTCCGCCCCCTCTGCCCCCTTTGCCCCCTCTGCCCGACCAGACACATCGGGCACGCCACCCCCGCTGCCGATGCTGGCCCGCAACGTCACGCATTTCATGCGGCTGCTGCGTGACACCGGGTTCGGGCTGTCGCCGGCTCATGCCGTCGATGCATTGGAAGCCCTGCGGCATATCGATATCGGCGCGCGCGACGAAGTGCGGGCCGCGCTGGCGGCACTGGTGCTATCGGGCCCCGATCAGCGCCCGCTGTTCGATGCCGCCTTCGACCTGTTCTGGCGCGACCCCGACTGGGAAAGCAAGCTGCGGGCGATGCTGCTGCCGCGCGTCGATGCGGGGATTCCGCCGCCACGACGCAGCAACCGCCTGGCCGACGCCCTGGCCGCCCGGCAACCGCCATCGCCAAAGCCGGACCAGCCGCCCCGTGAGGAACGCTTCACCGCCCCGCTTACGTTCTCCGATCAGGAGCGTCTGGCGGGGCGCGACTTCGAAACCCTGAACGCCGAAGAGTGGCGCGCGCTCCAGCATCTGGTGCGCACACGGCGCGCGCGTCTGGCCCTGCAGAAGACACGGCGTCTGCGCCCATCCACCTGCGGGACGCACGCCGACCTGCGCGCGAGCGCGCGACTGGCGGTGCGCCAGCATGGTGAATGGCTGCGCTGGAAGTACCGCAAGCGTGCCGAGCGCAAGCCGCCCGTGGTCCTGCTGCTCGATATCTCTGGCTCGATGAGCCAGTACTCGCGCGCCGTCCTCTACTTCTGCCATGCGCTGACGCAGTCCCGCGAGCGACTGCACGTCTTCCTGTTCGGCACGCGGCTGACCAACGTGACGCGCGCGCTACGCGAACGCGATCCGGACGACGCGGTGAACCTGATCACCGAACAGGTCCGCGACTGGGCTGGCGGCACCCGCATCGGTGCCGCGCTGGCAACGTTCAACCGGCAATGGGCGCGTCGCACGCTATCCGGCCGCGCCACGGTGCTGCTGGTCAGCGACGGTATCGATCTGGAGCACATCGATCTACTCGAACAGGAGATGGCCCGCCTGCGCCGCTTTGCGCATCGCATCATCTGGCTCAATCCGCTGCTGCGCTATGAAGGCTTCACGCCGCAGGCGCGCGGCATTCAGGCGATCCTGCCCCACGTCGACGCGCTGCGTGCGGCGCACAACCTGGACAGCCTGTTCGCGCTGGAATCGCTGCTGGCCGATCCCGCGCGCGTCCCGCCTGTCAATGCATTACGCCCCCAACCAGGATATTCATCATGGAAATGACCCAGACCCAGCGACTGCCCGTGCCCCAACAGGTCGCCTGGGATGCACTGAACGACACAGCGCTGCTCAAGCAATGTATTCCGGGATGTGAGAGCATCGAGCCCGACGGCGACAACGCCTACCAACTGGCGCTGACCGCCGCCGTCGGACCGGTCAAGGCGCGCTTCAAGGGGCGCATGGCGCTGCAGAACATCCAGGCGCCGGAGAGCTACACGATCCAGTTCGACGGACAGGGCGGCGCGGCCGGATTCGGCAAGGGGACGGCGCAGGTCAAGCTCACGCCCGAAGGCGACGAGACGCTGCTCACCTACGCGGTTCACGCGCAGGTCGGCGGCAAGATCGCGCAGATCGGCTCGCGGCTGGTGGATGCCGCCGCGCGCAAGATGGCCGATACCTTCTTCGCCCGCTTCACCGAGGCCGTCGGTGGCGGTGGCGCGAACGAAGACGACAACAGTACGGAAACGGAACAATCAGCCGACGCGGGGAAAACGACCGACGGCGGCGATGACACAGGAACAAAGCGGAAACGATCATGGACAGCGTGGATCTCGAAGTCCTGAAATGCAGCGTGCGCTGGCAGCAGGAAGGGCATGGCGTATTGCTGGTGACAGTCGTCAGAACCTGGGGGTCGTCGCCCCGCCCCGAAGGCGCGATGCTGGCCGTGCGTGACGACGGCCTCGTGGTGGGCTCGGTGTCCGGCGGCTGCATCGAGGACGACATCATCGACCGCGTGCGGCACGAGGGCATCCATTCGGGCCTCCCCGAAACGATCAAGTACGGCATCAGCGCGGAGGAAGCGCACCGCTTCGGCCTGCCTTGCGGCGGCACGATCGAGCTGGTGACCGAGCCGCTGTCGGCGGCCAGCGGCATCGCCGATCTGCTCGACGCGGTGGAGAGCGGCAGGCTCATCGCCCGCACGCTCGACATGGCAACCGGCGCGGCAACGCTTGGGCCAGCCGAGGCCACCGACGGCCTGGCGTTCGACGGCAAGACCCTGCTGACGATCCACGGCCCGCGCTACCGGATGCTGGTGATCGGCGCCGGCCAGCTGTCGAAGTACCTGTGCCAGATCGCCGTGGGGCTTGGCTTCCAGGTCACCGTCTGCGATCCGCGCGAGGAATACACCGAGACCTGGGACATCGCCGGAGTGACGATGGTCCGCACCATGCCGGACGACACGGTCATGGACATGAAGCTCGACGAGCGCTGCGCGGTGATCGCGCTGACGCACGACCCCAAGCTCGACGACCTGGCCCTGATGGAAGCGCTGCGCACGCCGGCGTTCTATGTCGGAGCGCTAGGCTCGCGACGCAACAACCACGCGCGCCGCGAGCGGCTCAAGGAATTCGACCTGACAGAGCTGCAGCTCGCGCGATTGCATGGGCCGGTGGGTATCTACATCGGCAGCCGCACGCCGCCCGAGATCGCGATCTCGATCCTGGCCGAAGTGATCGCGGCCAAGAACCACGTCTCGCTCCCTGACATCCTTCAAGTCGAAGGCGCGAAAGCGGCACGGGAAATCGCCGCTGGCGAGGCGGCCTGTCCAATCCTGCCCACCGCTTCGGCGGCACAGCCATGACGAAGCCCGTGCTCTCTCAATCCGACCTGCCCATCGGCATCCTGCTTGCGGCCGGCTTTGGCCGACGCTTCGACCCGGCTGGCGCACGCAACAAACTGCTCGAGAAACTGCCCGACGGCCGCACCGTGGCATGGCGCAGCGCGCGAACGCTTGCGGCGGCGCTGCCGGGTTCGATCGCCGTGGTGCGCCCCGGCAATCCCGAGCTATCGGAAGAGCTGCGCCGCGGCGGCTGCAAGGTAGTCGAATCCGCAGACGCCGAGGCCGGCATGGGCGCGGCGCTACGCGCTGGCGTGACGGCCTGCGCCGATGCGCGCGGCTGGGTCGTGGCACTGGCGGACATGCCGTGGCTGTCGATGGAACTGGTGCGTGCCGTGGCACTGACGATCACGTCGCGCGACACCATCGCCGCGCCGTGGCGCGATGGCCAGCGTGGACACCCGGTAGGCTTTGGCGCCGCATGGCGCGAGGAACTGCTGAAGCTTGACGGCGACGAAGGCGCCCGGGCACTGCTCAAGTCGCAGCCGGTGACGCGCATCCTGACCGACGACGATGGTCCGTTCCGAGACGTGGATGTGCCGGGGGATCTGAAGCAGGCGTAGTCGCCGCGGAATTTGCGGCGCCTGCAGCCTCAACCATCAGCCCCCTTCGGTCTCCATAAGCGCCCGCAGATATTCTCCACTCCACCAGTGCACATCCTGCTGGCGAATCCGCTCCAGCAGTTTCTGGTGACGCGCCTGGCGCTCTGACAGCGACATATGCAGGGCCTGCTGGATCGCCTGCGCGGTGGCGCGCGTGTCATACGGATTGACCAGCAGCGCTTCCTTCATCTGTTCCGCCGCGCCCGCGAAGCGGGACAGCACCAGCACGCCGGGATCCTCCGGGTCCTGAGCCGCGATGTATTCCTTGGCGACGAGGTTCATGCCGTCGCGCAATGGCGTCACCAGCGCCACGTTGCACGCACGGCACAGGCCCGGCAGGCGGCGGCGCGCGGTGGAGCGGTGGATGTAGCGCACCGGCATCCAGTCCAGCTCGCCATACTCGCCGTTGATCGCGCCGGTGATGCCTTCCATGTCGCGCCGCAGGTCCGCATAGGCGTCGACCGATTCCCGTGACGGCGCGGCGATCTGGATCAGCGTGGCGCTTGAACGGTTCTCGGGGTACTCGGCCAGCAGCGTCTGGAAAGCCTTGAGCCGTTGGGGCAGGCCCTTCGAGTAATCGAGGCGGTCGATGCCGAGCAGCAGCCTGCGTCGCGCGTACTGGCCGCGCATCATCTCGTAGGTCTCGCGCGCTTCGTCGGCGCGGCCCAGTTCGATGAACTCGTCGACATCGATGCCGATCGGAAACGCCTGCGCGCGCACGGTGCGATGGAATGCACGGAAGCGGTATTCGCCCATCGGCTCGGCGCCGGCCTCGCCCTGCACGTAGCGGGAGAAGTGCTCGACATCGTCGTGGCTCTGGAAGCCGAGCAGGTCATAGGCAAACAGCGCGCGCATCAGCCACTCGTGCTGCGGAATGGTGGCCAGGATCAGCCGTGGCGGCAGCGGGATATGCAGGAAGAAGCCAATGCGCTGGCCGCAACCGATCGCCCGTAACTCCGCGGCCAGCGGAATCAGGTGATAGTCGTGGATCCAGATCACGTCGTCGGGCTTGAGCAGCGGCGCCAGCTTGCGCGCGAAAAGCTGGTTCACGCGGCGGTAGGCATTCAGGTTGCCGCCTGAATCGAAGTCGGCCAGATCCACCCGATAGTGGAATACCGGCCACAGCACGCCATTGCTGTAGCCCAGGTAGTAGGACTCGAAGTCCTCCCGGCTCAGATCCACCGTGGCCAGCGTGACGTTGCCGGCCTGGATCTGGTGCAGCTCGCCCTCTCCGGGCGTGCCGCCGCGGCTGGCGTCCACCACCTTGCCGCTCCAGCCGAACCACAATCCACCGGTCTTGTTCAACGTGTCGGACAACGCGACGGCAAGTCCACCCGCTGCATGATTCCGCGGGTCGGCAACCCGGTTCGATACTGCTACTAGTCTTCCCATATCTCGCTTCTGGTTGATGTCCACTCCTCGTTCAAATCACGCTGTCCCAGGGGGCCGACAGCCGTACGGCGCCATTGATCAGGCCGACCATCGAATAGGTCTGGGGGAAGTTGCCCCACATCTCGCCCGTGACCGGGTGCGTGTCCTCCGACAACAACCCTAGCGGATTGCGCGCCGCCAGCATGGCCTCGAAGATTTCGCGCGCTTCCTCGCGACGGCCGATGCGCGCCAGCGCGTCGATGCGCCAGAACGTGCAGATATTGAAGGCCGTCTCGGGCTTGCCAAAGTCGTCCGGCGCCTCATAGCGCCGCATGTACGGTCCGTCGCAGAGCGTGTCCTCGAGCGCCTTCAGCGTCGAAATGAAACGCGGGTCCTTTGGATCGATGAAATTCACTTCCGCCATCAGCAACACGCTGGCGTCGAGCACGTTGCCGCCGAAACTCTCCGCGAAAGCCTGTCGCGACTCGCTCCACGATTCGGTCAGGATGCGTTGCTTCATGCGGTCGGCATGTTCCGTCCAGTACGCCGCACGCTGCGGGTGCTCGAGCTTGGTGGCGATCTTGGCCAGCCGGTCGCAGGCTGCCCAGCTCATCAGCGCAGAAGACGTATGGACCCGCGCGCGCGTGCGCAACTCCCACATGCCCGCGTCCGGCGTGCCGAACACGCGCACCGCCTGCTCGCCGACGTCCTCGAGCCGGTGAAATTCAGTCAGGCCGCCACGATGCAGCAGCCGGTGGTCGTGAAACGCCTGCGCGGCGCCGAGCACCACGTTGCCGTAGACATCGTGCTGGAAGTGCTCCTGCGCCTGGTTGCCCACGCGCACCGGGCCCATGTTGCGATATCCGCCCAGATGATCGAGGACGCTCTCCGGCAACTCTCGTTCGAGCCCGATGCCGTAGAGCGGCTGGATATGGCCATCCTGCGCCTGCACGACGACATTCGTCAGCCAGCGCATGTAGTCCTCCATCGTGCCGACCTCGGACAGGCTGTTGAGCGCGCGCACCACGAAGAACGCGTCGCGCAACCAGCAGTAGCGGTAGTCCCAGTTCCGGCCGCTGCCGGGCGCCTCGGGAATGCTCGTTGTCATCGCCGCGACGATCGCGCCGGTCTCCTCGTAGAGCGACATCTTCAGCGTGATCGCCGCACGGATCACGGCGTCCTGCCATTCGCGCGGCACGGCCAGCCGGCGGCTCCAGATGCGCCAGTAGGACGTGGTCTCCTGCTCGAAGTCACGCGCGGTCTCCTCCACCCCATGCGCCAGCGTTTCATCTGGCCCGAGAATGAAGTTGTAGTTGCGCGTGACCAGGAACGGCGTGTTCGACAGCACATAGGCCAGCGGCGCGTCAGTGGTCATCCGCAGCGTCAGGTCCTCGCCGATATAGCGCACATGGCTGCTGCCGCGCGTCATCTGCGGCTTGATCCGGCCCCAGTTGAAGCGCGGCGCCACTGTGACCCGTACCCGTGGCGCGCCACGAACCGGCCGGATCCGCCGCACCAGCGTCAGCGGGCGGAAATAGCGGCCCAGCCGGAAAAACCGAGGGCAGAAGTCGGTGATCTCCAGGCAGTGACCATGCTTGTCGTACAGGCGCGTGCGCAGGATGGCCGTATTCGGCTCGTACCACTGCGTGGACTTCGCCAGGTCTTCCACCTCGATGGAAAAGTGGCCGCCATTCTCGCTCGAGTCGAGCAGCGCATTGAAAACGGGGTCGGCATCGTAGCGCGGCAGGCAACACCAGACGATGCGGCCGCGTCCGTCGACCAGTGCCGAGAATGCGCAGTTGCCAATCATCCCGAGCGATAGCGACGGATCGGCGTGACGGCCTGTGCAGTTGGTATCTGTATTGAAAGCGGGCGCTTCAGGATGATGCGCGGCAGGTGTAGTGGCGGGGGCGTTCACAGCGAGTCCTCCGTTTCGGACGAAGTGGATGAGACGGACTGCGGCTTGCCGCCGCGTTGCGCCCTGAGCGCCAGGAGAGCATGGGCGGATCGATGAAGCCAGCAACGCAACGCAGCGGGCCCGGTCACGCTGACCGTGGCGGCCGTGGCGCGCTCGCCAACCAGCACGCCCACCCCACCGAGTTCACGCGCCACGACAAAACCGGCTTCGTCGGTGACATCGTCACCCGCGAACAGCGGCTTGCGTCCTTCAAAGGGGGCCATGCGCATGAACGTGGCAATCGCCCCCCCCTTGTCGACGCCGGCAGGCTTGATCTCCACGACCATTTTTCCGGGCAAGCCTTCCAGCCCATCCACGTCGTGCAGGGTGTCGGCCACCATCGCGCGCACCTGCGCCTCGAGTTCCGGGGCCTGTCGATAGTGAATGGCGACTGCCACGGATTTCCGCTCGATGCGTAGGCCGGGATGGCGCGCGACGAAGGCTTCGAGCCTCGGCATCAATGCCGTGATGCCGGGCGCCGGTGGCATAAACAGCGCTTCGCCGTCATGGCGCAGCTCGGCGCCGTGCACGCCTGCCGCGGGGAGCCTCAGCGGCTGCAGGAAGCCATCGAGCTCGGCAACAGGCCGGCCAGAGATGATGGCCAGGGCGCCGTCCAGGCAGGTGTGCAGCGCGCGCAGCGTGCCAACCAGTTCCGGCTCGACCTGCACCAGCTCGGGGCGCGGCGCGAGGTCGGCCAGCGTGCCGTCGAAATCCAGAAACAGCGCGGTATCGGGTTCGATGAGAGGTAGCGAAGACATCACGCAAGACCGTAACACGTCGATTTGGAAGGTGTCAGCCGGACGCTGTCCTACAACTGTGGCTGTCACTGCACCCGTCGCACGGCAACTGCCAACCTGGCACTGCCAAGTGCGCCATCCATTATCATTGGCGGTTTCCGCCGATTTTTCCGGTTTTTTTGCCGCTGCCCCCGGCGCCGCACCCCGCTGACCATGACCCGCACGCCCGCCAAGCCCGACTATCTGAAAAAAATCCTGACTGCCAAGGTCTATGACGTGGCCCAGGAAACCGAATTGACCTATGCGCCCGCGCTGTCGGCGCGCACCGGCAATGCGGTCTGGTTCAAGCGCGAGGACACCCAGCCGGTGTTCTCGTTCAAGTTGCGGGGGGCGTACAACAAGATGGCGTCCCTCACGCCCGAGGAACTCAAGCGCGGCGTGATCGCCGCTTCGGCAGGCAACCACGCGCAGGGCGTGGCGCTGGCGGCGGCCCGCATGCAATGCAAGGCGATCATCGCCATGCCGACCACCACGCCGCAGGTGAAGATCGACGCCGTGCGCGAGCGCGGCGGCGAGTGGGTGCAGATCGTTCTGCACGGTGAGTCGTACAGCGATGCCTACCTGCACGCGGCCGAACTCGAGAAGAAGCACAAGCTCGCGTTCATCCACCCGTTCGACGACCCCGAGGTCATCGCTGGTCAGGGCACCATCGCGATGGAGATCCTGCGCCAGCACCCTGGCCCGATCCACGCGATCTTCGTCGCCATCGGCGGCGGCGGCCTGATCTCCGGCATCGCCGCCTACGTCAAGGCGGTGCGCCCCGAGATCAAGGTGATCGGCGTGCAGACGTTCGATTCCGATGCCATGAAGCGCTCGGTGGACGCCGGCAAGCGCGTGGAACTGAAGGATGTGGGCCTGTTCTCGGACGGTACCGCCGTGAAGCTGGTGGGCAAGGAGACGTTCCGCATCACGCGTGAACTGGTCGACGACATCATCCTGGTCGATACCGATGCGATCTGCGCGGGCCTGAAGGATGTGTTCCAGGACACCCGCAGCATCCTCGAGCCGGCCGGCGCGCTGGCCGTGGCCGGCCTCAAAGCGTACGCCGAGCGCGAGAAGCTCAAGCACCAGCACCTGGTGGCGATCGCCTGCGGCGCCAATATGAACTTCGACCGCCTGCGCTTCGTGGCCGAGCGCGCCGAAGTGGGTGAAGCGCGCGAAGCGGTCTTCGCCGTGACGATCCCCGAGGAACGCGGCAGCTTCAAGCGCTTCTGCGAACAGGTCGGCACGCGCAACGTGACCGAGTTCAACTACCGCATCGCCGACAAGGGCGTGGCGCATATCTTCGTCGGCGTGCAGATCGCCAGCCGCGCGGAGAGCGACAAGATCGCCGCCAACTTCCGCCGCCATGGCTTCGATACGCTCGACCTGTCGAACGACGAACTGGCCAAGCAGCACATCCGCTACATGGTCGGCGGACATTCGCCGCTGGCGCATGACGAGCTGCTGTATCGCTTCGAATTCCCGGAGCGCCCGGGCGCGCTGATGAAGTTCCTGTCCAGCATGAGCCCGAACTGGAACATCAGCCTGTTCCACTACCGGAACCAGGGCGCGGACACGTCGAACATCCTGGTCGGCATCCAGGTGCCGAAGAACGAGAAGCGCGCGTTCCGCAGCTTCCTTTCGACGCTCGGTTACGTACACTGGGATGAGACCGACAACCCCGTCTACAAGCTGTTCCTTTCCTGACGCCCCCGATCATGACGCTTCCTGAGCACTCGCCGCTGGGCAAGCCCTCGGCGTACAAGACCGAATACGACGCATCATTACTGTTCCCGATCCCGCGCCAGCCGAAACGCGCGGAGATCGGCCTGCCGGAAGGGCGCGCGCTGCCCTTCTTCGGCGTGGATATCTGGAATGCCTACGAGGTATCGTGGCTGAACCTGAAGGGCAAGCCGCAGGTGGCGCTGGCCACGTTCATCATTCCTGCCGATACGCCGAACATCGTCGAGTCGAAGTCGTTCAAGCTGTACCTGAACTCGTTCAACCAGACCAGGATCGCTTCGCCCGAGGCGCTGCAGCAGTTGCTGCATCACGACCTCTCCGAGGCCACGGGCGGCACGGTGCAGGTCCGGCTGGTGACCGAGGCCGACCTCGGCACGCAGAAGATGGGCGAACTGGACGGGCTGCTGCTGGACCGGCTCGACATCGAGACCGATGTCTACGAACCCGATCCGACGCTGCTGTCGGCCGAGCAGGAAGAGTCGCCGGTGGAGGAAACGCTGGTGTCGCACCTGCTCAAGTCGAACTGCCTGGTCACGGGCCAGCCAGACTGGGGCAGCGTGCAGATCCGCTACGTGGGCGCGCCGATCGACCAGGAAGGCCTGCTCAAGTACCTGATCTCGTTCCGGAATCACAACGAGTTCCACGAGCAGTGCGTCGAGCGGATCTTCACGGACGTCATGCGCATGTGCAAGCCGGTGAAGCTCGCGGTCTACGCACGCTACACGCGCCGCGGCGGGCTGGACATCAATCCGTTCCGCACCAACTACAACACGCCGTGGCCGGATAACCGGCGCAATGCGCGGCAGTAGGACCGCACTGACTCAAAACTCCGCGTGGGCCCGGATGCCGATGAACCTGGCGGGCCCGCGATCCCGGTTGTAGCCCGGGTTCCGCATGTACTGGAAGTCCGGGCTCAGGCTCAGCGTCTTCCAGACCGCGAAGCTGTAGTAGATCTCGAATACCTGCTCGGGGCCGTAGTTGAGCGCCCCATCCCCCAGGAACGCGCCCAGGCCACCCGCCGCCAGATAGTTGCGATGGTTGGCCCCCAGCATGTTGATCGCCATCCCCAGCCCCACCTCGTCATTGGGGCGACCCCACGCCGTTCCCCTGAGCGTGCCGCCCCACGACACCTGCCGGCCAATTTCCGTGAACGCGTAGGTTTCGGTCTTGTCGTCGGACCAGTTGGCCCGCAGGAACAGGCCCAGCGAATCGTTGACCTCCTGCAGGAACGCAAGCCCCACGCCCACCTTCGCGTGTTCGCGGCGCACGTCGGCCACGTCCGGTGTCACGTTGTTGGCCAGTCCGAAAGCGATGGCATCGTTGAACGCCCCCATCTTCGCCTTGTTACGCCACAGCAGCAGCCGGGCCTGGCCCGGGCGGCCACCGATCTGGTAGCGCTTTTCGAGTTCCAGCACGTCGCCGTAGTGCTCGAACATGCGCGTGTCGAGCTCCTGGCCATTGGATTCGAGCGGCTGCAGGAAACGGCCGAAACGCGCCGACCAGCCATCGCCGATGTACTCGACTGAAGCCCCCCAGTTGTAGCCCCGCGCATCAGCCGCGTAGTCGAACGAACCGTGCGTCAGGAACGACCAGTTCATGAACTGCGTGCGTGGATCGGACCCGTAGGGGTTCTGATCGAACACATCGAGCACGCTGAAGTTGCCGGCGGTCAGCACCACGCGTTGCTTGTCTACGGTGCGGGCGAACTGGTTGAAATCGGCCTCGAGCTTTTCCTCGCCACCCCCCAGCCCCCACGTCTGACGAATGAAGGCCCGCGCGCGGTAGAACTTCGGGTTGGTGCTGGCCGTCTTGGCCAGTTCGCCATTGGAGGGGCCACCCACGCCATGCAGTTCGGAGAATGGCACGCCCTGGGCCACCTCCGGATTGAAATGGAACTCGGCGCCCTGCCAGAGCCGCAATCCCAGGTCGAGCGTGGCCGTGAACGAATAGCTCTTGGCACGATCGGGCGTCAGGCTGTTCTCGCCGGAGTACCCCGCGCCGAAAGACGGCTTGCGCTGCCAGATATACGTGGTCTGCCCATGGATGGCGAACGGGCTTTCCACATCGGACACGGCTTCCTGCCCGGGCCCGGTGGCTTCCTGCGCGTGCGCCGCCCACGGCAATGCCAGCCCGCCCACCACCAGTACGGCGGCAAACGGGACGGCAAAGCGGCGGGCAAAGCTCGGGCGCAACCGCTGCGGAGCGGCTGGCGGGCAAGAACGCGACATAGGAATTGGGGGCAGTGGATGCGCGCATGCAGGCATCCAGTGGATTGGCGGGCAGCTTAGCCAAAGCCCCATGACATGTCTACCGTGCATTGTTGCAGCGCAGCATATCCAGCGCGCTGCGCTCTCACTCGATTTTGTAACCGATCTTGAATTAATTAATTCGAAAATTAATATCTACTCGATACCGTCTGGAGTTGACTGATGCCAGCCAAGTCCTCGCCCGATACGTCCCCGGCACCGCGACAGCGCCGGCCGGGACGCCCTACGGCCAACGCCAATGATGCCGATCAGCGCAACCGCCTGATCGACGCCGCTGTCACTCTGTTCGCGCGCCACGGCGTGGCCGCCACCTCCACCAAAGCGATCGCCGCCGAAGCTGGCGTCACGCCAGCACTGGTCCACTACTACTTCCACGATCGGGAGCTACTGCTCGATGCCGTCTTCGACGAACGGCTGGAGCCGCTGTTCGAGCAGGTGTTCGACACCCTGGCCGGGCACGCCGGTGACATCGTGACGGTGATCCCGGCGCTGGCGGGCCAACTGATCCGCACGGCGTCTGCCACGCCGTGGTTTCCGGGCCTGTGGATCCGGGAGATCGTCGGTACCGATGGCCATCTGCGCGAGCGGATGGTCGAGCGCGTAGCCCTGCGGCGTGCCTCGCTGATCATGGGACCACTGGCAGCCGCCCACGCGCAAGGCAAGCTGACCCCGGGGCTCGAACCGGCCCTCGTCATGGTGTCGCTGATCGGGCTGGCGCTGCTGCCGCCCGCCACCACGCACATCTGGCGCGGCCTTCCCGGCGCGGCCGATATCGATACCGAAACGCTCGTGCGCCACGTCACCGCCCTGCTCACCCACGGGCTGTCCGCCGGCACCCCGTCCCAAGACAAATAAGCCCATCCGGAGCCCGTATGTTCAATCCTGTCCCCCGTCATGCGTGGTCCCTGCTCCTCATGGCCACGACACTGGCCGCGTGCAGCAATGACAAGCCCGTCAGTTGGCAAGGCTACGTGGAGGGCGAGTTCGTCTCTGTGGCGTCGCCATTCGCGGGCCGCCTGGAAAAGCTGTCGGTCGACCGTGGCCAGCAGGTGGCCGATGGTGCGCCGCTATTCGTGCTGGAATCCGACGACGAGCGCGCCGCGCGGCAACAGGCCGCCGAGCAGCTACGCGCGGCCGAGGCGCAGCTTGCCGATATCCAGATCGGCAAGCGCCCCGTGGAAGTGGCCGTGACCCAGGCGCAACTGTCGCAGGCGCAGGCGCAGGCCCAACGCAGCGCGGCGCAACGCCGGCGCGACGAAGCCCAGTTCGAGATCGGCGGCGTCTCCAGACAGCAGCTTGACGACAGCCGCGCCACGGCGGATGCGGACGCGGCACGCGTGCGCGAGTTGCAGCGCGATATCGACGTCGCGCGCCTGCCGGGTCGCAAGGACCAGCTTGCCGCGCAAAGCGCGCAGGTGGATGCCGCGCGCGCCGCGCTGGCGCAGGCCGAGTGGAAGCTATCGCGCAAGTTCGTCAATGCCACGGTGCCGGGCCTGGTCTACGACGTGCCGTTCCGCCCCGGCGAGTGGGTGCCCGCGGGGAGCACCGTGGTCCGCATGTTGCCCGCCGCCAACGTCAAGGTGCGCTTCTACGTACCTGAGACCGTGGTCGGCGCGCTCAAGAACGGGCAGGCCGTCCATATCCGCTGCGACGGTTGCGCGGCCCCGGTGGCGGCAAAGATCACCTATATCTCGAACGAAGCCGAGTTCACGCCACCGGTCATCTACAGCAACGAGACACGCCGCAAGCTCGTATTCCTGATCGAGGCACGTCCGGACCCTGCCGAAGCACCGAAGCTGCGCCCGGGCCAGCCTGTCGAGGTCACGCAATCATGAGCGACGAACTGGCTATCGACGTGCACGGCCTTAACAAGCACTTCGGCGACAAGCACGTGGTCAACGACCTGACGATGCAGGTCGCCCGTGGCGAGATCTTCGGCTTCCTGGGCCCGAACGGCAGCGGCAAGACCACCTCGATCCGCATGATGTGCGGACTGCTGACGCCGGACTCCGGCGCGGGCACCTGCCTGGGCTTCGACATCATCAAGGAGTCCGCCGAGATCAAGCGCAATGTGGGCTACATGACGCAGCGCTTCTCTTACTGGGAAGACCTGTCGATCCGCGAGAACCTGGACTTCGTCGCACGCGTGTATGCCATGCCGAACCGGCGCGAGGTCGTGGACCGCGCGCTCGAGGACCTCGGGCTGGCGTCGCGTGCCGAACAACTGGCCGGTTCGCTTTCCGGCGGGTGGAAGCAGCGCCTGGCGCTGGCCGCGTGCCTGCTGCACGAACCGCAGTTGCTGCTGCTCGACGAACCCACGGCCGGCGTGGACCCCAAGGCCCGTCGCGACTTCTGGGAGCAGTTGCACCAGTTGGCCGCCCGTGGCATCTCGGTGCTGGTCAGCACGCACTACATGGACGAGGCAGAGCGCTGCCACAAGCTCGCCTATATCGCCTACGGCAAGCTGCTGGCGCAAGGCACTTCGGCCGAAGTCGTCGCCAGCCAGAACCTGACCACGTGGAGCGTATCGGGCGACGAACTGGCCGAACTGTCGACCCAGTTGCAGGGCAAGCCCGGCGTGGACCAGACCGTCGCGTTCGGCACGGCGCTGCATGTCACGGGCAAGGACGGCACCGCGCTCGAACAGACGCTCAGGCAGTACGCCGGCCGGGATCACCGCATCGAGCCGGTGGAGACGAGCCTGGAGGACGTCTTCATCCACATGATGGGTGACGCGCAGGACAACATGGCCGTTCCCGCCAAGGCAGCCGCCAAGGAAGCCACCAAGGAGAGCGCAGAGAGGGCCGCCGGGCCGAAGGGGGACGCGTGAAAGCCGTGCGCCGTCAGATCTCCCGCTTCTCGGCGCAACGCTGGTGGAGCATCGTCCTGAAGGAATTCCTGCAACTGCGGCGCGATCGCGTCACGTTCGGGATGATGATCGGGATACCGATCATCCAGCTACTGCTGTTCGGCTTTGCGATCAACAGCGATCCACGCCATATGCCCACCGCGGTCATCGTGGCCGAGCACAGCGACTTCTCCCGCACCTTCATTGCCGCGCTGGACAACACCACGTACTTCAAGGTGGTGCGCACAATGCCGGACGAGGCCTCCGGTCGCGAGGCGCTGATGCGCGGCGATGTGCAGTTCGTGGTCAGCATTCCGGCCGATTTCTCGCGACGCCTGCTGCATGGCGATCGCCCTTCCATCCTGGTCGAGGCCGATGCCACCGATCCTTCCGCGACGGGCCAGGCCATTGCCGCACTGGCGCAACTCCCGGCCACCGTTGCCCGGATCGACCTGAAGGGCGCGCTGGCGCCACTGGCCGGCGGGCAACCCGCCTTCGACGTCAACGTGCAGCGGCTCTACAACCCGGAGGGCATCACGCAGTACAACATCGTGCCGGGGCTGATGGGCACGATCCTGACGATGACGATGGTCATGATGACCGGCCTGGCCATGACGCGCGAACGCGAGCGCGGCACGATGGAAAACCTGCTGGCCACGCCGGTGCAGCCGCTCGAAGTGATCTCGGGCAAGATCATCCCGTACATCTTCATCGGACTGATTCAGGCGACGATCATCCTGCTGGCTGCGCACTTCGTGTTCGGCGTGCCGTTCGTCGGGTCACCCGTGGCCGTGTATCTGGCCGCCTTGCTGTTCATCGCGGCCAACCTGACCGTGGGCATCACGCTGTCCTCACTGGCGGCCAACCAGTTGCAGGCGCTGCAGCTCACGTTCTTCTACTTCCTGCCCAATATCCTGCTGTCCGGCTTCATGTTCCCGTTCGCGGGCATGCCAACGTGGGCGCAGTGGATCGGCAACGTGCTGCCGATGACCTACTTCAACCGGATGATCCGCAGCATCATGCTCAAGGGCAGCGGCTGGATCGAACTCTGGCCGAACGTGTGGCCCGTGGCGCTGTTCACGGTGATCGTCCTCACCATTGCCGTGCGCTTCTACAAGCGCACGCTCGACTGAAAGGAGACCGCCATGCGCGCGATCCCCACGCTGTTGATGTGCGCCGCCGCGATGTCGATGGCCGGCTGCGCGGTCGGCCCGGATTTCCGCACGCCCGATGCGCCAGCTGACGCTCGCTACACATCGGGCCCGCAGCCTGAACGCCTTGACGCGAAGGACTACCCATCGCAATCGCTGGTGGAAGGCGACGTCCCCGCGCAATGGTGGACGCTGTTCCGCAATCCGCAGCTCGATGAAACCATCCGCGTGGCCCTGGCTAATAGCCCGACGCTGACGCAAGCGCAGGCCAAGCTGCGCGAGGCGCAGGAGAATCTCGCGGCCCGTACCGGCGCCACGCGCTTCCCGCAGGTAGACGCAAACTTCAACGCAACGCGGCAGCAGGTCAACCTGCAGTCGGTCGGCATCACGCAGTTCCCGAGCCCTGGGCCGTTCACGCTCTACAACGCGAGTGTGCAGGTGTCCTATGCGCTGGATCTGTTCGGTGGTCAGCGTCGAGAACTGGAAGGCTTGCAGGCCGCAGTCGACTACCAGCGCTACGAGTTCGAGGCGGCCCGGCTTTCGCTCGCGGCCAACGTCGCCACGGCGGCGATTCGCGAGGCCGGGCTGCGCGCGCAACTGGCCGATACCGTGGCCATGGCCGACGCGCAGAAACGCCAGCTAGCCATCATGCAGCAGCGCCTCGGCCAGGGTGGTGTCGCGCGCGTCGACGTGCAGCGCCAGCAGGCCGAACTGGCGCAGACACAGGCGCTGATTCCGGGACTGTCGCAGCAGATCGATGCCACGCGTCACCAACTCGCCGTCTACACCGGCCAGACCCCTGCCGCCGCTCAGCTTCCCGAATTCCGGCTCGAAGACATGCAGTTGCCCGAGACACTGCCGGTAAGCCTGCCCTCCGAGCTGGCGCGGCGCCGCCCCGATATCCAGGCGGCAGAAGCACTGCTCCATCAGGCCTCGGCGGATATCGGCGTGGCCACGGCCAACCTCTATCCGCAGATCACGCTGACCGCCAGCGGCGGCACGCAGGCCATGCGCATGAGCGACCTGTTCAACAGCTTCAATGTGTGGAGCCTGGCTGCCGGCGTCGTGCAGCCGGTGTTCCACGGTGGCGAGTTGCGTGCGCAGAAACGTGCGAAGGAAGCTGCGTACGAAGCGTCGTTGGGCGCCTATCGGCAGGCGGTGCTCCAGGGGCTGCAGAACGTTGCCGACACCCTGCGTGCGCTGGACGCCGACGCTGGCACGCTGCAGGCGCGCGCGGACAACGCAAAGCAAACGCGCGACACACTGGCAATCGTCAACGAGCAGTATCGGCTTGGCGGCGTAAGCCAGTTCACGGTGCTCGACGCCGAGCGGCAGGCACGACAGGCGGCGCTGGATCTGGCGCAGGCCCGCGCCACGCGGCTGGCCGATTCAGCCGCGCTGATGCAGGCGCTTGGTGGTGGATGGTGGGGAGAGTCGGAAACGGTGGGAAGTTTGAAATAGAGGTGGTTAGCGATCGTTAGCGCGGGAGGGGCCGAGCCAGAGGGTCAGGCCCATCAACCGCTACCGCCCCAGATAGCCCCGCAACCGCTTCACCCCCTCATCGAGCCGCGCCTCGTCGCACGCATAGCACCACCGCACAAAGCCCTCGCCCTCGTCGCCGAACGCGCTCCCCGGCGCCAGCCCGAGATGGGCATCGCGCACGAGCCGCTTGCACAGATCGAGGCTGTCGGTCGCGCCTTTCAGGCGGAAGAACACATACATCGCCCCATCCGGCGCGTGCGCGTCGATACCGGGCAATGCCGATAGCGCGCTCACCAGATGATCACGCGCCGAGCGCAGCCGTCTGACCAGATCCCGAGTGAATGCCTCGCCCTCACGCACGGCCACCACGCCGGCCTCCTGCACGAATGACGGCGCGCAGGACGTGTTGTATTCGATGAGCTTGCCCAGGTCGTCCATCATCGAAGATGGCACCACCATCCAGCCGAGCCGCCAGCCGGTCATCAGCCATGCCTTCGAGAACGAGTTGACCGCGATGACGCGCTCGTCGCGGCCGGCGATATCAAGGAACGATGGCGCGACCGCTCCCTCGTCGCCGTAGTAAAGCCGCTCGTAGACTTCGTCGGCGATGATCCAGATGCCGTGGCGGCGGCAGTGGTCGAGCACGGCCTGCTGCGCGGCGCGGGGCATGACCCAGCCGGTCGGGTTGTTCGGCGAATTGATCATCACGGCGCGCGTGCCCGGCGTCAGCGCGGCCAGCAGTTTGTCGACATCGAGTGTCCAGCCATCCGCGCCGTAGTCCAGCGTCACCGTTTCTACGGTCGCGCCAAGGATGCGCGGAATCTCGACCAGATTGGGCCACAGCGGGGTCACCGCCACCACACGGTCGCCGGGGCCGGTGACGAGTTGCGCGGCGAGCATCAGCGCATTGACGCCCGCGCTGGTCACGGCGATATGGTCGACTGGCGTGGCCCCGTGCAATCGGGTCACGTACTCGGACAACGCCGCCCGCAGCGGCGCGATGCCAAGATTGTGGTTGTAGAAGGTGGCGCCGTTGGCGAGCGCGCGGCTCGCAGCATCGCGGATGAATGACGGCGTGACCTGGTCCGATTCGCCGAACCAGAACGGCAGCACGTCAGGCAGGCCGATCCCTGCATTGGCCACTTCACGGATGCGCGACGCGCGCAGCGCGTGCACGACGTCACGCGCCCGTGGCGGCGCTTCGGTCAGGGAAGACTGGCGGGACGGGCTGGTCGACATCGGCACTCCTTCTGGGGAACGATGAAACGCCTAGCGTACCGGAATCCGCCCTGCCCTGCTGTCGTCGCCAGACGGCTTTCTCAGCCCGCGAAACGCTCGCGCAGCGCATCAGCCGTCATCGCGGCATAGCCAAGCGCGACGAGCGGCGTGCGCACCGCTTGCAGCAGCGCGGCATTGTCCGGCGCCATCGCGCCATCGGGCAAAGTCATGTTGTTCTCGAAGCCGATACGTGCGTGGCCGCCCAGCATCACGGCCGTGGCCGCGCAATCGGCCTCCTGCTTGCCGAATGCGCAGACCGCCCATTCGACGCCAGACTGATCGAGTCCGGTCTCGCGCCACGCGGCCAGGAACGGCAGCAGGTCCGCCGGCGACGACTTCTGTCCGGCCGAATACCGTCCCAGCACGAACAGCACCCAGTGCCGCCCGGCCGGAATCGCGCCGCTTTCGCGCAGGGCCGCATAGCGGCGCACGTCGTCGGCATCGTAGAGGATGTATTGCGCCACTACGTGCTCGCGGTGCATCCACTGGAAGAACTCTGCGGCGGCAGGCAACGCGGCGGCATTGGGCACGAGTTCGCGAATGGCCACCGATGCGGCCTCGGGGCGCAGCGCACGCACGGTCGCGATCTGCTGCGCCGGCTGGTAGATACCGACCGCCTCGGTGGTCAGTTGCAGCACCAGCGCATTGCCCACGGCCTTGCGCACCGCGGCGATGGCCGGCTCGTAGTCGGCCACTTCGAGGCTGTGCGTGGCGTCGGCCTTGCGCACGTGCAGATGGATCATCGCAGCGCCGGCATCCACGCATTCGCGCGCGCACTGCGCCAGCTCGTCGGGCGTGACCGGCAGGCACGCGTGGTCCGCGTGCGTCTTGCGCGCGCCATTCGGGGCCACCGCCAGGGCGAACGGGCGGCGCAAGGTGTCAGCGGTAGCGACAGGATTCTGGTTCGGCATCGTCGCGCTCCTCAGGCCGGCAGTACCGTTTTCACGGCCTGCGTGAAGCGGTCTACGATGTTGTCGATGTCGGTGGGCGTGCAGATAAACGGCGGCGCAAACAGCACGTGGTCACCGTGGATGCCATCGACCGTGCCGCCCATCGGATAAACCAGCACGCCATGCTCCATGCAGGTGCGCTTGAGCACGGCGTGCGTCTTCTTCGCCGGGTCGAGCGTGGCCTTGGTGGCGCGATCGGCCACGAACTCCACGCCGACGAACAACCCACGGCCCCGCACGTCGCCAAGGTTCGGATGGTCGCCGAGCGATTCGCGCAGGCGCGCGCGCAGCTGTTCGCCACGCGCCAGCACGTTGTCCAGCAACTTGTCCTCGACAATCGTGCGCTGCACGGCCAGCGCTGCCGCGCAGGCCGTCGCATGACCGATATAGGTGTGGCCGTGCTGGAAGAAGCCGCTGCCACCGATGATCGCGTCATAGATGCGCGACGTCGACAACATCGCGCCGATCGGCTGGTAGCCGGCGCCGAGGCCCTTCGCGATCGTCACGATATCGGGCACCACGCCGTCCTCTTCGCACGCGAACAGGTAACCCGTCCGGCCCATGCCCGACATCACTTCGTCAAGGATCAGCAGCACGCCGTACTTGTCGCACACGGCGCGGATACGCTTCAGGTAATCGGCCACCGGCGGCACCGCCCCTGCAGTAGCGCCGACCACAGTCTCGGCGACGAAGCCGGCCACTGAGTCGGGGCCGAGTTCGAGGATCTTTGCTTCCAGTTCGTCGGCCAGACGCTGCGCGTACTGCGTGTCGGTTTCGCCGGCCGCCTGATCTCGGTAGGCATAGCACGGCGACACATGGTGCGCCGGCACCAGCAGCGGCAGGAACGGCTCGCGACGCCACGCATTGCCGCCGATCGCCAGCGCGCCAAGCGTATTGCCGTGATAGCTCTGGCGCCGCGCGATGAAGTGGCGGCGTTGCGTCTGGCCGATCTCCACGAAGTACTGGCGCGCCAGCTTCAATGCGGCTTCCACCGCCTCGGAGCCACCGGACACGAAGTACACATGATCGAGATCTCCGGGGGCCGCATCGGCCAGCGTCCGGGCCAGCGTCTCGGACACCTCGGTGGTAAAGAACGACGTATGCGCGTAGGCAATGGTGTCCACCTGCGCCTTGATCGCCTCGATCACGCGCGGGTGGCCATGACCGAGACAGGAAACCGCCGCGCCGCCCGAAGCGTCGAGGTAGCGCCTGCCATTGCTGTCGATCAGTTCGATACCCTGGCCGCCAACGGCGACCGGCAAGGTTTGCTTCGGATTGCGGTGGAATACGTGCGTCATGGTGAGGTGCGGGATGCGGGGGTCTGCCCGGAAACAGGTGTGAGTATAGGAACAACGTCCCGGCAACGCAACAAGTGTTTCATTGAAGCATCGGCACGAAACATACGATGCCTCACTGGCGCCACCCGTTCACAACACAAGGGCGCCCTGCGGCGGGCCAAGCTGTGCAACAATCGTTGCATCACAAGAATCCTGAACCAGAGATGCCCGCCTCCACGCCCAAGCCGCCGCAGTCGCTCGATGCGCTGCTGGCGCAACTCCGCGCCGATTTCCCGAATCTGAGCGCGCAGTTCCAGAGTGGCGCCAGATACCTGCTCGATCACCCGCGCGACATCGCCATCCAGTCGATGCGCAAGGTGGCCGGCAACGCCGGGGTGCAGCCCGCCACGCTGGTGCGACTGTCGCAGGCGCTCGGGTTCGAAGGCTGGCAGGGATTGCGCGAACTGTTCGTCGAGGCAGTGCGCGACGGCGACAGCCAGCCTTACGCCAGGCGCGCCCGCAAGGTGGTGCGGGAAAGTGGCTCGAGCCGCATGTTCGCGGAAATGATCGAAGTGCAGCATCACAACCTCGACGCGCTGCTGGCCAGCAACGCCGACGCGCTGCCACGCGCGGCCGAACTGCTGGCGGCGGCGCCCATGGTCCACGTGGCGGGCTTCCGCTCGTGCTTTCCGATCGCGTTCTCGTTCCACTACATCTACGGGCTGTTCCGCAGTTCGGTGCGCCTGATCCGTGGCGACGCAGGCACGCTGGAGATGGAACTGCGCGCCTTGAGCCCCAAGGACGCGGTGCTGGTAGCCGGCTTCGCGCCCTACTCGCAGGAAAGCATGCGCGTGGCCACCGCCGCGCGCGAGGCTGGCTGCACGGTGATCGCCTTGACCGACAGCACGGTGGCGCCAATCGCGCTGGAAGCCGATTGCACACTGCTCTTTGCCATCGACAGCCCATCGTTCTTCCCGTCGATCACCAGCGGCGTGGCGATGGTGGAGGCGCTGGTCGAGCATCTGCTGGCGAAGAAGGGCAAGGGGGCGATCCGGGCGTTGGAACAGACAGAGGGGCAACTGCACCGGACGGGGGCCTACCTCCCGTCGCGGCGCGGCTGAAACGCCAGTGCGTTACTCGAACGCCTCGTCATTCGGATTGGCGTAGGCCTTCTTGATCTGCTCGCTCTGCGGCAAGTCGAAGCTGAGGTTCTTCGGCGGCACCGGCTTCAGGAACCACTTGGTGTAGAGCGTGTTGATCTCGCCGCTGCGCATCAGGCCCGTCATGGTGGCATCCACGACTTGTTTGAAGCCGGGGTCATCCTTGCGCATCATGAAGCCGTACGCCTCGAACGATTGCGGCGTGCCCACCACCACCCAGTCATTGGGGTTCGGCGCCAGCGTGCGCGAGCCGGACAGCAGCACGTCGTCCATCATGAACGCGGCCACGCGGCCCGACTGCAGGATCAGGAACGACTCGCCATAGTCCTTGGCGCTCTGGATCGTGATGTTGGCGCCCTTCTCGTCGTTGAGCTTGCGCAGGATGCGTTCCGACGTGGTGCCGGCGTTCGTCACCACGGCCTTGCCCGACAGATCGCCGAAGTCATGGACCGGGCTGCCCTTCTTCACCAGCAGTCGCGTGCCGGCCACGAAGAACGTGGTGGAGAACGCCACCTGCTGCTGGCGCGACTTCAGGTTGGTGGTCACGCCACACTCCAGGTCCACCGTGCCATTCTGGACCAGCGACTGCCGGTTCTGCGACGTCACGGGCACCATGCGCACCTGCAGATTCGGCGTGCCGGTTTCCTTCTTGACCGCATCGATCACGCGATCGCAGATGTCCTGCGAGAAGCCGATCACCTTCTGGTTCGCGTCGTAGTATGAGAACGGGATCGACGATGTGCGGTGACCGATCGAAATCGTGCCGGACGACTTGATCTTACTGAGCGTCGGGCTGGCGGCCACGTCGACCGCAAGCGCCGAACCGGCGCCGAGCGACACCGCCATCAGCACGGCGGCACGGGTCATGAAGAACTGGTTCATGGGAACACTCCTGTTGATGGAAAGCGTCAGGTGTTGCAATGCTAGGCATATAGCAACAAGTGTTCCATCATGGATAACCATGAAACAAATGATTTTTCCCCGATATCGGGCATGAAGCGCCCGGTATCGGGGAACACCACCCGGCTAGTGCGCCGTCGGTGTGCGCGGCACGCCCTTCCACAGCGCCAGCCCGCTGACCAGCAGCAGCCCGGCCAACAGGTACAGCGCGTTGTCCATGCTGCCCGTGTGCGCCTTGATCTGGCCAATGACCCAGGGGCTGACGATGCCGCTGGTGATGCCGATGCTGGAGATGAAGGCAATGCCGGTGGCGGCGGTCTGGGCCGGCAGATGGCTTGGCGGCAGCGCCCAGAAGATCGGCAGCGCGGCGAAGATCAGCACGGCGGCAACAGATAGGATCGCCAACGACACGCCAAGGCTCGGCACATGTAGCGTCAACGCGGCCAGCGCCAGTGCGCCTCCTGCAGTGCAGCAGAGAAAATGCCCGTGACGCTCGCCGAGGCGGTCTGAGCGCCGCGCAATGAGGATCAAGCCCACCGCGCCGATGGCGTTCGGGATGACAGAGTAGAGGCTGACGGCCACCACGTCCTGGATGCCGAAATCGCGAATCATGAGCGGCATCCAGAATGACAGCGTCAGTGAACCGCACGTCAGCGCGAAGTAGATGAACGCGAACAGATAAACCCGTGGGTTGGCCAGGGCCTGACGCAGGGCCTGCATCGAATGGGCGTGGCCACCCGCGCCTTGCGATTCCGCCTCATGTTGGGCCACCAGGTAATCCTGCTCGGCCGGCGTCAGCCAGCGCGCCTGGCGCGGGCCATCGACGAGGCACACGGCGGCGATCAGGCCCAGCAGCACTGCCGGCGCGCCTTCGATCGCGAACATCCATTGCCAGCCGCGCATCCCAAGCACACCGGCCATGTCGCGCATGATCCAGCCCGAGATCAGCCCGCCGAGCACGCCGGCCACGGCCACGCCCGCGAAGAAGATCGCCATCACCGCCGCGCGGCGGCGCGCCGGGAACCAGTAGGTCAGGTACAGCACGATGCCCGGGAAGAAGCCCGCTTCGAACACGCCGAGCAGGAAGCGCAGCAGATAGAAGTGCGACGGCTGCGACACCAGCATCATGCCCACCGATGCGACACCCCACAGCAGCATGATCCGCGTGAACGTGCGGCGCGCGCCGAAGCGTGCCAACAGCATGTTGCTGGGGACTTCGCACAGCACGTAGCCAACGTAGAACACTGCGGCGCCCAGCCCGTACATCGCGTCACTGAACCCAAGGTCATGCTTCATCTGCAATTGCGCGAAGCCGATGTTGATCCGGTCCAGGAACGACACGACGTAGCAGATGAACAGGAACGGGATGATGCGCAGCCAGACCTTGCGGTACAGCGCGTCCTCCTGCTGCGCGGGAAGGACTTGCGGTAGTGCGTGTGACGAGATTTCAGGCAAGACGGGGGCGGCGCCCAGGCTCTGGGTATGCATGGTTGTCTCCGGAATAGGGTCGAGTTGGCCCCGGGGCGTCTGTCGCGCCCCTGTCGGGTCACCGGCGGGAAGGAATGAAGTGGCTAAGTTGCGGCGGGCTCGAGCGCGACATCGCGCGCCAGGCGCATCGCTTCGCGCAGCGTGTCGAGATCACCGATGTGGTTGGCCAGCAGCAGGATCAGTCTCGCGTTGACGGCCTGGCTTTCGGCGTCATCAAGGTCGTGATGCATCTCGATGAGCGCTTCGTAGAACTCGTCGGGATGGACCAGATTGGGAGCGGTGTTGAGCGGCATGGGCCTGTCTCCTGGTGACTGTCGATCAGGCCAATGCCGGCGTGCGTGCCGCGGCTGGCGATTGCGCCGCGGCGCTTGCTGCGGCATTGCATGTGGCGCGAGCGATCGCCCCGGCGATCTGGCTCGCATCGACCGCGCGCCACCGCGCGCAGACGTGCTGGTCGGGGCGAATCAGGTAGCAGGTGCCCGCGCGGGCGTCATAGCGCCTGGCCGCCACGCCGCCCGCGTCGCGCAGCACGATCGCTCCGGGCCAGGCTTCGGCCGATGCCGAGATGGCCGCATCGGTCACGAACACCACGCGCAGCGGAATGTCTCCCTGCTGCAATTGCGTCAGCGCTTCGCGGCAGGCGACGTCGATGCCAGCCGGCGCGCCAAAGATCAGCGCTACGAAGTCATCGCCCAGATGCGGCAGCAGCCACGGCTTGCCTTGCGCGCCGGCCACGGGGGCATCGACGCATGCTGCGCCCGGCACCATCTGGCCGGAGAACGATTCCGCATCGGCAGTGTTCAGCGGCGAGTCGCGCAGCACCGCCGGCACCGACAGCCGGCCACTGTTGACCAGTTGCCGCGCAAACGCGTGGTCGCGCGCCAGTGTCAGCACCGCGTCGCGGAAGATGCGGCTGACCGCGCTCTTCGGCGTAATGAAATCGGTCGAGCGCGTCGAGTTGAGGATGTTCTCGTCGGCCGCGAATTCGCGCTCGCTGGCGTAGGTATCCAGCAGGCTTTCCGGCGCCTTGCCCTGCAGCACGTAGGCCAGTTTCCAGGCAAGGTTCTCGGCATCCTGCACGCCGCTGTTCGCGCCGCGCGCGCCGAACGGCGAGACGCAGTGGGCCGAATCGCCCGCGAATAACACGCGACCGTGGCGGAAGCTGTCCATCCGCACGCACGAGAACGTATAGACGCTGACCCATTCGAGCTCGAATTTCGCATCGGGGCCAAGCAGCGCCTGCACACGCGGCAGCACGCGCTCTGGCGTCTTCTCGAATGCAGGATCGGCATCCCACCCGAGCTGGAAGTCGATGCGCCAGACGTTGTCGGGCTGCCGGTGCAGCAGCACCGACTGGTTCGGATGGAACGGCGGGTCGAACCAGAACCAGCGCTCGGCCGGGAACGGCGCTTCCATTTTCACGTCGGCAATCAGGAAGCGGTCTCGGAACGTATGACCGTGGCTCTCCAGGCCCAGCATCTTGCGCAGCGGGCTGCGCGAGCCATCGGCAGCCACCACGTAGGCACCGCGCAGCGCGTAGCAGCCATCGGGCGTTTCGATCGTCAGCGCCACGTGGTCCGCATGCTGCTCGATGGCAACTGCCTTGCTCTTCCAGCGGATCTCGATGTTGGGCATCGTCTGCGCGCATTCGAGCAGATAGCCCTCGAGGTAGTACTGCTGCAGGTTGATAAACGCCGGCCGCTGGTGGTCGGATTCGGGCAACAGGTCGAACGCAAAGACCTGGCTGTCCCGCAGGAAGACCTTGCCCAGGTTCCAGCGCACGCCCTTGTCGACCATGCGGTCGCCACAGCCGAGCCGATCGAAGATGTCCAGCGTGCGCTTGGCGAAGCAGATTGCACGCGATCCGACCGAGAGCATGCAGTCGTCGTCGACCACCACCACCGGCACGCCGTGGCGGGCCAGGTCGATAGCGGTGGCCAGGCCAATCGGCCCGGCCCCGACCACGATCACGGGATGCGGGGCGGCATTGGTCGATGCCCCCCGCTGCTCGGCGCATGGTACGTAGTCGTACTGGATGCGCTGGTAGTCGATGTCGACCTTGGTACTGCTCATGGTGTCTCCATCCACGCACTTGCGGCGCTTGATACTGCTTTCTGTTTGCTCCCCTCTCCACTTCATGGGAGATGGGGACCACAATCAACAACCTAACAACGCTCAGTCCTGCAGCGCCGCCCACATCTCCTGGTCACGCTGCGCCGTCCAGATACGGGGATGCGTGACGCCGGCCGCCTCGTCGAAGGCGCGCGACACGTCGAACGGCAGGCAGTGTTCGTAGATGAACACCTGGCCGAACTTCGGGTCCATCGACTTGCGCGTATGCGCCATCGCCGCCTTCAGGTCCATCTTTCCGGCCACGGCTTCCTTGCCAGCCTGGAACAGCGTGGAGACGAAATCCTTGGTGTAGGCCAGGCCCTTGGCCACGTCCTCGCGCGTAGTCAATGCAGGGCCACGGCCCGGCACCAGCTTCTCGGGCTGCAACGCGGCCAGCGCGTCGAGCGTGGCGGGCCATTGCTCGAGCTGGGCATCGCCGCAATAGCAGGCCGCGTCGTATTCGACCAGGTCGCCCGAGAACAGCACCTTCTGCTGCGGCAGCCACACCACGGTGTCGCCCTTCGTATGGCCCGCGCCCAGATGGGCGATGCGGACTTCGAGCTTGCCCAGGAACAGCGTGATTTCGCGTTCGAACACGAGCGTCGGCCAGGTCAGACCCGGCACGGTTTCCACGCCGGCGAACAGACGCGGAAAGCGCTCGATCTCGGACTTCATGTCGGCTTCGCCGCGCTCGACGATCATTTCGTAGGTGCCACGGCTGGCGATGATCTGCTGCGCGCCTTCGGCGAAGTACGCCGACGCGCCGAGCACACGCACCGCGTGGTAGTGCGACAGCACCACGTACTTGATCGGCTTGTCCGTGATCGCGCGGATCTTGGCGATCAGGTCCTGCGCCATGGCGGGCGTGGCGGTGGTGTCGATGATCATCACGCCGTCATCGCCGATGATCACGCCGGAATTGGGGTCGCCCTCGGCCGTGTAGGCGTAGGCGTTTTCGGAAAGCTGGGTGAAGGTGATCTGCTTGGCTTCCAGGTCGGCCTGGGATGCGAATGCTTTTGCCATGTCTGTCTCTTTATGGGAATCGTGGGGAGCGGTATGGGAATCTTAGGAATTCGGCTATTTTTAGTCAATGGCAAATTCAATTGCTATTCGCTAAATACCCCGCAAACCCTTGTATTGACGTGACCCGCCCCGGGAAAACCCTCATCCAGCATGGCAACAGGGGGCGCCTTGCGAGGCGCATGGATTACCATTTGGACTTTTCAGGCAAGGCACAGGCATGGCACGCACGCCGGGCGAGGGTTCGGGCAAGACGCAACGCGGCATCCAGAGCGTGGAGGTCGGCGGCCGCCTGTTGCAGGCGCTCGCCGATGCGCGACGTCCACTGCCGCTGGCCGAACTGGCGGCTGCCGCGCAACTGGCCCCGGCGCAGGCGCACACCTATCTGGTGAGCCTGATGCGGCTGGGACTGATCAAGCGCGAGCACGTGGACGGCTACTACGAACCGGGCCCGCTGGCGCTGCGGCTTGGCATGATGCGGCTCGACAATGAGCCGGCCTACCGTGCCGCTGTGCAGCGCGTGCGGACGCTGGCCACCGATATCGGCTTCAACGTCGCCATCAGCCTGCCCACGCCGCAAGGGCCGACCATCGTCGACTACGCACCGGCCGGCACCTCGCTGCATCTGAACCTGCACGTCGGCACGGTGATGGCGCTGGCCACCACCGCGACGGGACGCGCCTACTGCGCGTTCCAGCCCGAATCGCACTGGCAGCCGATCTGGGCGCAGCAGCAGACACCGGCCACGGCCTCCACCCTGCCCGCCTTTCTCGAAACACTTGCCGCCGTCCGCGCACGCGGCACGGAGCGCAGCATCGATTCGCCGAGCCCGGCCGTGAGCAGTCTGGCGATGCCATTGCTCGACGACGACGGCACGCTGCGACTGGTGCTGACCGCCATCGGCTCCACCGGGGCGATCGACGTCGCGTGGGATGGCCCGGTGGCTGGCGCGCTACGTGCCGCGATCGGCGATATTGCCCGCGCGATGAAGGAAGGTGACGCATGAGCGACGAGATGCTGGCGGACGCCGCCAAACCCCAACGCGGCATCCAGTCGCTCGACAACACAGGCCAGTTGCTCGGCGCGCTGGTCGATGCGGGGCAGCCACTCTCGCTTGGGGAACTGGCGCGCGCGGCGGGCATGGTGCCGGCCAAGGCATTTCCGCATCTGGTCAGCCTGCAGAAAATCGGACTGATTTCCCGCAACGCCGATGGCGACTTCCTGGCTGGTACGCTGGGTCTGGAACTCGGCCTGATTGCGCTGCAGCGGCTCTCCCCGACGCGCGAGGCGGAGCCGGAGGTCATCGCTCTGGCCCATGCCACGGGGTTGTCGGTGGCGATGGCCGTCCAGGGGCCGCTAGGTCCCACCGTGATCCGGCTCGAGGAATCGGCCCGTCCGCAGCACGTGAGCCTGCGCGTGGGTACCGTGCTATCGATGGTCAATACGGCGATTGGCCGCGTGGTGGCGGCGCATCTCCCCGACGACCTGCTGGCCGACGCGCTCGCGCAGGATGCTATCCGCATGGCGGGCACTGCCTTCGACGGCCCGTTGCCATCCGGATACCTCGAACGGCTGCGCGGCATCCGCGCCGGCGGCATCGACCACGCCGTGAGCCGGCCCGTGCCCGGCATCGACACGCTGGCCGCACCGGTGTTCGACCACACCGGCGCCCTCGCCCTGGTGATCGCGGTGATGGGCAGTAGCGGCAGCTTCGACAGCCGGCTCGACAGCGATACCGCCCAAGTGGTGCGGCAGGCCGCGCGGCGGCTGTCATGGCGATTCGGCGCGAGCGGCACGGCGCCCGCCTGACCTGGCGCACCGGCCACCGCCGGCTTCGCGGCCTGCCCTCATCGGAACCTCTACGGAACCTCTACGATCGCCAATTGCCCGTCTATGCTTAGTCAACGGACGGCGATTGCCTGCGCATCCGGGCCCGCTCCCGGTGGCCGGCATCCGCGTGCCAGCAGGACCTGACTGTCGCGAGGTGTGCAATGGTCAACGATCGAAGGCGGTTCCTTGTCATCGGCGCCCGCGCACTGGCCGGCGCTTCCATCACGTGGTCAGGACTGGCGGCGGCAGCGACGCCCGCCATTCCAGCCCCCAAGGAAAAGCGGCTCACCCCTCCGCGCCAGCTCAACCTGACGAACAAGCCCTGGACCGGTGACTTCGATGGCATGTTCAAGCACCGCACCATTCGCGTGCTGGTGCCCTACAGCCGCACCCTGTACTTCAACGACCGGGGACGCGAGCGGGGCGTCACGGCGGACACCGTGCGGGATTTCGAGCGCTATATCAACAAGACCATGGCCGATCAGCTTGCCAAGCGGCCGCTCACGGTCTACATGATTCCGGTCACGCGCGACCGTTTGCTGCCCGATCTCAATGCCGGTCTTGGCGACATCGCAGCCGGCAATCTCACGGTCACCGACTCCCGGCTCAAGCAAGCGGACTTTGTTGTCGGGCAGACCAGCAAGCCGATCCGGGAGCTGGTCATCACGGGCCCGAAATCCCCCACGCTTGCCACGCTCGACGACCTGGCTGGCAAGGCCGTGCACGTGCGCCCCAGCAGCAGCTACTACGAAAGCCTGACCGCGTTGAACGACCGCTTCCGTAAGGCCGGCAAACCGCAGATGCGCCTGGTGCTGCTACCCGACGCGCTGGAGGACGAAGACGCACTGGAAATGCTCAACGCCGGCACGCTGCAGATCCTGGTGGTCGACGACTGGAAGGCGCGCATCTGGGCCCAGATCCTGAAGCGCATCAAGGTTCGCGATGACCTCGCGGTACGTGAAGGCAGCAAGATCGGCTGGGCAATCCGCAAAGGCAGTCCAAAGCTGAACGCGGTCCTCTCGGACTACAACGACAACTTCATCAAGAAGCAGGGCATCGCCGACTACCGGCTGAAGCAATACATGAAGGTCATCAAGCAGATCTCGGACAACACCAACGGCGCGGAGATCAAGCGGTTCCAGGACACCCTGGCGTTCTTCGAGAAGTACGGCAAGCTCTACCATTTCGATCCGCTGATGCTGGCGGCGCAGGGCTTCCAGGAGTCCCAGCTCAATCAGAACGCGCGTAGCCATGTGGGAGCGATCGGTGTCATGCAGATCATGCCGGCCACTGGGAAGGAACTGAACGTCGGCAGCATCAGGATCACCGAATCCAATATCCACGCGGGTACCAAATACCTTGACCAACTGATGACGAGGTACTTCTCCGATGCGAATTTCTCGGAATCGGACCGGCCACTGTTTGCATTCGCCAGCTACAACGCCGGGCCGGGAAATATCTCCAAGATGCGCACCGAAGCCAAGGCTCGGGGCCTGAACCCGGACAAGTGGTTCAACAACGTCGAGATCGTGACCTCCGAGCGGATCGGCATCGAGACCACCACCTACGTGCGCAACATCTACAAGTACTACGCCGCCTACAAGCTGATCGAGGATGCGCAGGAAGAACGAAGCCGCGCCATGGAGAAGGTGACCGGGTAAAGCCTGGCCACGGCACCGGGTCTGGTGCCCGGCTCATACCGACGGCGTATCTGGGATCACCGATGCCATCGCCTTGCCCGTCGCCCTCATGCATATGGATGGGGTCAATGGATTGAGCCCGCTCTGTGTATAAAACGGATGTGGGGTTTCGCACCGAACGTCGTGCACGGCCGGAACACTCTCTCTGCCATCGCCATCAGGGCGATGCACCGATCGTCGGGAGACAACCATGAGCACGGCCGTCGCGCAGGACACCATCAATCGCAAGGCATGGCGCAGCTGGGGAGCCAGGAGGTGGTTCAAGATCCTTTCGGACTGGACAGACCCCGGAGAAGCCGCGGCGATAGCCTTCGTGGCCGATGCCGTGCGCGACACACCCATCCTCGACGTCGGCGTAGGTGGCGGCAGAACGGTACCGATGCTGCGCAAGCTGAGCCAGCATTACGAGGCCATCGACTACATGCCGGAGATGGTGGAGATCTGCCAGCACAATCATCCTGATATACGCGTCAGTCAAATGGATGCGCGTGACCTGTCAGCATTTGAAGACAATACCTTCGGCCTGGTGGTGTTCAGCTTCAATGGCATCGATGCCGTGGACTACGCCGGACGCCGCGCCGTGCTTGCCGAGTTCGCCCGCGTGCTGCGCCCGGGCGGTATGCTGGTGTTCTCCACGCATAACCTGCACGGCCCCACCTATCGCGAGAACCTGACACAGTTCCTGCGCTTGCCCGCATGGTCCAACAACCCGGTACGACTCGGCTTCAACGTCGCGCGCGCAGTCGTCAACCTGCCGCTGGCCACCATCAACTTCCTGCGTAACTCACAACTGAACCGCGAGTTCGATGGCTACGCGGTGCGGGTGTGCGCTGCCCACAAGTTCGGCATCGTCATCGTCTATACGGACGTGCCCACCCAGTTGCGCGAGTTGAAGGCCTGCGGCCTGCAGACCGAAGCGGTGTTCGGCAACTTGAACGACAAGGCGTTTCAGCCCGGCGACCCCCTCGACGACGTCAACTGGTTCCACTTCGTGGCGCGAAAGTTGTAGACGCTGCGGCAGCGGTGTTTCGAGCACAAGGACCCTCGCCTCGCGCGGGGATCCTTGCTGCGGCTGTCGCGGCCTTCGCTGAGGCCGAACTGGTGACGATCAACACGCTTGTGCCCATTCGCCACGCGTTGGCGGTCACCGACACTTCCAATCTTCCATTGCACGGTTTCCATGTTTCGACTATATTCGAAACATGGAAACCGATAACGCTCTCGAAGCCCTCGCCGCGCTGGCCCACGGCATCCGCCTGGCCGTTTTCCGCCTGCTTGTGCAGGCCGGGCCCGAAGGCCTGCCGGCTGGCCGCATTGCCGAGCTGATGGAGATGCCAGCGTCGTCGCTGTCGTTCCACCTCAAGGAACTGCACCGCGCCGGACTGCTGGCGAGCCGCCAGGAGGGCCGCTCGATCATCTACATGGCTCGATTCGAGACCATGAACGCCTTGCTGGGCTATCTCACCGAGAACTGTTGCGGCGGCGCGCCGTGTTCGCCGGTGTCCTCCTGTTCAGTCGCCACGGAGTCCTGAACCATGAAGCGCTTCCACGTCCACGTCAGCGTGGCCGACCTGCCGGCCAGCATCCGCTATTACTCGGCCCTCTTCGATGCAGAACCGACTGTCGTCCGGGACGACTATGCCAAGTGGGCGCTGGACGATCCACGCGTGAACTTCGCCATATCCAATCGCACCGAGAAGCTGGGCGTGGATCATCTCGGGATCCAGGTGGAGACGGACGCCGAGCTTGCCGAGATGCAGGGGCGGCTGGCCAACGCCGACCTGCCCATGCAGTCCCAGTCCGAGACAAACTGCTGCTACGCGACCTCGAACAAGCATTGGTCAGTGGACCCAACGGGTATCGCCTGGGAATCGTTCCACACGCTGGGCAACGCGCCGACCTATGGCGAATCGCGCGATCGCAATGCCGAGGCCTCCGCTTGCTGCGTGCCGGTTCAATTGAACGCCACGCCGAAGCCATCAACCAAGACCGCCTGCTGTACGCCGGAATCCGGCTGCTGCTGAACTTTCGCTAACGGCTTCCCGTACCGATACCTCGGGCGAGGAGGCATCCGCGCGCCCCTACGACCATGACCGACAAGACTTTCAACGTGCTGGTGCTGTGTACCGGCAACTCCGCCCGCAGCGTGATGGCCGAAGCGCTGTTCAATGTCCTCGGCAAGGGACGCTTTCACGCCTACAGCGCCGGCAGCCATCCATCTGGCACGGTCAATCCCTTCGCCATCGAACGATGCCAGGCAATCGGCTACGACACGACTGGCCTGCGTAGCAAGAGCTGGGACGAGTTCGCACTGCCAGACGCGCCCAGGATGGACTTCGTCATTACCGTCTGCGACCAGGCCGCAGGCGAGGTGTGCCCGATCTGGCCGGGTACACCCATCACGGCACATTGGGGCTTCATGGACCCGGCAGCCATACAGGGCGCCGATGACGAGAAGCGCAAGGTATTTGACCAGGTTTTCCGGCAGATTCTGAATCGAGTCAGCCAGTTCGTGAACCTGCCGTTGCACGTGCTGGATCGGAACGCCATTCAGAAGGAGATGCACGCCATTGGCGAGCAACCCGTGGAGTCCGCGCAATGAGCATGGCACAAAGGACGGCAGGAGCCTCCCAACCCAGTGCCATCGGCTTCTTCGAACGTTACCTGACGGTCTGGGTGGCGCTTTGCATCGTGGCCGGCATCCTGCTCGGCCAATGGCTGCCAGCGGCGTTCCACGCCATCGGCGCGATGGAAGTCGCTCAGGTGAACCTGCCGGTCGGCATACTGATCTGGGTCATGATCATTCCGATGCTGATCAAGATCGATTTCGGTGCGATGGGCCAAGTGGCAGGCCACTGGCGTGGCATCGGTGTGACGCTCTTTGTGAACTGGCTCGTCAAGCCGTTCTCGATGGCATTGCTGGGCTGGATCTTCGTGCGCCATCTGTTTGCGGGCTGGCTGCCGGCCGATCAGCTCGACAGCTACATCGCCGGCCTGATCCTGCTGGCGGCGGCGCCTTGCACGGCGATGGTGTTTGTCTGGTCCCAGCTCTGCAAGGGCGATCCGTACTTCACGCTTTCGCAGGTGGCACTCAATGACGCGATCATGGTCGTGGCCTTCGCGCCTGTTGTCGCGCTGCTGCTGGGCCTGTCGTCGATTACCGTGCCGTGGGACACGCTCATTACCTCGGTTGCGCTCTACATTGTCGTGCCGGTGCTGATCGCGCAGGTCATCCGGAAGGTGTTGCTGGCCCGAGGCGACGCTACGTACAAGCGCGTGGTCGGCGCACTCGGGCCCTACTCGATCACCGCACTGCTCGCAACGCTGGTGCTGCTGTTCGGCTTCCAGGGGAATGCCATCGTCGAACAGCCGCTGATCATCCTGCTGCTGGCCGTACCGATCCTGATCCAGGTCTTGTTGAACTCCGGCCTGGCCTATCTGCTCAACCGCAAGCTCGGCGTAGCGCATTGCGTGGCCGGCCCGTCGGCGCTGATCGGCGCAAGCAACTTCTTCGAGCTGGCCGTGGCGACCGCGATCAGCCTGTTCGGCTTCCAATCCGGCGCGGCGCTGGCCACTGTCGTCGGTGTGCTGATCGAAGTGCCAGTGATGCTCTTCGTGGTGGGCGTCGTGAACCGCTCGCAGCACTGGTACGAATCGCACTGAGGTATCCCCATGACCGTCACCATCTATCACAACCCGGCGTGCGGTACGTCACGCAATACGCTAGCCATGATCCGCAATGCGGGCATCGAGCCGATTGTCGTCGAATACCTGAACATGCCGCCGGACCGACAGACCTTGCAGTCGATGATCCGCGCCGCCGGTCTTTCCGTGCGCGAAGCAATCCGCGAGAAAGGCACGCCCTACGCCGAGCTTGGCCTCGGCGATCCCGCGCTGACCGACGACCAACTGTTTGATGCGATGCTGGCCCATCCGATCCTGATCAATCGGCCCTTTGTGGTCACCGAGCTCGGCGTGCGGTTATGCAGGCCGTCGGAAGTCGTGCTGGATATCCTGCCGGCGCCGCAACAAGGCGCTTTCACCAAGGAGGACGGCGAGGCCGTGATCGACACACAAGGCCGGAGGATCCGATGAACGTGGATCTGCCCAACGTCGTCCCTGCGGTGCTCGATACGCCTGACCTCCGCAAGCTGGAGCCCGCACGCATCAGCACCCACCCGCCGCGCATCCTGCTGCTCTACGGATCGCTGCGAGAGACGTCTTATAGCCGCCTGCTGGTGCAGGAAGCCGAACGAATTCTTCAGCATTTCGGCGCGGAGACCCGCGTGTTTGATCCAAGCGAGTTGCCAATGGCCGACAGCGTGCCTGCCGATCACCCGAAGGTGGTTGAGTTGCGCAAGCTCTCTGAGTGGTCGGAGGGCCAGGTGTGGTGCAGCCCCGAGCGCCACGGCACGCTGACGGCCGTCTTCAAGAATCAGATCGACTGGTTGCCGCTGGAAATGGGTGGCATCCGCCCAACGCAGGGCCGCACGCTGGCCGTGATGCAGGTATGCGGCGGCTCGCAGTCCTTCAACGCCGTCAACGCGCTGCGCGTGCTGGGACGCTGGATGCGCATGGTGACGATTCCGAACCAGTCGTCGGTTGCCAAGGCCTACCAGGAGTTCGACGCAAGCGGGCGAATGAAGCCATCGTCCTACTACGACCGCGTGGTCGATGTCATGGAAGAACTCTACAAGTTCACGCTACTGGTGCGCGATCGCAGCGACTACCTGACCGATCGCTACAGCGAGCGCAAGGAAGCCGCTCCGGTCAACGCGACGACGCTCGCGGCAGCAGCCATGAGTCACGAGATCGAAGCCCAGATCAGCGACACCGATCGCGGCGAAGTGGAATAACAAGACACGGGACGGGCCATGGAGCCGAGCAGTAGCGTGATTGCCAGGCTGGGAGTCGCCCAGACGCTGGCCTGGGGTTCGACGTACTACCTGCCGGCCATGCTGGCAACGCCGATGGCGCAGGATCTCGGCGTCTCGACGCCGACGATCTTTGCGGCGTTCAGCGTCGCGCTGGTGGTATCGGCACTGCTCGGACCTACAGCCGGACGGATGATCGATCGTACCGGTGGGCGATCTGTCCTCGTGGCAACGAGTCTTGTTTTCGCCATCGGGCTTGCCGGGCTAGGCGTGGCGCAGGGCGTCGTCGGACTCTTTGCCGCATGGGTAATTCTTGGCATCGGCATGGGTGCCGGCCTCTACGAAGCCGCATTCGCAACACTGGTCGCGCTCTATGGCAACCGCTCACGCGGTGCCATCACCGGGATCACGCTGATCGCTGGCTTTGCCAGCACGGTCGGCTGGCCGCTTTCCACCTTTATGGAGGCGCACATCGGATGGCGGGGGGCCTGCTTGTCCTGGGCGGCGTTGCATCTCACGCTAGGACTTGCGCTGAACCTGAGCATGCCGCGCGTAGCCGCCACGGCAACTGCACCGAGCAGGCCTGCGTCGCCAACGGTCAGCGAGCTGACGCAACCTGCTGACGAGCGTTCGCAACGAGCGGACTCCTATGCGTTGGCTTTCGTTTTCGCGGCGACCTGGTTTATCAGCACTGCGATGGCGGCACATTTGCCGCGGCTGCTTCAAGCGGGTGGCGCGTCTCTGGCCACGGCCGTTATGGTGGGCGCGCTGATCGGCCCGGCGCAGGTTGGTGCCCGGATTCTGGAGTTCGGCCTACTGCGCAAGGTCCATCCCTTGCTGTCCGCCCGGATCGCGGCAGCACTTCATCCCCTTGGCGCACTTGCATTCGGCCTGGTCGGAGCGCCTGCCGCGGCCTTGTTCGGCGTGTTGCACGGAGCCGGCAACGGCATCCTCACCATTGCCAAGGGCACGCTGCCGTTGGTCATTTTCGGACCGGGCGGCTATGGTCATCGCCAGGGAGTATTGATGGTCCCGGCCCGCGTCGCACAAGCGTTAGCACCCTGGATTTTCGGGATGTGTCTGGACCAGTTCGGAGCGAAGTCGCTGTGGTTGTCTTCCGCGCTTGGCATGGTGGCGATCTTGGCGCTCATGGCGGTCAGGCAATCGGCTCCGCTCAAGACCAGCGCAACATAGTCCTGCTGCAATCGCTACGCACCATGGTCCATGAACTAGCGTTTCCCGTCCGCCATCTTCAATCGCTCGGAATTCTCCGGCCAGTCAGTGAGCGCCTCCAGGACCACCACACCCATGTTTTCATCGATGGGGCCCAAGGCACCACCACCCAAAAAGTACTGATAAAAAAGAAAACCCCCGCTCAAATGCGGGGGTTTTCTTTCTAGCTTTCCGTTACGAGGTCCTAGAACGGTTAGAATGGTTCTTTCCACCGCCTCACATACAATTAACACCTAACATATTGATTCATAAATAGAAAAATCTCAAAATTCAACACTAGTATTCTGAAAAAGTTGGATATGCAACCCAATGCTGGGCTGACGAGCGCCGCCGTCAGTGTGCAGGCGCAACGGCTGTCGCTTTCAGCCTGCGACCAGGAGATCCCGGCGCTGCTTAGGACTCTGCGTCGAGCACTGGGTGATGGATTTCAACGCTTCGAGCTATATCTGGTCTCCATGCGAGTGTAGCCAGAGCTCCCTGGCGACCGGAGCGACGCCTGTAGGCGACTTGGGTGGCCACCAGTGGCGCAAAAGGGGTGACCTCGCAGGCTAGGCCTGTTGCCGGGCATTCACGGGACGGTCCTCCCCTGTCAACCCTTGCGTTTCACGTACCGGGAACCTTGAGTACGTCTATGTCCTCGTAGACGCTGAAGCGGATATCGTGCGCTGCGTAACAAGTCGAGGCGGCGGCCAAAATCCGAATGATTTACCATAGCCAACGTCTACGAGCTTCCGCGCAGTTGTGCAGATTTCGGCGTAACGCGCAGCCGATCACAACGATACAAACAACGAGTAACGAGCGAGGGCCAATTGACCGAAAACGACATTAGGCAGGCATTCAGAGATGGAGCCGCCGGGTGGTTATGCGACGGTTACGCGGTAAAAGTTAGCTATGTTGCTCGAACGGTGGAACAGCAGCAAGGTTCGCGCGCCGAACTTTGGGGCGCGATGGTCGCGGTAAGCGGCGAGCCGCCGCGGGAAGGTATTGACTTCGAAATTCAGATCGATGACGCAATCTTCGGGCATACGGAGTATCGCGTGAAGTCCCGTGGAGACCTTGAAGAATTTCTACAGAACGCGGCGCTAGGCATCCTAAGAGTGCGAGATCAAAGCTTCTGGCTGGCCGATGATCCTAGGAACTCACGATTGGGGGCGGCAGCCAAGCGCTTTGAGATCCTTTCGGAACGGGACACATGGTTTTCGCCCCTGCACTATCGCGTACGAGCTGATTTCCAGGCGCCATTCCCGACGCGCAGTGTCTACGCGCTCGATACAGCCCTTCGGCGTGCCGATCCGCCGTTCGACGGGCTTGCTGATGTAGCACAGTCCCTTGGTATCAACATTGCGGGTGCGCTGGTCGAACCGACAATCTCAATATCGGTTTCACCTCCAGCCGACTTGATCATGGAAAGTTGCAAACTGAGCAACAACGAGCTCACCTTGGTCATCCATGCTCATCCGAACTTGGAAATTTCTTGCCTGGACGTATCGGTGCGAGCCGTTCCGGGCAAGAACATGCAATTTCGACACCGCGTCTCAGGCAATTTCACATGGACCGACTTGGACGGGCGGAAAACGGGGGTAGCGACCGTTGATCTTGAGGATGCGAACAGCGCGTTGGTTATGCTGGTCGTGGGGAAGCACACCGTTCGACGGCAGTGGTTTTTGGATCCAACCAAGGCTCCGAACCTCAGACTCGTTGCAATGAATACTTTCGACAAGGATCTCCGGAGGTTCAAAGCCGCATTATTCGATACCGATCAGTCGCGCCACTTCGAGCAAGCTGTCGCAGGATTGCTTTTCATGCTCGGTTTCATTCCGGCTGCGCCAAATGAAACTGACGCCCCCGATTTGATTGTCATGACACCTGGCGGCAGACTGGTGTTAGTCGAATGTACCTTCAAGACCAGCGAGATTGAGAACAAAATCGGGAAGCTTGTCGATCGAAGAGAGGCTCTTAAGAAGGCAATTGGTTCATCAAGCCATCTAACTGATCCGGTCGCTGTGCTTGTTTGCAGGGTACCGCGAGAGAACATCGTGCATGCTAGCGCGGCAAAAGACTATGAAGTTCTGTTGCTCACGGGTGAGAATCTCGAGGAGGGGCTAACCAGAACCCACCTTCGCAACGATCCTGATCAACTGATTGAGCAAGCGCTCGCGGCGCTTCGAGAACAGGCAGAATCTGTCGTTTCCGCTGGTACTCAAAGTCCCCAGCCCTGATTTGCGACTTCGGCAGTGTCGAAGAAATAGTGAGTGAGCCATACCCGATGGCTCCTGCGCGACGTTCAGCTGGCACTGGTCCGAAACCGCGAGCGACCGTAACGGGGCGGCTCCAGCCTCCTGGCGCAGGCGTAGCGAGACTCGGGCTCGACAGGCGCTTGCCGGCCATGACCCATCGCACGCGGCGGCCGGCCCGTTGACCGGTTGAATCCGCAGCTGATAGCAGCCGTTCATCAAAAACTGCTTTGTGTGCCCGAAGTGGGGGAAGTCAGGCTGGAAGAGGGTGACGCCTCTCCCGGCCCGGACGGAACGGGAAGCATCGGGTTGGCAAAAGGTGCTGTATGCGGTTTGCAGTCACGCGGTTCAGCCTCAGTGCGTATTTCGGGGCGCGTGATCAGCGATTTCGGGGGAACGTGATCACCTGTTTCGGGCGGATGCTGATCGCTGGTTTCGGCGGAACGTGATCACTTCGGCGATGCCGCCGAAATCGGTGATCAGCT